>ERZ772904.17-NODE-17-length-96659-cov-7.42292_pt1 | contig 96659 bp, 88 predicted proteins | sample MGYA00512122_ERZ772904 | MGnify/ENA primary metagenome ERZ772904 (study PRJEB29015, sample SAMEA2738104) | human oral metagenome | biome: human oral; feature: human-associated habitat; material: saliva | place: China | collected 2269 ... | reverse complement strand
GCCACAACACACTCCAATCAATCAGACCGTGTTGCAACCACCACTAGAATCCAGCAGGTTAGTTATGCTTCTAGCTGGTTATGCGCGCGCCAAGCTTTGGGCTAGGGCGCGCCGGTCAACTTTACCGATGCCCTTATAGGGCAGCGCGTCAGCTAGCAGCACCTGCTTGGGGCATTGGGCGCCGCTTAGTTTTTGTTCCAGATAGACACGGATTTGGGCCACAATAGCGCCTTCATCTAACCGGCCCAGGCCAGGCATTGAGGCGGGCACCACCACTGCGGTCACCGCCTGCCCCCAGGTTGGATCAGGTAAACCCACCACCGCGCATTCACTCACCAGCGGGTTTAAGGCCAGTAAGGCCTCAATCGGGCCGGGTTCCACCTTAATGCCGCCGCTAATAATTACGTCATCTAGGCGCCCAAGTACCTGTAGGCGCCCATCTACAATCTGGCCGCGATCAGAGGTAATAAACCAACGCTTATCCGTCTCTCCAGCGCCAGTGCTAGCTTCAACGCCTGCCTCAGCCCTACCTGCCTCAGCCCTACCTGCCTCAGCGTTTTCCCCGGCCGCGCTGGCAGTTTCACTCGTGCCAACTATCTCCTGGTCTACCTGGGTTTGGGGGCGGCTAACAAAGCAGCGCCTAGTTAGCTCCTCATCACCTAGGTAGCCGGTGGCCAGCATCGGCCCAGACAACCAAATTGCCCCAGTGGCCTGATCTACCTCCATACTCACTCCGGGCAAAGTCTGACCGTCATAGACACACCCGCCACAGGTTTCACTCATGCCATAGGTGGTAACCACCCTAATCCCGGCAGCTTTGGCCTGCTCCAACAGCTGTGCATCAGCTGCCGCTCCCCCAATCAGCACCGCATCTAGCCGCGCTAAGGCGCCGCGCAGCTGCGCATCATCCAAAGCCCGGCGCAGCTGTGTGGGCACCAGCGAGGTATACACCGGGCAAGCCCTGCCGGAGTCGTCAGCAGCGAGCGCCCCCTCAGCCTCCCCGCCAGCGCCACCAGCGCAGGAACTAACGGCGTCGTCGTCAAAGGAAGAACCGGCGTCGTAATCAGCAGCAGCTACACAGGCGGCGTCGATAACCTGCGCCACATGCTGGGGGTCAAAACCGCCCTCCTTATAGGCGTTAAACACGCGCGTGCCGGCCACCGCCGCCCGCACCAAAACCTGCACCCCAGCAGCATGATAGGCGGGCAAAGCCAGCACCCAAATACCCGGCCCACCCAGGCGTTTATGGGTGGCCCGTGCCGACGCTACCAGCGCATCCATCGACACCCCCACCAGTTTGCCAGTGCCGGTAGTTGAGCCAGACGTACGCAGCACCATATCCACCCCCACACTGCGGCCACTAGCCCGGGCCGGGATCCGCCGCGCCAAATTCGCGGCCACCTCCCGCGTGTCCTCATGGGGTGCGATAGGCACAATAATTTCGCGGCTAGGGCGCAAATACTGTTTCGCCAATGAACGGGCCTGGGCGTGGGCCACGTCGGCGGACCTCAAACTACTGCGGCTGACCAGCCCTGGAGCGGAGGTTTGCGGCTTACGTAAATGCCCGCCCCTACCGACGACGTCGGAAGCGTCCGCAGACATGCGCCTAGCTAACAGCTGGGCGAACTCCTCAATTTGCGCTGCACTCTGGGTGCGCTGGATGCGAAAAAGGCTCACGCTTTCAATGGTATGACTACCAAGTCACAAAAATATGGTTAAGCTGCACTTATGCGGCTTTTCCTAATGGTATTCGTGATCGCCTTGGCGCTGTATGCCCTCATTGACTGCGTACGCACACCCGAGGAGGACATGCCTGCGCGTATGCCTAAACACCTGTGGATTACGCTGATTTTAATGTTCTCCACCATCATGCTTGGCCCCCTGGCCTGGATCATTACCTCCCGGGTAAGCGCCGCTGAGAAACGCGGCGGGCAACTCAGTGGCGGGCTTTGGTCTGCGGAAAAAGGCGTAGATCTGCATCTGTCGCGCCACGCTTCCGCCCCGGCTGCTCCCGACGACGACCCTGACTTCCTGCGTAAATTGGATGAGCAGGTGCAAGCCGAAAAACGCCGTCGTCAACGCGAACAGCTCCAACAAAAGCGCTCCCAGCACCCCCAGACCAGCCCTGACCAGGCTAGCCGCAGCCAGGCGGGCCAGTCCAAGCCTGCAGAGCCCACTAGCGGCCCCCAGCCTGGCAAACCCAATGATCCCGCCAACAGCACCAAACCCGCCAGCAACCCCAAATCTGGTAGCCCTACCCAAGGCAGTCGCGGAAAAACTGAGGACGAACAGCCCGAAAACTAGGGCCAGTTACTGGAACTAGGGCCAGTTACTGGTGTCCACCTCACGGTTATAGGCACGCGCATGCAGCAACCAATCCCCCGGCAGCCAGCTACGGCCTACCAACTGGGGATGCTCAGGCAAAAACAAAGCAGCCCAAATAACCATAACTAGCTCAGCCCACTGCCCACGCACTTTCAAACGCACGTTGCCCTGCTCATTGGTGGCCGCCAGCATCACTTCACCCACACCGGTTACCTGGCACTCGCGGATTTGCTGGTAGCCAATGAACATCACGCCGTCAGGCGTGCCCAGGTAGATGCCGTGGGTGGATACGCTCAGGCGGGCGTTGGCCAGGTGGCGCCATTTTTCAACCGCGTCCCGCTCGGCGCGGCGTTTGCGGCGAGAATTAACTACCGCCTGGCCCCCAAAGAAGGCCGCCATCAGCGCCAACCCGGCAGCACCGCCAGCTAAAAAGAAGCCGCGCATAGGCTGATAGTTGCTGTTGTCACCGCGTTTAAAAGCCAGGATTTCCCCGTCGCAAGAACCCAGAATCACTTCGCCGCTGTGAGTGGAGCGAATCGGGTCAACCACTGGGGAAACCGGGTTGGGTTTAAAACCTGCCCGCACAGCGGTGAGCACCTGCGCGGTATTCCACCAAACATAGTCTTGGCCGGTCCAGGGACGTTGGGGTTGGGGGCGCGGCTGTAGGGTGCGGCTAGCAGCTGGCACTAACTCGCCGGGAGCTGCCCCAGCTGGCTGCGACGGCGTCGTAGCCCCCTGATCTTGCGGCTGCTGCGGCGCCGACTGGCTCACGCACACCCCTCGCCGTCGCCAATTTTCAGCCCGGCCACGCCGCTGCCAGGCACCATATCTTCAGCTTCACGCAGCAGCGCATTAGCCGGCTCAGTGTAGGCCAAGCCCACCAGGGTGTTGTCTTCAAAAGTTAAAGAGGTCAGGGACGCTAAAGAGCATTGGCGCCGGCGCGGATCGTGGGCCAGGGGGCGCCCATGTAGGAATAGGCTCAAAGACCAGATCGGTAACTGGTGTGAAACCAGTAGGGCCTCATGGCCGCGCGCCTGCACTAGGGCAGTGCGCACGGCGGCGCTCATGCGCGCCACCAGTTGGGTATAGGGCTCACCCCAGGAGGGGCGTAGCGGGTTGATGTAGTAAGCCCAGTGTTCGGGGTGGGCTAGCACCCAACGGTTACGGTTTACGGCAACGCCCTCAAAGTGGTTTTCGGCCTCAATTAGGCGCGCATCAGTGCCAGCTTTAATACCAAAAGCGGCGGCGGTGGGGGCTCCCGATTCCACGGCCCGCTCTAGGGGCGAGGTGGTTACCACGGTGATGTCTTTGCCGGTTTCCACTAGGTAATCTGCCACCATCTGGGCCATGGCATGGCCGCGAGGGGTCAGGTGGTAGCCAGGCATGCGCCCATAAAGGACGCCCTGGGGGTTATCTACCTCGCCATGACGCATGACGTGAATTGTTGTGCGCACCATAGCGGCAATTCTATGCCAGGGTCAGAGCCTCAGCACGTTTTAGTGTGCCAAGTCTGCGTCGGTAGTGATCTTTTCCAGCAGCTCAGTTAGTGTGGCCAGCTCACTGGGGGTGAAACGGTTGATTAGGTGGCGGCGCACCCCGTCGAGGTGAATGGGCGCGGTTTGAGCCAAAAACTCGTAGCCAGCCTTGGTTAGGTGGGCATAGACGCCGCGTCGGTCATTGGGGCATGAGGAGCGCAATACGTAGCCGGCACGTTCTAGCCGCCCTACCGTGTGGGTTAGGCGTGAGCGCGAGTAGGAGACTTGGTCAGCCAGTTGGCTCATGCGTACGCGCCCGGCTTCGCTTTCAAATAGGCGTACCAGGATCTCATACTCATACATGGAGATGGCGGCGGCCTCGTCTAGCTCGTGGTTTAGGCGCGCCGACACCAGTGTGCTGGCCCCTAAAAAAGCTCTCCAGGCCCGCATTTGCGACTCGGTTAGTAGGTGCCTGTCGCCCTGCCCGCAGCCGGTGGCATTGCTGGCTTCTTGCCCGCAGCCGGCAGATGCGACTTCTTGCCCACAACCGCTAGCTGGCTCGTTTGCGGCTTTGGTGGCTTCTTGCCCACAGCCGACGACGGCGCCCGCAGCGGTCGTTTTAGGTGCAGCTCCCTGCCCGCAGCCGCCTGCAACACTAGAGCTAGCGGAAGCGGCGACGTCGTCGCCCATACCCATTGCACCCGAAATTGCACCAGTGCCGCAGCTGGAGGCCATGTTTAAAGCTCTCATTTCTTACTAGATTGTGCGGCCCAAGCAGCCAGCAAAACAAAGTAGTTCAATAATAAAGTAAATCGTGGTGTGAAGGTAGCTATTTAAATAAACGAAATGGCTGCCACCCTAGGGATAGCAGCCATCCAAGCACTCACGTGCCAGGCGTCACTTCTTGTTACGACGCTGGTGGCGAGTCTTACGAAGCAGCTTACGGTGCTTCTTCTTGGACATGCGCTTACGGCGCTTCTTAATAACAGATCCCATATGAGAACCTCACAGTCTTGCTAAGCGTGCCCAACGGCACCATGATCGGTTGCGGCCGGGCACACCGGCCACATACGTGACCAAATGAGTTTAACGCGTCTCAGGAGCCAAATGCAGCCGCGTCGCCGTGGCTCCAATCACCTAAGCCACTGGCCATGAACTCCTGGACAGCCGCCACGGGCACCCGGTAAGAACGTCCCACACGCATTGCGGGGAGCTCACCCGAGTGCACCAGGCGATACACGGTCATCTTGGACACCCGCATCATGGAGGCTACTTCCGCCACAGTCATGAAGGCGGGAGTCTGAGGCTGTGCCATCGCGCTGATTCCTGTCCTTGGGTTGGGCCCGCATTGGCGGGATCGATGTAACTATACCGGTTTAAGCTGGCAAATACAGCCGTTTTGAATCTCGTTTTAACTACAGTGACGGCGCCTATCAGCCAAATTGGAAACCTCCGCATAAATTAGGGCCAACTACCCAGATGCCAACTGGGCTAAGGTAAGTAAAGAAAGATACGTGTGGGTACCTACCGGCAGACCTGGCAAACTACCAAGCGCCCTGCTGCTAGCCCCCATGCTCCCTGCAAAACGTAAGGTGACCTTTTGTTTTCGCGTGCTGTGCGGGCGTTTACCGATATACGTACCTGGCTGGAGCGAGTTGGACGCCACTCCAGCGCCCGCCTAGCCACGTGCCTATTCGCCGCAATTATCGTCATTATCACAGGCCTACTTGAGCTGCCTATTGCCACCGCCAGCGGCGAGCGTGCCCCTTTCGTTGACGCCCTATTCACTGCCACCAGCGCAGTTTGTGTAACCGGCCTAACCACTGTGGACACCGCCACCTACTGGTCTACTTTCGGCCAGGCCTGCATTATTTTGGCCACCGCCGTGGGCGGGCTGGGGGTTATGACCATTGCCTCACTGCTGTCCCTGGCAGTTTCGCGCCACGTGGGCTTGTTCCAGCGAATGCTTACCGCCGATGAGCACCAGTCCCGTTTGGGCGACGTCGGCTCGCTGCTGCGCGCGGTAATTATCGCCTCCCTGGCGGTTGAGGCCACCCTAGCTCTAGTGCTGTTCCCACGCTTTTTAACGCTAGGCTACCCGCTGCTTAAAAGCGCTTGGTATGCCTTCTTTATGGCCTTATCCATTTTCAATAATGCGGGCTTTGTGATTATGCCCGATGGCCTAGCACCCCACGCTAGCGACTGGTGGATGTGTTTACCTATCGCCATAGGTACTTTTGTGGGGGCCATTGGTTTCCCAGTGATTTTGGATGTGCATCGTAACTGGCGTATGCCACGCAAGCTGTCTTTGCACTCCAAAATAACCATTTCCACCTACGTAATTATTTCGGTAATTAGCGCCATCTCTATCACCGCTTTTGAGTGGACCAACCCCTTCACCTATGGCCAGCTAGACACCAGCGGCAAGGTTCTTTCCGCCATCGTCAACTCCGTAAACGCCCGCTCTAGCGGCCTAGCCACCATTCCCACCTCGCTGATGCGCGAAACTACCTGGTTGCTGCAAGACATCCTAATGTTTATTGGGGGTGGCTCAGCCTCCACCGCTGGCGGTATTAAAGTCACCACCCTGGCTGTGCTGGTGCTGGCGATCGTGGCCGAAGCGCGCGGCGACAGCGACATTGAAGTGTTTGGTAGGCGCCTGCCCACCTCCACTGTGCGCGTCTCGGTGGCCGTGGCCTTCGTGGGCGCCTCCATCGTGCTGGTAGCTACCCTAATGCTGCTGTGGCTAACCAACCTCTCCCTTGACACTGTCTTATTTGAAGTGATCAGCGCTTTCGCCACCGTGGGCCTGTCTACCGGCATCACGCCGCTACTGCCCCTTGAAGCCAAGTATGTAGTGGTGGTGCTTATGTTTGTGGGACGTACCGGCACCATGACCGCCGCCAGCGCCCTAGCCATGCGGGATCGACGCCGCGTCATCCGCTTCCCTGAAGAGCGCCCCATGATCGGCTAGCGCCCCAAAACGACGCCGCCGCTCCCCTGCAGCGCCCAGCCGCTCTGGCCGCCCCGCGCCGTCGCCGCTAGCGCCGCCCAAACCAAACAAGACAAAATCACAGCAAGACTTAAACTAGAACCATGCCCCAGGTGAACCATCAAGACTCCACACTCGTAATTGGCCTTGGCCGCTTCGGCACCGCCGTCGCCGCCACCCTTGACCGTCTAGGGCGCGAAGTGTTGGCAGTTGAGCACAACCCCAACACCGTACGCCAATGGTCCGGACGCATCCCCCTAATTGAAGCCGACGCCACCGACATGGAAGCCCTAGAACAGCTCGGCGCCACCGAATTTGGCACCGCCGTAGTGGGGGTGGCCTCCTCCCTGGAAGCCTCCGTGCTAATCACCTCCAACCTGGTAGAGCTAGGCATCGGCCAAATCTGGGCCAAAGCCATCAGCGCTACGCACGGGCGCATTTTGCACCGCATCGGCGCCAATCACGTGGTCTACCCCGAATACGACGCCGGCCAACGCGCCGCCCACCTAGTGTCCGGACGCATGTTGGACTACATCGAAATGGAAAAGAACGGCTTTTCCATTATCAAAATGCGTCCGCCGCACGAATTACACGGCTTCACTATCGGCCAGTCCAAGGTGCGCTCGCGCTATGGGGTAACCATCATTGGTTTGATGAGCCCAGGTGAGCATTTTGAGTACGCCACCCCACAAACCATGGTGGGCGCTGAGGATATTTTGGTGGTAGGTGGCGACGCTAACCTACTAGAGCACTTCGCTAACCGCCCCTGAGCAGGGATTTTCTAAGCACTAGCAAATAACAGCAGCCTGTCCACGCCCGCGCAGGCAGTTGCACGCTCGTGCGCTGTTGCATTTACAAAGTGCCCACATTGCCGTCTTTTCCCCGTCTTTGCAGCCCAGCGAGCAAAATTCTGAACTGTGATCCACAAATCACTAACTGCACAATGGGGTTTGGAGTTTGTATGAGCACGGTTGCAATTCTCGGGGCAGGCATTATGGCGTCGGCGCTAACCTTCCCAGTGACTGACAATGGGCACCAGGTGAATCTGGTAGGCACCCACCTAGACCGAGACATTATTGACTCAATTCAGCGCACCGGCATCCACCCGGAGCTGGGGCTGAAAATGCCTGAGAATGTAACCGCCTTCCAGCTAGAAGAAGCTGAGGCCGCTTTTGCCGACGCAGATGTGGCCATGAGCGGCGTTAACTCTTTCGGAGTTGACTGGGCCGGGGCGCACCTGGCCACGCTACTAAAGCCGGGCATGAAGGTTCTGTCCATCACCAAGGGTATGCAGGCCGCTGAGGACGGCACGCTGACCATGTTCCCTGATGTATTGCGCGCAGCCGTGGGTGAGCCTCTAGCCAGCCAGGTGACCTGGTCGGCAATTGTGGGCCCCTCGATCGCCGGCGAGCTGGCGGTAGGCCACGACACCTGCGTGGTGTTCTGTGGTGAGGACCAGGCCAGCCTGGATGAACTGCAGCAAATGTGGGCCACCGACTACTACCACATCTGGACTTCCACGGACTTCATTGGTCACGAGGTAGGCGCTGCCACCAAGAACATTTATGCTTTCGCCGCCGGTTTCGCTGACGGCCTGCTAGCCAAGGCTGGCAAGGAAAACGACCGCTACCGCATGTACAACTACGGGGCCGCCATCTTCGCCCAGGGACAAACTGAGCTCACCCAGTTCATTGAGTTGCTGGGCGGCGACGTAACCACCGCTAAGGGCCTAGGCGGCGTCGGCGACATGTTCGTCACCTCTATGGGTGGACGCAATGTGCGCGCAGGCAAGTTCGTGGGCCAGGGCATCCCCTTCTCTGAGGTGCGTGACACTCACATGAAGGGGGTAACCATGGAGGGTGTGGCCGCCATTCGGGTGATTGGTGGGGCTCTGGCGCCGCTGACAGAGCGTGGGGTTATCAGTGAAGATGACTTCCCGCTGCTGCGTGCGCTACACGCCATCATTGCCGACGACGCCCCACTGGAGATCCCCTGGGACAAGTTCTTTGGCGGTCGCCACTAAAGAGCGCGGGGGTCTACCACATTTAACTAGTTAACTTTCGAAGGAGAAAAGTCAATGACTGATTTAGCGGCCCTCTTGGATGAGGCACTCAAAGACGCCACCGACACCAAGGCCGTAGCTTTCGGGCGCGGCGCCGTGCATCGCACCGGTGAAGTATTCGCCTCCACTTTCCCCGGCAAACGCGCCGTGGTGGTGGGCGATGACAACACCTTCAACGCAGTAGGTGCCACCACCACCGCCGGTGAGCCGGTAGCAGCTGGCCCTGCCGTCGTCGACTCCCTAAAGCAAGCAGGCGTGGAGCTGGAAGAAAACATTATTTTCCCCGGCACCCCCACCCTCTACGGCGGCTACGACAATGTGGAAATTATCCGCGAAAAGCTACGCGGCCTAGACGCTATTGCCGTTGTAGTGGGCTCGGGTGTGCTCAACGACCTAACCAAGCTAGCCAGTGGCGAGCTGGGGCGCCCCTACATGGTGGTATGCACCGCTGCCTCCATGGACGGCTACGCCTCCTTTGGTGCCTCCATCTCTAAGGATGGCTTCAAGATCACCCGCAACTGCCCCGCCCCGGCCGCCGTCGTAGCGGACCTGGACATTATGGCTGCCGCCCCCAAGCGTCTAGTGGCCACCGGCGTGGGCGACCTGATCGAGAAGATCCCCGCCGGTGAGGACTGGATTATTGCCGACATGCTCGGTGTAGAAGCCATCAACCACCAGGTGTGGCCGCTAGTGCAGGGGCCGCTGCGTGAAGCTATCAGCCAGCCCGCCCAGCTGCGTGCCGGCGACGCCGACGCCACCGCCGGTCTGGCCGCCGGGCTGCTAATGAGTGGCCTAGCCATGCAGGCCGCCCAGTCCTCCCGCCCCGCCTCGGGCGCCGGACACCAGTTCTCGCACCTGTGGGAAATGGAGGGTCACGGCCTGGACTGGGAGCCGCCGCTGACCCACGGTTTCAAGGTGGGTCTGGGCACGGTAGCTATCTGCGCCCTGTACGACGTCGCCCTGCGTAAAGACATCAGCGACCTCAACGTCGAAGCCCGCATTGCCGCCTGGCCCACCCGTGAAGGTATGGAAGCCCACGTGCGTCAGTGGAACCAAAGCGCCCCCAGCGGCCTGCTTGAAGCCGCCGTGGTGCAGACCGACGCCAAGTATCTGCCCCCCCAGCAGCTGCGCGAGCGCATCCACACCCTGCAAAAGCTGTGGCCACAAATCAAGGAAACCTCAGCCAAACAGCTGCTTAGCGCTGAGGAAATCGCCGATGTACTCAAGACTGTAGGCGGCATCTACCACCCGGCCCAGATTGGTATCAGCCTGGAAAAGATGCGCGAAACCTACACCCGCGCCCAGATGATCCGCACCCGCTACACCATTTTGGATGTGCTGTGGGAGCTGGGCATTTTGGATGAGTGCGTAGACGAACTCTTTGCCCCTGGCGGGTACTGGGCTAGCGCACCGGTACCCACCGACCGCGTCAGCGGTGCTGAAAACTGAAAACGCAAGCCCCTAACACAAGGAAGTAACATGGAAGAGACTTACGTTCTAGGTATTGACTTTGGCACGCTATCTGGGCGTGCAGCGATTGTGCGCGTGACTGACGGTTTAGAAAAGGCCGCTGCTGTCTACGAGTACCCTAACGCCGTCATGGATGACGTACTGAGCGTGGCTGACGGCCAGAAGCTACCTGCTGACTTTGCCCTGCAAAACCCGCGTGACTACATTGAGGTGCTAAAGCACGCCGTACCTGAGGCTATCGCCAAGTCCATGGTGGACCCAGCCCAGATCAAGGGCATTGGTATTGACTTCACCTCAGCCACGGTAATTGCCGCTAAAGCGGACGGCACCCCGCTGTGTGACCTGGCTAAGTTCAACAACAACCCGCACGCCTACGTCAAGCTGTGGAAGCACCACGGCGCCCAGGAGCAGGCTGACCGTATTGTGTCCCTGGCTAAGGAGCGCGGTGAGTCTTGGCTGGCCCGCTATGGTGGCATCTTGTCTGCAGAGATGCTGCTGCCCAAGGTGCTGGAAACCTATGAGAAGGCCCCCGAGGTTTATGCAGACACTGACGTGTTTGTGGACGCTTTGGACTGGATCGTGTGGCGTATGACCGGCAACCTGGTTTACTCCGCTGGTGACTCTGGTTACAAGCGTAACTTCCAGGACGGCGCCTACCCCTCCGAGGAGTTCTTGGAGCTGCTCTCGCCTGGTTTTGGCAAGGTATTTAGCGAAAAGATGCCCGGGCAGGTGCTGGCGCTAGGTGCTGAGGCCGGTAAGCTTACCGCCCACGCCGCCGCCTGGATGGGCTTGGAGCCTGGCATTAGCGTGGCCACCGGTAACATTGACGCCCACGTAACCGCTGCGGCTGTGCAGGCTGTGGAGCCGGGGCAGCTAACCGCTATTTTGGGTACTTCTGCTTGCTACATCGTCTCTGGGCCGCAGTTCCGTGAGGTTCCGGGTATGTTCGGGTGTGTCGACGGCGGCGTGGTGGATGGGCTGTGGGGCTTTGAGGCCGGCCAGTCCAGCATGGGTGACGTGTTTGCCTGGTACCTGGACAACGCCCTGCCCCACTCTTACGTGGTTGCTGCCGAAAAGGCCGGCATCAGCATCTTTGAGTTGCTCGCCGAAAAGGCCCGCGCCCAGGAGATTGGTGAGCACGGCCTGGTAGCTCTGGACTGGTTCAGCGGTAACCGCTCGATCCTGGTTGACTCTGAGCTTTCTGGCGCCATTTTGGGTATCACCATGACCACCAAGCCTGAGGACATTTACCGGGCTCTGGTGGAGGCCACCTGCTTCGGGGCCCGCACTATTATCGAGTCTTTCACCAACGCCGGCGTCAAGATTGATGAGATTGTAGCTAGCGGTGGCCTAATCAAGGACCCGTTCTTCATGCAGACCCTGGCTGACATCACCTGTGTGCCGCTGAGCGTGGCCACCACCAAGCAGGGTGGGGCGCTAGGCGCTGCTGCTCACGGGGCGGTAGCTGCCGGCTTCTACCCCAGCATTAAGGAGGCCTCACTGGCCATGGGTGGCAAGGTTTCAGCCGCCTACGTGCCCAACTATGACCGCACCGCCCGCTACGACGAGCTCTTCAACGAGTACCGTCAGCTACACGACTACTTCGGTCGCGGCGAAAACGAGGTTATGCACCGGCTCAAGAACATTCGTCGCCGCGCGGTTGAGCGCAAGCGCGCGGCTGCTAAGAAGCCGCAGGAATGAAACTTGCAGATCTAAGCCAGGCTCAGCGCGCTCAAGTAGAGCGCACCAGGCAGGTAGTAGCCGAGCTACACGCGCTACTACCTGCCTGGGAGCTGGTGGTTTGGACTGCCGGGAACGTATCTGAACGTGTGCCGGGCACAGACCTGTTTGTGATTAAGGCTTCCGGTGTGCCCTATGAAGGTATGGAGGCTGCCCACATGGCGGTGTGTGACCTGCAAGGACAGATACTTGACGACGACGATAGCGGGCTTGCTCCTTCCTCGGATACGGCAGCTCACGCCTACGTCTACCGGCACATGCCTGAAGTTGGCGGGGTGGTGCACACCCATTCCTCCTACGCCACAGCTTGGGCGGCAATTGGCGAACCTATCCCCTGTTGCCTGACCATGATGGCTGATGAGTTTGGTGGTGACATTCCACTGGGCCCGCTAGCGATTATCGGCGACGATTCGATCGGGCGCGGAATTGTTGAAACCTTACGCAACTGCCATTCACCGGCGGTGTTGATGGCCAACCATGGTCCCTTCACCGTAGGCAAGGATGGACGTAGCGCCGTAAAAGCTGCAGTAATGTGCGAAGAGGTAGCCCGCACCGCTTATCTAGCACGTACGCTAGGTGAAGTTAAGCGGATACCTGATGACATGATCAAGCGGCTTAATGATCGCTACCAGAACGTCTACGGACAACATTAATACAGTCATATAGTCAAAACTATGACTAGTGAGTCTGCCTAGCTAGTGTGACTAGTGAGTCCACCTAGTCATATGACCAACGAACACGGCTAGTTAGTCTGACTAGTGAACATGACTAGCGTTGGGGCCGCGTATACCGAACGGCATACGCGGCCCCACGTTTTATTGGGCGTCGTTTTAACTAGGTTGGCGCGCCCTCAGCAAACTGAGCGCAGTTTAGCGTGCAGCTTTGGCTAACCAGTCTCGCCTGGCGTAGCCCCAGCAAACTTGACGCAGTTAGCGCGCAGCTTTGGTGGCGCGATTTGGTTTAGTTCTCGGCCCAGTAGGCGTGTAGAGCGCGAGCCAGGTAGGGGCCGTCCTCAACACCGCACATCTCACGGGCAGAGTGCATGGACAATAGCGCAATACCTACGTCAACAGTGGTGATGCCTAGACGCGAGGCAGTAATCGGACCAATGGTGGTGCCGCAAGGCACGGAGTTGTTGGAAACGAAATCCTGCGTGGGCACACCCGCCGCCCTGCAAGCACGCTTCCAGATAGCCCCACCTACCGCATCAGTGGCGTAGCGCTGCCGGGCGTTAATCTTCAGCAGCGGCCCGTGGTTAATAAGCGGACGCACCTGGGGGTCATGCAGCTGACCATAGTTGGGGTGAACGCTGTGTCCGGCGTCGGCGCTAATGCAGCTAGAGCGAGCCAGCAGAGCCCGCTCGCCGTCGCCCACAAAGCCCATAACCGCAGCCAGGCCATGCAAAACATCCTGCAGGAAGGGGCCGCCCGCACCCGAGCGGGTGCCGCTACCAACCTCTTCGTGGTCAAAAGCCACAAACACGGCAGCATCGTTTTCCGTACCAGCCAGGTTTTCTAGGGCAACCAGGCCGGCGTGAACGCTAGAGAGGTTGTCTAGGCGCGAGCTGGCCAGGAACTCCTGGTGCAAACCAAAGACACTGGGAGGCTGGACCAAATAGGTGAACACATCGTGGAAAGCTAGCTGATCAGGGCTGATACCAGCCTGCTCACACAGGTAGTTTTCAATGTCGTGGCAGCTTACCGCCTCGCCAGCCAGGGCGGTTAGCGGCAGCATGTGGGCCTGACGGTCTAGGTGCAGGTTTTCATGTGCGCTACGGTCCAGGTGGGGAGCCACCTGCGCGGTGCGGGCAATGGGGCCAGTACGCACCAGGTGGACGGCGCCGTCGTAGGTGGTCAGACGTCCTGCCAAACCAACTTCACGGTCTAGCCAGGAGTTTTCTAGGGCGCCACCATAAATTTCGGCGTTAATCATTTCCCAGCCCTCGCGCACAATCGCACCCTGGGGCTTGAGCTTGAGCGCCGGAGAGTCAGTGTGGGCACCCACAATCCTGAAGCCAGTGCGCTCGCTAGGGGCGCTAGGCAGGCACCAGGCCGCAATGGCGCCGTCGCGAATCACATATCCGCGTGCAGGAATGGAACTATCCCAAGCCACAGTCTCATCTACGGCCTTAAAACCACGCTTTTCTAGGCGGGCGGCCACAGCCTGAGCGGCGTGGTAGCTGGTGGGAGAATCAACAACAAACTGACTGATTGCCTGCGTATAGTCAGGCACCTCAAATCCACTCATAGTTCAATTGTTGCACTTTGCGCCAAACTACCCAAAGCATTTGCGCGCCTCTCCCATGAGCGAAGCTTGCCCTGGCGCGGCAAACTTCCCTACTCGGCCACGCAAAAACACCAAGGGCCGCACTCAGCGAGCGCGACCCTTTGGGAACCGTCGTGTAACCGACGCAGCTAGACCTTATGAACCTTAGTGGCCACCGGCCCTAACTACGCCAGAAAGCGGGATGTGGTTGAGGACAGGAGAGTTGTTGGCGTTAGTAATAGCGTTCTGGCTACCGGTTTCGCTCATGGTAACCACCGCACCCATAACGATCGGGAAGGAGGTTAGCGGAGTGTTGTTGGAGTGTACGTGCAGCACTGCACCAAAGTGGGCGTTGGTCTTGGCGCGCAGGTCATTCTTCTCATAGCGCCAGGTGCCAGAGAACGTGGATACATAAGGCGTCCAGTTGCCAATATCCGCACCCAGCTTGGCCTGAACCGCCTTGGCGTGTTCGCTAAAGCGCGAGTCAGCCAGCAACCCAGCCAGGGTATTAGCCTGCGGCTTAGACCAGGAAGCGAAGTTCAGCGAGGTGGTGGGCCAGTTGATGCCATCGGTGTTGCCGGTGACCGGCTGCCAGTCGATGTTGGAGTACTCCGCAGTGTTAATCCAGAACACCTGGTACAGACCAGTTAGGTTGGCCGGCGTACCAGCATTGGGGCTAGCCAAACCAGTGTCCTTAGTGGGATAAGTGGAGCCGTCAACGTTAGGCCAACCAACCGGAGCGAATTCTTCATTACCGTCGGAGCCGTTGTTATAGAACCCGAAGTAATAGGCCTGATCAGCATTGATGCGCGCGTCACGTTCCTGACGGGAGTCGTAGCCGTTAGGGATGTTGGCCGGGGCTCCCTGGTTCCAGCTATAGCCGGAATAGACCGGGTTTAGCTGAGAAGTATTGACGGCTGCGGCGCTAGCGCACACCGCAATTGCTGGGGCAGCCCATACTGCTCCACGCAGCACCTGCCGACGTTCTACACCGCTAGGCATGTCTGTCTCCTATTTTTGACATAGATATAGTTCTGCTTAAGGGAGACCGACGACGGCGTCACACCGGTTTTGGGGGTGGGGGAGATATGACTTCCGTGGGACGGTTGGGAGGGGTACCACTAGTTTAAACCGGAGTCTAAGCAGGTGGGCACCATTGCTACGGGAATTTATCCCAAAACTAGGGGCTGGGCAATTAGTCCCTACTTACTTGACTATGTGACGAGCTGGTCAACAAGTGGAGCCTATAAAGGTGCTTAATGCATTTTGTTGCAAATTTGAGACCTTTCAGGGGGGCGATTTAGAGGGCTTACAATCCCAAAAGACTTAGATCACATAGCCTTTAACTAGTTGAACATGTAGAGTCTTATCTCAGTCCCTTGGATGTAATCTCTACATATCTTCCCCTACCCATTTGAAGGATTTCTCTAATAATGACTGAAATCAAGCGTCGCACCCTTGTTAAGGGCTCTGCCTGGGCCGCTCCGGCTGTTCTAGTCGCCGAGGCTGCCGCTCAGGCCGCCACCTCCCCCAGCGACATCATCCCTGTAGCCCAGATGTACATGAAGATGCGCGGCACCCCCGAAAACATCAACGCTGCAGGTGTTGCTGCCGGCCGTAAGGGCCTAACCTGTGAGGAAATCGGTGGTTGGCCCTACGTCGTTCACGGTGTCATCAACTGGAATAACACCCTGGGTGGTGGCCGGGCTACTAACGACCCCAACATTTCCCGTGTTGGTACCGCTTACCTGAAGAAGCAGGGCGTTAAGTTCTACTTCGGCGCCAAGTCTAACGCCGGTGAGAACGGTCTGGACATCACCGTTGCCCCCGGTGGCGCTGAGCTGGATCCCGCCCGCATCGTTAGCACCAAGGTTATGTTCCTGATGCCGAAGGCTGCTTACGGCGACACCCCGACTTTCACCAACATTGCCTCCAGCAACGAAGGTGGCCACGCCTGGGACTCTTGGGCCACCAACGGTTCCTGGACTCCGCTGACTCAGAAGGCCATGACCGACCTGCGTAACAGCCCCGACACCGCTTCGGTGCTCAAGAAGGTTGACATTGGTAACTTCACTGACCTGACTGCCTTGAACGGTACCCCTGAGAACACCCTAAACACCAAGTGGAACGCTTGGGTTGGTGAGTACCACGGCACCTGGACCAAGTCCGCTGACGGCCGGAAGCTGACCGCTGACAGCCCCTTCGCCATGGCCCTGACCCTGAACCAGACTGGTCTGTCTCAGACCCTGACCCGTCTGATCTTCATGCCGGTCTTCGTGATCACCTACCGTATGCCCAACGGCAAGCTGGTTTACTTGCACCGTTCCAACGCACGTAACATGTACTGGCAGCTAACCGTGACCGGTAACCCCGGTCTGGACGACACCACGCCGGGCGACAACGGCCAGCTCTGCCCGACTAGTGGCGGCAACGACCACATTTAATGCCCAGACCTGTTGAGGCAGGCAAACTTTAAGGGGCGTATCAGTTTTAACTGGTACGCCCCTTCTTGCTACCTACAAACACAGTCATGCAAATACAGGCATACAAATACAGGCAAAATCATCCCTTCCCTATGATTTTTCCATGGGGTTTTATAGGGAACGGACGATATTTCAGTAACGGACGGTTTTATAAGTAACCGCACCTAGCACCGCTAGTCTTGCCAGCCGCGGCCTAGCACCTGGGCGGATATCAGTACAGCTACCGCGCCTTGGTGCAGTTCTTAGTGCAGTTCCAGCGCCACTATCTGGGTGCCCTTAACGACGACGTCGCCGCCGCCCCCAGCTTCAACGTCACCTTCCGGCGTCGTCCCTAACTGCACCGAGGCAGGCCGGCGACGCAAATGCACCACTACCGCCTGCCCTGGACGTAACCAGGGATCACTGTCAGGGAGTTTGGTGGCCAATTCAGGACCCATATATTCACGCAGAGTCTCAAAAAGCAGCGGCAAACAGGGTCGATGCACACACAGCGCCAGCGGATAGCTAGGTTCCGGCGGGCCCTCAGGTGCAAGCTCAGGCCCGGCCTGGCCCTCAGGTGCAGGCTCGCGGCCCTGCGGCCCCGCAGGCCCAGGCCAGGGCAAGCCCTCAAGCGCAGACCCGCGCTCCAGCAAATCCCGGAAACTAGCCTGCATTACCTCAGGCGACGTCAACGCACTGAGCTCGGTGAACGCCTCATCACTGCGCAAATCTAGGCCGCAGCCATGCGCATAGGGCGCCAGGGTGTCAACGCAGCGCTTCCAGGGCGAAGAAACCAGCTCCCCCACCCCATAGGCGCTAAGCAGAGCTGCCACATCCCTGGCCTGGGCTTGCCCCCGACCCATCACCAAGGGTCGGGTAAGCTCGCTATTAATCCCATAACCCCAGGTGGCGCGGCTAACCGCCTTGGCGTGGCGCACCAGCACCAAGCTACGCACCTGCAGCTGCCCGCTCTCATACCAGTCCACCAGGCGCGCCAGCAGGCGCTTGTCGTCAGCGTGGGTGAGCTTGCGGGCGGCCTTTTCCACCTTCCACCAGCGCACCTTGTCGATTTCCCGCTTGGACGCGGGCTTTACCGCAGCTCGCAGCCCCTCCCCCGGGCCAGCTTCAGGCAATACCTGGGCCGCCCAGTACAGGGTGCGTTTTTTGCGGCCGCTTACTAGACGACGGCGAGCCTTGCCCAGGTAGCGCCCCAACACAATCTGGCGGCCGGTTTCTTCGGCTACTTCCCGGATGGCGGTGAGCACCATGGATTCGCCAGGTTCGGCTTTGCCTTTGGGGAAAGACCAGTCGTCATAGCGTGGGCGGTGCACTACCAGCACTTGCAGCTTATCGTTTTTAAGGCGCCACACCAGCGCGCCGGCGGCTAGCACCGGCGGGCGGCGTGAGGCCTTGATCCGCAAGCTTTTCTTGGGGCGCTTGCCCCGTTCCTTGCGGCGCGCGGCCTGTTTCTTGGCTTGCTGTTCGGCCCGTGTCTTGGCCGGCTGCCGAGCTTGCTGCTTGCGTTCCTGCTTGGTCTGTTGCTTGCCTTGTTGCTTGGCCTGCTGCTTGCTGCGCGCACCAGCCTTAGCTGCAAGACTCATTTAACCCGGGCCCGGGCCTGGGACATAAGCACGCTTTGCACGTCCTCAAGCTCCTGTCCGTCGTCGTCATGAGTACGCCGCTGCCAGGTGCCGTCAGGAAGCAGGTGCCAGGCGCTGATGCGGCCGGAGGTTTCCAGGTCAATCAGCCAATGCAGGCGCTCCACCAGATCCGGCTGGGTGATCTTAACCAGGGCCTCCACGCGGCGGTCCAGGTTGCGGTGCATCAGGTCAGCGCTACCAATGAAAATCTCGGGGTCGCCGTCGTTAGCAAAAGCGTAGATGCGCGAGTGCTCCAGGTAGCGGCCCAGGATTGAGGTGACGTGAATGTTTTCGCTTAGGTCTTTAACCCCGGAGCGGATCCCGCAAATACCGCGAACCACCAGGTCAACGCGCACACCCGCACGCGAGGCGCGGTAGAGGGCGTCAATGATGCGCTCATCAACAATGGAGTTGACCTTGATCTTGATCCAGGCTTCGCGCCCAGCCAAGTGGTTGTCGATTTCGCGCTTGATACGCTCCAGCAGCCCGTTGCGCAGGCCGCGCGGGGCCACCAGCAGACGGCGGAAACGGGCGCGCGGGGCGTAACCCGAAAGCTGGTTGAACAGCGTGGTCAGATCTTGGGCGACGTCGCGGTCGCAGGTCAGCAGGCCCAGGTCCTCATAGCCACGGGCGGTCTTGGGGTGGTAGTTGCCCGTGCCCACGTGGCAGTAGCGGCGCAGGCCGTCAGTTTCCTGGCGCACCACCAGCGACAGCTTGCAGTGAGTTTTTAGCCCGATCATGCCGTAAACCACGTGCACACCGGCCCGCTCAAGCTTGCGCGCCCACACGATATTGGCTTCCTCGTCAAAGCGGGCCTTGATTTCCACAATAGCCACAACCTGTTTGCCCAGTTCAGCGGCCTCAATCAGGGCGTCAACAATGGGTGAATCGCCACTGGTGCGGTACAGGGTCTGCTTGATGGCCAGTACCTTGGGGTCGTGGGCTGCTTGGGAGATGAACTCCTGGACGCTGGTTGAGAAGGCGTCGTAGGGGTGGTGCAGCAAAATGTTGTGCTCACGGATGGCCGCGAAAATGCTGCGGGGCCGCGCCGATTCGCGCGGGTTGATCCCGGCCGGGGTGACTGGCACGTAGCGCTTGTATTTGAACTCGGGGATGTCCAGGTCGTGAATTTCGGACAGGTCAGACAAGTTCAGTGGCGCGGGCGAGACAAACACGTCTTCTTGCGTGATGTTTAGCTTGCGTACCAGGTAGGTGCGCACAAACTCGCTGATGGAGTCTTCTACCTCCAGACGCACTACCCGCCCAAAACGACGGCGTCCCAGCTCTTTTTCCATGGCGGCGAGCAGGTTTTCAGCGTCGTCCTCTTCAACTTCGAGGTTTTCGTTGCGGGTGACGCGGAAGACGTGGTGCTCCACGATTTCCATGCCCGGGAAGAGATGGTCCAGGTGGTAGGCCACGACTTCCTCAAGTGGGATGAGCGCCAGGTTGCGCGGTTTAGCGTTGGTTAGCTCGCGCCCGGGCACCTGCACGAATCGCGGCAGGGAGTCGGGCAGCTTAATGCGGGCGAAGTGGTTTTTGCCGCTGCGTGGGTTGCGCAGCATAACCGCCAGGTTCAGCGATAGGCCGGAAATGTAGGGGAAGGGGTGCGAGGGGTCCACCGCTAGCGGGGTCAGCACCGGATAGACCCGGTAGCGGAAGTAGCGGGTGAGCTTGTCGCGTTCTTCCTGGTTTAGTGATTTCCAGTCGGTGATTTCGATGCCCGCCTGGGCCATGGCCGGGCGTACGTCGTTTTGGAATAGCTCGGCTTGGGCGGCGGTGAGTTTCTTGGCGCGCGAGGTGATTAGCTCTAGCACCTGCTTGGCGTCCAGCCCGGAGGCGCGTACGGGGGTGATCCCGGCGGCAATGCGTCGCTTTAGCCCGGCCACGCGCACCATGTAGAACTCGTCCAGGTTGGAGGAGAAGATGGATAGGAACCAGGCGCGAGTAAGTACTGGCAGGCTGAGGTCTTGGGCCTGTTCCAGCACGCGCTTGTTGAAGTCTATCCAGGTCAGTTCCCGGTCCACGAAGCGCTCAGGGAATTTGTCTAGCGCGGGCAGTTTTTCTTGCAGGCGGTCGATGTCCGCCCAGTACTTCTTACTTGAGGGGTCTACTACCTCTACAGCTTCTACTGGCTTGACACCGTCTAGTTGCGTGCTGCCTGCGGTTTTTGCGATGCCGACGACGGCGCCCGGCTTGGCATCTTTTGTCTCACCGGCACGCTTGGCTGCGTCAGCTTTAGCGTCATTGGCGGCGGTTTTACCGCTCGCCTTTACACTGTCTACCTTGGCGCCTTTAGCGCCAGTAGCACCCTTGGTTCCAGTAGCACTGGCGCCAGCGGCGGCGTCGACTTTAGCTCCCGCGCCAGCGCCGTCGGCTTTGCCCCCAGCGCCACCAGCAGCACTAGCGCTACCAGCTTTAACTCCAGCGCTACCAGCTTTAGCCGAACCAGCTTCATCAGCAGCCTTTGCGCTGTTGGAGGGCTTGGTGGTCTTGCCGCGCCTTGAGTTCTTCTTAGCGTTTTTAGCCGGCGGTACGTCAGCCCCAACACCGCCCTTAACGCTTTCTTCGGCGCCAGTCTCGCCAGCTTCAAGCACTTCGATAGCAGCTTCGACGCCGCTAGCGTCAGCGTCGGAGCTTGCCTCCTCTTCGAAGTCCTCGTCCGCATAGGCAGGGCCAGCGTCATCCTCGAAATCTCGGGGGTCTGCGGTTTCAATAACGGCGGCTATGGCTGCGTCGGTGCGCTTGGCTTCTTCGACGTCGACATCCTGTGCAGCGTGATCTTGCATACTCGTATTCTGTCAGTGATAGAGGTTAATTGTTTCAGCAATATTGTACTGATATTTGGGTGTTAATGCCCCTGGGGATTAATCCAGTTTCCCGACGGCGGCTTTAGTAGCTGCTTCACGTAGCTCTGCGGCGGTTGCAGCCAGGGCGCGAGCACGGGAGGTGACCACGTCGTAAAGCGGATCGTTTTCGTCAGTAATCCAGCTGTCTTGCTCACTAGCGCGGCTGAGGCGTTCTAGCAGGGCGGCGCTGGCTAGTAGCGTGGGGTACAGCTGGGATCGGCGCGACGGCGTCCGTTGGCTGCCAGCGGATGCGTCGCCTAGCAGCAACTCATTTAGTTGGGCTTGCACCTGGGCCACACTGTCTACCCGCTGCCCCTGGGATAAAGCGGCCTCAAAGCGGGCCTGAGCAGCAGCGTCGTCGTCGTTAATAGTTACTGCTGTGGCGTAACGCGACTCTACCAGGGCCGGGTCGCGCTCAATCCATTCGCGTAGCAGTAGTAGGCGCCAAAGCGCGCCAGGTAAGGTGCCCGCAGGGCTGGTGGCCCATAGCTCGCCAATCACATCTACGCCATGGGAGGCCACAACTTTGCGCAGCCCAGCGGCGGTTAGCGTGGTGTCAGTGTCCGCACCAAGGTAGCCACCAATGAGCAGCTGGGCGCTTTGGTGAGCCAGAGCGGAGGTGGCGGCAGTGTCTTCAGCGCCGGTGTAACGCTCAGCTTCGGCAGGTTCCATGAGGACGGGGCGGTGGAATTGGCGGGTCATACATGCCTCCTTTTAGACGTAGGCTAACAAGTCCGCTATGATGGGGGCTGTCAGTTCGCTGCGGGCCGTTCCAAAAGCCCGTTAGGCGTTGCTCGCATCCGCAAGATGCTAGCCGTGCAGCAGTGAGCAGGCCTGCCCCCTTAGCTCAGTTGGTTAGAGCTACGGACTTTTAATCCGCAGGTCGAGGGTTCGAGTCCCTCAGGGGGTACTTTTCAGGCAGTGCACCCTCACCAAGGTTTGGTGGGGGTTTTGCTTTATTTCTACAGAACTCGTTATTTCCACAAACTCAGCAATTATAAAATGAAGTTCAGAAGGCTGATCATAGGCGTCATTGCTTTTTCTTGCTGGCAGTAGGCGCATGCACAATAACTCCAACACCTACCCCGACTCCCACGCCCGAATCTGAAGCTGCACCCGCTCCCGCACCGGCACCAGAATCTGAATCTCAGTCGGAAGAAAACAGTGAGGAAGCCGAAGCGCCCGCCGACGAGTCCAGTTCTGTTTACTACAGCAACTGCACTGAAGCTTGGAATGCTGGAGCTGCCCCTATTTACCGTGGCGAGCCCGGTTACCGAAGCAAACTAGATCACGATAACGACGGCATTGCTTGCGAAAAGCGACCCTCGCGTCGTCACTAGCTGGTAACTAGCTAACTGGCCACTATTCGCTAGCAGCCTATGAAAGGCTAGAGATTTTAGAGGCTCATGAGGCATAATGGAGGCAGTCAGCCTCCCGCGAGGGGGACTGACTGCCTCCGGCCACTGTTGTTTTAGTTCTTGAGCAGTGGCGTGAGGGCTACAATCAAAGCCGCTAGGGCCTGGATGAGAGCAGCGACAGTTGCGATGTCAACGCTCTTCTTCCGGGCCTTTCGCTTGCCTTGACCAGTCTTGGACTTGCCAGACAATGAGCCCACCTCCTCTCAAACCCCCAATCGCTTCCCAGCCATAAGCCACTAGAAGATGTACTGGGAACGTTGGCCGCTTAAAAGAGGGCAAAATAAGCCTAGCAAGCCCTTGGCAAGTGGTGGTTCAAAATTAGAGCAGCGTTTTAAGCTCACAGCCCAGAAAAAAGGCTGGAGGCAGTAAATAAGCGTGAGGCATAATGGAGGCAGCCAATCCCCTATTTAAAGAGGACTGACTGCCTCAGCCACTGCTACTTAAGAGCGATGAGCAGTGACGCGAGGGCTCCAATCAAAGCCGCTAGGGCCTGGATGAGAGCAGTGACATTCGCGGTGTCAATGTTCTCCTTCCGGGCCTTTTGCTTACCTTGACTAGTCCTGGACTTGCCGGACATAAGCCCACCTCCCTTCTAACCCCAATCACTTGCCAGCCATAAGCCGCTAAAAGAGGTGAGCTGGTAGTGTTGGCCGCTTCAAAGAGGGGCAAGCTAAGCCTAGCTCAAGGTTGCCTGCGGTTCGAACAAATGTTGCTACCAAAATCAGCATGTTGCGACGACGCAAATCTAGCAGTCACTAAGGCTACCTGCTGTTTTGTGGTACTTACTCTTTATAGGTAGCAAACACTTTCATAATAACTACCATTATCTGTGTAGCAACAAAGCCCGTTAATGGCCAAAAAATCAATGACTTAATATAGTCCGAGGGACTTGCCAGCCCTTCACCATTCTCATAAATTCCAGAAAATGAGGCAACATACACCGAAAGCACCCAGGGACTAATTAATATTAGAACCCCAAGGGCATCAACACACTTTATCCAAAAAGCCAAACTGTTCCACTTCTTCTTACCCATTTGCCACACCTCCTTACCTATACCGCTAGCGTCACATCAGCACATAGAACAATGTCGCAAGCTGACATAGCTAACGCAACAATGCTCTAATTATTAATAAAATCCCTGCAAAGCCCATGCAAATAAGTCCTATAGGGGTGATCATAATTAAGCAACCTACAACCATCCAGGACAAGCTATCGCCACCATCACCATGATCTCCCGGAACAGTACTAACAAAGCAGGCCACAACAAATGGACTCATTATTAAAACAAACCCGACCAGTGCGCTACGTACTGCAACTATACGCAGTATCTGCCGCTTTCGTTCGTGTTTACCCACAGGAAGTTGGGCAGCTGACTGCTTAGGTATAACAAAGTTTTTATCAAAATTAGCTACCATCTGATTCCCGATCAACCACTTTCGAAATTCTTATCTTTTGTAGTTACTACAACATTAAGCCCCCTAAACCATACCAATATTTCAGTACAGCTTTTATTACTTTAGACAAAGCATACCTTCATAATTGTAGATATAATTGGAGCTTTAATCTGTCGGTTCCGAGGAGTGCTTAGGTCAGGGCGTTCAAATATAGCACTAAATGTATCGAGATCTTTCAGGTGAACGATATATGAATCCTCATCATCGAAAGACCTCAGTCCTTACCTAGCCACGATGCGCCGACCCCTGCACACCACCCCCACACCCTCGAACGCGAAGAGCTACCAAATCAGCAACTATAAGAAATAAAAACCCAAAAGGTACCAATATAAAAAAAGACATTAAAAACACCAAGAGTGCCCAACCTACACCACCGCTATCTCCTTCAGAAACAAGGAGAGTAACAATGAACATTACAAATGGACTAACTATCAGAAACAGGCCAATCCTGACAAATACAGTTGAAAACGCTGTTAAGATTTCGCATTTCTGACGACCTAATTCCCGCGAACTCCTACCTATCCGGGCAACCTTTTCGGACCTAGCCAGTTTTTCATTAAACGCTTTTTCCGACTGGCCATCAGGACTTGATGCATCATCAATCAGAGACAGCGTACCGAATTCAGCATCAGCTTGATCATTATTCATTTTCTAACCAGCTTTCCTGTAAACAAGATGAACTATCACCTATTGCAGATACGACCCATACACGAATAAAATCCTTGCCGACACTAATACCAAACCGAATCTACCTACGCAGATTCTCCCCAAAATCAAACATAATTAGCGCAACAACAGATAACAAAAGCCCTATTGGAAAAAAAGTCATAAACATAAAAAAATCTCCCAAGCTAAGCCATCTCCACTATCACCATGATCCCCTGGAAGAAGAGCAATAATATAAATAAATGGGATCAAGAGCATGATCACTCCCGGAATACCCAGGCAGAGTGCTGCCGTAAAGTAATTCTTCCGTTCACGCTCCCCTTCGGAGGGAAGTCCCATTTCCTGCGATAATACAACTGGAGGCGCTGGTCGTAGCTTAACCGGAGAAGCTTGTTTACTTATCCACTGCGACCTAGCCAGCTTTTCATTAAACGCCTTTTCTGACCGACTCTCACACATTTATTAGACCTCTTTAATACCAGTGCATACTCGAAACTAAATCACTCTTTAACTTTGCCAGCCAGATTCATCATGGCTGCCGAAATAGCAAATACGACAGCCCCTATCATAGTAATATATGCGATCACTAAACGAACCATCCGAGAGAAATCATCTCCATGGTCTCCCGGCACGCTCTCAATAATACCTAATAAAATAAATGGACCGAAGATCAGAGCTGCTGCCGGAATAGCAAAACAAAGCGCAAACATATAGAAAATCAGCCGCTTACGCTTACCCTTAGCAGAAAGCACCTTTTTTGGCGGCGACACAAAGGGCATTGGTTGCTGCATAACTGGAGGCACTTGTCCGCTTATCTGCTGCGACCTAGCCAGCATTTCATTAAATGCCTTTTCTGACTGACTCTCGCACATTTATTAGACCTCTTTAATGCCAGTGCATTCTCGAAACCAGATCACTCTTTAACTCTGGCAGCCAGATACATCATAGCTACCGGAATAGCAGATATAACAGCCCCTATCGGAGTAATATATACGATCGAGAAAAAAGCCCTCGCATCCCAGCCATCACCATTAATACCATGATCTCCCGGCACACCCGCAATAATGTAACCCAAAACAAATGGACTGAAGATCAGAGACACTGCCGGAATACCAAAACAAAGCGCAAACATATGGAAAATCAGCCGCTTACGCTTACCCTTAGCAGAAAGTACCTTTTTCGGCGGCGGCACAAAAGGCATTGGCTGCAACGAAACCTGCGACACTTGCCCACTTATCCGCTGCGACCTAGCCAGCATTTCATTAAACGCTTTTTCTGACTGACTCTCGCACATTTATTAGACCTCTTTAATGCCGGTGCATACTCGAAACCAGATCACTCTTTAACCCTGGTAGCCAGATACATCATAGCTACCGGAATAGCAGATACAACAACCCCTATCGGCGTAATAGTTATGAACGCCCCGAAAGCCCTCAAATCCCAGCCATCACCATTAGTACTATGATCTCCCGGCACGCCCGCAATAATATCGAATAAAATAAATGGACTGAAGTTCAGAGCTGCTGCCGGAATAGCGAAACAAAGCGCCAGCATAAATAAAATCAGACGCTTACGCTTACCCTTAGCGGAAAGCACCTTTTTTGGCGGCGGTACAAAGGGCATTGGTTGCTGCATAACTGGAGGTACTTGTCCGCTTATCTGCTGCGACCTAGCCAGCATTTCCTTTAAGGCCTCCCCAGGCTGCTTATCAGGTATTTCCTGTTCCATCAGCTACCACTCCGTCCACTCAAGGCACTCGCAAGTGATTTGATTACGTTTGATTGCAACTGCCGCCAGGGCGCCCTGCTTTGGGGGCCCTGGCGGCTAGTCTATCGCGCAAAGCTCATTCCACTTGGCGCATTAGCGCCGAGAGTAGCTCAGTGTGGGCCTGTGGCCAGCCCACCAGCACGCTACCGGGGTAGCGCACATCCAAAGGCGTGCCGTCCAGGCGAGTAAATGTCACGCCGCTTTCTACACAGATCAGGTACGCTGCGGCGGTGTCCGCGTGATTCCACCAGGCAGCGCGTCAATCGCGGCAAAGCCACGATTTCCTTAATGTCGGTGATGATCACAACCTCACGCCGTCCACGCGTCTCATTGACCCGCGCCAGTGGCTGCCCATCACAGTAAGCCCCCTGCCCAGCGATAGCCGTATAGGTGAGCCCAGCGACGACGTCGTCCACTCAGGCCTGCGGGCGCAGCTGCACCATTAATGACTCCAGGGCTAGCAGCGGCGAAACATAGGTTTTTAGGCGGGTGCGGCACTGCTCGACAGCGGCCACCCTAGCCAGTGTCTGCTCAGCCGTAGAGCCGGCTGCCACCTGGCCAATTTCTTGCTCTAAGTCAAGATTGACACTGTCTAACTGACTGCCTAGTTGGCGTGAAAGCACGTCGCGATAGAAAGACAGCAGATCCACCATGGCCCGGTCTAACACGTCAGTTACAGCGCGTTTAGCACGACGTTTCTGGTTGTCTTCCAGGGCTTTGATCTGGCCGCGCATGGCTGGGGGAATACGACTCTCCCCCTCTAAACCAAGCGTGCGGATCAGGGCCGCTTTTTCTTGGGCGTCGCGGGCTGTGGAGGCAGCTTCAGCTTCTTTTTCGGCCTGTTCTAGCAGGTCAGCTGCCGCAAAAACAGCGTCACCCACACTGCGCAGCGAGATCGGGGCGGACATAAGCGCGCGCCGCCGCTCCCAGGCCCCCTCATCTTTGGCCAGGTGCCGGGCCAAACCGATATGGGACTGGCTGGCCCGGGCGGCCCGCAAAGCCAGCTGGGGTTCGGCGCCGTCGCGCTTAACTAAAAGATCAGCCACTGCCTGAGCACTGGGCACACACAGCCGCACCAGGCGACAGCGCGAGCGAATGGTGGGTAAAACGTCCTCGCTGGAGGGCGTGCACAGCAGCCACACCGTATAGGGCGGCGGCTCCTCAATGCTTTTAAGCAGCACGTTTGTGGTGCGCTCATCCATACGGTCAGCGTCTTCCACCAGGATTACCCGCCAGCGCCCCTGCCAGGGCATCCGCCCGGCCTGCTCAATCAGGCTTTTAACCTCATCGATGGTGATAATCATGCGGTCGGTGGCTAGACGCACCACATCAGGGTGAGTGCCGGCCAGGGTTTGGCGGCAGCCCTCACACTGGCCGCAGCCAGGCTCAGCGCCAGTACATTCAAGGGCGGCAGCAAAGGCTAGTGCGGCGGTGGATCTACCAGATCCCGGCGGGCCGGTAACCAGCCAGGCGTGAGACATGGCGGCTGTGGGCACTTGCGGGCGTGCCCCCGTGGCGGCCGCCTGGAATGTGGCCACCACCTGCGCTTGCCCGACCAGTTCGTCCCATACGCTCATGCGTCAATAATTCCGCGTTCTTTCAGCAGTTCGCTAACCAACGCGCGCACCTGGGCAGCTATCTGCTCAATTTCGACGCTGGCATCAATGATTTTTATGCGCGTACTTTCCTGCTCAGCTAGGTGGTGGAACTGCTCGCGCAGGCGATACTGAAATTGCAGGCCTTCAGCTTCAATCGCATCGGCCTGGCCACTGCGGGTGTGTACGCGCTTGGCGGCAAGCTGGGGATCCGCGTCTAGCAGCAAAGTTAGGTCTGGCAGTAGGTTGTCGGTGGCCCACAGGGACAGGTCACGCACTTCCTCAGCCCCCAGGCACCTGGCGGCGCCTTGATAGGCCACAGAGGAGTCAATGTAGCGGTCGGTTAGAACCACCTGACCAGCCGCTAAAGCCGGGTTGATCAGCTCATTTACGTGCTGAGCCCGGTCGGCTGCGAACAGTAGTGCCTCGGCTTTGGCGGTTATTTGCGTCCGCTGTGCATTTTCCGACGCCGTCCCCAGCAGCAGGGAGCGCAGCTGGGCACCCAGGGCGGTGGCGCCAGGCTCACGGGTGCGACGCACGCTTACCCCCTGGCCTTCAAGCCAGTTGGTAAGCAGCTCTACCTGAGTGGTTTTGCCAACCCCGTCGCCGCCTTCGAAGCTGATGAAAACTCCGCGCCCCATTTAGGCCTCGCTAGCCTCAGCGGCCTTGGCAGCGCTGGCCTTAGAGGTCGAGGTTTTGCTGGTGGCAGCCTTGGTAGTGGCCTTCTTAGTGGTGGCCTTTTTAGCTGTGGTCTTAGTTGCCGTCTTTTTGGTGGTGGTCTTCTTGGCGGCAGTCTTCTTAGCCGGTCCCTTGGCGCGCTTTTCAGCCAAACGCTCATAGGCCAGCTCCGGGGTAACGGTGGCTGGGTCGTCGTCGCGACGCAGGGTCACATTGGTTTTACCGTCAGTGAAGTAGGGGCCAAAACGCCCGTCCTTAATAACCACCGGTAGCCCAGAGTTAGGGTCAGTGCCCAGTTCACGCAGCGGACCCTTGGGAGCAGCCGCGCCACGCCTACGCTTGGGCTGGCTAAACAGCTCCAGCGCCTGCTCTAGGGTCACCGTGAACAGCTCAGCCTCGGTTTCTAGCGAACGCGAGTCCTTGCCCTTGGTTAGGTAGGGGCCGTAGCGACCGTTTTGGGCGGTGATTTCTACGCCTTCAGCGTCCGTGCCCACCACGCGCGGCAAGCTCAGTAGCTTAAGGGCGTCGTCGAGAGTGACGCTGGACAGGTTCATGTCCTTAAACAGGCTGGCGGTGCGGGGCTTAGGCTTAGCGGCCTTACGGGTGCGCTTTTTACCCTCAGTTTCTGCCTCCGGTTCCAGCTCTGGCAAAACCTCAGAAACGTAAGGCCCAAAACGCCCGCTCTTAGCCACAATCATGTGCCCAGTTTCGGGGTCAACACCCAGCTCACGGCCATCTTCAGCGGCTACCGCAAACAGCTCATGGGCCTTAGCCACGCTGAGCTCGTCAGGGGCCAGGTCTGCGGGCACATTAGCCCGCTTACCTTCAGCGTCCTCCAGGTAGGGGCCGTAGCGGCCCACACGCAGGGTGATACCGTCACCAATTTCCATGGAGTTAACCGCGCGAGCATCAATTTCGCCCAGGTTATCCACCAAAGTTTTCAAGCCCGCACCGTGAATATTGGCTTGCGGGTCAGCGGCCATGTCGCCGTTATAGAAGCGACGTAGCCAAGCCACGCGTTCTTCTTCACCCAACGCAATACGGTCCAGGTCAGCCTCCATGGAGGCGGTGAAGTCATAATCCACCATCTGCGCGAAGTTTTCTTCCAGCAGACGGGTGACGGCGAAAGCCAGCCACGTGGGCACCAGCGCCTGACCCCGGTGATCCACATAGCCACGATCGCTAATTACGCTCATGATCGAGGCATAGGTGGAGGGACGGCCAATTTCGCGCTCTTCCAAGGCCTTAACCAGTGAAGCTTCGGTGTAGCGCGGCGGCGGGGTGGTTTCGTGCCCAGAGGCCTGCACCTGGCGGGTTTCCAGCTCCTGGCCAGTGCTTACCTCCGGCAGACGCACATCTTTAGCGTCACCCTCGTAGCGGTCAGCGTCGCGGCCTTCCTCATAGGCGGCCAGGAATCCCTTAAAAGTAATTACTGTTCCCGACGCCGTCAGTTCAGCCTGCTTAAAGCTCGCGCCCCCGTTTAGAGGGGCCTGCACATGGATCACAGCGGTGGAGCCGGTGGCGTTAGCCATCTGTGAGGCCACTGTGCGCTTCCAAATCAGCTCATACAGCTTGAACTGCACCGGCTGCAGGGAGTCTTTAACCTCACTGGGGGTACGGAAGTGGTCACCGGCAGGGCGGATAGCTTCGTGCGCTTCCTGGGCCCCCTTGTTTTTGGTGGCGTAAACACGCGGTTTTTCGGCCACATACTGGCTGCCGTAAAGCTCACCGATCTGGGTGCGGGCGGCGGCCACAGCCTGGCTAGAAAGCGCAGTGGAGTCGGTACGCATATAGGTGATGTAACCGGACTCGTACAGGCCCTGGGCTACACGCATAGTGTCGCGCGAGTTCAGGCGCAGTTTACGCGAGGCCTCCTGCTGCAAGGTGGAGGTGGTGAATGGCGGGGCCGGACGGCGCGTGTAGGGGCGGGTTTCCACCTTGCCCACCTGGGCTTGGGCCTGCTCAATAGCCTGCGCTACGGCCTGCGCGTCAGTCTCATGCAGGTGCACCACCTTGGCGGCCTGGGCCTGGGAGGTTAGTGCGGCGTCGTCGGCAAAATCGCGGCCAGTAGCCACCCGGCGCCCATCCAGGGAGACCAGGCGGGTAGCAAACTCACTGTCGTCGGCGGCAAAAGTAGCCTCCACACCCCAGTAACTGGCGGGAATGAAAGCCATGCGCTCACGTTCACGCTCCACCACCAGGCGCGTGGCCACAGACTGCACGCGGCCAGCCGAAAGCCCCTGACGGATCTTGCGCCACAGCACCGGGGAAATTTCGTAACCCACCAGGCGGTCCAGGATACGGCGGGTTTCCTGGGCATCTACCCGGTGAATATCGATTTCGCGGGTGTTATCCAGGGCGCGGGTGATGGCTTCACGGGTAATCTCCGTGAAAGTCATGCGGCGCACGGGAACCTTAGGCTTGAGTACCTCTTTTAGGTGCCAAGCGATAGCTTCACCCTCGCGGTCATCATCAGTGGCCAGGTAAAGCTCATCAGCTTCCTTCAGGTGGCGCTTAAGCTCAGCCACCACTTTCTTCTTATCAGGGTTAACCACATAGTAGGGGGTGAAGTTACCCTCCACGTCCACGGCAAACTTCCCGAAGGGGCCCTTCTTCATATTGGCCGGCAGCTCAGAAGGCTGAGGCAAGTCACGGATATGACCAATGGAGGCCTGGACGTCGTAGTCCGCGCCTAAATAGTTTGAAATTGACTTAATTTTGTTCGGGGACTCGACAATCACGAGCTTGCGTGACACGACTTTCCTCCTACATCCCGGTTCTCTTGCCGCCGCTGAACTAGGCTAGCGAGGCAAGGGCGCGCAGGCTTGCGCCGACACACCTATATATCAGCGTAGCCTAGATTTTATGTAATTTACTTTAAGCCCAGTTTAACCAGGCGCGACATACCCAGGGCACTGACTGCCCCAAAACCGCTCACTCCTACCAGGTAGGCCGTGAACTGCAGGGAGCCAAACAGGTAGAAATTACGGTAACCAGCAGAGGCTAACATCACCACTAGCGCCAAACTCAGGTAGCCACCCAGCGAAAGCAGGTAGCGTGCAAGTTTTGAGCCGGGCAGGCCGCGATACTCGTCTGTTCCCCAAGCCCCAGCCGCGAGCGCCACAAAACCCCAGGTGAAGGCCACTGCGGCGGCGGCAATGATGTCTGAGGGGCGGTGCCATTGGCATACCAGGGTGGACCAGCCCATGAAGAAGGTGAAGCCGGCCCCTACCCAGGCAGCAATCACACGCCAGGCGGGCGGCACTACTAGCAGTAGGGCTACGGCAATGGAGGCGGCCACGCCGGTGTGTCCTGAGGGTAGGGTGTTGGCGGCGTCGACGCGTTGACTGTAGCCCCAGTCTGGGCGGGTGAAGACGAAGTGTTTAAGTGCCTGGATGGTTACGTTGGTGCCTACTACGACGGCGGTGGCCCACAGAGCGGCGCGGGGGCGGCGCCTGAGCAGGGCAATGGCTAGGGTGGCGATTATGGCCACCACGATTAGCGGCACAGATACGGCGTTTAATAGCGCGCGGGCCTGGTCATCAATCCTGGCCGCACCCCAGTAGGAGCCTTTGAAAGCGGCGTCGTCGATAAACTGCCCTTCACGCGTGTTTACCAGCAACGCCCACGACCCCCACACCAGCAGGGTGAAAAGTAGGGCGTAGACGCAGGCTATGCGGCGAGCAAGTTTTGACATAACCTCAGACCTTACAGGTAACGAAACGATAAACAACTAATTGTGACCCCAAAGACGCTGTTAGCTAAGTCCGTTTGTGGCAAATTTGCACACAGGCTTAAGCCGCGCCTGGCGGGAGTAATTTTTGCGCTGCGCTGCTTTTAGACGATAGTAACCATCCCTGCGTGAGCAAAAGTCCTGGTGGCGGCCACCATGTCGGCTAGGACTGCAGCTTGGTCTTCACTGGTTAGTGAGGCTACGGCGGCCGCGATTTGAGCGACAGTGAGCAGTCCCTCATCTGAGGCGCTCAGTAGGGCCACCTCGGGCATCCCTACCGCAATTACGCGTCCGAACCCTTCGGCTTGGCGGATCACTGGCGCGGTGGGCACGGGCGTGGGGGTGAGGGCTTCTTCTTTGCTTAGGCCTGACGCCGTGTGTAGCTTAAGTGCGGCTACTTGCGCGTCATCTAGGCCGCGTAGGGCTTCGTGGGCGGCAATTACTTGGGCTACGTGTTCGCCTAGTGCTCCTTGGCCGCTGGTGGGGACTTCTTCCAGGACTCGCCAGGGCTCGACGACGGCGCCGGGGGCTGCGACGTCGCTGGCAGGTTCTTCTGGGGCGGTTTGCCCTTCTAGAGCGATGCCGCCGGGGCCGCTGGTAGCTGCGACGGGAGCGTGGAACACCAGGTAGCCCATGCCCACACCGCTTACTTGGCGTGAGTCGAAGTCTTCTTGCCAGGCAGCCAGGGCATTTTCGAAGGCGACGCCACTGCGTTCAGGGGTGAGTCCGCCGTCGCGCAGCCACATGGCGGCATACTCCACCGGGTCTTGCACTTCGCGCTGAATAATCCAGGCATCTAGGCTCTTGCCGATCCACTGGTTTACGCTGGTGCGCCAGCTGGTGCCTTCGCGATGTTCCCAGTTGCCGAGCATGACGGCCACACCGTCGGGGTTTAGGTGATCCTCCAGGCCACGCACCAGGGCGGGCAGGATGGGCCCACCGGCGTCGCGGTACTCCATTAGCGGCAATCCGGCCTGACGCACGCTGGGTGGGGTGATCACAAAGGGCGGGTTGGAGACGATCAGGTCAAAGCGTTGGCCGGCCACAGGTTCTAGCAGGTTGCCTTGGCGTAGCTGCACGCGGGCACTATCCACCCCGGCCAGGGCCACGTTGAAGGCAGTAAACTCCAGGGCGCGCGTGGAAATGTCGGTGGCCACTACCTGGCGCACGTGGCGCAGCAGGTAGAGGGTTTGGATGCCGCAGCCTACCCCCAGGTCCAGGGCGGTTTCTACCGGTTTACGTGGGGTTAGGGCGGCCAGGGTCAGCCCGGCGCGGCCAATTCCCAGCACATGATCGGGGGCAAGGGCTTGGCCGGTGACGAGTTCACCCAGGTCACTGGCTACCCACCAGCGCACGGATCCGTGGGCGTCTTCAGCTTCGTGGGGGCGCAGGTCGACGGCGGGGGCGTAGCGCTGCTCTCCGCTGGCGCTTTGCGTGGGCACCACCAGGCCAATAGCGAGGGCTCCGGTCACGCCAGTGCGCGGCAGGGCGGTTTCTAGGGCGGCGGCGCCAACTGGCTCGCCCAGCATGAACAGGGCGGTTAGTACTGCCACCTTGTAGCCCGCGACGTCGCTGCCTTGGGGCGCGTTGGCAGCTGAGCTGGTGCTATCTGCGCCAGTGGCCGGGCTGGGCCTGTCTGAGCTGGTGCTAGCGGCCCCGACCCCGGCAGCCAGGGCGCGGCGCACCACCCGCAAAGCTGGGGCCCGCAGCTCACGTTGCAAAGCAGCGGCAGCTACAGGCCCTAGTAAAGCCTCCACGCTTTCCACTCCCCAACCTGATTGGGCCAGGTCAGCGCGCAGTAGCGAAGCTTGCTTAGCGGTTAGGCGGGGGGCTTTAGGCATTGGGGCTCCTTAGAATTCCAGATCCACCCAGGTAACTAGATGATCAGAGATAGCTAGTTTAAACGTACCCGAATCGACCACTTGCGCGCTCGACCCGCCGGCTGGTGCGCCCGACGCTGGTGTGCTTTGGCTTGGCGCAGTTGACACGCCTTGGGCTAGCGCAGCTTGTCCTGACGCGCCTGGCGCTACGACAGCTGGTGTGCCTTGGCTTGGCGCAGCTGACACGCCTTGAGCTGATGCACCTGCCACTGCGGCAGCTGGTGCGCCTGGCGCTACGGCGACTGGCTGGCCTTGAACTGCGGCAGCTGGTTGGCCGGCCGCGCCCAGAGGCGGCAGGGCGTCGGTGAGGAAATGATCAATGCGTCGGCTTGGGGCAGTCGAGGGGAAAGTAACCCCCTGCCCAAGCTGACGGCCTACCCCAATACGGGCCAGGGCGACGTCGTCCATGTTCATATCCCCACCCAAAATATGGGCCCCAGGCAAACCAGCCAGCTTCCACCAGGCGTGGGCCAGCTGGCGCCGGGCGGTGGTGGGGTGGGTGGCCAGGTGCACGCTAGCCACGTTAAGCGGCACCTGCCCGACGCCGTCGACCAAAGTAGCCGCCAGCATCAGGCGCGTTGAAGCGGTAAACAGCGCATAGGGCAGCTTGCCACCCTCGCGGCGCACAATCGTGGGCACGCCCCGCCCCAGCCGCTCCACACGCCAAGTTTGCACCGGTAGGCGCGACAAAATGGCGTTACCAAAACCGCGCAGAGGGGCCAGCGGCTCCAACACTCGCAGCGGGTCGTCACCAAAGGTGCGCACCTGGCTGTGGCGTGGGCGGTGACGCAGGCGATCTACTCCCCCAGCGTAGGTGGCGGCAAAACGCCAATGCGGGTAACCGGCCTGCTCAGCTAGCAAACCCGCCAAATCTACCCGGCCTGAGCGGTTTTGGTGCAAATCCACTTCCTGCAGCAAAACCACGTCAGCGTTCAGCTCACGCAGCTGCTGGGCCACCTGACTGTAAAGCTGGTGAGCAACTTGAGGGCTGTAGGGCTGACCAGAAGCCACCTCGGCTAGCGTGGCAGTGTCATTGGCCCGTCCGTACTGGAGGTTTGCGCTGGCCAGGCGTAGTTTTGTGATCACTCTTTAGGCTCGTTAGTTGCGAAACTTAGCGCCACCGAGTTCATGCAGTAACGCTGACCGGTGGGGGTGGCGGGGGCGTCGTCGAAAACGTGGCCCAGGTGGGAGCCGCAGTTAGCGCAGCGCACCTCGGTACGCTCATAACCCAGCTTGTAATCTGAGTGCAGCGTCACTGCATCGGTTTCCTTGGGGTCATAGAAGGACGGCCAGCCACAGCCCGACTCGAACTTGGTGGTGGATTTAAACAGCTGCGCCCCGCAGGCCCGGCAAGAGTAGATGCCTTCACGGTTTTCGCTCAGCAGCTCGCCGGTGAAAGGCATTTCGGTGCCAGCCTGACGCAGCACCTCATACTCAGCCGGGTTTAGGCGCTCACGCCACTGGGCGTCAGTGAGCTGCACAAACTCTTGATTCTCACTCATGACTCATCCTTGGTTTTATCCGACACGGCAGGTAGTACAGCGGTTTTATCCACTTCATTTATTCCCGCCTCGGCGTCAGGGGCCTGAGGGGCGACGGCGTCAGGGGCCTGGGTGACCTTAGCGCCAGCCCCAGCTGAGCCAGCAGCGACGGCGTCGGGGGCCGCACCAGAGCGTCCTACCTCAGCCGCACCAGAGCGTCCTACCTCAGCCGCACCAGAGCGAAGGGCCTCTACCTTGGCTTTAGCGCTACGGCTAGCCGCGCTGAGCACACCGCGTGCCTGCTCCGGGCGCAGCTGCCGCTTTGCCTCCTCAATCGCAGAAATCTGGGCTACCTGCGTGGGGTCAGAGAGCACCATGGTGGCCGGCTCAGGTGCGTTAGTTGCTTCCGACCCGGTTTGCACGCCCGGCAACAGTCCACGGCGCAAAATCCGACGCCGCCGCATCTTCTTGGAGCGCACTGCAGCCGCCTGAACCCGGGCTTCCTCAATGGGATCGCCCTGCTCAGCTTTAGTTACTGCCGGCTGGGACTTGGTGTCACTTGATAGCTGCGCCAGTTCCTGGGCTAGCTTAGCCACCTTTTCAGGGGTGGGATCTTGCATGACGGTAACGTTTTCCACCTCCACACGCTGACGCGGCAGGGCGTAGGGGGCTTCTTTTTGCAGCCAAGTCACCATTTCTTCACGCACATGGCATTGCAGTTTGAAGGCATCAACACTGTTTGCTGCCGAAACAGTTAGGCGCACCCGGATCAAAGAGTTTTGGGCATCAATTACTGATAGCGCTGCGTCACGCCCATCCCAGGTGGATGAGGAGGCCACAAACTTAGCTAGCTGCGCCCGCATAGCGGCGATAGGTGCACGCCAATCCAGGTCAAAATTGATTTGTGCAGTCTGCCGTTCATCGCGACGCGACCAGTTAGTAAAGGGGTTCTCTGTGAAGTATTTGCTGGGCAGCAAGATACGGCGCCCGTCAGCGGCCAAAACCACCACATAGGTGAACGTGATTTCTTCGATTCGGCCAGAGTCAGTGGCATTAATAACCACCTGGTCATCCACACGGATAGCGTCAGTGATGGCCAGCTGCACACCTGCAAACAGGTTTCCCAGCACTGATTGTGCAGCCAAACCGGCTACCACCGAAACCAGACCGGCACTAGCAAGCAGCGACCCCATAGCCAGGCGTGCTTGTGGGAAAGTCATGACGATGGTGATTGCACCAATAATGATGACGATAACTTCAGCTACTCGCCGCAGAATCTGGGCCTGGGTGGTGATCTTATTGGCCCGGCGCACATTGGTGGGATCATTGCGCGATTCGGCATGGGCCACCACGGTAGCCGAAATGGCTTTAACCCAGCTTACGCACACCCAGGTCAGGGCCGCTTTAAACAGGATTACCAGCAACAAAATAGCGTAGCGATACCAGGCCGGGGAGGAAGTGCCCTCCATGGCCAGTTGAGCGCCGATTAGCGCGCCAACAATGGCAAACAGTGCGTAGAAAGAGTTACGCCCCTTCTCTCCGATGTGGTGCCACAGCAGGGAGCGGCGTCCGGCCACATGCACTGCAATAACTACAGCTAAAGCCAGCACCAGGCCGATTGATAGGCCTAGCACCGTGCGCCACAGCAGGCTGAAAGTGTCTAAGGTGACCGCTGCGGCAGATTCTGTGGGCGATGGCGTGGGGATAGGAGTCGCCACCGCGAGTATGTGCCCCTGATTTAACATGGCAGCCACACTAGTAGCGCAGGCTGTGCGCAAGCTGTGGTTTTACCCGCGCGTCCGTATAGGTAAGGCAGTCCACAAAGCTTGAGGTTGCAACATAAAACTCACTGTTCACAAGCGCCTCAGAGCCCCCAAAAGTGGGCGCCTTAAGTCCCAGCTCTCAACAGCGACGACGACGCCGTGCCCCTCTTGCTGGCGGCTGCAAGTCCCAGCGCAACACGCCAAGCCTTCCGACGCAGCGCCGTCGGCAAAGCTCCCAGAAACCCTGTAGAAACCAAAAAACCCCGCATCGCTTACGCAATACGAGGATTTAAGTGGTGGCTCCGACCGGCGTCGATCCGGTGACCTTTCGATTTTCAGTCGAACGCTCTACCAACTGAGCTACAGAGCCAATCTGAAAACTTTGGCCTGACCATTACTGATCAGGCCAACTTTTTCGCGACCTCGACGGGACTTGAACCCGCGACCTTCGCCGTGACAGGGCGACGCGCTAACCAACTGCGCCACGAGGCCTTGACTTTCGTCAGATTCATATGAAGTTATCGTACGAATCCGTACTCCCAACGGGATTCGAACCCGTGTTGCCGCCGTGAAAGGGCGGAGTCCTAGGCCGCTAGACGATGGGAGCCTTTTGGCTTTGGCGTCTTGCGCCTCGAACCGAGAAGAACTCTATACAGGAACCAGACCCAAGCACAACTCGAAAAAGCGTGACGCTGACCACATGGTTAGTTTTGCGCAGAATTCCAATTGAAATTAACTATTTGCGCACAATCGTTTTAAAGGGAATGGGCTTAAGCGCTCTTTCGTGGCAACCTTAGAGCAGCCGCACCCCTCGGCGTCGGCCCGCCTACCTGTAGCTATCCGCCGCCACAATTTGCTGGAAGGATCACTGCCATGACCGAAACCCCTCAAGGCTCCAACCGCACACAGCCTTCGCTAGGCGCCCTAATGTCGCGCGTGAGCGAAAATATTTCTACCCTGATCCGCACCGAAATCGCACTCAATAAGGCCAAGGCGGCCGAGACAGGTAAACGTTTTGGTTTAGGGGCCGGCCTGCTGGGCGCAGCCGCAGTGTTCGCCCTATTTGGGCTGGGCTATCTACTAACCACCCTGTCACAGGTAATCGCACTATGGCTACCGCAATGGGCGGGCTCGCTGATTGTAGCTGTGCTAGTGCTGATTGTGGCCGGGGTGCTGGCTCTGGTTGGCAAGAAGGAAATCGACAAGGGCCGCGCAGTGGTGCCCACCCCCCAGGTTGGTTTGCGCCAGGACGTGCAGGCCGTGACTAACTCGCTGCGTGAGGGCCTAGCTACCGACGACGCCGCCAGCGGCCCGACTGGCACTGCTCCCGCCGGCCCGGCTTTCGGACAGAACTGACTGACAGAACTGAGCGAAAGGAAGTTTCATGTCTATCTCAGCCCTAGAAGCTCAGCTAGAGGCCCAGCGTGCAGCCGCCGCCCAGGCCGTTAACGAGTTGGCCCGCCAGATCGCCCCGGCCACACTCAAAGCCCAGGCCGCCCAGATCGGTGAGGACAGCGTGGCGCGAGCCAAGGCGCTCGTCAGCGACTCCGCCCCGGTGAAGGAGCGCTTTACCACGCTGGTAGAGGAGGCTAAGGGTAAGGACCCGGCCGCCGTCGTCGTACTTGCCGGAGCAGGCCTGGTTGCCGCCACGACGGCGCTGATCAGCCTGCGGTTGGCACTACGTCCGCTGTTTAAGTGAGGAAAGGATAAATAATGCCCAGTGCACAGGAGCTCGAAGAGCAGCTTAAGGCCCAGCGTGAGGCCCTGGCCCAGAGCGTAGATGACCTGGCTGAGCGGGTTAACCCCAAGGCTCAGGCCAAGGAGAAGGCTGAGCAGGTGCGCGCCAAGGCCGCTGAGGCCGGCTCTAGCATCTCTGAGTCACTGCACCAGTTTGGTTTTATCGCCAAGGAGATGAGCGAGGGGGTGCGCACCCAGGCTAAGTACTACTGGGATCGCGCCAGTGAAGGTGACTCTTCTGCCCGTGTCGTGGTGGCCACGGTGGGTGCTGGCGCCCTGCTGGTTGGCGGCGCAGTGGTGAAGAAGATCTTCAAGCACTAGTAGCTGCCGGGACGCCGTAACCGCGCCTGCCTGCGCTGAAAGTAGACGCTGACAGCGCAGCGCGGGCGGCGGTGTGAACAAGCAGACGAAATCAGTGCTATTGTTCACATGTGGACCGTCACTCCAGTCCAAACAGGCCCTGATCGGCGTGTGGAATGGAGATTGTGGCGCTTATCGTTGTACGGTTGTCTCACGATAAATTCAGACCATTTCGAAACAGCACGTTTTACGTGCGCGATCAGACGTTGGAGGGGGTCGAGCCTATGGGGCGCGGCCGTCAAAAGGCCAAGGCAACCAAGGTTGCCCGCAAGCTCAAGTACTACAGTCCTGAGACTGACTATGCGGCGCTAGAGCGTGAGCTCGCTGCCACGTCGTCCCGTTCAGGAAGCAGCAGCTACGACGACGAGGACTACTCGGATCTAGCCGCCAAATACAACGATGACTTTGACGATGAAGATGACTTTGATCCAGGTAGGTCCTGAGTAACTAGAACATAAGGGTGGGGGCAGCTCAATAGAGCTGGCCCCCACCCTTTTTGTAGCTAGACGCCGCGCCCACCAAGTAGGGCCACGTCCATCGAGCAAACGCAGTGCCAACCAAGTGAACGCGGCGCACTCTAAGCGGTGCTGCACCCTAAGCAGACACCGCAGCCTAAACAGGTACCACAACCTAAGTAAGCACTGCGCCGCTACCTGACGCAGCACTTCTAAACCCCCGCGCTAGCGGGGAAAACCCGGGCTAGGGTCAGTAGGCCACAGCCGTAGGCGGTTCATCCCCGCTTGCGCGGGGAAAACTGTGATGATCAGCCAATCAACCTGGCTGGCGCCGGTTCATCCCCGCTTGCGCGGGGAAAACACTACTTGGAAAAGTGGCGTGAGCGCTTTTACCTAGGTTCATCCCCGCGTGAGCAGGGAAAACACTTCTCGATCTGGGGTTTTACGCACCAAATCGGTCAGATTTTGGAAAGCCCTAAGAGCTGCGCCTACGTTAAAATTTACTCACTGCCGGACGCTTACACAACTAACTCGCGGGATCAGGCTCAGAATACTGACAGTCCCCACCACGCTCTAGCGTTGTTGCAGCTCAGATGCGGTAGACGCCGTGGATATCCACCGCGCCACCCTGCACACCCTTGGTGCCGCTAACTACTCGGCCAGTGACTTCATACTCATCAGCCTTATGTACGCTACCCAGCACACAAGCCTCAATCCCGACAGCGCGGCTTACCTCAATGGCAGCTTCAGCAATAGACTCATCCACCACTGCCACCATGCCGATACCCAGGTTCAAAGTACCCTCCAGGTCATCCCAGGGCACATTACCCAGGCGGCGCACCACATCAAAGACGGGCGGGATCTGCCAGGCGCTACGGTCGACGTCGGCAATTAAGCCAGAGGGCAGCACACGCGCCAAGTTAGCAGCCAGGCCCCCACCGGTGACGTGGCTAAGGGCGTGCACATGCATAGTGGCCGGGTCAGGGCCGCTACCCACGCCCTCAATCATGGCCAGGCAGGCGCGAGTGTATAGGCGGGTGGGCTCTAGCAGCTCCTCACCCAGGGTGCGACCAAACTCGTCAACGTGACGCTCTAGGCCCCAGCCAGCCACCTCAACTACCCGCCGTACCAGTGAATATCCGTTAGAGTGCAGGCCCGAGGCGGCCATACCAATCAGTACGTCGCCAGCCCTTACCCGCTCAGCACCCAGCACGCGGCTAGCCTCAACCACACCCGTAGCCGCACCGGCGACGTCGTAGTCATCAGGGCCCATCAAACCGGGGTGCTCAGCGGTCTCGCCGCCCAGCAATGGGGTGCCCACAGCCGCACAGGCCTGGGCCACGCCGCGCACAATGTCCGCAATGCGCTCGGGCACCACATGGCCGCAAGCAATGTAGTCAGTCATCAGCAGCGGGCGCGCACCCACCACCACGATGTCGTCAACCACCATGCCCACCAGGTCCTGGCCGATGGTGTCGTGGATGTCTAGGGCCTGGGCGATAGCCACCTTGGTGCCCACACCGTCAGTGGAGGTAGCCAGCAGCGGACGGCGGTAGTCGCGCAGCTCGCTAACATCCACCAGCCCGGCAAATCCGCCCACTCCCCCAACCACGGCGGGGGTCATGGTGGCGGCCACGGAGGCCTTCATTAGTTCAACGGCACGGTCACCTGCCTCGGTGTCCACGCCCGCAGCGGCATAGGTAACTTCACTCATTACTTGACTCCTTCAATGCGTGGTACCACTGAGTTGCGACGCGGCAGGGGCGCGTCAGTTTTGTTTTCGTCGCGGCGACGGCGGTACACCGAGGGCACGCGCGAGATCGGCAGGGTGGAAATCACCGGGGCCGCATGTGGTGGCTCAATCGGGTAGTTACCGTCAAAGCAAGCCATACACAGGCGTGAAGCCTCCTGGCCACTGGCTTCCACCATGCCCTCCACAGAGAGGTAACCCAAAGAGTCAGCCCCAATGTGGTTGCAAATCTCCTGGGTGTTCATGCCATTGGCGATCAGCTCAGCGCGGGTGGCAAAGTCGATGCCATAAAAGCAAGGCCATTTAACCGGCGGGGAGGAAATACGAATATGGATTTCCTTGGCGCCAGCCTCACGCAGCATCCGCACCAGGGCCCGCTGGGTGTTTCCACGCACGATCGAGTCATCAACCACCACCAGGCGTTTGCCTTCAATAACCTCACGCACCGGGTTGAGCTTGAGCCTAATACCCAGTTGGCGCAGGGTTTGGGTGGGTTGAATGAAGGTGCGGCCCACATAAGCGTTTTTCACAATGCCCTGGGCGAAAGGAATACCTGATTCTTGCGAGTAACCAATAGCGGCGGGCGTGCCCGAGTCGGGGGTAGCAATCACCAGGTCAGCCTCAACCGGGTGTTCGCGCGCCAGCGCCGCACCCATGGCGTTACGGGCCGCAATAATGGAGCGCCCTGAAATACGCGTGTCGGGGCGAGCCAGGTAAACATACTCAAATACGCAACCAGTGGGGGTGGCGGGGGCGAAACGGCGCGTAGCTACGCCGTCGGCATTAATAGTCAAAAATTCGCCCGGCTCAACCTCACGCACATAGGAGGCACCCACAATATCCAGGGCGGCCGTCTCGGAGGCCACCACCCAGCCGCGCTCTAGGCGACCCAGCACCAGCGGGCGCACGCCGTGGGGGTCGCGGGCCGCGTAAAGGGTATCTTCAGTCATGAAAGTGACTGAGAAAGCGCCCTTGAGCTGCGGCAGCATCAGCATGGCTACCTCTTCGAGGTCTAGCTCAGGGTGCTGCTTGGCGGTGAGGGAAAGCAGAGCGGCCATCACGGCGGTGTCGGTGGTGGAGCCGCGTCCCAGTTCACCGGAAATATCCTGGCCGGAGGCTTCACGCACGTATTCCATTAGCTCGCGCGTGTTGGTGAGGTTACCGTTGTGAGCTAGGGCCACCGTGTGCTCAGCTACCGGCCCCAGCATGGGCTGAGCATTTTCCCAGGTGGTGGAGCCTGTGGTGGAGTAGCGTACATGCCCCACCGCGATATGCCCGCGTAAGGCTGACAGGCTGGTTTCATCAAAAACCTGGGAGACCAGCCCCAGATCCTTATAAACCATGATTTTTTCGCCATCTGAGGCAGCGATCCCGGCTGCCTCCTGGCCACGGTGCTGTAGCGCGTACAGACCGAAGTAGGTCAGTTTGGCTACATCTTCACCTGGCGCCCACAGCCCAAAGACGCCACATTCATCTTCAGGCTTTGGCTCTAGATAATCGACGGGTTGACTTTTGCGCGGGATTTCACCGAGTGTCACCTTCTAAGTTTGTCACATCCCCTTTAGCGACGCATGTGGCCATTTGTCACATGCACGCGCTAGTCTCGCTTAACCCACCCCCGCGTTTGGGCCCGCTGGGTTTAAAGCAGCGGCAGGAAATCGCTTAGATCTGTGCGTAGCCCCGAGGCGCTGAGTTTGCCCTCGTCTAAGGCTGCGTTCCACTCCAGCACGCCAATGGCCAGTTCCAGCCAGGTTTGGGCGTCAGTTTCTACTACCGACGGCGGGGTGCCGCGCCGGTGGGTGGAGCCGGCTACTGCTTGGGTAGCGCCGTAGGGTGGTACGCGCACTTCTACGCTGCGTCCGGGGGCGACGGCGGCCAGCTCCTCCAGCGTGTAGCGCACGGCGGTGGCGGTGGTGTTGCGGTCAGCGTCTTGGCCTTGCTGGTACAGGTTGCGCCAGTGGTGTAGGGCGGCGATACCTTCGGTGATGTCGATACGACGACGGGTGCTCATAGCTGGCCAGATTACCCTCTTGGGCGGCTCTTAAGCAGCCGCTAAAGCTGGCCGCTTATTTGCGGCCGCGCACAGCCCAGGACGCGCCTACCCCAGGGGGCCAAGCCTCGCACAGCCCAGGGCGCGCGCGATACCAAAAAACACATTGACCCGCCAGGCGTTTAGCCCAGCGGGTCAAGTTGTTGAACTAGCTTGGATCAGATGATGCCGAAAGCGTTCATAACATCGGCTACGCGCACGAAACCAGCAGCGTTAGCACCCAGCACGTAGTCGCCCGGGCGCCCGTAGGTGTCGGCAGCCTCCAGGCAGGAGTGGTGAATGTCAGCCATGATGCCGGTCAGCTTGGCCTCAGCGGTGGCAAAATCCCAGCGGCTACGAGAAGCGTTCTGCTCCATCTCCAGTGCGGAGGTAGCCACACCACCAGCGTTAGCGGCCTTACCGGGGGCGTAAAGAATCCCGGCGTCCTGGAAGTGCTCCACAGCCTCGGGGGTGGAGGGCATGTTGGCGCCCTCAGCCACCACACCGCAGCCGTTACGCAGCAAGCGTACTGCGGCGTCGCCGTTTAGCTCATTCTGGGTGGCACAGGGCAGCGCCACAGAGCAGGTCACATCCCAAATGCTGCCGCCGGTAACCAGCTGGGCAGAGGGGCGGCGCTTGACGTAGTCGGCTACGCGCCCACGCTCGACTTCCTTCACCTGCTTTAGTAGCTCCAGGTCGACGCCAGCCTCATCCACCACGTAACCGGAGGAGTCAGAGAAGGTAACTACCTTGGCGCCCAGGGCCTGGGCCTTTTCAATGGCGTAGATAGCCACGTTACCGGCGCCGGAAACCACCACGCGCTGGCCTTCCATCGACTGGCCACGGGTAGCCAGCATGGACTGGGCAAACAGCACGGTACCGTAACCGGTAGCTTCGGTACGCACTAGCGAACCACCCCAGGCTAGGCCCTTACCGGTTAGCACGCCGGCGTCGTAGGAGTTACGTAGGCGCTTGTACTGGCCGAACAGGTAGCCGATCTCGCGGCCACCCACGCCGATGTCACCGGCGGGAACGTCAACATTGGGGCCAATGTGGCGTGATAGCTCAGTCATGAAGGACTGGCAAAAACGCATGATTTCGGCGTCGCTGCGGCCGTGGGGGTCGAAGTCGCTACCCCCCTTACCACCGCCGATACCCTGGTTGGTCAGGGCGTTCTTGAAGATCTGTTCAAAACCCAGGAACTTGATGATGCCTGCGTTAACTGAGGGGTGGAAGCGCAAACCACCCTTGTAGGGGCCCAGCGCAGAGTTGAACTCAACCCGGAAACCACGGTTGACCTGTACGTTACCGGCGTCGTCAACCCACGGCACACGGAAGATAATCTGACGCTCAGGCTCAACCAGACGCTCTAGCAGAGCGTTGTCGGCGTAGTGAGGGTCCTTTGCTAGCACCGGTTCCAGGGAGGTCAGTACCTCATGTACTGCCTGGTGGAACTCGTTCTCACCCGGGTTACGGCGGATGACGTCGGCATAAACCTTATCGATAGCGGCGGTCATAGCGACCCTTTCCTAAGAGCCCCCGGAGGGGCATCTGTATGCAATCTCGGTACGTGCATTAGCCTTGCAAAGAATTGTTTACTCTAGGTTACAGACGCAGAAAATCTCACTCCTTGACATAATGATTCACGTCACCTAAATGGTGCGTTTGAGACTTAAGGGACAGCCGGCGCAGCGTATCGCCGTGTTTTCATCCACCTCCAGGCTGTGGCACGCCCCTAGGCCAGAGGCGCATAGGCTGGTGGCGCCCAGTAGGGAGCCGCTGCGGCGTAGCTGCTCTACCATCACTGCCGCCAGTTGCGGGCTCACCCCAGCTTCTTGGGCAGCGCGTGTGAGGGTAGCGCCGCGCCCTAGGGCTTGGGTTAGGCGTTGGCGCGGGCCGGTTGCGCCCGTTTTCGAGCCGACGCCGGTCATGCCCGTCTTGGGGGCGCTAGTGCTCGTCTTAGGGCCGACGGCGTCAGTGCCCACCTTGGGGGCGACGGCGCCGGTTGCGCCACTACTGCCAGGGCCTGAGCCGTCACCAAGGCCGGTTGCGCTGCTAGCAGCCGCTGCAACGCCGTCACCTGGGTTTTGAGGGCCACCCACGCAGCCGGCGGGGCCGACAACGCCCGCAGCGACGTCGTCGACCCCATTTGCACGGCGTAGGCGCGGCCAACCCAGCGCCACCCGCGCGGACTTCACCAAATCAGTCTCCCGATTTGGAACACCACCACCGCCAAGATCCAGGCCGTCACCAGCTGCACGCCTACAGCGCTAGCCGCCCTACGGGCCCCAATCTGGCGGGCCTGCTCAGCCACCGTAGCCAGGCAAGGCGTGTAGGTAAGCACAAACACCAAGAAGGCGTAGGCCCCCACCATGGCGTCGGCACCAGCAGACTTAGCGAAAGAGACACGCACCAACTTAGGCAGCTGACCCAAGTTATCGCCGCCATCTTCAGCGTCACCACCATCAGCTTCAGGATCCATGTTGTAGGAGGTGACCACCGAGGAGATTACGGTCTCTTTAGCCACAAAACCAGTCATAAGCGCACCGGTCATGTGCCATTCACCAAAGCCGGCGGGCTTAAAAACAGGCTCTAGCACCTGGGCGGTGCGGCCATAAAGCGAGTCCTCCATGGGCAGGTTGGAGTCAGCGAACTTGTGACCGCCAGCCATGGGGATTGCCCCCATCAGCCACACCACCAGGGTCATCAGCAAAATGATCTTGCCGGCGCCCACCACGAAGGCCCATGAACGCAGCCAGGTATTCTTCAGCGTCACTACTACGCGCGGCACCTGGTAGGCCGGTAGCACCAGGAACAGCGGGGCGTGAGACTGGCCCTTAGTAATAAACGGCTTCAAAACCAGCGATCCCAGCACCACCATTATCAAGCTGAGCACGTAGAGGCTAAACACCACAGTGCCGGTGTGGGTGGGGAAGAAAATGCGGGTAATAAGCAGGTAAATGGTCAGTCGTGCGGCGCAGGAGGTGTAGGGAATCACCAGGGTGGTGACCAGGCGCTGGGCCGCGTTAGGTAGCGTGCGGGTAGCCGCCAGGGAGGGCAGGTTGCAACCAAAACCCATGATCAGCGGCATGATTACGCGCCCATCCAAGCCAATGGCGCGCATGAGGCGGTCGCCTAGGAAGGCGGCGCGGGCCATATAACCGGAGTCTTCCAGGATTGAGATCATCAGGAAGATGATGAACATCAGCGGGATGAAGGAGGCCACCACCCCTAGACCGGTACACAAACCGCCGATCAGCAGGCCATGTACCCAGTTGTCTTGCCAGCCAACAGCCTTCAGCGCCAGACCAATTAAGTGGGCTAGCGAGTAGCTCTTGGACTCGTCAGAAAAAGCCTGCTCAAAGAAGTCCTGGATGGGGCTAACCCATTCACCAGCGATCTTAAACAGCAGCCACATCAGGAAGAAGAACACCGGCAGGCCCATAAGCGGGTGCAGCAAAACCCGGTCCACCTTGTCTGAGAAGGAGGGCTCCAGGGGCTGCTCTAGCTTGCCAAAAGCCTGGGCTTCAAGCTTTTCTACCCACTCAAAGATGGCGTCGGCTTGCTCTAGGCCGCTGGCCTGGGCTTCTGCCTTGCAGTGACCGCACTTGCATTCGTGCTTGCGTGCGCCGGGGGCACTGTGGGAGGGCTCAATGCCTTTAACCCACTTGGGGTGGGCAATGTTTTCTTTCACCAGGGCCGCAAACTCGTCTGCGTTGCCCAGGTGGCGGGGGTCAATAACGACGACGTCGATCCCCAGGACCTTGCTTAGGGCCTCCGCGTCAGGGGCCTCATCGGCCACATCCGCCATGGTCAGTACCGCCATGGCGTTGTGTCCAGCCTGGGCTACCTGGCCGAGCAGGTAGAGCGAGCGGGTTAGGGCACTGGCGTCTAGCACCACCACGGTTAGGTCCAGGCCACCGCCGTTTTCGGGGTCGGTGAAGGAGCCGGGGACAGCCGCCAGGGTGTCTACCACTACCTGCTCATCAGGGGAGGCTGCGAGCAGCGAGTAGGTGCCGGGCAGGTCCAGCAGGTTAGCTTCAACGGCTTTCCAGTTACCGCGCATCATTTCGACGGTGGTGCCGGGGGCGTTGATAACCCGCTGGCGGGCGCCGGTTAGAGCATTGAACAGGGTGGATTTACCAACATTGGGGTTACCCACCAGAGCAATAGTGGTGTCGTGGACAGTGGTGTCCAGGGTGATTGTGGCGTGACAGGAGCAGCTCACTTGATTACCTCCACGTTGATGTGGTGGGCGCTGCGGCGGTCTACAGCCACACGGGCGCCGTCAATATTTACCACTACCCCGCCAAAAGCTGCGCGGTTAACCACGTGGAGGTTAACGCCCGGGCGCAGGCCCAGTTCATGCAGGCGTAGTAGGTTCTCTTCGCTAATATCCAGTTCGGCCACCTTGGCGCGAACTCTTTTAGGGCACTGACTTAGCAACATGGCGCTATCTTAAGCCTTGCCTTACTTAGGCTAATAGGACCTTAGATGTTGCGCTAATTGTACCGGTTTTAGCTAAATACAGTGCCTTCACTTAGCTAATTAGGTAAGGCTACGGGTCCTTAAGCCAATATAAAAACGTTTTGTCACAAAAAGCTTGGGGCCGACTGGCTGCTGCCAGTCGGCCCCAACGCTCACTAGGGTAAACCTATTAACCTGGTGTTTTAGTTGAACAGGTCAGGCAGTACGCGCTCAACTGCGAGGCCTACCTCCGCTAGTTCTAGGACCATAGGCGCACCCAGGTCCTGAGAGAGAAGATCATGGCCGGTGATAGCAAAGAGTTCACCGCCGGTGGTACCAATGCGGGCAGCCTTAACACCTTCAGCTTCAGCGGCGGCGTAAACCGCCGGCAGTGCCCCTTCGGGTACAGCAATCACGCAGCGCGCCCCAGACTCAGAGAACAGGAAGGTGAAGTCATCCAGCCCGGCGCCGTCGGCGGCAGCAGTGGCCACATTGGCGATGTCCACGCTTACACCCACGCCGCAGCGCAGGGAGCCCTCCAGCAAGGTCTGTACCAGACCACCGGCAGAGCAGTCGTGGGCGGCGCTGATCAGGCGCTCACCGCTCGGGGTGCGGGCCTCGCTTAGGGCCAGCAGCACGTTACCCAGAGCCATTTCAGCTTCCAGATCCACCTTGGGCGGCAGGCCACCTAGGTGGCGGTGCACTACCCGAGCCCAGGCGGAGCCGTCCAGCTCATCGTAGGTTTCACCCAGCAGTACTAGGGCTAGGCCTTCTTCCTGCCAACCTGAGGGGTTAGCGCGGGTGACGTCGTCGATCACGCCCAGCACACCCACCACGGGAGTGGGGTTAATGGAGGAGTCAAGCAGACCCTTAACCTTGCCGTGGGAGTTGTAGAGGGACACGTTACCGCCGGTAACCGGAATACCCATCACCTTGCAGGCGTCAGCCAAACCAGTAATGGCCTCCACCAGCTGCCACATGGCGTCAGGGTCTTCGGGGGAACCAAAGTTCAGGCAGTCGGTTACCGCCAGCGGGCGGGCACCAACCGTGCACACGTTACGGTAGGACTCAGCCAGGGCCTGGGCGGCGCCGGTAGCCGGGTCAAGCTTGGTGAAACGCCCGTTAGCGTCAGTGGAGATAGCCACACCCAAGCCGGTCTTTTCATCCACACGCACCACACCGGCGTCGTCGGGCTGAGACAGGGCGGTCTGGCCGCGCACGAAACGGTCGTACTGGTTGGTAACCCAGCTGGCAGAGGCGTAGTTGGGGTTAAGCGCAATAGCCATGGCGTGGGCCGCTAGCTCCTTGGAGGAGGCGGGGCGCTGCAGCTTGTCGCTAGTGTCAGCGTTTAGCTCATCCTGCCAGGCAGGGCGGGCGTAGGGGCGATCATAGGTGGGGCCTTCGTGGGCCACGGTCTTGGGGTCCACGTCCACAATGCGCTCACCGAAGTGGTCAATGGTTAGACGCCCAGAGCCGTTAACCTCACCAATTACGGAGGCTTCCACATCCCACTTGCGGATGACCTCCATGAAGGCCTCCAGCTTTTCGGGGGCCACCACAGCCATCATGCGCTCTTGAGATTCGCTCATGAGGATCTCGCCGGCGGTTAGGGACGGGTCGCGTAGCAGCACGTTTTCTAGGTTGACGTGCATACCGCCGTCACCGTTGGAGGCCAGCTCGCTGGTGGCACAGGAAATACCGGCGGCGCCTAGATCTTGGATACCTAGCACTAGATCCTGCTTGAACAGGTCTAGACAGCATTCGATAAGTACCTTCTCCATGAAGGGGTCGCCCACCTGGACGCTGGGGCGCTTGGCCGGCATACCATCCTCGAAGGATTCGCTGGCCAAAATGGAGGCGCCACCAATACCATCGCCGCCGGTGCGGGCCCCAAATAGCACCACCTGGTTGCCGGCGCCTGAGGCGTTAGCTAGGTGAATGTCGTCGTGGCGCATAACGCCCACGCACAGGGCGTTTACTAGCGGGTTTTCCTGGTAGGAGGAGTCGAACTCGGTTTCACCACCAATGTTGGGCAGGCCCAGGCAGTTACCGTAACCGCCCACACCGGCTACCACGCCGTGCACCACGCGGGCGGTGTCTTCATGGTCAACCGCACCAAAACGCAGCTGGTCCATAACCGCCACCGGGCGGGCACCCATAGAGATAATGTCGCGCACAATACCGCCTACACCGGTAGCCGCGCCCTGGTAGGGCTCCACGAAGGAGGGGTGGTTGTGGCTTTCTACCTTGTAGGTGACGGCCCAGCCATCACCGATGTCTACTACACCAGCGTTTTCACCCATGCCCACCAGCAGGTGCTCACGCATCTGGGGGGTGACCTTCTGGCCAAACTGCTTGAGGTGAATCTTGGAGGACTTGTAGGAGCAGTGCTCAGACCACATTACGGAGTACATGGCCAGCTCAGCGTTGGTGGGACGGCGCCCAAGCAGTCGCTTAATGTCTGCGTACTCTTCCGGTTTAAGACCCAGCTCCGCGTAGGGCATTTCCTTATCTGGGCTAGCCGCAGCGTCCTGAACGGTATCGGGGTGCTCCACGGGGGTAACGGAATTGGGCAGGGAGGTCATTGGCGCTCCTGAACGTGACGTTTAATTGCGCTTAACCGGCGTTGAGTGCGCCTAGCGCATTTACTCTCTAACTCTACTCGTCTTGACTGGGAAGTTAACAGAGGAAGGCGACAATCGGCCAATATGTGCACTCCAGCATTTTTCACATTGTTGTTTTCGGCGAAAATCCCAAAAGTGCTGTGCACCACAAGCAAATGATGTTGGACTGGTGTCATGAGGAACATCGACGTTACCCCTCGCCCCTTAGCGGAGTTAGCGAGCCACCTCAGCGACGCGGCCACGAAGCGCCTGGACGCCGTCGTCGACGCCGGACGCCGCCTAGGCCAGGGACGCACTATTTTCAACATCACCCCCAGCGCCGCTGCTGACTCAGGTGTGGCCGAGGCAGTAGAAACTATTACCGCCCTGGCGCTGGATGCGGGCATAGACACCCGCTGGTATCAGCTGGATATGCCCGCCCCGTTTAGGGTTTTAAGCGAGCGACTAGACAACTGGCTGCATGGCTACGACGGCGACGGCGGGGTCTTGCGTGACAAGGAACGTGATCTTTATGAGCACGTGTTGTCCTCGAACGCGGAAAACCTGGTGGATGAGATTTCCAATGGCGACATTGTGGTGCTGCATGAGGCGGCCACCACTGGCCTGGCTCAGGCTTTCTCTGAGGCGGGGGCCTGGGTGGTGTGGCGCTGCCACGGCGGCACTGAGGATCTAAACGAGCACAGCCAGCTGGCCTGGAGTTTCCTGGAGCCTTATCTGGACTGGGCCAACCGCATGGTGTTCACCCGTGATGTGTACCGCCCACCATTTGCCCCGCCGGACAGCTGCGACGTGATTGCCCCTTCTATTGTTCCCGACTCTCCGAAAAACCGCGTTTTGGACTTGGATGAGTCCTTGTCGATTGTGCGTTTAGCAGGAATTTTCGACGGCGTAGCTCCCTTTGATGCGGTGCCTTTCATACGTGAGGATGGGCGCCCGGGTGTGATTGAGAGACTCGATGGCGTGATGCTGGCCGGCGGCCCGGTTCCCCAAGGGGCCCGCGTGGTTACGCAGGTTTCACGCTGGTCTGCACTTAAAGGCAATGTGCAGCTGATTGAGGCTTTTGCCTCTGACCGTGAGCTGCTTGCCGACGACGTACACCTGCTGCTGGTGGGGCCGGCTTTGGATAGTAAGAGCCGGCAAACTACCCGGGTGGTTAACAGCGCTAGTGGCGAGCCGCAGCTAGCTCCCCACAACGGGCATCCTTCTGAGGCGGCCCGCGTGTTGGCGCAGGTGCTTGACGCCCATGCGGTGCTGCCGCCGTCGCTGGCTGAGCGGGTGCACGTGGCCGCTATCCCAATGCTTGACCGCGAGGTGAATGCGCTGATTGTTAACGCTTTGCAGCGCACTAGCACAGTGATTACGCTGATGAGCCACCAGGAGGGCTTCGGCTTGCCGGTCACTGAGGCCATGTGGAAGAAGGCTGTGGTGGTGGCCGCCCAGGTGGGTGGCTTAATTGAGCAGATCGACGACGGCGTCAACGGGGTGTTGGTGCCGGGACAGTCTGCCTACAGCTGGGGCCAAGCCGTAGCTGAAGTACTGCGTTTCCCACAGCAGTCGGCAGAAATGGGCCTGGCGGCCCATGAATCTGTGCGCGCTAATTACCTGCCGGACCGCCACTTGCGTGACTGGCTGGAGCTTATCGCCACCATGGTGGACGAACGCTAAAACTGGTGGAGGCAGCCCCTGACGGGACTGCCTCCACTTTTAGTTGTTGCGCCTGGCGGTTGGCCGCGAGCGCCGGCCATCCGCTAGTGCCCACTGGTCAACCGCGAGCGCCAGAGCGGGCCAGTAGCTGGCCTGGGCCGGCCCAGTTTTGGCGCCTAGCTAGCTCTGAGTGGCAGGCTACCTGGCTGATCAGGCGGTGGCTAGCACTGCGTTTAGGGCGGAGGCGAATACGCCTAGGCCGTCAACGCCGGTGCGTAGGCCGCCGGCGCCGGCGGGGCCGAAGCCGGGTTCTACGGCGTGTTCGGGGTGGGGCATGAGGCCCACTACGTTGCCGCGTTCGTTGGTTACGCCGGCGATGTCGCGGGCGGAGCCGTTGGGGTTGCCGCCTAGATAGCGGAAGACTACGCGGCCTTCGCCTTCGAGGCGGTCTAGGTCTTCGTCGGAGGCGATGAAGTTGCCTTCACCGTTCTTCATGGGCACCACGATTTCCTGGCCGGCGCTAAAGGCGTTGGTCCAGGCGGTGTCGGCGTTTTCGATCCGTAGTTTCTGCTCGCGGCAGATGAACTTTTGGTGGTCGTTGCGGATTAGGGCGCCGGGTAGTAGGTGGGCTTCGGTGAGGATTTGGAAGCCGTTGCAGATGCCTAGTACGGGCATGCCTTTGTTGGCGGCGTCGATTACTTCTCGCATTACCGGGGCGAAGCGGGCGATGGCGCCGCAGCGTAGGTAGTCGCCGTATGAGAAGCCGCCGGGTACTACTACGGCGTCGACTGCGTGTAGGTCGGCGTCTTTGTGCCAGAGGCTGACGGGTTCGGCTCCGGCTAGGCGTACGGCGCGTAGGGCGTCGACGTCGTCGAGGGTGCCGGGGAAGGTGATTACACCGATACGTGCCAAGGTTTAGGCCTCCTCAGCGCGAACAGAAACCACGTCTTCAATGATGGGGTTGCTCAGCAGCTTGTCGGCGGCTTCGCGGGCGGCGGCTAGGTCTGCTTCGGTTACTTCACCTTCTACGGTTAGTTCGAAGCGGCGCCCTTGACGCACCGCAGTGAACTGTTCGAAGCCTAGGCGCGGTAGGGAACCCACTACGGCTTTACCTTGGGGGTCTAGGATTTCCGGCTTAGGCATAACTTCAACAACAATGCGTCCCATGGTTTCTCCTGTATGGGCGGGCGTAAGTCACTACCAGGTTACTAGCACCAACGGACAAACTACATACTTGCCAGGCGTTGTATATCTCAATTTATTGGTTTAGTTAGGTGTTTGGGGCTAGCGGGAAAGTAAGTAACTAATACTTTAGACTGGTGTTGACCGCGCGTGGCCTGCCCCGCCCCCTTTGTTTCGCTGTGGAAACGGCCGCTGACCACGCATCCATTAATCTCGATGAAGAGGACATAATGCGTCTGACTTTGCCTCGGCGTCGTTGGGCGGCCGGATTGGCTGTTGTGGCTATGACTTTGACGGGTCTGGCCCCGGTAGCCGTCGCAACTGGTCCGGTAGCTGTGCCGGCTAGCCCCACCCAAGACGATTCCCATCCCCAGGTTTTGCCTGCTCCCCAGTCACTGAGTTGGGGTAGCGGCGCTGCCACGTTTAAGTCCACTACGGTGCATTTTGATGTGCAAAACCAGGACGAGCCCACTAAAGCTACGCTGAATGCTTTAGCTAAAGCCAATAATTTGCAGGTCACTAGTGCGGCTGCGGCCACGCTGAAGGTCACGGTTAAGGTGGCTGCTTCTGGTGAGCAGGGCGACGGCGCTGGCCAGGCCCCTAAGCACGCTGAGGGCTACCTGCTTAAAGCTGAGGGCAACAGCGTCACTATTACCGGCTCTGATACGCGCGGCGCTTACTATGGCGTGCAGACTTTGCGTCAGCTGGTTAAAGACGGCAAGCTCTATCACGCTACGGTACGTGACTGGCCGCTGATGAGTGTGCGTGGCACGATTGAGGGTTTTTACGGTATTCCTTGGTCTCACCAGGCTCGCCAGGATATTTTGGCTTTCTCTGGCAAGCACAAGATGAATACCTACATTTACACCCCTAAGGATGACGCTTATCTGCGCGCTAAGTGGCGTGAACTGTATCCGCAGGCGGAGCTGGCTAAGCTCAAGGAGCTGGTGGACAGCGCTAACGCTAACCACGTGGATTTTGTGTTTGCTCTCTCCCCCGGTAACGACATTTGCTATGGCCAGCAAAGTGACTATGACGCCACGGTGGCTAAGTTTGAGCAGCTACGCAAGATTGGGGTGCGCTCGTTCTATATTGCTTTGGACGACATTAACCCGCGTTTGAACTGCGATTCTGACGCCACCCAGTTCCCTTCTCGGGGCCCTTGGACACAGCTGGCTGACGCCCAGTCTTACTATTTGAACAAGGTGCAAACTGAGTATGTTAAGGCCAACCACCTCAATGATTTGATGATGGTGCCCACTAACTATTCGGGTAACGCCACTGACCCGTTTAAGACGGCTCAGGGTGAGCGTTTACACCAGGATATTCGTATGCAGTGGACTGGGATGGGGGTTTTCTCTGACCAGATCACTGTTGACCAGGTGACTAAGGCGGCCACCACCTACAACAATAAGCACCTGTTTATTTGGGATAACTTCCCGGTTAATGATGGCCAGCGTGGACGGCTGTTCCTTAACCCATTGGAGGGCCGTGACCCTAACCTGTACAAGTACATTGACGGTTTCACCTCTAACCCCATGATTCAGCCTTATGCTTCGCTACCGTCGCTAGCTAACTATGGTGATTACACCTGGAATGGACCTAAGTATGACGCTCAGGTCTCGTTTAAGGCGGCTTTGGCGGAGCTGGCTGGCACCAGTGATGGCCAGGTAACTAAGGCGCTTGATGCGTTTGTGGATCTTAACCAGTCGTGGAAGCCTTACCGGGCTTCTTCGCAAAGCGCCCCGCAGCTGTCTAGCGACGTTAAGGCTTTTAAGGATGCTTTAGCTAGCGGCAATGCGGCCACTATTCAGTCCACTGCCGCTACTTTGCGTGCGCGTTTGCAGCTGATCCAGCAGGCCCCGCAGCTGCTTGCCAAGATGGAATCTAAAGGTTTTTACAATGACATTAAGCCTTGGCTGGAGGCGGCCCGCGATTGGGCTAAGGCCAGCGAGTCGGCTGTGGATGTTTATTTGGCTATTGGCGCCAATAATGGGGAGCAGGCCACTAGCGCCCTGATGGCGATGCAAGCCTCACAGCAAAGCGCGCTTGGGCCCCGCGTGGATGATATGGATTCGGACTTTACGGTTAAGCCCGCTTCTATTACGGCTTCTGTGGGCGACGGCGTCTTTAACGCTTTCGTGGACGATGCCGCCAAGGCTTGGGATAAGTGGGCCGCCCTGACTCCCGCTAAGGGCGGGGCCGCCTTAAAGGTGACCGAGGCTTCTACCACTATGGGCACTTGGGAGAGCTATGTGCCCGCTAATGCGGTTGATGGCCGGGAGGACACTTTCTACTGGTCTAACTCTGCCCCACAGCCCGGCTCTTATTTCCAGCTTGATCTTGGCAGCGAGCAGGAGATTGGTTTGGTGCATGTCAGCCAGGGCCGTAGTGCTTCGCAAACTGGCGACATGATCTATAACGCTGAGGTTGAAGTTTCTGGTGATGGCTCTAACTGGACTTCGCTGGGCCAGTTCACTAACCAGGCTGAGATTACGGCTAAGGCGCCCGCCGGCACTATGGCGCGTTATGTGCGCCTGAAGGCCACTGCGGCTAATGGTAATGGGGCTTGGGTGCAGATCCGTGAGTTCCAGGTTTCTAGCCCCACTAAGGGTTTGTCTACCACTTTGGTTACCGCTAAGGATCACCCGCTAGATAATGCGGTTGACGCTAAGGGGGCTACGGCTTTGGTGGCTACCCAGGTACCTGAGGGCGCTAATTTGGTGCGCGAGCTACCCCAGGCGGCTAGCGGCAAGGTGAGCGTGGTTGTGGCCGGCCAGGTTGGGGCCACGGTTGACTATCAGCGCAGCGATGGTACTTGGGCGACTTTGGGCAGTGCCGACGCCGCCAAGCACTATCAGGTGTTTGCGGTTGAGGGCCCGGTTAAGGCGATTCGGCTGACTTCCATTAAGGGCGAGGTTTTGCCCAACATTTTGGAGTTTTCTTACCGGGCTTGGCGTGCGGGTGATCCTCAGCCAGGCTCGACGCCGGCGCCCACCCCTGCCCCGACGGTTGCGCCCACTGCGTCTCCGGCCCCCACGGCCAGCCCAGCGCCCACGGTAGCGCCCACCAGCCCGGCACCTACTGTGGTGCCCACGGCCACTCCCGCGCCCAGCCCGGCCCCGACCAGCCAACCCACGGCTACTCCCACGGCTAGCGCGGCACCCACTGCGGCTCCAACCGCTACCGCCGCGCCTAGCCCCACCGCTAGCGCTGCCCCCACGGCCAGCCCAGCGCCAACGGCTACCCCGGCGCCCACAGCTAGCCCGGCTCCGAGCGCTACCGTAGCGCCCACTGCTAAGCCCACTGCGGCTCCCACGGGCCGGCCTAGCGCCCTACCCAGCGCCTCCGGCAAGCCGGGCGCGCTGCCTTCAGCTAAGCCGTCCTCGCTGCCTGGACAGCGGATCACACTAAACCCGACCCCTGGCCAGGCCCGCTACTCCAATGGAGTGTTGGCCCACACCGGGGCCAACATTGCGGTTGGTTTAGTGGCCCTAGCGGCACTGGCTAGCGGCGGCTTGCTGCTGGCCCGGCGTCGTCGCCAAAGCTAAACCAAAGGCGCCGGGCAAGGGAACGGTAACCAAAAACCTTGCCCGGCCCTAAAAACACTTTTGGGTGGGACGCTTAAAGCATCCCACCCAAATCTGTATCTAGCCGCTACAGCCACGGCGCGGCAGTTGCTGTTACAGGGCCAGGGGCTTGCCGGTTAGGCGCTCGTAGGCCTCCAGGTAGCGCTCGCGGGTGCGTTCAACTACCTGCTCAGGTAAGGCCGGGGGCTGCTGGCCACTGTTACGATCCCAGCCGCTTTCCTTAGCTAGCCAGTCACGCACAAACTGCTTGTCATACGAAGGCGTCACCTGACCCTCAACCCACTGGTCAGCCGGCCAGAAACGGGAAGAATCAGGGGTCAGCACCTCGTCACCCAAAACCAGTTCACCCTGGCTGCCGCGCCCAAATTCAAACTTGGTGTCAGCCAGGATAATGCCACGCTGCTTAGCGATATCAGCGGCGCGCGTGTACAGCTCCAAGGTGGCCTGGCGCAGTGCCTGGGCCGGCTCTAGGCCAACCATTTGCGCCACCCGTTCAAAGGAAACATTCTCGTCGTGGTCACCCAGCTCAGCCTTGGCGGCAGGGGTGAAAATCGGCTCCGGTAGCGGTGATGCCTCCACCAAACCAGGCGGTAAAGCCACCCCACACACCTGCTGGCCGGCACGGTATTCAACCAGGCCAGAGCCGGTTAGGTAGCCGCGAGCTACGCACTCAACCGGGTACATGTCCAGGCGGCGGCAAATCATGGCGCGCCCAGCTACCTGCGCGGGCACATCCAGCGACAGCAGGTGGTTAGGCACTACCTGCTCCAGCTGCTCAAACCACCACACGCTCAGGGCGGTTAGCACCTTGCCCTTGTCGGGAATCTGCGAGCTGAGCACATAGTCATAGGCGCTGATGCGGTCGCTGGCCACCACCAGCAAAACATCCTCGCCCTCCCAGGGCCCCTCGGGGGCAGGCACATAAACATCGCGGACCTTGCCGGAAACCAGGTGCTTCCAGCCATCTAGAACCGGTGCGGCAGGTAGTTCAATTCCCATTTTTAACGCTCCACATAGGCGGGGGCGGCGATATCACTACGGTGATAGGCGCCGTCGAACTTAATCTTGCTTACCGCCGCGTAAGCCTTAGCGCGCGCTGCGGCCACATCTTCACCCAAAGCCACCACCGACAGCACTCGGCCACCGGCGGTAACTAGCTCGTTGTCGTCATTACGGGCAGTCCCCGCGTGCAGGACATGCACGTCAGGGTCAGCTTCAGCCTGCTCAATACCGCTAATCACATCCCCAGTGGTGGGGGTGGAGGGGTAGCCGGCAGCGGAAATAACCACGTCAACCGCAGCCTTATCACTCCACTGAGGCTCAGCCACCTGATCTAGGCGCCCCACCGCAGCCGCGTGCAACAGCTGGGGCAGCGAAGAGTCTAGACGCGCCAGCACAGCCTGAGTCTCAGGGTCACCAAAACGCACGTTAAACTCCACCACGCGCATACCCTTGCTGGTTAGCGCCAGGCCACAGTAAAGCAGACCAATGAAAGGCGTGCCTCGGCGAGCCATCTCGTCAACCACCGGCTGCGCCACCTGCTCTACCACCTGCTGACCCAGGTCAGCCGGGGCCCAAGGCAGCGGCGTGTAAGAACCCATACCACCCGTGTTCGGGCCGGCGTCGCCGTCACCAATACGTTTAAAGTCCTGGGCGGGGCTCAGTGCGCGCACAGTGCGCCCGTCACAAACACAGAAAACCGAGGCCTCCGGGCCGTCTAGGTAATCCTCAACCACCACAGCGCCGCCTTCGCGCCCCAGGCAAGCCAGGCCGTGCTTAAGCGCCGCGTCACGGTCAGAAGTAACCACAACCCCCTTACCGGCAGCTAGTCCGTCTTCCTTGACTACATAGGGGGCACCAAACTCATCCAAAGCCTGCTCTAGCTGGTCAGGGCTAGTGACAACGCGGGCACTGGCAGTAGGCACATGGGCGGAGGCCATAACTTCCTTAGCGAAAGCCTTAGAACCCTCCAGGCGGGCAGCCGCCTTACTGGGCCCAAACACCGCAATGTCTGCCTGACGCAAAGCATCAGCCACGCCTGCTACCAGTGGCGCCTCCGGGCCCACCACCACCAGGTCAGCCCCCATCTCACGAGCCAAGGTGACTACTTCATCAGGGCTGTTGGGGTCAATGAACAAGTTAGTGGCGATCTGCGCAGTGCCGGGGTTACCCGGCGCTACAACAAGTTCAGTGGTTTCAGGGTCACGGGATAAGGCACGGGCCAGCGCATGTTCACGTGCACCAGAGCCCAGAAGCAGGATTTTCACGTACCCACTTTAGCCGCTCACTGGCCCTAATTAAACCGCTAACGGTCCCAAATGTCCGCTAGTAGTTAACTAGCGATACTTAAACAAAAGTTCCCCCCGCCCAGTGGGCGGGGGGAAACTATCTATGGTTAGCGGCCAGCTAGCTGGTAAGCAGCTGCTGTGTTAGCGCTTGGCTAGCTGGTTACTTGCTAGTTGTCAGCGGCAAGGCTCACTTGGCGGCGGCGATGCGCTCACGGAACTTGGCCAGCTGAGCGGTGATCTCGGCGGGAACCTTGTCACCGAACTGAGCCAGGTACTCCTCGGTGGAGTCCATCTCAGCGGCCCAAGCCTCGGGGTCGATAGCGAAGAGCTTGTTCCAAGCAGCCTCGTCTACCTCGTCCAGGCCCTCAAGGTTGAAGTCCTCGAACTTGGGGTAGCGGCCGGTGACGCCGTCGATGGCCTCTACCTGACCAGCGGCGCGACGCACGATCCAGTCCAGAACACGGCTGTTCTCGCCGTATCCAGGCCACAGGAACTTGCCGTCCTCGTCCTTACGGAACCAGTTGACCTGGTAAACCTTGGGGAACTTGTCGCCAACCTTGTCCTGCATCTCCAGCCAGTGGCCCCAGTAGTCGGCCATGTTGTAACCGCAGAAGGGCAGCATAGCGAAGGGGTCGTGGCGCAGGGAGCCGGCCTTAACGTCGGTGGCGGCAGCGGTGACCTCAGAGGCCACGGAAGCACCGATGAACACGCCGTGAGCGGGTTCGTACTGCTCGGCTACCAACGGCACGTTGGTGGCGCGGCGGCCACCGAACAGGATGGCGTCGATGGCTACACCCTCGGGGGCTTCCCAGTCACCACAGATGATCGGGCACTGAGCAGCCGGGGTGGTGAAGCGAGAGTTGGGGTGAGCGGCCTTCTTACCCTCGGCAGCGTCAGCCGGGGTGTAGTCATTGCCGTGCCAGTCGATCAGGTGCTCGGGTAGCGGAGCGTCGATGCCCTCCCACCACACGTCGCCGTCGTCGGTCAAAGCAACGTTGGTGAAGATGGTGTTGGCCTTCATGGTGTCCATGGCCATCGGGTTGGTCTTGTAGCTGGTGCCGGGGGCGACGCCGAAGAAGCCAGCCTCGGGGTTGATGGCGCGCAGGCTGCCGTCCTCACCAGGACGCATCCAGGCGATGTCGTCACCAATGGTCTCAACCTTGTAGCCCGGGATGGTGGGCTGGAGCATGGCCAGGTTGGTCTTACCGCAGGCGCTGGGGAAAGCGGCAGTTACGTGGTACTGCTTGCCGCTGGCCTCATCGGTCAGACGCAGGATCAGCATGTGCTCGGCCATCCAGCCGTCGCGGCGGGCCATGGTGGAGGCGATACGCAGGGCGTAGCACTTCTTGCCCAGCAGGGCGTTGCCGCCGTAACCGGAACCGTAGGACCAAATCTCGTTGGTCTCGGGGAAGTGGGTGATGTACTTTTCCTCGTTGCAAGGCCAGGTGGTGTCTTCCTGACCGGGAGCCAGCGGGGCACCTACAGAGTGCACGGCGGGAACCCAGGGGCGGCCTTCGTTGATCAGGTCCATGGCCTTGGCGCCAATGCGGGCCATGATGCGCATGTTGACTACCACGTAGGGGGAGTCGGTGATCTCAATACCCAGCTGGGAGATGGGGCCGCCGAGGGGACCCATGGAGAAGGGGATCACGTACATGGTGCGGCCAGCGTAGGTGCCGTCAAACTTCTCGTGGAGGATCTTCTTCATCTCAACCGGGTCGTACCAGTGGTTGGTCGGGCCGGCGTCTTCTTCCTTCTCAGAACAGATGAAGGTGCGCGACTCCACGCGGGCGACGTCGCTGGGCAGCGAACGGGCCAGGAAGGAGTTGGGGCGCTTCTCGGGGTTTAGGCGAGTGAACATGCCAGACTCAACCATTTCGCTGGTCAGACGGTCCCACTCTTCCTGGCTACCATCGCAGAAGTAAACCTTCTCAGGCTTACCCAGTTCAGCGATACGGGTAGCAAAAGCAATGACGTCTTCGGGAGCGTTGGCCGGAGCTGCGGCGCGAACGTCCTGCGCGGTGACAGTCATATGATTCCCTTCCTTGGGGGTGCTTATTTATCTTTTGGCTTGCGCCTGTTAACGCGCTTATTCTCTCTCAATAGCCCCGGTCACTTCTTCCCAAAAGTCCTATGGTTCATGTCACATACATAGTAAAGGCGCAGATAAACCGTGAGATTTACCTGCGCCTGAACTACTCAAAAGCTAACAAAAAGCTTCTAAGCTACTAGGAAACACGCCCTAGCGAGATGGTTTAGCTAAATAAGGCTTGCCCCACCATAGTGTCTGACTGACCGATACCGGCAGGAATCGCGAACAGGGCGCGTGCCTGGTGCTGCAAATATTCACTCAGGGCGTCCTTTTGAGTCATCTTGTCCAAGATCGGGTAGAAGTTTGTGCGCGGGTCACGCACGAAGGCAATGAAGAACAGACCTGCACTCAAACGCCCTAGTGCGTCTGAACCTTCGGTGTAGTTGTAACCGCGACGCAGCATCCAGCGCCCCTTATTTTGCTCGGGGTTAACGATGGCGATGTGCGAGTCTGCGGGCACCTCCAGCTCGCCCTCCTTGTTCTTAGCCTTGAAGTCGATCGGCTTGAACTCGTCTTTGCCGCTGGTAGGAGCCGTAACGTTAAGCGGGGCACCGTAACGCTTGTCGCGCCCAAAAGTTTGTTCCTGCTCGATCAGACGCAGGTTGTCCCACATCTCAGCGAACATGTGGATTTTGCGCACCACAAAGTAGGTGCCGCCCGCCATCCAGTCTGCGCCGCTGTCATCCCCCTTTTGCACCCACAGGTGCTCGTTTAGCTTGGCGGCGCTGTCTTCAGACTTAATGTTGTTGGTTCCGTCCTTGAAACCAAACAGGTTACGCGGGGTTTCCTGGGCTACCGAGGTGGAGGAGGTGCGTCCATAACCGGTCTGGCTCCAGCGCATTTTGGCCGTGCCCATGGCAATACGGTTTAGGTTGCGAATGGCGTGCGCACACACCTGGGCGTCGTTCGAGCAGGCCTGTACTAGCAGGTCGCCGTCTGAATCAGCAGAGCGGATGTTTTCGTTAGCGAATTTGGGCATGCCCTCAGACAGGATCTTGGGCATTTTTTTGGCAATGCCGAAACGGTCTTTGCCGTCGCTGTCTACAAACAGCGAGCGCCCGAACCCGAAGGTGATGGTTAGTCCGTTGGGCTTGTAACCCCAGGCTTCACCGCTGTCGCGCGGCACGGCCTGCTTGTTTTCGCTGGGTTCGCCGCCTATTAGTTCGCCGGCGGTCATTTGCTGTGCGGCTACGGTCCAGTCGCTTAGCAGCTGTTTGAGCTCTTCGGGGTCTGTGGTGGTGACATCGAAGGCAGCGCAGAACATGTTGTCTTGGGCGGGGGTGAGGATGCCGGCCTGGTGCTTACCACGGAAGGGGTAGGTGTCCAGGATTTTGTCTGCGGGGGCGTCTTCTCCCCCGGCTGCGTAGCCACCGGCGGCGCCGGCTAGGGCTCCGGCGGCTAGGCCGGCTCCGGCAAAACCGAAGGCGGCGCGGCGTGAGACGTGGTGGGCGGCTTTGTCCTCGTCTGCTCCGCTGTCAGTGGCGACGACGGCGTCGCCGGTGGTTTCGTTAGCCGTTTCAGCCGCGTTTTGGGTTGCGTCTGCAGCTGCTTCAGCGGGGCTGTTAGCGCTTTCTGCGGCGCCCGTAGCCTTGTTGCTCATTAGGTTCTCCTTGGCTAAATATAGATTTCCCAATCATTATTATGGGTGTAAATAGCCCGCAGATCAGCCCCTAGGGACTAAATCTGCGGGCTATTTAGTCACATTTGCCTTACCTTAATCTGCTCAGCCTAAGCAAAGTGTTAGCTAAACAGGGTGGGCGCGGTGGTTAGCAGCGTTTATCAGTGCAGCACGATGCCGCTGATCTCGCTTAGCTGCTTGGCCAGGGCGGCAACCTCGCTGGAGAACTGCTGCTGAGCCTTGGTGTAGGAGTTCTTGGCGGGAGCCTCACCGGCGTCCTTCTGAACGGAGGCGATGGTGTCGTAGCCGACGTACTTGGTGGCACCGTCGGTGGTCTTACCGTCAGCGTGGGAGTCGATCAGCTTGTGTACAGCCTTGAACTTGGCCTTGATCTTCTTGTCCAGCTCAGGGTTGGACTTGGCCACGATTTCAGAGACGTTGCCGTAGGCTACCTCGGCGCCTTCAATGTTGGCCTTGAAGTCGTAGAGGTCAGTGTGGGAGAAGGTGTCTTCTTCACCAACAATCTTGGTGTCGGCCACCTCGTTGACTAGGTCAACGGAGCCGGTTACTACGTCGTTGATGGTCAGTGAAAACTTCTTGCCGTCCACACCGGTGATCTTGCCGTAAACCAGGTCGTAGAGTTTCTGGGTGTTTTCTTCCAGGTTGGTAGCGGCTGCCTTGCGGTCAGCGTCGCTGGCGAACTTGAACTGGCTACCCCCCCACAGGTCGGCCTCGATGCGGTGCCAACCGGTCCAGCTCTTGAGCACCTCGGGGTCGGTGACAGACTTGCCGGCGTCGGCAGACAGGTTCTGGATACGCACGTCGAGTGCGCCGTCGAGGTCACCGGCTTCCTTGATACCGAACTTCTCAGCGGTCGGCTCGATGCGCTCGTAGTGCTGACGCGCTAGCGGGAACAGTTCCTTAGCCTTGGCGGTGTCACCGGAGGTGTAGGCGGCGGTGAAGGCCTTGGTGGCGGTTAGTAGCTGACCGACCTGGTCCTTAACGTAGGAGGTGTAGTTGGCTACGGCCTGCTCTTCAAGCTTCTTGACGTCGCCGCCGACGGCCACTTCCTTACCCTTGGTGACCTTGAGCTGGGTAGCTCCCACCAGGGCGCCCACCATGTTGGGCTTGCAGGCGCTGTAGTAGGTGCCTTCCTTGAGGGCGGTGGTTAGCTCGGTGGAGGTGCCCGGGCCGATGTTCTCCTTTTCGGAGACGATCTGTAGCTTGTTTTCGGTCAAAACCTCAAACTCGTTGGGGACAGTGCCCTCGTTGGAGATCTTGAAGGTCACCTGGCCTGCGGGGAAGGACTTGGAGGAAACCTCGCAGCCCTTGTCGGTGATTTTGACGTTGATGGTGTTGGAGCCGGCTGCGTTAGTGCCGCCACTGCCACCCTGGTTGTTTGCAGTGCAGCCGCCCAGGACAGACAGGGCGACTACCGGTAGCACCACCAGCGCGGCGCGTACTCGACGTGTAATCATCTATTTTTCCTTGTCGGATGGGTTTTGGGTTGGGAAGGAAGGGGTAGTTGCTGTGGTCGCCAAGCTTCCTTCCCGACGCCGTCGACCACAAGTCTTTTAGGCTGCGGCTACCTCACTCGGCCTTGCTTTCCACCTTGGGGGCTTTACCCGACTTGGCGTGCGCCACCCGGGCGAAGAAGTACAAGGTGGGCCAGAAGTAGATGTTCCAGCCGATTACCTGCAGCCAGGTGGGGGTGGGGTTGACCTGGAACAAAGCCACACTGACCTCGTAAAGCCAACGCAACGGGTTAACCGAAGATTGGGGCACCCAGTTGGATACGTCCCAGGCGTGGTGAGCCCAGCCCGGCAGCAGCGAGGCTTCCTGAAGGTCACCAAAGCCGTAGGAGATAATGCCGGCGGCCACCACAATCAGGAAGTAGCCGGTCACCGTGAAGAACATGGAGAGGTTAATGCGCACTCCCCCGCGATAGATCAGGTAGCCCAGCACAATGGCCACCACCAGGCCACCGACCACCCCGGCGGCGATAGCTGGCGTGGATTTTTCTACAGCTGAGCGCACGGTCGCCCAAATGAATAGGGCGGTTTCGATACCTTCACGGCCTACCGCGAAGATAGCGATCCAGATAATGCCCCAGCCTCGCCCGTCTTTTTCTAGCGAGGCCGATAGGCTGTCGCGCAGGCCTTGGCTCATTTGGCGCGAGTTTTTGCCCATCCAGAAAATCATCCAGGTAACCATGGCCACGGCCACCAGCGATAGTGAACCACCAATGATTTCTTGGGCCTGGAAGGTTAGGGTTTGTGGGCCCCAGGTCAAGATGGCGCCAATGGCTAGCGGCACCAGCGCAGCGGCCAGCACCCCTAAAGTCAGCTTGCCAAACAGGTCTCGACGACCAATTTTGGCCAGGTAGGCGGCAATCACGCCTACCACCAGGGCGGCCTCTAGACCCTCACGCAGGGCGATAATAAAGTTCGCAAAGAATAGGGACATGCTCTTACTTTTATTAGGCTAGACTCACTTCCGAAAGGTCAGCCTAACCTTTATCTGCCCTGTACTCAAGCAGTTTTAGCTAAGTTGAGACGCTCGGTTACCATAACGTGACTCATCCTTAAATCCCAGACGCGGCGTCAGAATATTTGCGCAGCTACAGGCCGCATTTTTGGCCACACCATGCCATAAAACCGGCACCTACGGCGTCGAGAAAATAACTGCTTTATTCAAAGCCGCAACCACCCTAGCCTCAGCGCTAAAACTACCAACGCTTAAACATGCGAAAATAGCTTTATGCGAGCATCAGCCAACCGAAGGCGTTTTGCGGCACTAACCTGCCTAGCCCTAGTCCCTGCCCTTGGCGCCTGCCAGGCCCATATGGATCTAACCGTGCATGAAGAAGGCACCTACGACGCCGTCATCCGCATGGTGGATAACACGTCCTCGCAGATCACCAGCACTTCACAGTGTAAGCAGCTGGCTAGTTCCCTGCGCAGCTCGATTGCTACTAATAAGGGCAGTGAAATTAAGGTCAAGTCCATCAAGGGCGACGAGGGTATTGGCTGCGAATTCACCTTTAAATCTATACCGGTAGCCACCGCCGCCACTAAACCGGCCCCCAATGCCAGCGCCGCTAGCACCGCCAATGCCTCAGCTAACGCGAACGCCTCGGCGAGCCCCACCGGCGCCACTAACGCACTAGTATGGCGCCAGGGCAACAAGGTTTTTGTGCGTATTCCCGGGGTAAACACTGGCGGAGACTCCGATGCCGCCGGCGCTTCCCCTAGCGCCAGCACCTCAACTGGCGCAAACGGTTCCAGCAGCTCAAACGGTTCAAACGGCTCAGCTGGTTCGAGCGGCTCAGGTAGCTCTGGCGGCTCTAGCAAATCCGGCGGTTCCAGCGGCTCCAACAAATCCGGCGGCAGCGATGATGTGGTTGAAAAATACAAGTCGCTGATCGACACCAAACTGACGGTAACTTTCCCCGGCGCAGTTATTGACGCTGGCGGCGGCAAGGTGCAGGGGCACAAGGTCACTTGGAGCGGCCCGCAGATCCTAGCTACTGGGGTCAGCGCCTCGGGTTACGCGATTGGTAATGGCGGTATGCCCTGGTATTCGGCCTCACGCCCGTGGGCTTGGCTTATTGTCGGCTCGGTCTTTGCACTGACGGCATTTGGTTTTTGGCGACGACGCCGTGCCCGCAGCTAGAGCGCCGTCGTCAGCCCCAGCAGCGCCGTCGGACCCAGGCAGCTAAAACAGCACCACGGCGCCAAAAAAACCAATAAATCGCCCCGACAACCTTACGGTAGCCGGGGCGATTTATTTAAGCATTCGCGGGGCTCAGCGAACCTGGGCGATCTTTTGCTTGCGCTTGGAGCTGACCACTACGGCCACAACCACAATCACGATCACCAAAACCGCAGCCACGCCACCGATGATCAGGCCGGTGGACAGGCCAGAGTCAGAGGACTTCTCAGCAGCGGCGGCCTTAGCAGTGGTGGTGGGCTCAGCCTTCTTCTCGGCGCTGACCTTACCGGTAATAGTGCTAGCAGTGGTGCCATCAGCGAAGGTTACGGTGTTACCGGAGATGGTGCCGCCCTTAGCGGAGGTTACGTCGCCGGGGTAGGTTACCTTCATGTCCATCTTGTAGGTACCAACAGCCTGCAGGCTGGATAAGGATCCAGTTAGCGTGGAAGCATCAAAGGTGAACTCGCCCTTTTCTTCCTTACCACCCAGGATCTTGACGGTGTCGCCCTTCACCACCAGGCGGCAGACCTTACCGCCATCAGTGCCATCAACAACCGTAGCATCGGTAGTGGTGCCCGCAGTGGCCGGAATAGCAGCCTTAATGTTGGGGCACACCTGGGTGATAATAGTGCCGTTATCGCCGTCGACAGCGACGTCAACCTGGTACACCGTGTTGGTCATGGACTCGATGTTGACGTTTGCGTGGATGGTGAAGGCCATAGCAGCCTGAGCCGGAGAAGCTACTAGCGCGCCGCCAACAGCCAGAGCTGCAGCTGCTCCTAGGGAAAGCGCCTTGGTACGAATACGCTTAAAAATAGACATTATCTACCTTTCTTCCTGCCTGGTTTGGGGATAAGCAGAATCCTCGGCAATTGTATGGGCTCAAACTTGATACTTGCTGGGACGTGTCCGACTTGTTACCTAAGTGGGTAACATATAAACCAAAACGACGATATAGCCCGGCTATATCGTCGTTTTAGCTTTAAACAGCTAGCAAATGAGGCTTACTGCTGCGGGTAGCCGCCCTGTCGGTAGCCCTGCTGGGGATACTGACCTTGCTGAGGGTAGCCGCCCTGTTGGGGGTACTGACCGCCCTGCTGCGGGTAGCCCTGTTGAGGATAGCCGCCCTGCTGGTAACCACCCTGGGGGTAGCCACCTTGCTGGGGGTAGCCCTGCTGCGGGGCGTAACCGAACTGGCCGCCCATCGCGCTAGGCGGCTTCTTCTTGCCAGAGCGCACCGCGAAGAACGCGCCCACACCAACCAGCAGCACTACTACTACACCAATGATTACGTAGAGCACAGTGTTGTCATCTGAGCTTGAAGAGCTGGAAGAACTACCTGAACCCTTGGCACTAGCGTCCCCATTGTTAGAGGAACCACCCTTGTTATCAGAAGAACCCCCGTTGTCAGAGGAGCCACTACCAGGGTTACCTACTACCTTGAACTTTTCACCCAGCTTGAGCTTGGCGGTGTTGCCGCTAACTTCAGCGCCTTCAGCGGAAACAATGCCGCCACCAAAGGTTAAACGATAGTCGATCGAGCTATCACCATAGCTACTGAGACTGCTAAGCCCAGTTAGATCGCCTTCAACACGTACATTGCTACCATCGCGCTCAACATTGAAACTAATGCCGCTCACGCCAGAGTCGGATGTGGTAGAGCTGATTACTGTCTCAAGCGGCGCAGTAACTTCGACGGCACAAACTTCTACACCCTCATACTGGGTAATTTCAGATTTGTTAACGGTGCCATAACCAAGCGGGCTAGTACCGCCAGTGCTGTGCTTACTGCACAAGGTCTTGTGGTCAGCACCTTGGACAGTGCTGTGTTCCTTCATAGAGACTGTTACAGTGTCCCCGGCGAATTTAAATTCGGTCCACACTTTCATAGTTTGAGCGTCATCAGCACGCGCCGGGACGGTAAAACTTACCAGCGAAAATGCCAGCACAAAAGCAGCCAATATGGCCCCTAGGCGCGCCACAAACGAGTGTGACTTCAAAGCAACAGCGTTCATGTTTATACCCTAGCCCTTTTTAGTAGGCCAGGCATCTTAAAGCCTTGGGGATTAAACCCCGGCGCCCAACTATTTCCTGATTTTGCGTGACCTAGCAGACCGGTGCTTATGACCACAGGGCCCCACAATAAGCAGCACTACCCCAATGACTACCGTGAGCGCCGTCGCCCCCACAATCACGTAAAGCACGGCGCTACCAACCGACATCTCCGCGCCAGAGTCGCTGGCATTAGTGATAACAGAACTGGTGGTGGAGCTAGCGTCAGTATCCACATAACTGGCAGCGCGGGCCGGCGAATTTACCAGCAGCAGCGCAAAAGCCAGCAGTAGGGTGCCTACCACAGCCCCTACTCGCTCTAACCCTACTTTCATAGCATTCATCCTGCTCACGGCCCTATCCTAGGAACATTTAACCGGGATTTACCTGGATTTTAGCTGGGGATAACTCCCCTACTGCGCAGCTCTTCGGCCGGCTGGCGGCGCGCTATCTGCATTCTGTCGGCGCATTACCTGCATTTTCCGACGGCGAAGGCGCCTTCTGCGGCAAACCGGAACTGGCGTCTGCTGGCATAGCGGCAGAGCCGAGGTATTCATTAGAAGTTACCGACTTGGCAAAACATGCCTTAACACACGCAAAAATTGCTATCACGCCAACAATGAGTATCAGTGCAAGCAACATAGTAAGCACCTGCATAAGATCAACCGACCATAGTAGGCGATAAAATGACTGTAACAGGCGATAAAATCTTGGAGTTGAGGAAGTTAGGTCCCCTCTGGCGGGTATGGCGTCAGGGTCATAGGGAGTCATAGAAGCCACTACTTCAAAGTCTTCATTTTTGGCAACGAAAATGGAGGCATGCTTTTCCATCTCACCTCCAAAATAAGAAATAGTCTCTACATTTTGAAATCTAATAGTATATTCAATCTCGCCAGTATAAGCCGGATCTGTTACGCCTATTATTTTAACGATATTATCTTCAACAATAATCTCTGCACCATATATTAGTGCGTGCGACAACTCCTCTTTAGGGTTCCCGATAATATAAGCTGAGCAAACTTCTACATCACCATAATGCCCCATCTCAAGCTTATAGACTTCCTGACCTAGATCAGCCTCTAACCGCTTAACGTAATCAGAGCTTTTTAAGCATATGCTTTTGGTTGATTCACTAGAATTCATGTGTGTTTTTATTTCAACATACGCCCTACTATTATCAAAATTTATTTGCACCCAGGTGTGCATAATATCTTCACCATGCGCCGGTGCAGACACAGTAAACAGCGAGCAAGTCAGCACAAGTACTAACACCAAAACTCCGCATACACGAGTCGCCATTGATCGCGCATTAGCCATACTACCCACCCTTTAGCTCTATAAACTCAGCAAATAAATCAACTAGGGATAACTGCTTAAGCCTAGCTGTTAGGCACCAACTAACAGCTATTAAACAAAACCAGGGCCGGGTGTAAAACCACGGCCCTGGTTGAGATGAACTCTAGCTAACCGTTATAGCCGCCATATTGACCCTGCTGGGGGTAGTTACCCTGGGGCGGATACTGTTGCTGGGGGTAGGAGCCAGGCCCATAAGACTGCGGCGCGTAAGCAAACTGCCCACCCATCCCGCTAGGCGGCTTCTTCTTACCTGAACGCAGCGCCAGGAAGGCACCCAGACCCACAAGCGCTACCGCTGCAACGCCAATGATTACATAAAGCAGAGTATTGTCACTTGAGGACTTGGAGCTTTTTACAGCCAGCGGAGTGGGCGTGACGGTAGCTGGAGCGCCGTTAGCGACGGTGTTTTCAGTGCTGTTAGACCCGGGAGTAATAGAAGGGTTAGCAGAAGGGCTAGCAGAGGCAGTAGCGCCACCCTGGTTATTTCCCGAAGAACCCCCATTAGTGGAGCCACCGTTGGAAGACCCGCCATTAGCAGAGCCGCCATTTGAGCCGCCGCTACCCGGGTTACCAACTACCTTAAACTTGCCACCAAGCTTGAGCTTTGCAGTATTACCACTGACTTCAGCACCCTCAGCAGAAACGATGCCACCAGCAAAAGTGATCTTGTAGTCGATAAACTGAGCGCTAGTAGCATCAGAGAAGACAGATAAATCGCCTTCATAGACAATGTTGGAACCTTCGCGGTAAAGCTTATCGTCTGTCCCAAAACCAATAGCTGTACCATCAGAGCTAACGAATTGGTCAATCTTTACGGTTGCCTGCATTTCGCAAACTTCAACACCCTCATACTGGGTAATTCCATACTTGAGGGCATCACCATAAGCACTGGAATTTCCGTATTTGTTGCACATGGTTTTATGGTCAGAGCCTTGCATTGTGCTGTGATACCTATAGGAGAAAGTTACATTATCTCCACTAAAGCTATATTCCAGCCACATTTTCATGTCGAGCTCGCCGTCAGCGCGGGCTGGAGCGGTAAGACTTACCAGCGAAAAGGCCAGCACAAAAGCAACCACAACGGCCCCTATACGCGCCGCAAACTCGCGTGATTTAAAAGCAACAACGTTCATGGTCTTAGCCTAGCCAATTTTTAACCGGCTAAGCATTGGGGACAAGTCCCTAGGGCTACCTGACCATAGTCGCAACAGCCTCATGCCCCACCAATCTAGCTATTTGCCAAGCCCAGACAAGCTTATCGTCAATAGCTAGGCCTTCTTCCTAGATTGCCAGACAGCAACCCCTAGTCCACCCAGCGCCAGCGCCCCTACCGTCACAACAGCCCCATAAATAATGGTGTCGTTGCTGCCATCAGTAGAGCCGACGGCGCTGCTAGTGCCGGCCGAGCTGGTTGCGCCAGCCCCAGCTGCAGCTGCATTAGAAGTAGTCTCCTGCGGTTTAATTGCGTCACTAGCCGTAACGCTAGGAGAGCTAGTCGCCGCAGGAATACCAGAGCTAGTAGCACCGCCTAAAGAAGTAGCATCACTTGAAGCAGAAGGAGAAGAGCCCCCATTGTTAGAGGAGCCGCTGCCAGGGTTACCTACTACCTTGTACTTTTCACCCGGCTTTAGCTTGGCGGTGTTGCCGCTAACTTCAACGCCTTCAGCAGAAACAATGCCGCCAGCAAAGGTTAAACGAAAGTCCATCCAGTCATTACCATAGCTACTGACACCATAACGAGTGGTTTCGCCTTCGATACGTACATTGCTACCATCACGCTCAATATTGAAGTTCACATCACTTATGCCAAGGTCGGATGAGCTATAGTTGAGTACTGTCTCAAGCGGCGCAGTAACTTCGATGGCACAAACTTCTACACCCTCATACTGAGTAATTTCAGATTTAGCGGTGATATAACCGAGCTGGCTAGTGCCGTCAGTGCTGAACTCACTCTTACTGCAGAAGGTCTTGTGGTCAGCGCCTTGGACAGTACTGTGAACCTTCTCAGAGAGCGTTACAGTGTCCCCAGCGAATTTATATTCCACCCACACTTTCATGGTTTGAGCGTCGTCAGCACGTGCCGGGACGGTAAGACTTACTAACGAAAATGCCAGTACAAAAGCAGCCAAGATGGCCCCTAGTTGCGCCACAAGCGCGCGCATTTTTAAAACCGCAGTGTTCATGGATTAACCCTAACCAGTTTTAAGCGGTTCGCACTTGCAAAACTCCCAATAGTTAGAGCTAGCATCCAGATTCAGCTAAAAATTAGGGCCGTAACCAAACTGGGGGCCAGCAGGTGGCCCGGGGTGCTTTTTCTTACGAGAACGTAGCGCCAACAACACCGCCAAGGCGATAATTAGCACCACTGCGGCAGCGATAAACGCATAGAGCAGGGCGTTGTTACCTGAAGAGTTTGGGCTAAAGTCAGCAGCTAGATCATCAGCCTTATTATCGCCGGAAATAATATTTGCTGAACCGTTAGGGTCACCAACCACCTCGAAGGTGTCGGCACTTACCACAAAGGTGTTTCCCTCCACCTTGCCGCCGGTAGAAGAGATAATCCCGCCATCGAAGGTGATGCGGTATTCGATAGTTGAGTTCTCGGAGTACTCAGACCTGTCACTTTCAAGTTTTAGGTTTTTACCGTCACGTGCAACAGAAAAACCGTAGGTTTCATCGGTTGATGTCTCGATCATCGAGTTAACCGTTAAGTTGCCCTCGATAACGCAAACTTCCATGCCGTTGTATTGTTCTAGTTCAATCCTGGTGATTTCACCATTTGCCCCAGTGCTGGAACTGGTGGCGCTCTTATAGCTAGCACACAGGCTTTTAGTAGTCGTATATTCGCTGGAAACATGTGTTTTCATGACGTAAGAAACCTTATCGCCGCTGAATTTCATGTCCACCCAGCTCTGTGTGCTCTCAGCATGGGCAGGCGCAGCCGGCAGCAGCAAAGAGAACGCCAGCATGAAAAGCGGCAAAGCAGCCCCAGCGCCAGCTGTAAACACACGCACCCTAAAAGCATCTATGTTCATGACCCAACCCTAACCAGTTTCGACTAGGCGGTCATATCCCCTGCGCAGAGGAGCACAAACGCACGCTTAGATGGCTTTGCTAGATCCCATAGCGGTCATATTTGCCAGGTTTTACACCTTTGCTTTGTTCTTGGCCGCTTGGGCTATAGGTGCCTACATTAGTTGGTTGGGCAGTTGGTTGTGCAGGCTGCGAGCGCTTTTTTGAGGGGATCGCCAGGAAGACCACTAGGCCAACTACGGCTGCAACTATTACGCCGATCAGCGCGTAAATCAGGGTGTTTCCCGATGATCCTGACTTGGTATCGTCAGAAGCTTGGTTTTTCGCGTTATCAGCGCCTGCAGCCTTATTTTGGCTGGGTGTAGCAGAGGGAGTTTGGCTAGTTTTTCCGCTACCTGGGTTCCCCACTAACTTGTAGTCACCAGTGTTGATGGTTATGGTGTTGCCATCTACTTTGCCACCCTCGTGGGATACAATTCCGCCCGCGAAAGTGAAGCTATGTATGATATTTCCATCATAAGTGACGGCAGCTCTGACTGACCCAGTTACGCGCACATTGTCGCCGTCGGCTTTAAGAACAAAACCGTAGGGGCCATCTCCTTGCAGGGCCTTCTTAAGCGAGCCAATCCCTTCGACGGCGCAGACTTCTATACCTTGATACTGTTCAACTTCTGCCTTGGTTACTTCTGCACCCAGGTAATTGACTTGCTTTGCGTGAGTGGAATCTTTGAAGCACATGCTTCTGGTCGATTGACCGTGTTGGTTAAGAGCATGGGTTTTTGACGAGATGTATATTTTGTCCCCGTCTATTTTCACGTGCACCCATATACGTATGCTGTCAGCTGCGTGGGCGGGTGTAGTCGGCACTAGCAGGGAAAACACCAGCATGAAAACCGCCAAAACCGCCCCTACGCGAGCCACAAACCCACGCACCGCCAGCGCACTATTCCGCGCCCCAACATCTGCTGATAGCCCCGCCGCGAGCGCCTTTACCCGCACTTTCGCCGTGCGCGTGCGGACATTAGAAACAACCGTGTTCATGGCTTAAACCTTAGTCATTTTCACCCTTTGATAGCCACTAAATTCCCACCTGCAGTACGTTTTGCGTAAAACAGCCGACGACGTCGTCGCAGCTACTGCCTTTACGTTACGGACTGTGCGTGCCCGCTAAAAACAACCAGGCCACATTACCCACCCATATATAGGCAACCAGGGCCGGTTACCCGACCCTGGTTGGATAGAAGGATTACTTGCTGACGTCTCAGACGCCCTGACCACCCTGAGCGTTAGGGTTGTAAGGCTGCTGGGGCACACCAGGCTGCTGCGCGCCAGGCTGGGGGGTACCAGGAGCTGCCTGACCCTGAGGGTACTGACCCGGCTGAGCGGCGTAAGGAGAAGCGGACTGCTGAGGCTGGGCCTTCTTCTTGGAACGCGTGGCAAGGAAAACTCCCAGGCCGGTGCCACCACCAATTAGCGCACCGATTAGCGCGTACATCAGGATTTTGGAAGTGCCACCGGGCTTACCGACAACCTCGAACTTAGTGTCGGTGGTAACGAAGGTGTTGCCTTCAACCTTACCGCCACTGGAAGAAACGACGCCGTCATCGAAGGTGAAGCGGTACTCGATATCGCCGACAGAGGCGAAGCGGTTGCTGGAGGTGCTCTTAATGGTTAGCTTGTCGCCATCACGCTTGATAGAGAAACCGAAAGCGGAGGAAGAGTTATCCTCATTCAGTTTGCCCTCGGCTTCGATGACACAAACTTCTACACCCTTGTACTGTTCTATCCCAGACTTGGTGACTTTACCGTCAGAGCTCTTTGTAGCCGACTTTTTCATCGCATCGCAAATTACCTTGGTGGAGCCATACTCACTGGGAGCGTGCATCTTCAGTGAGATAGCCACATTTTCACCACTGAATTTCATGCCAAGCCATACCTTGAAGCTGTCAGCGTGAGCCGGAGAAGTCACTCCTAGCAGAGAAAAAGCCAGCACAAAAGCAGCTAGTGCGGCACCTACGCGTGCAATCATCGCACGGGGGTTAACGTTAATAGCGTTCATGCCTCAACCTTATTAGTTTTTATCTGTTCAGGCACAATCTGGTTGTTTTCTTTCAAAACAAGACCAGGGCCGGGGGTAACTCGGCCCTGGTCTTGAGAAGAAAAAGCGTTAGCTAGCCGTTGTAGCCCTGCTGGCCATAGCCCTGATTGTTTTGTCCGTATCCTTGCTGGCCGTAGCCCTGCTGGCCATAGCCTTGAGGTTGTTGGCCATAAGGCTGGGCCTGCTGACCATAGCCCTGCGGCTGTTGGCCGTAACCCTGGGGCTGCTGACCGTAAGGCTGAGCCTGCTGTCCGTAACCGGGCTGCCCATAGGCCTGCTGGCCGTAGCCCTGGGGCTGGCCATAACCCTGCTGGCCGTAAGGCTGACCATAGCCACCATACTGGGGCTGGGGCTGCTTCTTAGAACGCATCACGAAGAAGACGGCCACCCCAGCACCGATCACAACTACCAGTCCGATCAGCACAAACATCAGCATGTTGGAGCCACTACCAGGCTTACCTGTCACCTCAAAGCTACCGCTATTGGCAATGAAGGTGTTTCCGTCAACCTTGCCGCCACTAGAAGAAACCACCCCACCATCAAAGGTGATACGCACCTCCGTGCTGACACTCGAGGAGGTGAAGGAGCCGCCGCTGCCTTTAACCTTGATATTGTCACCATCACGGCTAACAGAGAAACCAAGCGATGAACCTGATTTGTCTACTACCTCGCTGAGGCTCCCACTGCTTTCAATGGCGCAAACCTCAACGCCCTCGTACTGTTCTACCTCAACCTTGTCAACTTTTCTGCCGATCTTCGTTGAGTTGGCCTCGCTCTTGCTCTTCTCACAGAGACTCTTAGTAGACACCCCATACTGCTCGGGAACGTGTATTTTAAGTGACAAAGACACATCTTCTCCGCTGAATTTAAGCTCCGTCCAGGTCTTCGCATCGTCAGCGTGAGCTGGGGAAACCATAGTCAGTAAAGAAAAAGCCAGCACAAAGGCAGCTAAAGCAGCGCCTACACGCGCCAAAACTGTGCGCGGGTTGAAAGTAACAGCGTTCATGAATCCAATCCTAATGCCATTGCCACGTCATTCGCCTCATTTTTAAGGGGATCAATCCCTAGCGCCATCAGCGCATACTGGCTGCCTTTACCGGTACAACACAAGGTCAGGCCACACTGCAGTGCTCCCCCATGCCTGCCGCGCAGCCCGCGCCCGGGATGCACTCACGGCCTGGGCTGGTTAGTGTCATGCGCACGTGCCGCGCAGCCCGCGCCCGGGATGCACTCACGGCCTGGGCTGGTTAGTGTCATGCGCACGTGCCGCGCAGCCCGCGCCCGGGATGCACAGTAATTACAACAATGGCGCAGCCTAAGCTGCGCCATTGTTTGTAAACACCGTTAGTTAGCGGTACATATCCTCAAAGCCTGAGCCTTCAAGCTTGTAGTAGTAGCCGTCTTCGCCCGGGTAGTAGGCAACCCCGTCCTGGTAGTACAGACCGTTGGGGTGGTAACCATCCTCAATGGTTTCCTCAGCAACACTGGGGACTTCCTCAATGGGCTCTGCATAGTCCTCGTAGCCAGCAGCCGCATACTCTTCGTCGCCGGCGCCAGAGTCATAGACCCCGCCCTCTACGTAGGACTGGTAGCCTCCGCTTTCGTAAACACCCTGCTCAGCCGCAGCCGCATAAGTGGCAGCCATAGCGGCGTCGTTATCAGCATTAGCCGTGTGGATTAGCGGTACCCCGGGGATGCCAGCCGCAGGAATCTCAGATTCGCTGATTGGGGCAATTTCAGACAAAGAAACCGTCTGGCCCTGCGGGTCAGGGATCTGACCGGCTGCAATAGCCGCCTTAGTAGCCAGGCTTTCCTTGACGCGCTTGTAAATGCGCACGCTGCCCAGCCACAAAATACCGGCCAGGATCAGGCAGGAGGCGATACCCAGTACCCACCGCACCACATGCTGCAAGGCAAGCGAGGGAACCGTGCCAACTACCTCAAAGGAGGTAGCACCCTTTTTAGGAACAGCGGTAGAGCCGTTAACGTCGGCGTTCTTGTAGGAAATAATCTTGCCGTCGTACTTAACCGTCACGTGAGAGACGATCAGCTGGTTAGAAATAGCGATGTAGCGAGGGATAGACACCTTAACTCGGTGGTTTTCATCGGTGCTCATGTTGAAGCCACCGAACTGCGTAAGCGCAGCCGGACCAGCGCCGTTTTGGAAAGCGCCCTCTACCTTGGCTTCACATACCTCACGACCATTGCGCTTACTTACCCAGGTAACCACTTTGGCGTTGTGAGTGGTGGTTCCCTTGTTTTTATCTGCACCTGTTTGAATAGTTTTGCAGATGACAGCTGGTTTTAAACCAGTGTGCGAACCGGGCGCAAACGCGAAGTCAAGCACCGCGTAGTTTTCGCCCTTTACGTTAACGTTAAACCAAATCTCATTGGGCTGCGAGGTTTCAGCTTGAACCTCAGAGACGCTTAGCGGCGCCATGAAAACCAGCAGCCCCGCCGCTAAAGCCGCAAGTACACGGCTAGTTACAGACTTGTAGTTAAGGGTGTTCACGGGTTCCAGCCTAGCAGCTTCAGTCAACTAACGAGTGGCGAGAAATTGTGGCTTCACGCCCTGGTCCCACACCAATGGCAGAGATTCGCACCCCAGCCAACTGTTCGATTCGTTCCACGTAACGCTGGGCGTTAAGCGGCAAATCCTCGAATTTACGTACGCCAGTGATGTCTTCACTCCAGCCGGGCAGCTGCTCGTAGATGGGCTTGGCGTGGTGGAAGTCAGACTGGGTTAGGGGCATTTCGTCCCAGCGCACGCCGTCGACGTCGTAAGCCACACATACCGGGATGGTGTCGTGCCCGGTGAGCACGTCCAGCTTGGTCATCACCAGGTCAGTTAGGCCGTTAACGCGCGCTGCGTAGCGGGTGACGACGGCGTCGTGCCAGCCACAGCGACGGGCGCGCCCCGTGGTCACGCCGTACTCTCCACCTTCAGCGCGCAGACGCTCACCCATTTCGTCGTTTAGCTCAGTGGGGAAGGGACCTTCACCTACGCGAGTGGTGTAGGCCTTAACCACACCAACCACCCGGTTGATGCGGGTGGGACCCACCCCGGTACCGGTGCAAGCGCCGCCGGCGGTGGGATTGGAACTGGTCACGAAGGGGTAGGTGCCGTGGTCAATGTCTAGCATGGTGGCCTGACCGGCCTCAAACAGCACCGTTTTGCCCTCGTCTAGGGCCTTGTTTAGCAGCGTGGAGCAGTCCACCACCATGGGACGCACGCGCTCGGCGTAGCTGAGCAGCTCGTCAGCAACTGCGTCGGGGTCGATCGCGTCACGCTTGAAAATCTTGGTTAGCAGACCGTTTTTCTGATCCAGCGCAGAGTGGACCTTTTGGCGCAAGATGGACTCGTCAAACAGGTCCTGAACACGGATACCGATGCGGTTCATCTTGTCAGCGTAGGTGGGGCCAATGCCACGGCCGGTGGTGCCCAGCTGGCGAGAGCCCAGGAAACGCTCGGTGGCCTGGTCAAGCACCCGGTTGTAGGAGGGGATCACGTGGGCGTTAGCGCTGATCAGCAGCTTGGAGGCGTCTTTGCCGCGCGAGGTAATTTCCTCGATTTCGCTAAAGAGCACCTCTAGATCAATCACTACCCCGTTGCCGATAACTGGAGTTACTCCCTCAGTTAGCACACCGGCCGGCAGTAGATGGAAAGCAAACTTTTCCCCGTCAATAACTACGGTATGACCAGCGTTGTTACCGCCGTTGAACTTGACTACGTAGTCAACATTCTGACCTAGCTGATCGGTTGCCTTGCCTTTTCCTTCGTCGCCCCACTGGGTTCCGACGACTACGACACCTGGCATTGAAAACTCCTATAAACGGCAAACGCCGCGTTGACCACACGACTGCATCAGTCTAGCGGCCCTATAGGCAGATTTCTACATTTTGCCGTTACTATACCGTTTTATTTTGTTTTGGCAAGCACCTACTGTGGTGTCCACCCCACCCCCAACCCCACTACACATATTGTGACCTGCGGGAATACTTTTTTGTTTGGTTTGGTTGGATCTAGTGTCATCACCTGACATATGGCGACGGCGCCAGGAAGGTCCCCGACGCCGTCGCCACACTTTTTGGCTTAAAGCCACGTTTTATGCACGCTTCTTACACGCGCCTGAGTTGAGTGCGCTTGAGCTGAACGCTCCTGAGCTGGGTGTGCTCAAGTTGGGCCCGCTCACTTTAGGAACTCGCGCACCTCATCAGCACTGGCGTAGGAGGCCTGCGCGCCCACCTTGGTGGTGGAGCAGGCCGCTACCGCCGCAGCCAGTGTGGCGCCGTCGGCCAGCGAAACGCCTGCAGCCAAAGCCGACAGCAGCGTGCCCATGAAAGAGTCGCCAGCACCAGTGGTGTCTACCGGGTTGACCTTAAAAGCTGCCACCCATTCGAGGCGCCCATCTTCATAGATCAGAGAGCCGGCTCCACCCAGGGTGAGCACCCCGCGCTTAACGCCAGTAGCCATAAAAGCCTTAGCTACCTGCTCTAGATCTGCGGTATCTACGCTTTGCCCACTGACCAGCGCCAACTCGTGCTGGTTGACGATCAGCACATCGGTTAGTTCCAGCAGTTCAGGCTGCAGCTGGCGGGCCGGGGAAACATTGAGAACCACAGGCACGCCAGCCTCGTGGGCGCAGCGCGCTGCAGCGGTGACAGTTTCCAGGCTTACCTCCAGGCACAATCCCAGGGCCCCAGCCTCAGCAATTACCTGCGCCTTATCAACCACATCAGCCGGAGTGAGGGTGGCGTTAGCGCCAGCTGAGATCACAATGGTGTTCTCAGCAGCGGCGTCCACAGTAATCATGGCGGTGCCGGTAGCCACTTCACGCTCATAGACGTGGCGGGTGTCTACCCCCTTTAAAGCCAAGGATTCAAGCAGCAACTGGCCGTTGCCGTCGCGCCCAACCGCACCAATCATGGTGGTGGGCACCCCCAGCAAGGCAGCCGTGGCGGCCTGGTTGGCGGATTTACCACCCGGCAAGATGCGCAGGTCTGAGCCAACTACAGTTTCACCCGGGCCAGGTAGGCGCTGGGTGGTTACAGTTAGGTCCGCGTTCAGGGAGCCTAAAGCCACCACCGGGGCGCCTAAACGCTCTAATGCCTCCAGGGCGCGGCCACGATCAGCTACGCTCATGCCGCCGTCTCCTTTTCAACTGCCGGAGCGGGGATCAGCAGCGAGCTAGCAAAAGCCAAGGCCAGCAGCACCAAACCGGTGATAACCGCCCCTTGGAAACCATCTAGGCCGCTGCCTAGCGCCACCGAGACTGCCGGCAAAATCGCGAAGGAGATACCCGCGCCCAGGTTGAAGGCACCAGCGTTAAGGCCAGGCAGGTAGCCGGGGTTGTCGCTAGGAGAAAGCACCACACCTAGGCCGTTGAGCATAATGTTGCTCATACCGGCGTAGGTGATACCCACAAACACGTTAACTGCCAGCAATAGCACCGGGGTGGCACTTGGAGAAATCGCAAAAATCGCGCCCAAACCAATCACCGTGCCCAGCAGGCCCACACGCAGCACCTTACGGTAGCCAAAGCGGCCGGCCAGGGTGCCAGATACCGGGCCCATTAGTAGGCCGGCAATGGCGTAAGGGGTCAGGGTCCAGAAGGAGACGACGTCGGGACTAAGGCCCGGCCCGTAATCAGTGTCCTGAGCTAGACCCGGCACCAAACCGTTCATAACCGCAAACACGCCGGTCATGGTAAGGGTGGTGGTCAGCAGCAGCGCCCAGGTGGAACGCGACCTGAGGTAGACAGTAGCCACCAGGGGCTGGCTGGTGTACTTCTCCTGAATCCAGAAAGCCATCCCAGACATGGCTGCCAGCAAGAACAGGACCGCCACCATCACAAAGTTAGCCTTGGAGAGTTTAGCTAGCTCATTGAAGATAGTTAGCAGCGCGCCTACCCCCACCACCAGAGCAATGGTGCCAGTCCAGTCCATACGGTGGTTACCGGGCACCAGGGATTCATCGGTTAGGAAGGCCACTGCCACCGCCGCCAACAAGGCGATTACGGCCATAGTCCAAAATACTGAGCCGAAACCAAAGTTTTGGGCTAGCCAGCCACCAGCCAGGGCGTCCACACCCGCAATACCACCGTTTACGGCAGTAATCACGCCTAGCAGGGTGCCGTAACGCTTGGGGTCAGGCACGGCCACGCGCAGCATAATCAAGCACACGGGCACGGTCGGCCCGGCCACGCCTTGAATCACGCGCCCCACAAACAGCAGCGCCACTGAGCCAGTCATACCGGCTAGCGCGGAAAGCACACAGCCCACGGCGGTTAGCGCCATCATGCCGGTTAGTAGTTTGCGCCGCCCGATCATGTCACCTAGGCGGGGCAGGAACAGGCTAAATAGCGCGGCAGCCGTGAAAAACACGGTCTGGGTTAAACCGATTACGTCGTCGGTGGTTTTTAGCTCCTTGGCCATAAGCCTCAGAGCCGGCGAGAGCATGGAGGCATTGAGCTGGAAGGCAAAGCAGGCCACCAGCAATGCGGTCATAACCGCCGCAGTTGAGCGTTTAGTGGCGCTCATTTGCGCCCCTCTTTGGCGGCTAGATCCTTCTGTACGCGGTCAATGGAGTCGATTACCAGGTCCCAGAAGCGGTCAAAGTCCAGCTTGGTGGCGGCCTGGGTGTGGCAGTCAGGCCCGGCAGGGGCGCGGAAGTCGGCCACGGTCATGCCGGTGGTAAGTGTGCCGTTAAGTTCCACATCGATGGGGACCTTAACAGTTTCCACAATTTGCGGGTCGATCAGGTAGGCCACGGTGCACGGGTCGTGTACCGGCGGGAACTTAAAGCCTTGGGCGTCCTGGTAGGCCTTGCGGAAGAAGGTGAATAGGCCCAGCACAAATTCGGCTACCGGCCCGCCCAGGTCAGCGATCTTGGCGGAGATATCGTCAGTGGCTAGGGCCTGGTGGGTTAGGTCCAAGCCAACCATGGTTACCGGCCAGGGCTCGTTGAAAACAATGTGGGCTGCCTCAGGGTCAACCTTGATGTTGAATTCGGCTACGGCAGACCAGTTACCTACGTGGTAGCCGCCGCCCATTAGTACCACTTCACGCACGCGCTCTACGATGCGCGGTTCTTTGCGCACGGCTAGGGCGATGTTGGTTAGCGGGCCGGTGGGCACCAGGGTGATTTCACCGGGTGCGTGAGACATTACGGTTTCGATGATTACGTCGACGGCGTGGCGCGGGTCTAGGGCTACAGGCTCGGGTAGCTCGACGCCGTCGAGGCCGGAATCACCGTGGCAGTCCGGGGCGGTTTCTACCGGGCGCAGTAGCGGGCGGGTGCAGCCTGCCGCTACCGGGACGTCTTGCATCCCGTAGACGGTGGCTAGACTCAGCGCATTGTTGGTTACTTTTTCTAGGGTTTGGTTGCCACCAACGGTGGTTACTGCCAGTAGCTCAATGTTGGGGTTGGCGTGCGCCAGCAGCATGGCGACAGCGTCGTCGTGACCTGGGTCGCAGTCAAGGATAATCTTCCTAGACATTAGGTCTTGTGCCTCTCAATTGTGGCGGGTGGGGTCACAATATTCTACACAAATATAAATAAATGTGCCCCAGGCGATATTACCTAGGGCACATTTATTAGTCAGAGACTAAGCGTTACTTGCCTTAGCGGCAGCTAAGCTCAGCGACGGGCGGAGCCGACGGAGCCCAGACGCTCGCAGGCCTCAACCACGCGGGCAGCCATGCCGGTCTCGGCAGCCTTACCCCAAGCGCGCGGGTCGTAGAACTTCTTGTTGCCGACCTCGCCGTCAACCTTGAGGACGCCGTCGTAGTGCTCGAACATGTGAGCAGCAATCGGGCGGGTGAACGCGTACTGGGTGTCAGTGTCAACGTTCATCTTGATAACACCGTTGCGTACGGCGGTAGCAATTTCCTCGTCGGTGGAGCCGGAGCCACCGTGCATGACTAGGTCGAAGGGGCTCTCCTTGCCAACACGCTTGCCGACCTCAGCCTGGATCTCACCCAGCAGCTCGGGACGCAGCTTGACGTGACCGGGCTTGTAGGAGCCGTGCACGTTACCGAAGGTCAGAGCGGTGGTGTAGCGGCCGTTCTCACCTAGGCCCAGGGCCTGGACAGCGGCGTAAGCGTCGTCAGCGGTGGTGTAGAGGCTAGCGTTCTCTTCACCCTTAATGCCGTCTTCCTCGCCACCTACAGCACCGATCTCGATCTCGAGGATGGTGTGGGCAGCCTTGGAGCGGGCCAGCATGTCCACGGCGATCTCAATGTTGTCCTCTAGGGTCTCAGCGGAGCCGTCCCACATGTGGGAGTTGAACATGGGCTCTTCGCCGCGCTTGACCTGCTCGGCCTCGATGTCCAGCAGCGGGATAACCCAGTCAGCCAGCAGCTTCTTGGGGCAGTGGTCGGTGTGCAGACCGACAACGCCGGGGTACAGGTCGCCGACGGCGCGAGCGTAGGCAGCGAAAGCGATGGAGCCGCGCACGCGGTCTAGACGAGAGGAGCCGGACCAGTAAGCAGCGCCACCGTTGGAGATCTGGATGATACCGTCAGACTCGGCCTCGGCGAAGCCCTGCAGCGCAGCAGATAGGGTCTGAGAAGAAGTAACGTTGATAGCCGGGACGGCGTACTTGCCGGCCTTGGCGCGGTCAATCATGTCCGCGTAAGTTTCCACGGTTGCAATAGCCATTGCAAATCCTCCTGGTTGTGTTTCACTAAACAGTGGTGCTTCTATTCTGGCACGTTTTAGCGCTAATTGGTACGCGCAAATACCGTCAGCCTGTGCAAATTCAGTTAAAAGGGTGCACTTTGTCCGTGTTGCATGATCCAGGTGTGCATGGCGATAGCTGCTGCGGCTGACACATTAATAGACCGGGTAGAGCCGTATTGACCAATACGTAACTGGCGTTTGCAGTGCTCAAGCAGGGCCGGGCTGATGCCTTCGCCTTCACTGCCCACCACCAGCATGGCGTCAACCGGCAGTGAGGTTTTTTCTATCAGTTCACTGCCCGGGCCATTGTCGATAGCTAGTAGTTCCAGGTTGTTTTCCTGAGCCCAGCGCACCAGATGCTCGGGCGTGGGGTGATGGTAGACACGCAGGTAACGGTCAGTGACCATGGCGCCGCGTCGGTTCCAGCGGCGCTTGCCCACCACATGCACTCCGCCCACATTAAAGGCGTTAGCGGTGCGCACAATTGAGCCGATGTTTAGATCGTGGCTGACATTTTCGATCGCGATATGTAGGCCGTGGGCGCGCGCTGCCATATCGGCTTTAATGGCCTGCCATTTCCAGTAGCGGTAGGTGTCCACTACGTTGCGTCGATCGCCGTGTTCTAGCAGCTCATGGTCCCAGTGGTCACCTTCAGGCCAGGGCCCCTGCCAAGGCCCCACCCCCACTTCTCGCTCTTGGTCTGGGGTTACTTGCGCTAAATAGGCGACGACGCCGTCACTGGCTTCGGTGACGACGCCGTCCTCGTTTTCGTAACGGCTCATGCCTTATCCTCTAGCTCCAATACCTTGGCGTCTTTGGGCTTTTTGTAAGTGCCTTTACGCTTGAGCTTGTCAGCTAGGAAGTACTGGCTGGAGGCGCGCCCGGCGCTGCGAGCTACTGCCGTGAGCGGGCCGTGGCACAGGAAGTTGTAGGTGGGCACCATAGCGTTGTAGTCGCGCCGGGCTTTGGCCACGGCCTTGTCAGCTTTCTTTAGGCGCTTGTAGGCCAGGCGGTATTCGCGCTCTTTGTTGCGGTTAACGGCGCGCACGCTTTCCACAATGCGACGCAAAATCAGGGTGATGTCGTCTTCATAGTTGGCGCGTAGCAGCGGCTGGTTTTCCTGCTCAGCTAGGGCAATAGCCTCATTTAGGGCGCTCATGTCTCCTGGCGCCAGGGCACCGAGTTTATCTGCTTCACGCGCTAGTTTTTTGGCGCGGCGGTGGCGCCTAGAGAGGGTCTCTTCAACGTCAGACCAGTTGTGGTCCAAACGCTCCCCCAATGAACGTACCTGCACGCGGGCCACCACAATGATGGCTACCCACAGCAGCAGTAATAAACCTCCGCCAATGAACAAAGCGATGGTTCCGGTGGGGTTAGAGTCCATTGTTCCTCCTTGGGATTGGGCACCAACCCCTAGTTTAGCCTGACCTGACTTAGGTAGCAGACTTGGCGGGCGCTGGGGTGTTAAAACCCAGCCCCCGCCAAGGGGCCAGTATTACTCCAGGTCTAGGTCTTCTAGACCAAGGGCATATAGGTAGGGCAAATCAGCGGCTTCAATGCGTTCGCGAGCGCCAGTGTTGCGGTCTACGATCACGGCCACAGCCAACACCTGCGCGCCGGCTGCGCGTAGCGCCTCTACTGCCTGGATGGGCGAGCCGCCGGTGGTGGAGGTGTCTTCCAAAACCACTACGCGCTTGCCTTCGACAGACGGACCTTCGATCTGGCGTTTCATGCCGTGATCTTTGGCGGCTTTGCGCACTACGAATGCGTCTAGGTCTAGGCCGCGTGCGGCGGCGGCGTGCAGCATAGCGGTAGCTACCGGGTCAGCACCCATGGTTAGGCCACCGACGGCGTCTACCTCATCTACGCTGAAGCCGTTTTCTTCCAGCAGATCCAGCATTACATGCCCGATCAGCGGGGCGGCTTCGTGGTGGAGGGTGGCACGGCGCATGTCCACATAGAAGTTGGATTCAAGCCCTGAGGCCAGGGTGACTTTGCCGCGTACTACGGCCAGTTCGTTGACTAGCTCAGCTAGGCGGGCGCGGTTGGAGTCGTTGGTGGTGATAGCCATGGAGTTTTCAGTTTCCTAAATATTCAACGACGGCGTCGTAGTCGGGTTCTTGCTTGATTTCGGGTACTAGCTGCACGTAGCCAACGGTTCCGTCAGGCTCGATTACTACGACGGCGCGTGCCAGCAGCCCGCTTAGCGGCCCCTGGGCCATGGTTAGGCCGTAGTGTTGGCCAAACTTGGAGCGGAAACCGGAGGCGGTAGCGACGTTCTCAATGCCTTCAGCGCCGCAGAAGCGCCCCTGGGCGAAAGGTAGGTCATTAGATACGCACAGCACCACGGTGTTGTCGAGGCCGCCGGCCAGCTTGTTGAAGTGGTGCACACTGGCGGCGCATACACCGGTGTCGATGGAGGGGAAGATGTTTAGCACTACGCGCTTGCCGGCGTAGTCGCCTAGTTTGATGGGGCTTAGATCGTTGGCCACCAGCTCACAGGTGGGAGCGGGGCTGCCTACCTGGGGTAGCTCGCCAACGGTAGTTACTGGGGTACCTGCTAGGGTTACAGTTGCCATAGCTAAATTATGTCTCTCAGTAGTGGGTGGCGGCCACCCTTGAGGCGCCCACGAAATAGCGCACCCCGCAGCGTGGCAGGCGGCGCAGCACGGCCTCGCTAAGGGCGTAGCGTAGTGAGGGCACGCAGTAGACGCGGCCTTTACGGACAGCGTCTAGGGCTTGGCTTACCAGGTATTGGCTTTCTAGCCACACGAATTTGGGCCATTGGGTGTCGTCAATGTGGGCGGCGGCGTGGAAACCGGAGCGGGTTAGGCCCGGCAGTAGCACGGTGGCGGTGACGCCAGTGCCCGCCAGCTCGGTGGAAAGTGACTCAGTGAAGGTAGCTACCCAGGCTTTGTGGGCGCTGTAGGTGCCCATGACGGTGCGGGCGGCTACTGAGGCTACGTTCAAGATGGCGCCGTGACCGCGTGGAATCATTACGTCGGTGGCGGCGCGGCTAAGTTCCATCACGGCCCGCACCATTACGTTTAGGGCGTCTAGTTCGCGCCCCATATCGCCGTCGATAAAGGATTGCCCCAGCCCAAAGCCAGCATTGTTAACTAGCAGCCCGATTGGGGGCAGCTGGGTGGAACGGATGCGCTCAGCTACCGCGTCAACACCCGCCTGAGTGGATAGGTCTGCGGCCAGCACCTCCACCTTGACACCGGCTAGGTTGTGGATTTTGGCTGCAATTTCTTCTAGTTTTTGCCGACGCCGGGCCACCAGTACGAGGTTGTGTTGCGCCTCGGCTAACTGCCAGGCAAATTCGAGGCCGATCCCCTCGCTGGCACCGGTAATAAGTGCTGTTCCCATAAGTTGAGGTTACCAGCCAACACTGGGCTGAGGCCGGTAAGGACGCGAGCGACGAAACGAAGCTTGACTCAGTACTTAACCTGGCGCAGCGCTCACCCTGGGGTAGCTACCAAGCACGGCGCGCCCCTCATAGCCTGCACAGCTGCCAAGCCTGCAGGGACGCAACATTTAAAGGTAAGTCGGGCGGCGCCGTCGTCGTCGCCTAAAAGTGGGCATAAAAAGGCGGTGGCCCGCACGTTAGGGGCGAATGCGAGCCACCGCAGCTCAGCCAGCTGCGGAAAACATGGGGGTACATCGCAGCTGCTGAGGTCTCTATTATCAGCCTTTAACCGACCCCGCTGCAAGTCCGGATTGCCAGTATCGCTGCAAGAATAGAAACAGTGCCATCAAAGGCAGTACCCCGAAGAGCGCACCTTGCAAAACCGCCCCATAAGTTGGGCTGAAGTAGCTCATCATGCCGTACAAACCGAGGGTGACCGGCTTAAGCTGCTCATTGTTGGTAACCATCATCAACGGCAACAAGAAGTTGTTCCAGGTGGCCACAAAGATAAACAGGAAAATAGTGACCATAGCCGGGGCCAGCAGCCGCAGCACCATGGTGAAGAAGATGCGGCTTTCACCGGCGCCGTCGATACGGGCGGCCTCTAGCAGCTCGTCGGGCACAGAAGTTTGGGCATACATGCGCCCCAAGAACACCCCAAATGGGCTAACGCAGCTAGGCAAAATAATTGACCAGATAGTGTCAGTTAGCCCCAGTGAGTGCATCACAATGTAGAGCGGAATGGTTAGCAGTGCGATCGGCAGCAGCAAACCAGCCATGACCACCAGCTGCAACACATTGCGGCCAAAGAACTTAAATTTAGCCATGCCATAGCCAGCCATCACCGAAACCAGGGTGCCAATAGCGCCGGCAGCGGTGGAGTACAGCACTGAATTAGCTACCCAACGCCAAAAGTGACCGTTGGTGGTGCCCATCAGCTTTTGATAGTTCTCAGCGGCGGCGTTGTGTGCAAACCATAGGCCGTTAGAATCGCCTAGATCCGCGTTAGTTTTAGTGGAAGAAATAATCAACCAGTAAATCGGGAATAGGAAGTAAACCAGTACCGCGATCAAAACTACCCCGGTGACGATTTTAGCGAAACAGCTTGGTTCCAAAGAACGCGACCAAGCGTTACGCGAAACCCGATAAACGCGGCCATCTTCTAGGTGCGCAAATTCTGTTTTATTTAGTAGCTCAGCCATCAGCGCTTACCCCGAGTCTGTACGAAGGCATATACCGCCGCCAATAGTGCGGCAATAATGGCCATAGTCATGGAAATAGCAGAAGCCATATTGGGGTTACCGGGTGAGGTCATCATGGTGGAGTAGGCCATCATCATGGGGGTGTAGCTGTTACCCATCCACGACTGCCCGGCGCGCATCACCGTAGGCTCATTGAACAGCTGGATTGTGCCGATAATCGATAGCAACACAGTCAGCAGGGCGGCATTTGTCAGCATTGGCACCTTGATCTTCATGGCCACCTGGAAACCAGAGCAGCCGTCAAGGCGGGCAGCCTCATATAGATCAGTGGGGATAGCTTTCAGCGCCGCCAGGAACACCAGCATGTTGTAGCCGGTGAAAGTCCAGGTGGTCATATTGGCCATGGAGGCCAAAATGATGTTTTTGTCGAAGAAATTAATGGGGATGACACTGGCCAGCGGTGAAAGCTGGGGGCTGTACAGGTACATCCACATCATGGCAGCCACCACGCCGGGAATGGCGTAGGGCAAAAAGTAACCCAAACGGAACACGGTGGGGCGTTTGAGCAGGTAGGAGTCCAGCACTAGGGCCAGAGCCAGGGCGGCGATAATCATGAAAGGAATCTGGAACAGGCCAAAGAGCATTACTCGCCCCATGCCTTGCCAGAACTGTTCGTTGGTAACTACCGCAACGTAGTTGTCTAAGCCAACGAATTTGGTGATTTGCTTGCCGCCACCATACAACCCTCCCGCTGTGGTGGTCTTAAAGAAGGATTGGTAGATCGAGACAATAATTGGGACAATAAATGTCAGGCCAAAAAGAATTGTGAAGGGGGCACTAAAAGCCCACCCATAACGCAAATCGCGTAATTTGCGGGCACGGATTGTCGCCTTATTTTCTGTATACGAGCTCGCAGCTGACATTTTCATCTCCTCCCCTTAATTAGGTGCGTAATGCGGTTGCAGCAGGCGGGGGTGCTAGCAAACATGCCAAGCACCCCCGTTTTAGGCTGCGAATCAGGCTACGCCGATGTTCTTTTCCTTCAGGGTGGAAACAGACACCGTCTGAGCGGTGGTCAAAACGTCTTCAACCTTGGCAGAGCCGCTGGTGACCTTACCGCCGGGCTCCTTCATCTTCTCGGTTACGGTGAACCAAGTGGGGATGTAGGGGAAGTCGGTGACCATGGTGTTGTTGGCTTCGGCAAGGAAGCCGTAGACGTCCTGGCCGCCCCAGAGCTTCTTCATGGCCGCAGGGGTCTCAGGCTTGGCGGTGGTAGCGGCTACTACCAGACCCTGGGAGACCAGTGCGGGCACCTGGGTGTTGAACCAGTCGGCGAACTTGAGGGCTTCTTCCTTGTGCTTGCAGCCCTTGATAACGGCGACGGCGGAACCACCGTCAGCACCGGTAGCCTTCTTGCCGTCCTCGGTGGGTAGGTAGGTGACCTGCCAGCTGGTGGCGTCCTTACCTAGGTCGCCGAGCATGAAGCCGGGCTCCCAACCAGCGGCAACGGTACCGATAATGGTGCCGTCCTTGAGCTTGGCGATCCACTCCTTGCCCCAGCGCCCGTCGGAGAGCTTGAGGGCCAGGCCTTCGTCGTTTAGTTCCTGTAGGAAGGTGGCTACCTTCTTGGAGGCGGCGTCGGTGACCTCTACCTTCCACTTGTCGCCTTCAGGCTTGTACCAGTGGGCGCCGGCGGCGGCGGCCTGACCGGAGATCTGGTAGCCAACTTCGTCCTGCTGCCAGGTGGCAATGTACTTGCCCTTTTCCTTGGCCTTCTTGGCGGCTTCCTTCAGTTCAGCCCAGGTGGTGGGGGCCTTGATGCCGATGGCGTCGAAGGCGGCCTTGTCGTAGACGTATACCAGCGGGCCGGTGTCCTGAGGCAGACCAACTACCACGTCACCGAGCTTGCACTGACCCATGGGGCCGGCTGCGAAGTGCTTTTCGTAGCCGCCAGCCTTGATTTCCTTGGCGACGTCTTCTAGGGAGCCTTCTAGGTATACGGAGGCGATTTCACCGTAGCCAACCTGGGCTAGGTCGGGGGCGTTGCCAGCCTTCACTGCCTGGGCGATCTTTGCGTAGGACTCAGAGGCCTGGCCGTCAAACTTCTTGACGTTTACATGGATGTTGGGGTTTTCCTTGTTCCACTGGTCGACGACGGTCTGCACCTTGGTCATACCGTCCTTGTCGGGCAGGCGGTGCCAGTAGTTGATTTCTACCTTGCCACCAGATGACTTATCGTCTTTGCCGCTACATGCAGCTAAGGTCGCCAGGATAGCGGTAGCGGAAGCACCAACCAGGGCCTGGCGGCGAGTAATGCTGAGGGTTCGCATTTAGTTCTCTCCTTTGAGTATGCGCTAGGGGCGGCGCATATTCTGTAACCGCGCTGCGGTAGCAGCGTTGCTCTTGTTCACTTAGATTAATAACTGCCCCCACTCAAGTCAAACGAAATCGAACACAACCGCACACTAAATCGTTTGACCTGCGGTTATAACAATCAATTTGGCTAGTTTTCACGTTTTACTAAGCCCTATCAGGTCCTATACGCAGCTGCCTGAGCCCTATATGCAGCTACACACCCAGCTCAGCAGCCATTTTGCCGCCTCCCCTGCGCGCAGGTACGCGCAACTGCAATCAAACCGTTACGCTTGTCCTATGCGTTTAGCCACCTGGAACGTCAACTCTATCCGCGCCCGTATTGATCGAGTTATTGCCTTTTTAGAGCGCAGTGACACGGATGTGTTGGCAATGCAAGAAATTAAATGCCGCCCTGATCAGTTCCCTACTGAGGCTTTTACACAGGCCGGCTATGAGGTGGTGGCGCACGGCTTAAACCAGTGGAATGGGGTGGCTATCGCCTCGCGCATCGGATTGTCTGATGTCGTACATCAATTCCCTGGTCAACCCACCTGGGCCGCTAAAGCTGACCAGGACGGCGTCGTCGAAGCTAGGGCCCTGGCGGCCACCTGCGCCGGAGTGCGAGTATGGAGCATTTACGCCCCTAACGGGCGCGAACTAGACCACCCTCACTACCGCTACAAACTGGACTGGTTTGCGGCTTTGCGTCAGGATGTGGCCGAAAGTTTAGCCCAGGCTCCTGAGCAAAAAACCATTTTTGTGGGCGACTGGAATGTGGCGCCGCTGGACACTGACGTGTGGGATATTGCCGCTTGGGAAGGCAAAACCCATGTTTCGGCCCCTGAACGCGCCGCTTTTGCCTCCCTGGAGCAGGCCGGGCTGGTTGAAATCACCCGTCCCCTGGCCCAGGGCTACACCTATTGGGACTATAAGGGCCTAGCTTTCCCCAAGAATAAGGGGATGCGTATTGACTTTATGCTGGCCTCGCCGGCTTTGGCGCAGCTGGCCACTAGCGTGGTTATTGATCGTGACGAGCGTAAAGGTAAAGGCGCTTCTGATCACGTGCCGGTAATCGTGGATTTTGATTTGGACGCTAACTGATGCCGTTTTCTTCTGCAGCTTCTAACGCTGCCACCTCGCTAAGCGCTTTGGCTGAGTTTGATTTTCCGACGGCGCTGGTGGTCAGCCAGGGTGGTCAAGTACTGGCCCAGGCCGGTCAGGTAGAGAGCGATTTTGCTTTTGCCTCAGTTACTAAACCGTTGGTGGCCTGGTCAGCTGCGGTGGCCTATGAACGGGCCCTGCTTGATTTAGATGCCCTAGTGGGCCCGCACCTGCCCGGGGCAACCGTGCGTCACCTGCTCGCCCACGCCAGCGGCGTGGCCCCTAATGACGACAGTGTTTTAGCTGCGCCGGGCACTAAACGCATCTATTCCAATCGCGGCATTGAGCTACTGGGGCAGGTACTGGAGCAGGCTACCGGCTACCAGCTAGATCAGTGGTTGGAGCTAAGCGTGCTGGAGCCGCTGGGCCTGGCCAGTATTTTGATTCCAGGCTCGCCGGCCCACTCTGGGATGGGTAATGCAGTTGATTTGGCTGCTTTCACGCGCGAACTGGCAGCCCCCACCCTGGTTAGCGCGGATACCGCTAAGCTGTTTACTAGCGTGGCCTTCCCGGGTCTATCTGGGGTGTTGCCCGGCTATGGCAAGCAAAACCCTTGCGATTTTGCGCTGGGTTTTGAGGTTTATGGCGCTAAGCAGCCACATTGGCTTAGTAGTGCCCAGTCGATGCAAACCTTTGGGCACTTTGGCCAGGCTGGCTCCTTTATTTGGGTTGATCCAGCCACTGGGCGCAGCGCCGCTTTTTTGGGGGCTAAGCCTTTCTCCCAGATTCACAAGCGGTTATGGCCGCTGCTAAACCAGCAGATCGCCGCCCTATGAGCAGAGCGCAAACCGGCACCTCACAAGCCCAGCCGCAAGACGGTCCTGCCTGGCAAGGCAGCCCGCAAGAGGGCCTGGAACTGTATCAGCGCATTAGGGCCTACCAGCGCCAAGCCGATACGTGCGGGCTGGAATACCAAGCCGATCCGCGCGGCTTGGGCTACGCCGTCGTCGATTTAGAAACCACCGGGCTAGAGCCGCAAGACGAGGCAATTATTGAGGTGGGCGTGGTGCTGCTCGACCCGCGCGGGCGTGAGCAGCTGCGCTGGGACTCCCTGGTCAACCCGCACCGTCACCCGGGCCCCACCCGCATTCACGGCATCACCCCTGATGATCTCACCGACGCCCCTGAGCTGGACACTTTAGCCCCGGCCCTGGTCGAGCTGCTGCGTGGGCGAGTGCTGGTGGCCCACAATATTCGCTTTGACGCCAGTTTCTTGCTGCCAGCCTTGCGCTTGGAGCTGGGGGCTGCGGCGTTGCCGCGCAAAATTCCGCAGGTGTGCACTATGAACTGGGCACGCTCGTTTATTGATACGCCGTCTCGCTCACTGGTGCGTTGTTGTCAGGTGTGCGGGATTGAGCTGGCCAGTCACCACCGCGCTATCGACGACGCCGCCGCCTGCGCCCAACTGTTAAACCACTATTTGGGCGTGATTGCTAGCGAATATGAGCTTTTCCCCCACGGCGCTCCCTGGGGTGAGCAGCTAGCAAAGGCCGTGCAGCTGTGGCAGCAGGTGCCTCGGCGTGAAAGCAACCAGGTGGTGCGCGCCTTGCAAGCGCGAGTTGGGCGCTAACAGGCTTTGCACGTACTTTAGCCGCGCCAGCCCAAAGCTGAGCCAGTCCAAAGCCCAAGGCGCGCCTGCCAGATAAACCAGTTTGCGCGCTAGGGCCAGGCAAGACAGTTTGCGCGCCCGGGCCAGGTAAGCGCTAGTTAGGCGCTGGGGGCTGAGCCGGCGTCGCCAACCTCTAGCAACTGACCAATGGTGACAATAAAGCCGGAGTCGTCAACCACGGTGCCACCTGCGGCTTCAACCAGTTTGGCGGCAATGGAATCGATCATGGCGGCGGCTGCGGTGCGTTCACGACGACGCACGCGGGGTAGGTTCTCACTGAAGGCGTCGGCCATCTTGCGTGGCTGCCAGCGCATGTCATAACGGATAACGCCGTCATTAGCCCACTCTTCACCAAGCAAAGCTACCGGTAGGTCACGGGCCCCAGTCACATACACCTGGATCTGGCCCCACCCTGGGTGAGCTTGGGAAACCGGCAGGAACAGCGAATAGTGGTCCACTTCGGCGCGCGGCACTGAAGGCGGCAGGGCAGCAGCCTCAGCAGCGCGGCGACGCGCCTCCTCAATAGCATGTGGGCCCAGACGCGCTTCCAGCTCTTCAAGCTGGCGGATATTAAAGTTCATTTCCCCAGTGATCCGGGGGATTTCCTGGCTTTCAAAAAGCTGACGGTTAGCTACTTCAAAACCGTCACGCTGGTCAGAAGTAACATCATCAAGCACCACCTGGACAGCGTCAGGGGTCAGCCAAATCGGCGAATACAGGCTGGCACCAATATAGGCGTGCGGATCTGGGGTGAAAATCTGGCCAGTGTCTACCACTCGGATAGCGCCAGCTAGGCGGCGTGCAATAGGACGCAAAGCGTGTAGCGCCGCAGCTTCAAGACCGATAGGGCCGCCGTCGCTAAATAGAGATAACAGCGGGTCAGTAGCTGCCAAAGCCGGCTCCAAATAGGCGCGCTGACGCGGCACCGAAAGTACCATTACCTGGCTAACCCAAGCCGGCAGCCCCAGGTCAGCGCGTTCTTCGTCACCAATCCACCAGGGTCCTAGCAAAACCGCGCCGGCCACAATCTGTAGACGCCCGGCCCCAATCCACGCAGCTGACGGGTCTAACGATAATGCCAGGGCCTCAACCTCATCAGCATTTACGTCGTCGGCTAGTAGCAGGAGGTGGTAGTCATCTGCCAGCGCCCTGGGGAAAGTATCCACCGTGGCCAGCTGCTGCGTGGCCAGGGGTAAGGAGACAGAAAGGTCGGCAGCATCGGTCATATTTAAAGTTCCTCTAAGTTATAGTTTCTCGGCCTCTACCTGGGCAGACAAAACCGGATCAGCAGGAATATCGATACAGCTAAAGCCCTGGTAGGAGCGCGACGCCGTGGGGCCACGCTGACCCTGATAGCGCGAACCACTAGCGCCCTGGCCATAAGGTGCACGCGCTGGGGAGGACAGCTGGAAGAAACATAGCTGCCCGATCTTCATCCCCGGATAAAGCAGGATCGGCATAGTGGCGGTGTTAGACAGCTCCAAGGTGACGTGACCATTAAAACCGGGGTCAATGAAACCAGCCGTGGAGTGGGTCAGCAGCCCCAAACGTCCCAGCGAAGATTTACCCTCCAGACGTGCGGCCACGTCGTCGGGCAGTGTCACGCGCTCATAGGTGGAGCCCAGCACAAACTCACCAGGGTGCAGCACGAAAGGCTCATCTGCCGCCACTTCCACCAGCCGCGTCAGATTCTTCTGCTCATGGGCGGGGTCAATGACGGCGTAGCGGTGGTTATCGAACAGGCGAAACCAACGGTCCAGGCGCACATCAATACTGGCAGGCTGAATGAGCTCCGGCTCGTAGGGCTCAAGAGCTACGCGGCCAGAGTCAATCTGGGAGGCTATGTCGCGATCAGATAACAGCACAGCGTCAGTCTACCTACCCGGTCAGTCAGACGCCCAAAATAGTGAGCATAATTTAACCGTTAGTGGCAGAACTGGCGCCGTGGTAGGGAGGCTGCACCTCTAAGGCAGTACCCCTAAGAAGCCGCTTTCAGGAAGCTAGCAAAATTCAGGAAGCTAGCGGAACCCCGTTAGCGTCGTGGCCATACATCTGGTCCGGAGTGGCAATCAGGATCATGATGAAGTCATTCTTGGGCTGGTCGCCGAACATGGGCATCTGGAGGGCAGTCATATGTCCTCCTAGTGAATATTGGTTTATTGAGACCTGCATGCGTTATAGTAGTGCATGGTCATTCAAGCAATGACTGCGCGGGTGTAGTTCAATGGTAGAACTTCAGCTTCCCAAGCTGACAGCGCGGGTTCGATTCCCGTCACCCGCTCTAATAGAACGTCACTCTGGATACAAAGATTTCCGGGTTTCCCGGGAAGTGTCCGAAGTGGCGTTTTCGCTGTTCTCGGGCGGTTTTTGGGGCGTTGGGGGGTTAAGGGTCAAAATGTGTGTCTGGCTCGGCGTGTCGCGGGGGTTAGATTTGG
>ERZ772904.13-NODE-13-length-99392-cov-7.60201_pt1 | contig 99392 bp, 119 predicted proteins | sample MGYA00512122_ERZ772904 | MGnify/ENA primary metagenome ERZ772904 (study PRJEB29015, sample SAMEA2738104) | human oral metagenome | biome: human oral; feature: human-associated habitat; material: saliva | place: China | collected 2269 ... | reverse complement strand
GGCGTTGAGCTCGGATACGGAAATGGAGGAGGGCGCGAAGAGTTCGGACATTGCGAAACAGGAAAAATTTGGGAAAGTTGAATTATAAGGGTTTTAGAGCGATTCGTTGTATTCGTTTTATGAAACTTGCCCCCTTTGTTTTAATATTATCAAAGCCGCATGTTCAGACGGCCTTGTCTGGGTGGGCTTGTGTTATATTATCGTTTGATTTTCGCTTCAAAAGCCGTGCGTATGCCCAAACTCCACCAAATTATCGAACGCCATTGGCAATCCCCTAATCCGTTTCTGTCTTTGCTGTTAAAACCACTGTCCAGGCTGTTTGCCAAAATTGCGGCGAAACGGCGTGATGATTTTGTTTCAGGCCGTCTGAAAAGCGAAAAATTACCTGTGCCTGTGGTGGTGGTCGGCAATATTCATGCAGGCGGAACAGGGAAAACGCCGATAGTCGCTGCGCTGGTGTCGGGTTTGCAGGAAAAGGGCGTTAAGGTCGGCATCATCAGCCGAGGTTACGGGCGCAAGAGCAAGGCGGTTCATGTATTGAATACAGCCAGCAGCGCGGCAGATACAGGCGACGAGCCTTTATTACTGTTTCGCCAAACCGGTGCACCGACGGCAGTAAGCAGTAGCCGTGCAGAAGCAGGCAGGGCATTGCTTGCGGCGCATCCTGAGCTTGAATTGATTGTGGCCGACGACGGCTTGCAACATTATGCCTTGCAACGCGATATGGAAATTGCCGTATTTCCGGCGGCAGATACAGGACGCATCAATTTGGATTTACTGCCCAACGGCAGCTTGCGCGAACCTTTGTCTCGATTGGCTTCCGTTGATGCGGTCGTCGTCAGCGGGGGGCAAGCAGATACGGCATTCAGACCGTCTGAAAATATGTTTGCCAGCCATATTGAAACAGGACAGATTTACCGTTTGAACAGGCCGTCTGAAAAATTGGATTTGGCGGGTTTGGGAAATCAAACCGTCGCCGCCGTCGCCGGTATCGCTAAGCCAGAGCGTTTTTTCAATACGTTGCAAAAGATGAATATCGCTTTAAAACAAACCGTTGCCTTGCCTGATCATGCAGATATTACGGCCGCGGATTTGCCGGACGCAGATGTGGTAATTATCACGGAAAAGGATGCGGTCAAATTTCCAGACGGCCACGGCCTGAATCATGTGTGGGTCTTGCCTGTTTATGCGATAATTGAGCCGGACTTGGCGGCGTTTGTATCCGCGAATGTTTTAATCTAAATGCTTATAGATGTTTCACAGATGTTTCACAGATGTTTTAAGATGATCTTCAAACTACGCGATAGGAGTAAATCATGAAGTTAAAATATTTGTTGGTCGCTTGCGCAGCTTTATTTGTATCCACTCAAAGCCTGGCTGCTAAACCAAGTGATGAATCTGCAATGAAATGGTTGGAGATTCAAGGGATAAGCAATAATTATAGCGAGAAAGTACAACGTTCTTTGGAGATGGTGAATAAAGAGGACAATGAGCGCTTGTTAACGATGACACCCAAAGCTCAAAAAGCGCAGATGCAGGCGGTCATCAGTCGTTATATGAAAAACATGCAAGACGATTTGAGCCGCCCTGAGTTGAAAAAACAATGGTTGGATGAAGAAAAGCGTGCCGTACAGAAAGTATTTACACAAGAAGAAGTGGATGTAACCAACCGTTTTTTCTCTTCGGCTCAGGGAAAAAATATTTTGAAAAAGATAAGAAGTTTACAACAGCATGGTGGAAATCTTGAGGATATGTTGAGCCAATCGGATATAGAAAAGATGGCTAAAGCATTTGGGCATGGTGCCGGCAAGTCTGCGCTCGAAAAAGTCAAACATTTCGATAAGCTGAGTGATGAGATTACCCACAAAACCATGAGTCAAAACTACCTCAATGCAAGCGATAAATATACGCCCGCTTTTGAGGCACAAACGCGTGATATTTTGTGCAAGGGCAATAAACATTCTTCGGAATGTGCCAAATAATGTCTAGGCCGTCTGAAAATATTGATATTTATTAAGTAGGTAGAAAAAATGAAATTAAAAACTTTATTGTTGTCTTTTGCTGCTTTGGCCTTGTGTGCCAATGCGTTTGCCGCGCCGCCCAGTGATGCGTCGCTGGAAAAATGGTTAAATACGCAGAATTTTGACCGGGAATTAGAAAAAAATATGATTGACGGTTTCAATGTTGGATTTAAACCGTATGCAGATAAAGCCCTTACCAAAGTACCGGAAGCGAAAAAAGAGCAAATAGCAAAAGCTATTGATCGTTATCGCGAAAATGTTTTGAGAGATTTAATGACGCCCGAAGTGAAACAGACTATCCGCAATAATTTATTAAAGAATGCCAAATTAACATACACTCAAGAAGAAGTTGACGGCATGATTGCCTTTAATAGTTCACCTGTCGGGCAGGCTGTTGTTGTTAAGACTCCTCTTATGTTCAATCAAGCGATGAGCGAACTCATGGCGTTTGGATTTGCATTAACAGAGAAAGCTGCACAGCGTCATATGCCTGAATTTGCGAAAGAGGTGCAAGGTATCATGTGCGGTGGCAAAAAAACTGATGCAAGCTGTAATTAAGCCAAATAGGTTGGGAAAAGCATAAGAAATAAATTATAGTCGTCTGAAAAATATTTCAGACGACCTCCAATTTATCAAACCCGAAAGTAACCCCATGGAAAAAAAATTCTTAGACATCCTCGTTTGTCCTGTGACCAAAGGTAAACTCGAATACCATCAAGACAAACAGGAATTGTGGAGCCGTCAGGCGAAGCTGGCTTATCCGATTCGTGACGGCATCCCTTACATGTTGGAAAACGAAGCACGCCCGTTGAGCGAAGAGGAACTGAAAGCATGACCGAATTTGTCGTATTGATTCCGGCGCGGTTGGATTCTTCACGTCTGCCGGGTAAGGCTTTGGCCGATATTCACGGTAAACCGATGGTTGTACGTGTTGCCGAACAAGCAGCGAAAAGTGAGGCTGCGCGTGTTGTCGTTGCCACCGACCATCTCGATATTCGGACGGCCTGTCAGGCGCATGGCGTCGAAGTGGTCATGACTTCCAATCAACACGAAAGCGGTACAACGCGCCTTGCTGAAGCGGCCAATACGCTGAAACTGCCGCAGCATCTGATTGTTGTGAACGTACAAGGCGACGAGCCTTTAATCGATCCCGAACTTATCAACCGCACAGCCGAAGTTTTGGTTGAAAACAATGTGCAGATGGCGACCGCGGCGCACGAATTGCACGATTTTGACGAGTTTATGAATCCTAACGTCGTCAAAGTCGTCCTTGATAAAAACCGCAACGCCATCTATTTCAGCCGCGCCCCGATTCCTTATCCGCGCGATGTGATGCGTGCCGAAAAACGCGAATTGCCTTCCGAAACAGCCGTTTTGCGCCACATCGGCATTTATGCCTATCGTGCAGGTTTCCTGCAACGCTATTCGGAAATGGATGTTTCTCCTTTGGAAACCATCGAATCGCTGGAACAGTTGCGCGTCCTGTGGCACGGTTATCCGATTGCTGTTGAAATCACTCAAGAAGCGCCTGCTGCCGGTGTGGATACGCAGGAAGATTTGGACAGAGTACGTGTTGCGTTTAAAGCTTAAGGCCGTCTGAAAGGAAAAGACATGAATGATTTCCGCCATTTGAGCCGTGAAGAACAAAAATTGCTTGCCGACGTGGAGAAGCTGGTAAGAGATGACGAACAAGAATTCAACTATGACATGCTGAAAATAGAAGCGCCGGAGCAGGCCAGCGGCGAGTTTTGGTTCCGCATGGCAGAAATGCTCAGCACTTTGCCGCCCAACCAGTCGTTGGACTTGCGTATGAACGGCGGACGCTTGACCGTTGCCGTATCGATTTTGTCGGTATTACTGCAAGACAATCCGGATATTCCGCAGCTTTGGGCACAAAAAATCATTGCACTCAACTACTTGGCTCATGGTCATCAAACTCGTGCAATCGGTCTGGCGCAGCAGCCTGACAAAGCGGCTGAAGCCAATGAGGAAGAATATTTGGCGAAAGCCTTATCGCAAAACTTGCTTTCCACTTTGAAAGACGCGATAGATCGATTCCCCGAAGACTCCTGGTTTATCGAAATGCGCGACGATGCATGGAAGCATTTCGGCACGAAAGAGGCCGTCTGAAGTTTTGAACGATAAACACAAGCCGTGTAAAATTATCTGAATATTAAATCCGTCAACCAAAAGGACTCATCATGAAAGTATTATTGTTGGGCGCGCCAGGCGCCGGCAAAGGCACACAGGCTCAATTCATCACTGCTGCATTCGGCATTCCTCAAATTTCTACCGGCGACATGCTCCGCGCTGCCATTAAAGCAGGCACTCCGCTGGGTTTGGAAGCAAAAAAAATCATTGATGAAGGCGGTTTGGTACGCGACGACATCATTATCGGCATGGTTAAAGAGCGCATTGCCCAAGACGACTGCAAAAACGGTTTCCTGTTTGACGGATTCCCACGCACATTGGCACAAGCCGAAGCCATGGTTGAAGCCGGTGTGGATTTGGATGCCGTGGTTGAAATCGATGTGCCTGACAGCGTGATTGTTGACCGCATGAGCGGCCGCCGCGTGCACTTGGCTTCCGGCCGCACCTACCACGTTACCTACAATCCGCCTAAAGTCGAAGGCAAAGACGACGTAACCGGCGAAGATTTGATTCAACGCGACGACGACAAAGAAGAAACCGTGAAAAAACGCCTTGCTGTTTACCACGAGCAAACCGAAGTTTTGGTTGATTTCTACAGTAAACTGGAAGGTGAACACGCGCCTAAATACATCAAAGTTGACGGCACCCAAGCAGTAGAAGCCGTGAAAGCCGAAGTATTGAAAGGTTTGGGCAAATAAGTTTTGCCAAAGTAAAATCATAAGGCCGTCTGAAAAAATATTTTCAGACGGCCTTTTTCATTATTGTATAAATTAACCAAATTTTCGTTCTAGTTCTTTTGCTAGAGACCATCCTGCTGATTCAAGTAATGCAACAGAAATAGTTGGTGCAACAACGCTGCCTAAACCGGGAATTAATTTAGAAAATTCCTTTGCCATTGTTTTTATGGGTTGTTTTAACATGGTATTTTTAATTGCAGCTATAGCCATTGCTTCAGCAGCAGTTTTGGTCATATTACCACCAAAAACAGCACAGAGACTTGTGCACATGGTAGTCATTGCGACCATATCTGTAGCAATACCAAGTCCTGGGACGGGAACGGCATTACCTGCGGCAGCAGCAACTGCATGAGAATGGATAATTTTATGGCATTTTGATTCTTGAGCTGGTGTCATGGTTTTCTCGTAACAGATAAGATATAAAACGGTGCAATACTACGTTATTCGTAGTAAATAATCAAGAAAAATATACGAAATTCGTAACTTTGATTTTTAGGATAGAAGTTATGAGTTTACAAGAAATTTTTACAAGGCGATTTAAGGAAGCAAGAAAAGCAAAAAATTTGACGCAGGAGAAACTGGGACTGGCGATAGGGTTAGATGAGTTTGTGGCAAGTACGCGTATTAATCGCTACGAGAAAGGAAATCATCAGCCTGATTTGAATACTTTGCAGAAAATTGCTGAAGTATTGGAAGTTCCACCAGCCTTTTTTTTCAGTGATGATGAATTTTCTGTAAAAATTTTAGATTTATATAAGAATAATTAAGGTGTGTTGTGATGAGGCCGTCTGAAAAAATATTTTCAGACGGCCTTTTGTGTACAAAAGCTGTTAAAATCGAAGCTATAACCGTTTATCCGCAGGCATCTTATGAATCCCTTGATCTCCGACTTCCAAACTCAGCAACAACGTACTCCCGTTATCGTCGCCCTCGATTTTGCCAACGAAAAAGATACGCTCGGATTTGTCCGCAATCTTGACCCGACACTGTGTCAAATCAAAATCGGCAAAGAGCTGTTTACCGCAACCGGCCGTAGTTTGGCGGAAAGCTTAATCAATCAAGGTTTCAAACTTTTCCTCGATTTGAAATACCACGATATTCCTCACACTGTCGCACAGGCCTGTAAAGTTGCCGCCGATATGGGCGTTTGGATGGTCGATATGCACGCCTCCGGTGGCCGCCGTATGATGGAAGCCGCAGCAGAAGCCGTTGCCGGATATCAAACCAAGCCGCTCCTAATCGGCGTAACCGTGTTGACCAGTATGGAACAAAGCGACTTGGCAGAAATCGGTTTGAACATCGCCCCTGAGGAACAAGTCATCCGTTTGGCAAAACTGACGCAAAGTTCAGGTTTGGATGGCGTGGTATGTTCCGCTCAAGAAGCCGCGCCGCTGCGTCGCGAATTGGGACAGGATTTTGTCTTGGTCACACCGGGCATCCGCTTGGACGTTGCAGGCAATAATGACGACCAACGCCGCATCATGACACCAGCCGAAGCCTTGGCTGCCGGCTCAACCTATTTGGTAATGGGTCGTCCAGTAACCAAAGCTGCCGATCCGGTAGCCGTATTGCGTGAAGTGAACTGCGTGGCAAACGCTTAAGGCCGTCTGAAGTATGAAGGCGATTGTGATTGGCGCGACAGGCGCAACAGGAAAATCCTTGTTGCCTTTACTTGCAACCAGTTCAGAGGTTGAGTCTATCGACTGCTTCGGTCGCAGACATCCTGATTTTACCCACCAAAAGCTAAATAGCCATCAGATTGATTTTTCTCAGCCTGATGATTGGCGCGATGAAGTACAGGGTGATGTATTGTTTGCCTGCTTGGGAACAACCCTGAAAGCAGCAGGAAGTAAAGAAGCGCAATGGGCAATCGATTATGAAGCGAATCTTGAATTTGCCAAAGTAGCCAGACAAAACGGTGTCAATGCTTTGGTTTTGGTTTCCGCTTCCGGTGCAAATTCTGCTTCACGCCTGTTTTATCAACGGATGAAGGGCGAATTGGAACAAGCAATTATCGCTTTGAATTTTCCACGCCTTATTATTTTCCGCCCGCCCTTATTGATTCGTCCGAATAGCGATCGATTGGGTGAGAAAATAGCCGAACGGATTTTGCATGGATTCAACCGCATCGGCATGCTGAAAAGCCAACGTCCTCTTGCTGTCGAAAAATTGGCACAAGCCATGCTGAAAGCGGCGTTGTTGTCATCTCATGAACAGGCGTCGTACTCGAAAAACCATATGCAGGTATATGAGCCTCAAGATATTTTTAGGCTGTTAGATCAATAATCTGATAACAAGCCTTACACAGAGATTTTAATGGAGCCAGTATGGTAACCAAGTTCCAACAAGAAACCCTCAAATCACGTTTTGCACAAGCCAAAGTCCTTGTTGTCGGCGATGTAATGCTCGACCGCTATTGGTTTGGCGATGTGTCCCGTATTTCTCCTGAAGCCCCCGTACCGGTGGCGAAAATCGCCCGTATCGACCAGCGGGCAGGCGGGGCGGCGAACGTTGCGCGCAATATCGCCTCATTGGGCGGTAAAGTAGGGCTGTTGTCCGTAACCGGCGATGATGAAGCTGCAGATGCGTTAGACGCATTGATGGTGCAAGACGGCGTTTCTTCCTATCTGATGCGCGACAAGCAAATTGCGACCACTGTCAAATTGCGTGTCGTTGCCCGCAACCAGCAGCTTATCCGACTTGATTTTGAAGAATCGCCTCATCGTGAGGTGTTGGAACAAATCAAACATCAATATCGAGAAGTGTTGCCTGAATACGATGCCATTATTTTTTCAGATTACGGCAAGGGCGGTTTGTCGCATATTTCCGATATGATCGATTGGGCGAAGCAGGCCGGTAAACCCGTTTTAATCGACCCGAAAGGCGATGATTACGAAAAATATGCCGGCGCTACGCTGATTACGCCTAACCGTGCAGAGTTGAAAGAAGTGGTGGGTAGCTGGAAAAACGAAAACGATTTGACCGAAAAAGCCCAAAATCTGCGCCGTCATCTTGATCTGACCGCGATTTTGCTGACCCGAAGCGAAGAAGGTATGACCCTGTTCAATGAGGGCGAGCCGATTTATCAGCCTACACGGGCTCAAGAAGTCTATGATGTATCCGGTGCGGGAGATACCGTTATTGCCGGAGTGGGCTTGGGTTTGGCCGCTGGTTATACCATGCCCGAAGCCATGCACCTTGCTAATACAGCGGCAGGTGTTGTCGTGGCGAAACTTGGTACGGCGGTTTGCTCGTTTGCCGAATTGACTAAGGCATTGGAAGAGCAGTAATTGCTGTTTCAGACGGCCTTAAAACCTAAAGGCCGTCTGAAAATACAGTTGGAAAATAATCCGGACAGACAAGTTTTTATTTTCAGACGGCATGATTTCTTTAAGGCCGTCTGAAAAATCAAAATAAAGGAAACTCATTATGACCATTATCGTAACAGGTGCGGCCGGCTTTATCGGCAGCAACATCGTCAAAGCACTTAACCAGCGCGGTATTACCGACATTGTTGCCGTCGACAATTTGAGCAAAGGCGAAAAATTTAAAAACCTTGCCGAATGTGAAATTACCCATTATCTCGATAAACACGAATTTATCCGCCAAGTGCGCGGCCATCTTCTGCCTTACGACGATATTGAAGCTGTTTTCCATCAAGGTGCATGTTCCGATACCATGAATCATGACGGTCTTTACATGATGGACAACAACTACCAGTACACGCTCGACCTCCTGGACTGGTGTCAGGATGAACGCATTCCGTTCCTTTATGCTTCCAGCGCTGCCGTATATGGCAAGGGCGAAATTTTCCGCGAAGAGCGCGAACTGGAAAAACCACTCAATGTATATGGCTACTCTAAATTCTTGTTTGACCAAGTATTGCGTCGTCGTATGAAAGAAGGTCTGACAGCCCAAGTTGTCGGATTCCGCTACTTCAATGTTTACGGACAACAGGAACAACACAAAGGCCGTATGGCATCAGTCGCCTTCCATCATTTCCATCAATACCGCGAGCATGGTTATGTCAACCTGTTCGGCGCCAATGACGGCTACGGCAACGGCGAGCAAACACGCGATTTTGTCAGCGTCGAAGACGTGGCCAAAGTTAACCTTTACTTCTTCGACCATCCCGAGCTTTCAGGCATCTTCAATCTCGGTACAGGCCGTAGCCAACAATTTAACGAGCTTGCAGCCGCAACCGTCAACGCCTGCCGTGCGGCCGAAGGCAAGCCTGAAATGAGTTTGAAAGAGTTGGTTGAAGAAGAACTTATCCGTTATATCCCATTCCCAGATGCACTTAAAGGCAAATATCAGAGCTTTACTCAAGCGGACATCACCAAGCTGCGTGAAGCCGGGTATACAGAAGAATTTTTGGATGTAAAACAAGGCGTCAGCCGTTACGTGAAATGGATGCTGGAGAACTTGGTTTAAGTCTTTCTGATTTGAATGATAAGGCCGTCTGAAAAAAGATTTTCAGACGGCCTTATCATTTTGGGAAATTTTAAAATGAGACCTTTGTAAAATTCCTTTTCCTCCCAACAGCCGAAATTCAAACACAAATTTTCGGCTTTTTTCGCCCCTAATTATTCCTGATTCTACCCAAATACCCCCTTAATCCACCTTGGATACCTGATTAATCAGGCATCCGGGCCACCTTTTAGGCAGCAATAGGCACATTTAGCCTGTTAGCCGCTTTCAACAGGTTCAAACACATTGCCTTCAGATGGCTTTGCGCACTCACTTTAATCAGACCGAAATAGGCTGCCCGGGTGTAGCGGGACTTACAGTGCAGCGTACCGAAGCTTTGTTTGACCACATAACGGGTCTTCGATAGATGTCGGTTACGTTTGGTTTGCGCTTCCGACAGTGGATGTTTGCGGTGGGCTTTGTGCATAATGCCGTCCAGCAAACGATGATTACCAGATGCTACCAGTCTTCCTTACTGTCATAGTTTGAGGCCTTTGCAGGAGCTTGTCACATTTGATACATACGGGGCAAGTTAGACACAAATCAGGCACAAACAAAAAAGACAGCCTTATAAATAAGCTGTCAATTGGAAATTTGGAATCTTAGATTTTCAATAAATTCAGATATTTATTGGTGCCCGGAGCCGGAATCGAACCGGCACGGCCGGTTTAGGGCCGACGGATTTTAAGTCCGTTGTGTCTACCTATTTCACCACCCGGGCGTAGACAGTAAATTGAGAAATTGGAGGCGGGGGCGCGGATTTGAACCGGCCTGTATAAGGGTTGCACCCCTTATAGCATAAACACTCTGCCACCCCGCCATAAAAGGGATGGAGGCGAGAGTCGGAATCGAACCGGCGTAGACGGATTTGCAATCCGCTGCATAACCACTTTGCTATCTCGCCAAAACTAAGTTTGAGTGTTGTAGTATAAAACTGGAGCGGGAAACGAGTCTCGAACTCGCGACCTCAACCTTGGCAAGGTTGCGCTCTACCAACTGAGCTATTCCCGCATTTGAGTGCATCTGAAATTAAACTGGAGCGGGAAACGAGTCTCGAACTCGCGACCTCAACCTTGGCAAGGTTGCGCTCTACCAACTGAGCTATTCCCGCATTTGAGTGCATCTGAAATTAAACTGGAGCGGGAAACGAGTCTCGAACTCGCGACCTCAACCTTGGCAAGGTTGCGCTCTACCAACTGAGCTATTCCCGCATTTGAGTGCATCTGAAATTAAACTGGAGCGGGAAACGAGTCTCGAACTCGCGACCTCAACCTTGGCAAGGTTGCGCTCTACCAACTGAGCTATTCCCGCTCTGATATTTGTTGCTTCGTATATCGAAGAAGACGCAATTATTATGGATTTAATCGTGTGCGTCAAGTGTTTTGTTTTTATTTTTTTAAAAAATTTATTTGAATTCTTTCCATGCCATTTTCAGGTAGTAGCACATTGACCAGATGGTCAATACAGATGCTATAAACATCAATATGTTACCAATGAGATAGAAAGGATCGTTATATTTGTCTGTGCCGATAAGCAAAAGGAAGATGGCGATCATTTGGGCAGTGGTTTTGAATTTGCCGATGGTTGCCACGGCAACGCTGCCGCGTTTGCCCATTTGTGCCATCCATTCGCGCAAGGCGGAAATGGTGATTTCTCGGCCGATAATAATCATGGCGAAGATGGCGTATGTTCTGCCAAGGCTGACGAGCAGGAGAAGGGCAACTGCGACCATGAGTTTGTCGGCAACGGGGTCGAGGAATGCGCCAAAGTCGGAAGTTTGTTTCCAGCGGCGTGCCAAAAAGCCGTCGAACCAGTCTGTAATAGCGGCAAGTGCAAAGATAATAGCGGCCGTCCAGTTGACGGTTTGTGGTTGAATCCATGTGTTCGGTAAATAGAATAGGATGGTGAACACGGGGATTAATAGGACGCGCATCCAGGTAAGTAAAATAGGTATGTTCCAAGGCATGGTTTGGGATCTTTTGGATGATGTGTCGGATTGTTCATTATAGCTTATTTGTTCACTCTGCTTTTTGAAGTGTTGTTTTTTTGCCAACAAGTATCTTGGGCATAGATTTTTGTCGTGTGGGTTGTGAAGAAAATCTGCTAAGGCCGTCTGAAAAATAGGCTGTTGCGGGGTGTAAATGTTTTTGGGTAGAAAAGTGGCTGCGAAATAGTGGGCAATAAGGTCTGCCTGCTGTTCGATATTTAATTGGTTGATGTGGGGTAAGGGCATGGGGTAGGCGTAAGCTTTGCGTTTTCTGTATCCGCCTTTGAGCATGATGAATAGGCCGGAAAGCCAAACTTTGTGACCGCGTTGGTGTTGCCAGACATGTGTCAGCTCATGAATCAGCCAAATTTTGTAGGCTATGCCGGCTTGAGTGAAATCTTCAGGGCAGTGTTTACGCGGAAAGTATATGTTTCCATTGGGCGCAATGGCGGTATTGGCGTTGGGTAGAAGCGGAATGCCGCGATATATTTTGATGCGGTGGAAGTTTATGCTGTCCACAAAAACTTGTTTTGCCATACGGACTTCGTTTTCGGTCAGTCTGCGCCAATCGGAAAAAATCATATTTGGAAGAGAATATAAGAGGGTATGAAGATTTCAGGCCGTCTGAAAGGTTTCAGACGGCCTGGGTCGGGATTTATTGTTCTGTTGAAGCAGCTTGTTTGCCGTTGTCGAACAATTTGTCCATGGGTGTCAGGTTGACTGCATTGCCTTGGCTGACTATCCATTTGTTTTCAACACGCCATACGCCTGAAGCATCTTCAACGCGCAAGTACCAATGATTGGTTGGGCGTAAAGGCTTAAAGACGGCTTCGTATTCCATGCGGCCGTTTTGCGGCTCGGCTGTTACGGCACGCAGCTTGACGGTTTGGTCATCGGCTTTGCGCGTCGGGTGCATCAACAATAGGTTTAATGGCTGTTTGGTATCGAATTGTCCGCTGACGAATACTTTGGCGGCGTTCATATCCGGACTGATTAAAACCTGCACCTGAATTTGCCGTTTAACGGCTTCTTCATCGCGGTGAAGTTGGATTTCGATGTGTTTGCCGTCTTTGTAGTAATCGTCAGACACCAAGTCTGTCGTGTGTTCTTTTGCGACGAAGAACATGGAAACGCTGGCGATAACGACGAAGATGGGGCCGGCCATCAGCACCCAGGGCCAAATATGTTTGTACCAAGGTTTGATTTGGGGTTGTGGGGACACCGTTTATTCTCCGATAAAGGTTGCTTTTTCTTCTAAAGTAGTCGGTTTGGAGTCGGCAGAGCCGGTCTCGCGATAGGTAAAGGTAAATTCGATCGGATGGCTGCCTTTGTCGGCGTATTCGGGAATGGTAGATACCTGTACCGGGATGGTAACGGTTTCCCGCGGCGCAATTTTAATACCGTTTTCAGGCAGGCCGGTCAGCGCGATTTCATCAAAGCCTTTGACGGTTGCGGTCATCAGTTGTTCGTTTTCACTATTGTTGATAATGCGCAGGTTATAGGCATTTTCCAACCAGCCTTGGCTGTTTTCGCGAACCATGACGCCACGGTCTTTCAGGATATCGACTTCGACCATTTTTCGGGTGGAAATGCCGACCAGGAAGGCGATGATGACCACCAGGAGTACTGCGCCATAACCGGCTACGCGCGGACGTTTCAAGCGTTTTTTGATGTCGCTTTCAGGGTATTCGTGTTCCAACGCGCCTTCGGTCGTATAACGGATCAAGCCGCGCTCGTAGCCCATTTTGTCCATGATTTCGTCACAGGCATCGATACACGCCGCACAGCCGATACATTGGTATTGCAAACCGTTGCGGATGTCGATACCGACGGGGCAGACTTGCACGCACATGGTGCAGTTGATGCAGTCGCCCAAGCCGCTGTCTTCTTTGTTGGCGGTTTTCTTGCGTGCGCCGCGCGGTTCGCCGCGTTCGGCATCGTAAGAAATAATTAGCGTGTCTTTGTCAAACATTGCACTTTGGAAGCGTGCATACGGGCACATATGCAGACAAACTTTTTCGCGCATGATGTGGGCGAAGAAGAACGTCATGAATCCGTAAAACGCTGCGGCAAACATCGCGCCGCCGCCTGCTGCTCCGGTAAACAAATCAGGAACAAACTGGCGGATCGGGACAAACCAGCCGGCAAAGGTAATGCCTGTCCATGCGCAGACAAGGAAAATCAGCAGGTATTTAGTGGCTTTGATGCGGATTTTGGTGAAATTCCACGGCGATTTTTCCAGTTTTAGGCGTTTGTTTCTATCGCCTTCGACCAAGTTGTCAATCCACAGCATAATTTCGGTGTAAACCGTTTGCGGGCATGAATAGCCGCACCACAAACGGCCGGCAATGGTTGTCCACCAAAACAATCCGAATGCGCAAATCATCAGCAGCAAGGCAAGGTAGATCAAATCGCCCATGCCCAGCGACAGTCCGAAAATGAAGAAATGACGGTCAGGGATATTGAATAAAACCGCCTGACGGCCGCTCCAGTTGAACCATGGAATAACGTAAAATACAAACTGGGTCGCCAATACGGCGGCGATACGCAGTTTGGCAAAGCGTCCTTCCGCCTTCTTAGGATGGATACGTTCGCCTTCAGGATGGATTTGAATCACGCTGGATTTGGGTTTGGAAGGTTTGGGTGCAGTGGCTTTTGCTGTTTTTTCTGTTGAGGGTGTGGTGTTTTCAGCTTGGTTTTCTGGTGACATTTCGGTGTTCCTTGATGAAGTGCACACAAGCCTGTTGTCATGGTAGTAGTTTGATGTGAATGTTTTCAGACGGCCTTTCGCGTGCATACAAATCATAACATTTGAGTCTATTCAAAGCAAAAGAAGGACTTCATCTTAACAATGGATTCCTTGCGGCCGTTTGATGTAGGGCCGTCTGAAAAGGGCGGTATTCAAAGGTTTACGGTTCAGCTTGTGTACAAACTTATAGTGATTTGCTATTTACACGATAAAAATATATAAAGCACTGTTTCAAAACGAAATAACAGTTAATATCATCTATTCATTCCGTTTCGGGCAACCGAGTGGAAACAGGCCGTCTGACAAAGCGAATATCAAAAGCTATCCTTGAAAGCACGGCTGATTCAGGCGATAATCGGTACACCTTTTTTCATATTTCCAATCTTGTCCAAGGAAGGTCAAACCATGTCTCAACTGGCAAACGCAATCCGTTTCCTCTCAGTCGATGCCGTACAGAAAGCAAACTCCGGCCACCCCGGCGCACCTATGGGTATGGCGGAAATGGCGGAAGTATTGTGGACGAAGTTCCTCAACCATAACCCTGCCAACCCGAAATTCTACAACCGTGACCGCTTCATCCTTTCCAATGGTCACGCGTCCATGCTGCTGTACAGCCTGTTGCACCTGACCGGTTACAACGTATCCATCGAAGACTTGAAAAACTTCCGCCAATTGCACAGCAAAACCCCCGGCCACCCCGAATACGGCTACACCGACGGTGTGGAAACCACGACCGGCCCATTGGGACAAGGTATTGCCAACGCTGTGGGCATGGCTTTGGCCGAAAAAATCTTGGCTGCCGAATTCAATAAAGACGGCTTGAACATCGTTGACCACCACACCTACGTCTTCATGGGCGACGGCTGCATGATGGAAGGCGTGTCGCACGAAGCCTGTTCGCTCGCCGGCACTTTGGGCTTGGGCAAGCTGATTGTTTTATATGATGACAACAATATTTCCATCGATGGTAAAGTGGATGGTTGGTTTACCGAAAACATCCCGCAACGCTTTGAAAGCTACGGCTGGCATGTCATTCCAAATGTAAACGGTCATGATACCGATGCCATTCAGACGGCCATTGAAGCGGCCAAAGCCGAAACCGGCAAACCGTCCCTTATCTGCTGCAAAACCTTAATCGGCAAAGGCAGCGCCAACAAAGAAGGCAGCCACAAAACCCACGGCGCACCTTTGGGCGCGGACGAAATCGAAGCCACGCGCAAACATTTGGGTTGGGCATATCCTGCGTTTGAAATTCCGCAAGAAATCTATGCCGCATGGAATGCAAAAGAAAAAGGCGCAAAACTTGAAGCCGAATGGAACGAGCTATTCGCCCAATATCAAGCCAAATACCCTGTCGAAGCCGCAGAATTCGTGCGCCGCATGGATAAAAAACTGCCGGATAACTTCGATGCATACGTTCAAGCCGCATTGAAAGAAGTGTGTGTCAAAGCCGAAACCATCGCCACCCGCAAAGCCAGCCAAAACAGCATTGAAATTTTGGCTAAAGAGTTGCCCGAGCTGGTGGGCGGTTCTGCCGACTTGACCCCATCCAACCTGACTGACTGGTCGGGCAGCGTCTCCGTTACCCGCGAACACGGTGGCAACTACATCCACTACGGCGTACGCGAGTTCGGCATGGGTGCCATCATGAACGGCCTTGCCCTGCACGGCGGTGTGAAACCCTTCGGCGCGACTTTCCTGATGTTCAGTGAATACGAGCGTAACGCCTTGCGTATGGCTTCGCTGATGAAAATCAACCCTGTATTTGTGTTTACCCACGACTCCATCGGCCTCGGTGAAGACGGCCCGACCCACCAACCCATCGAACAAACCGCCACCCTGCGCCTGATTCCAAATATGGATGTATGGCGTCCGTGCGATACTGTTGAATCCTTGGTGGCGTGGTCTGAAGCCGTTAAAGCGGCTGATCATCCGTCCAGCTTGATTTTCAGCCGTCAAAACCTGAAATTCCAAGCACGCAACGAACAGCAACTGAATGACATCAAACGCGGCGGCTACGTCATCAGCGAAGCCCAAGGCAATGCCCAAGCCGTCATCATTGCCACTGGTTCTGAAGTTGAATTGGCTCTGGAAGCGCAAAAAGTATTGGCAGAACAAGGTATTGCCGTGCGTGTCGTTTCCATGCCGTCCACCAACGTATTCGACCGCCAAGATGCCGCCTATAAAGCTGCCGTTCTGCCCGAAGGCTTGCCACGTGTAGCCGTAGAAGCCGGACACGCCGACGGTTGGTATAAATACGTCGGTTTGAACGGCGCAGTAGTCGGTATCAATCGCTTCGGCGAGTCTGCACCTGCTGATTTGCTGTTCAAAGAATTCGGCTTTACCGTAGACAATGTGGTTGCCACTGTTAAATCCGTTTTGTAAATCAGATTTTTGGTTGAGATAAAAAGGCCGTCTGAAATTTCAGACGGCCTTTTTTCTAGGTCGTATCGTTTGGATTTGCGAATACAATGAGTTGTAATTCAAATAGAAACACTTTAATCAACATCATTTTCGAGTATGTGGGGAATTTTTTTAATTTAGCAACTGTTTTCCAAATACCTGTTTCTTAGAATTTTCGACGATCTTCCACCTGTGTAGGAAAAAAGGCTGATTGAAACGGCATGTTTTGTTCCCATCCCTGTTACATTAAAACTGTTTCTCCACACTGATGAATGTCTGCATATTTTTGCGGGAATAGAAGCCGCTCATATTGCTGTCGATTTTCAGATAACGGAAATTCAAATGCGGTACCAAGCCTTTCCATGCAATTTTATTGTGCCAAATAGATACATTTGTCTGATATTCATGGTCTTTTCGGGTCAGGCGATACACCAGGCTACCCGGTGCATCAAAGGTACGGCGGGCGTAGCGCAGGTTGGTGCGGATACCGAATCCGTTCTCAAACGCTTTCACCGCGCCGAAGCGTATGCCCTTGCGCACGGATGCCTGCTCCGCTTCTTTGGTCATGTCGTGCGACCAGTCTGCACTGCCGTAGAGCAGCCAGTTTTTCGGCGCAGAGTATGCCAGCGTTGCTCCCACTAGCGGCATATGGCTGTTGTAACGCGCAGCCGTGTTGCTGTTCCGATAGTATTTTTTGATATAGCCTGCATTGAGCGAAAGCCGCCATTTTTCGTTCAGACGACGTGAGAAATCGGTATGGATACCGGTTTCGCGATTATAGCGTTTGCCGCCCAGCCAGTTTTGCTCGGCAAACGGCACAACCCCGAAGGATTGCACCGCCGAACGGTTTTTATAGCCTGCCGCCAAGCGCAGGCTTTGCTCGTTAAAATCCTGATTGTCCCAATAATGCACGCCGTCGCCGCTCAGGCTGCCGTAAACAAAATGATGTCCGCCCACATTGATTTCGCGCGATACGCCAGCGCCATAGCGGATACCGTGCGCCTTTTGCGGCAGGCTGTCAGCGGTTTTATTCCAGCGTCTGCCGTTCCATTCTATAACGCGCTCGGACGAGGCATTGTTCACATTATCGGTCTGCTCGTATTGCAGTGAAACATCAGGCTGCCAGCTTTGCGCCGATTCAATGGCGGCAAGATAGCGGTCGGCAAGTTGCTGCATGGGCGGCTGCAAATCCGGTTTTGCCCGTTTCAATTCAGCTTTTGCCTCATGGTACTGTTTGTTTTCAAACATCATGACACCCAAATCGAAACGCGGATACGCCAAATCGGGATGTTTTGCCAAAATGCCGCGATAGAGCGATACAGCCTCACCATGCCGCAACTGACTGCGCCGCAACGCGCCTAAAGCATAATCGTATAAAACGGCATCCCGGTCGGGCGCGGCTTTATATTGTGCCAACAAGCCTTCCAGCATCTTCCAGTCCCGTCCGATTAATGCGCGGTTGATCTGTGCTTCCAATGAGGAATCGGCAGAAAGGTCGTCTGAAAGCCTCTGTTCTGCGGGTTTGTCGTCGGTAAAATCTTTTGAAGGTGTTTCGCTGTTAGGCTGCTTGTCAAAAAATACAGGCGCAGGTACACGGACAACGGGTGTATCGGCAAGGGCGGCCGTTGGGAAAGAGAGCATCAGTAAGACGAGATGATTTTTATTCATTTTATTCAGTAGGATATGGATTGTAGGCGTATCCTGTCATTATACGGATAACGCGGTGAAAATGGTCGAAAAGGTCGTCTGAAACGTTTTCAGACGACCTTTTGGTTATATCACATCCAAATTAGCGGGAGCCGGCAAAGCCGATTTCACTGTCGTTAACCGTATCATTAACCGTACCGACTATTTCTTCTGCGTTAGGACCAAAGAAGCCGAGCGCGTAATTGCCGCGGCTGGAAGAGCCTTGAATACCGTGTCCCTTAATTACTGTGTTATCGATTTCGTTGGTATGGCTGACTTCCCCGATAGACGCTTCATTCAGATTGATGTCGCTGCCGATTCCGGTAATTTTACCGCTGCCTTTTCTGCTGTCGAAGTCAACAGAGTACGCCAATTTGCCTTGGCTTGCGCCATCGCTTGCAATACCTGAGTAGTTAAATTTGCCCGCAGTCGGCAGGGTTTGGGTAGTTTGACCTTTAATCAGGATATAAGTATCGTCAAGTTTTTCTGATTCATTGACCCCTGATCCTCTAACTGTTGTATTAGTCGGATTGATACCTGCAATCAAAGAATAGTTTTGGCGGTAAATATGGGCTTTACCGCTTCGGGTAACGGTGTAATTGTTACCAGAAGCATTTGCAATGGCAGTTTCTTGGAAGTTTTGATTGAGCTTTAATTCTTTGAGCGGGTATCCAGATAAATTAATATTGCTGCCGCTGCTGGATTGAGTGCCCAGTGTTACCTTGTATGATTTCAGAGTAGCAGTAGTTCCCTTTCCTCCGATTTTTTGTGCCAATTTTTGAATATCCTCGATTGCGTTGGTTTTCAACCCGCCGTATGAAACCGAAAAATCAACGCGCGGCGGCGGATTATTAGCAGCAGTGTTACCGCTATTGGCGGGGTTATTCGCATTTGCAGCAGTATTGCCATTACTGGAGGGATTATTTTGATTGTTGGCAGCAGCCGCATTGCCGTTATTTGTTTGGCTGCCGTTGGACGGATTGGTTACAGTCGGGTTAGTGTTGGGCAGGGTGCTGTTGGGAGAATCACTGCCGCTGCTGCAAGCTGCCAAGCTCAGGGCGATAATAGTTGCTGCGCTTATTTTTTGTAAAGACATAGATGCTTCCTTTGTAATGATTGGGTTGATAATTGAAATGCAGACGTATTATCAACCAGTCATTTTAAAATATCAAGTAAATAATTTACAAAAACAACAGAACTGTTAAATTTTGCAACAGTCGGCTATTCATAATTCTCGATTATGCATACCGAACAAGACAAAATTGATTTCAGCGAACGCTTGAAAACCGCAATCAGGCTGGCGGGTTTGGATAATCTTTCCAACGCCAGCCTTGCCAACCGCTTCAATCTGCGCCATCCCAATCAATCCGTCAGTACGCAGGCTTTCCATCATTGGTTGGTCGGACGTTCGATTCCGACGCCCGATAAAATCGAAACGCTGGCGAAATGGCTGGATACCAGCGGAGAATGGCTGCGGCACGGACGAATGTTGGAAGAAGGTGGGGCAGTTTCCCCGCAAGAGGCGTTGTTGTTGAAATATTTCCGCGCGCTGTCGCCGGAAAAGCAGGAGGCGTTGATTACTTTGCTTCATAAAGTGGAGGATTGAGTTTTTATCACAAAAAGGTCGTCTGAAAACGGAAATCTCGTTTTCAGACGACCTTTTTTGCCTTTATCCTTCAAACTGCTGCTGTTTCAGGTTTGACCTTGCTTTTCTTAAACTTCAATACGGCTTCTTCTTTTGCTGCATCCCAGTCTATCAGCACGAAGCCGCCGTCGGCGAGTTTTCCGAACAGGAGTTCGTCGGCGAGTGATTTGCGGATTTTTTCCTGAATCAGGCGGTGCATCGGGCGTGCGCCCATTTGCGGGTCGAAACCTTTTTCCGCCAGATATTTGCGCAAGGCCGGTGTGAATTCGGCTTCGACTTTTTTGTCGAGGAGCTGGTGTTCGAGCTGGAGAAGGAATTTGTCCACAACTTTGACGATGATGGGTTCGGACAAGGGCGCAAACGGGATAATCGCGTCCAAGCGGTTGCGGAACTCGGGCGTGAAGAGTTTGTTGATCGCCTGCATTTCGTCGCCGCGTTCGCGTTTGGCGGTAAAGCCGAGGCTGGGTCGGCTGAGGCTTTCCGCGCCTGCGTTGGTGGTCATAATCAGGATGACGTTGCGGAAATCGGCGCTCTTGCCATTGTTGTCGGTCAGTTTGCCTGCGTCCATGACTTGCAGGAGGACGTTGAAAATGTCGGGGTGGGCTTTTTCGATTTCGTCCAAGAGCAACACGCAGTGCGGTTGTTTGTTGACGGCTTCGGTTAAAAGGCCGCCTTGTTCAAAGCCGACGTAGCCCGGCGGCGCACCGATGAGGCGCGATACGGCATGGCGTTCCATGTATTCGGACATATCGAAGCGTTGCAGCGGTACGCCCATCGAGTAGGCAAGCTGTTTGGCGACTTCGGTTTTGCCGACGCCGGTCGGGCCGGAGAAGAGGAAGCTGCCTATCGGTTTGTCGGGCAGGGCAAGGCCGGAACGCGACATTTTGACGGCGGCAACCAACGCATCGATGGCGTTTTCTTGACCGTAAACCATGTTTTTCAAATCACGGCCGAGGAATTGCAGCACTTGTTTGTCATCGTGCGACACGGTTTTTTCTGGAATCCGCGCAACTTTGGCGATGACGGTTTCGATTTGCGCTTTACCGATGACTTTTTTCTGCTTGGATTTGGGCAGAATCCGTTGCGCCGCTCCTGCTTCGTCCATTACGTCAATGGCTTTGTCAGGCAGGAAACGTTCGTTGATGTAGCGGGCGGAAAGTTCGGCGGCGGCTTCGAGCGCACCTTGCGTATAGCGCACTTGGTGAAAACCTTCGAACATCGGTTTCAAGCCGCGCAGGATTTGCACGGTTTCGGCGACGGTGGGCTCGACCACATCGATTTTTTGGAAGCGGCGGCTTAAGGCGTGGTCTTTGTCGAAAATGGTGCGGTATTCGTCGTAAGTTGTCGCGCCGATACAGCGCAATGAACCTTTCGCCAGCGCGGGTTTGAGCAGGTTGGACGCGTCCATCGTGCCGCCGCTGGTACTGCCCGCGCCGATGATGGTGTGGATTTCGTCGATAAACAAAATGGCGTGCGGGATTTTTTCGAGCTGTTTCAAGACGGATTTGACCCGCGCTTCAAAGTCGCCGCGGTATTTCGTGCCCGCCAAAAGCGAACCCATATCCAGCGCGTACACTTCGGCTTCTTTCAGCGCATCGGGAATGTCGCCGTTAACGATTTGATGTGCCAAACCTTCCGCCAGTGCGGTTTTGCCCACGCCTGCTTCGCCGACCAAAAGCGGATTGTTTTTGCGGCGGCGGCACAGGATTTGCACCAGCCGTTCCATTTCGTGTTTGCGACCAATCAAAGGATCGATGCGGCCGGCTTTGACTTCGGCGTTGAGGTTGACGGTGTAGTCGGAAAGTGAGCCGGTTTTTTGTTCGGCTTCCTCACCCTCGCGTCCCAGGCCGTCTGAATCATTGCCGTCTTCGTCATCGGGTGAGCCATGGGCAATGCAACGCAAGACTTCAAAGCGCGTAATGGATTGCAATTTGAGGAAATAAACGGCATGGCTTTCGGATTCGCTCATCATGGCAACCAAAATATCCAAAGGCTCTACTGAGGCTTTACCGGCAGACTGGGTATGCACCATTGCCCGTTGGATGACGCGTTGGAAGCCCAATGTCGGCTGGGTTTCGACCGTATCCAGAAGATGATCGGGAATTTGCGGCGTATTTTCGGCAACACTGGCGGCCAGCTGCTCAGACAGGACTTTCAAATCCGCACCACACAGTTTCAAGACGTTCGGCACAGCCGCATCTTCTTCTATCAGCACCAAAAGCAGGTGTTCCAAGCTGATAAACTCATAACGCGCGTTGCGTGCTTCACGGTAGAGCAGTTGCAGGATGTGTTCCAATTCGGGTGAAAGCATGGTTTAAACCTCTTCGACTATACATTTGAGCGGATGCCCTTCAGCTTTGGCGCGTTCCATGACCTGATGCTGCTTGGTTTGCGCAATATCGCGCGTGTAGGTGCCGCACAGGCCTTTGCCTTCGTGGTGCACCAGCAGCATGACGGCCACGGCCTGTTCTTGTGCAAGCATAAAGACTTCGGTCAGGATTTCGACGACAAATTCCATGGTGGTGTAATCGTCGTTCAATAAAAATACGCCGTAACGTTTCGGCGGCTGTGTGTTGATATCGCTGAGCAGGGTATCGGATTGGTGGTCGGTATTCGGATGGTTCATGATCTTAGATTTCAGTTTTCAGACGGCCTGTTTAAGAGTGCAAACCGTTTTCTGTTGTATTTCGGTCAATTTTTTCTATTTTCCCACTTTTTTGAAAACATAGCTTGACGTTTTGTCTTAACAAATGTAAAAAGACGGTTAAGCAGAAGTTGGCACTCGACCGCGTAATAAAAACGGGGGAGAAACGCTGAACGTTTTAGTTTGCTGTATGCCTTGTTTTGCTGATTTTGTTAATTTTTAAGTATAGGAAGTTTCTAATGGCAACCGGTATCGTAAAATGGTTTAACGACGCTAAAGGTTTTGGTTTCATCACTCCTGATGAAGGTGGCGAAGATCTGTTCGCTCACTTCTCAGCGATCAACATGGAAGGTTTCAAAACCCTGAAAGAAGGCCAACGCGTGTCTTTCGACGTAACCACCGGCCCTAAAGGCAAACAAGCTGCTAACATTCAAGCTGCTTAATCAAATGCGCGGCGTAAGCCGTAAAATCATGGCGGGGTTTCCCGCCATTTTTTATGGGCGTTCGGGTTAAAAATTATGAATCCAAATTCATCTTATCAAAATGCTTTAAACCAGTTGGACGAGCTTATCCGTCATTTCCGCAGCGAAGGCGAGGTCAGCTGCGCCGTTGCCGAGCGTGAAGACCAAATTTTGATCCGCCTTGCCAATTTGAAACTGGATTTGCGCCCTGAAGATGAAAAAGCCATTGCCGATATAGACCGCTTTTACCGCCGCCATGTTTTAAGCGAATAAACGTTTCAAAACCGTTTGCCGTTTTAATTTTTAAGCATGCCTGATAAAATAGGCCGTCTGAAAAGTTTGTAAAGAATCAGCACAATGAGTATTGCCAATAATAAAAAAGCCTTTCACGATTTCTTTATCGAAGACCAAATCGAAGCCGGTATAGTATTGGAAGGATGGGAAGTCAAAGCCATCCGCGCTGCACGCGTGCAATTAAAAGAAAGCTATATCTACTGGAAAAAAGACGCATTTTATTTGGTGGGCTGCCACATTACCGCATTGCCCACTGCCTCGACACACGTCAAACCCGACCCTGTCCGCCCGCGTAAGTTGTTGTTGAAACAATCGGAAATCAATAAGTTAATCGGCAAAACCGAACGCGCCGGTTATACGATTGTGCCTTTAAACCTGCATTACACCCGCGGTAGAATCAAAGTGGAAATCGGTTTGGCCAAGGGTAAGAAACAGCATGACAAACGCCAAAGCCTGAAAGAAGCAGATTGGAAGCGTGAGAAACAACGTTTGATGAAAAACGTACGTTGATTTTTTCAGACGGCCTTTGCATAAAGGCCGTCTGAATATTTATTGTTTGAAAATTTTAAAAAGGAAAACAGATGAAAACCATGATTTTAACGGCGGCTTCAGCCGTATTGTTGCTGGGTGCGTGTTCTACTACGGAACAAAGAGTATTGAAACCTGAAGAGCTGTCCAGCATTAAACATGTCTGCATCATTCAAAACGCAAAAGTAAGACCACATGATTTGGATCGTGCTTTGTCCAAAGCTTTGGCAAAACGCGGCATTGGCAGCACGATTGTAACCGCGGATAACCGCGGCAAACTGTATGATTCTTCTTGCCCGTATAACCTGCGTTACAAAACCAAAGGCAATAACGAAATCTTGCGTAAAGGCGTATTTGTGTTGCGAAGCACCAAGTACGCGGTTTCTACGGTCAGCTACTCTTTGAACGATGAAAACCACTTCCGAACCAATCCTGATTTGGTGAAACAGGCCGAAGGCGTTGTCGCCAAACTGTTGGAAAAAAACAGCAAATAAAAGCCAGAATAAAAAAACCGGCTTGCCGTGATATGGAGAATATCGGGCAAGCCGGTTTTATTTTCAGACGGCCTTAAATGGATTTGATTTTTTCCCAAAGGGTTTTGACCGTACCTTGATAGTAAGTATCGGAAGTGCAATAGACTGTTTCTAAAGCACATTGTCCTTGAGAGCCGTATTTTTTGATACATTGGCTCAAGGCAATTTGATGCACGTTTTTGAAGCGCGGAGATGTGATGGCCACCACGTTTTGAGCAGTCAATTTGCCCATGGCTTTAGGGTAGGCAACCGCGATACAGGTATTGTGCAGTGGGACAACCGTTTTGCAGCCTGTTGCTTGGCCTGCGCCGATACCGGCTAAGGCATCTTGGCCTTTGCAGAATGTTTCGAGTTCGGCTGTCGCGTCCAGTTGGGTGGCATTTTCTTTGGTGGTTTTGATTTGCAGCGCTTCGTTGCTGTCGGCTGGGTTTTGCCACATGGCCAGGTAGCCGTAAGTGTCGGCAGCCAGGGCGGCAGGAGTCAGTGCGCAAAGGATAAGTGTCGTTAGTGTTTTTTTCATATTTGTTCCCTGTTTGTTGGGTATTTGTTGTCATTATAAAGCAAAAGTACTTATTTGATATAAATTTGCCATTAAAATGAAATTTAGTGTGGCAAACAGATAATAGGCCGTCTGAAATTTCAGACGGCCTGTTGATGATGTTTCAAAGAATAGGGCGCAGTTTAGAGATTCATGCGCCGTGGCGGTCGAGCCAACGTTCGGCATCAAGTGCGGCCTGACAGCCGGAAGCTGCGCTGGTGATGGCTTGACGGTAGGTATGGTCTTTAACGTCGCCAGCCGCCCATACGCCTTCGATATTGGTGGCGCCGACATTGTCGCCGGTGCCGCCTTTGGTTTTCAAATAGCCGGTTTCGTCCATATCAAGTTGGCCTTTGAAGATGTCGGTGTTGGGTTTGTGGCCAATGGCGATGAAGACGCCTTTTACAGCGATTTCTTCAGTGCTGCCGTTATTGTGTTTCAGGCGTGCACCGGTAACGCCGCTTTCGTCGCCCAAGATTTCATCGACCGAGCTGTTGAGCTTGAGGATGATTTTACCTTCTTCAACCCGTTGCATCAGTTTGTCCACCATGATTTTTTCGGCGCGGAAGCTGTCGCGGCGGTGAATCAGGGTAACGGTGTTGGCGATATTGGCAAGGTAGAGGGCTTCTTCTACAGCGGTATTGCCACCGCCGACTACGGCAACATCTTGTTTTTTATAGAAGAAACCATCACAAGTTGCACAGGCGGAAACGCCTTTGCCGGCAAAGGTTTCTTCGCTTGGCAAACCTAAATATTTGGCGGATGCACCGGTGGCAACGATGAGCGCATCGCAGGTGTATTCGCCCATATCGCCTTTGAGGGTAAACGGACGGTTTTGCAAATCGACGGTGTGGATTTGGTCGAAAATCATTTCAGTGCCGAAGCGTTCGGCATGAGCTTGGAAACGGGCCATCAGTTCCGGACCTTGTACGCCTTCTGCGTCGGCAGGCCAGTTGTCCACTTCGGTGGTGGTCATCAGTTGTCCGCCTTGCTCAACGCCGGTAATGATTACAGGGTTAAGGTTGGCGCGGGCGGCATAGACGGCGGCAGTATAGCCGGCAGGGCCGGAGCCGAGGATGATGAGTTTGTGATGGTTGCTCATGATGGTTTCCTTGCTGATAAATGATTGAATTTTGTCGTGTCTACGCTTTCAGACGGCCTAAATTCTACTTGAATCTGCCGCCGTCTGAAATATGTTTGTCGTTTGGGTTTAATGGCTGTCTTTCCATTGATAGTATTTGGAACCGAGGTAAGAACCGAGTTTGCGCAGGAACGGCTGGGTGATGATGTTGCTGTGGCGCAGTTGCTCGAAAGGTTTCAGACGGCCGTCATCACCCATGATGGCTTCGGCAATCGCTAAACCGGCAATGCCGGTAATTGCCATGCCGTGTCCGGAGTAGCCTTGGGCGTAGAAAACGGTAGGGGCGAGGCGGCCGAAATGTGGGGCGAGGTTGCGCGTGATGTCGCATTCGCCGCCCCAAGAATGCTCGATTCTGACATCGGCAAGTTGCGGGAAAACTTTCAGCATGTCTTGGCGGACGAGTTCGGTCATGCGGTCAGGATCGTCGATAAATTCGTTGTCTTTGCCGCCAAAGAGCAGGCGGCCGTCAGCGCTGAGGCGGTAGTAGTCGAGGACGTGGCGGTTGTCGCAGATGGCCATATTGTTGCGGATCAGGTCTTTGGCACGCTCGCCCAGAGGCTCGGTGGCGATAATAAAGGTGCTGACTGCAATGGCTTTTTGTTCCAATACTTTGAATTTTGGGTGTAAACCGGCATAAGTATTGACGGCATAAACGAGGTTTTTGCATTCAACGCTGCCATTGGGCGTGTGTACCAGCCAGCCGTTATCGCATGGCTCGATACGTGTCATGGGGGACTGCTCAAAAAGTTGTACGCCTGCATCGGCTGCCGCTTTGGCAATGCCTAGGGTGTAATTGAGCGGGTGCAAGTGGCCGGATAAAGGATCAAATTGCGCGCCTTGATACATATCGCTGGCTAGTTGTTGCTTCAGCGTGGCTTTATCCCAAAGCTGGTAATGGCTTGCGCCATAATGTTTTTGGGCGTGTTCGTGCCATTGTTGCAATTCTTCCCAATGCTGAGGACGGACGGCGACGGTCGCGTAGCCGCGTTGCCAATCGCATTGGATATTGTGTTTTTGAATGCGCGAGTCAACCAGTTCAACGGCTTGCAGGGATTGCTGCCAGAACCATTGGGCCTGTTCTAAGCCGACTTGTTTCTCGATTTCTTCCATGCCGCAGGCAAAATCGCTGATGACTTGTCCGCCGCTGCGGCCTGATGCGCCGAAACCGATACGTGCGGCTTCGAGCACGATGACTTCATGGCTGTTTTCGGCAAGCGGTAGGGCGGTGCATAAACCGGTCAAGCCGCCGCCGATAACGCAGGTTTCAGTTTTCAGACGGCCTTCAAGCGTCGGATAAGACGGATGGGGATTGGCCGTGCTGACATAGTAGGAAGGAAGGTATTCTTTGAAGCTGGGATTGATCATGATTTGGGCTTTAGGTTGGTTTTCACTTCATTGAAAACAGGTTTTCAGACGGCCAGGAATATGGGCTTAAGTTTAGGCCGTCTGAAAGGATAAAATGCGGTTAATAAAACAGGCTGTTCCGACACTTTATCGGACAGCCTGTCTGCATATTAGGCGGCTTTTTCGGCTGCCAATTTTTCTTGGCGGTAGGCTTCGGCAGCCTCGCGTTCCCGTTTGGTTGCCTGACGCATCATCCAGTAGTTGACGACAATCACCAGCGTACCGATGATGCCGATCAGGATGGTTGCCAAAACGTTCATCTGAGGGTCAAGGCCGAGTTTGATTTTGGAGAAAATTACTTGCGGCAATGTCGATGAACCCGGGCCTGACAGGAAGGAGGTAATCACCAAGTCGTCCAAAGACAGGGTAATGCCCAAGAGGAAGCCGGAAGCAATCGCAGGGGCAATCAGCGGCAGGGTAATCACGAAGAAAATCTTCAGCGGACGGGCACCCAAGTCCATAGCGGCTTCTTCCAAGGATTGATCCAATTCTACCAAGCGCGAGCGGATGACGACGGTAATGTACGCCATGCAAAGCGTGGTGTGGCCGAGGAAGATGGTGAAGAAACCGCGATCGAAGTAGAGCGATTGCAGCAATTCACTGCCTTGCAGGAACATTTGTACCTGAATAATCAGCAGCAGCATGGACAAACCGGTAATCACATCAGGCATCACCATAGGCGCGGAAATCATACCGGCAAACAGGGTGCTGCCGCGGAAGCGTTTAATCCGTGCCATGGCGTAGCCTGCCAATGTGCCGAGTGCCACGGCGGCAAGCGAGGAAACGATGGCGATACGCAATGACAGCCAGGCCGCTTCCAAGATGGTGTCGTTTTCCATCAATGCGCCGTACCATTTGGTCGAGAAACCGCCCCAAACGGTAACCAGCTTGGATTCATTGAAAGAATAGATGACCAAAACCACCAGCGGAATATAGAGGAATGCCAGCGAGAGCAGGAGCATCAGTTTCAAGAACCAGGATAATTTGGTTTTCTGCATTATTTGCCTCCTTCTTCCAATTCGCGGTTTTCATAGTGTTGGAACAGGGCAATCGGTACAACCAGCAGGGCAACCATGACGACGGCGACGGCAGAAGCCAGCGGCCAGTTGTTTTGGTCGAAGAATGCCTGCCACAATACTTTACCGATCATCAGGTTTTCAGAACCGCCCACCAATTCAGGAATCACAAATTCACCGACGGCCGGTACGAAGACCAACATAGAGCCTGCGATGATGCCGGTTTTGGACAAAGGCAGGGTAATGGTAAAGAACGATTTGATCGGACCTGCACCCAAGTCGGAAGCAGCTTCGAGCAGGCGGTTGTCCAGTTTTACCAATTGTGTGTACAGCGGCAAAATCATAAACGGCAGATAGGCGTAAACCATCACCAAATTCAGCGAAAAAGCATTATAGAACAAGTCTAAAGGCTCGCTGATGATTCCGTATTTAATTAAGAAATTGTTGATGATGCCGTTGTGTCCCAATAAGCCCATCCATGCGTAAACACGCAACAGGAAAGAGGTCCAAAAAGGCAGCATGATTGCCAACAGCAGGCCGTTGCGCGCAGCCGGATTCGCGCGCGAAATGGCATAAGCGGTCGGATAACCGATCAACAGGCAGATGATGGTCGTCGTCAGCGCCGTCTTAATCGAAGACCAGTAGGTCATCAGATAGATATTGCTGTTTTCACTGTCACCAAACGGATTGAGCGTATTCCAAAAGTTTTGGAAAATGTCGGCGTAGTTCTGATAGCTGATGGCAATGTTCAGACGGCCTAAGTCTTCATCAATCGTTGTCAGCGGCGTAAATGGCGGAATGGCGATTTCTTGTTCGGCAAAGCTGATTTTCAATACGATGGCGAACGGAATCAGAAACAGAATCAAAAGCCAAATATACGGCACGGCAATCACTGCACGCTGGCCGGGGCGGCGGAACAGTTTGTTTTTCAGTTTTTTAAGGTTCATTGCATTTCCCTCAAATTAACTGAACAGAGGTGTTGGTTGGTTTTCAGGCCAGCTGATGTAGACAGTCTCGTCCCAGGTCGGCGGCGTAATGTTGCGCACATACCAATAAGGTGCGGGAACTTGGCTTTTGACGACACGGCCGTTGGCAAGTTTGATGTGGTAAATCGCGAAGCTGCCCAAGTAGGCAATTTCTTTAACCGTGCCTTGGGCCCAGTTGTGCGCGCCCAAGTGTTCCGGTTTTTCTTTGTGCAAATCAATGTCTTCAGGGCGAATGCTGATCCAAATTTCATGATCGTTCGGAACGCCCAAGCCGTGGTCGATGCGGACGTGGTTTTCCAAGCCGTCACATTTGACGATGGAGAAATCGGCGCGGTCGTCAATAACGACGCCGTCAAAAATATTGGTTTCGCCGATAAATTCGGCGGTAAAGCGGCTGTTAGGATAGTCGTACACGTCGCTAGGTGTGCCGACTTGGCGCAATTGGCCGTCGGACATGATGGCGATGCGGGTAGCCATCGTCATCGCTTCTTCTTGGTCGTGGGTAACCATGATGCAGGTTACGCCGACTTGTTCCAGCGTGTTGACCAATTCCAGTTGGGTTTGTTGGCGCAGTTTTTTATCGAGTGCGCCCAAAGGTTCGTCAAGCAGCAGGATTTTCGGACGTTTTGCCAGGCTGCGCGCCAAAGCGATACGCTGTTGCTGGCCGCCGGAAAGTTGGTGCGGCTTGCGTTTGGCGTATTTGGTCATTTGCACCAGGCGCAACATTTCTTCGACGCGGGCGTCGATTTCGCCTTTAGGCATTTTGTCTTGTTTCAGGCCGAAAGCGATGTTTTGTTCAACGCTCATGTGTGGGAACAGGGCATAGCTTTGGAACATCATGTTGATTGGGCGTTCGTACGGGGCAAGCTTGGTAATGTCTTGACCGTCAAGAATGATTTTGCCCTGATTGGGGCTTTCCATGCCTGCCAACATGCGCAGCAGTGTGGATTTGCCACTGCCTGAGCTGCCCAAAAGGGCGAAGATTTCGTGTTGATAGATGTCCAAGTCGATGTTATCGACAGCGTAATTGTCACCAAACTTTTTCACCAAGCCTTGGATTTGCAAATAAGGTTTGGCTGAAGACGCAGTGGTTGCGGTCATAATGGCAATACTCCAAAAAGAAAGACGAGTACCGGCAAAACGGATTTTCGAATGGGTGATAAAAAGCTGTTTGATTGCTGGCGGGAGTCGGACGGAGGCCGTCTGAAACTCTTGTAAAGCGCACGGGCAGCGTGGATAGAAAGCAGTTTAAGCCTCAGCTTTTGCTCTCGGCAAACTCAATATTATATTAGCCTAAGCCTCATAGGGGCAATATGAAAATGCTTGTAGCAGCTGATTTGAAGCAAATAGGAAAGGAAAGGCAGGCAGGGGAACAGGATAGCGAAAATGGGTAACGTTGTTTTTCTGCACAAAAGGGTTTAATTTATATTTAAATGTCTTAAAAAATAATTCAAGATAGAATAAAATACGCAAATTGCATTAATTTTAATAAAATCGTGCGGATTGCGTTTTATGCGGACAAGATGGTTTTGTTCTAAATAAAAACTAAATCCGCTATATGAATAAAAAGGGAAAACATGAGCATTAAAGAATGGCCTGAAGGGGAACGGCCGCGCGAGAAGCTCTTGGCGCACGGTGCGGCGGCGTTGAGTGATGCGGAGTTGCTGGCGATTTTGCTGCGTGTCGGAACGCGCGGTATGAGCGCGGTTGATTTAGCGCGTTATTTGTTGAGTGAGTTTGGCAGCTTGGGGAAGCTGATGAGTGCGGATGCCAAAACACTCGCTGCTTATAAGGGCATGGGCTTGGCGAGTTATACTCAATTTGCCGTGGTCAAAGAAATCGGGCAGCGGATTTTGGGTGAGGATTTGCAGGAGCAGATTGTTTTGTCAAACCCGAAATCGGTTGCGGATTATCTGCGCCTGCATCTTGGGCATGAAAAAATCGAGGTCAGCGTTGCTTTGCTGCTCAACCGTCAAAATCAATTGATTGCGGTACGGGAATTGTCGCGCGGTACGGTGGCGGAAAACACAGTTTATATTCGTGAAATTGTCAAATTGGCATTGGATGAATACGCCGACAGTTTGATTTTGGCACACAATCATCCGGGCGACTCGGCAAGGCCGTCTGAATCTGATGTGAAGTTTACAGAGCGTTTGAAACAGGCTTTAAGTTTGGTGGATATTACGCTGTTGGACCATTTTATCGTAACGGCAAAAGAAACCTGCTCTTTGCGCGAACAGGGCTATATGTAAGGATGAATGTTCAGACGGCCTCAGTAGGATTGGTTACCTTACTGAGGCCGTCTGAAGGATTATTGCGCTACTTCGTCGGAGGATTCTTCTTTATAGACGATTTCTTCCGATTTTGGCTTTTCTTTGCTCTTCTCCTTCTCTTTTTCTTTATCCTTGTCTTTTTTACCGTCGGGAATGGCGGCATCAATCACTGCACCCGTTCCTTTGACAACCAACTTTCCGGCAGTCAGGACGGTTGTGGCGGCCAAATCGACAGCCGCACCTACAACGCAGCCGTTAAGCGTCAGACAAAGGGCAAGTGCCGGAATCAGGCGGTTTGTGCATCTCAATGACTGCATCCGCAGTGTCCTTCGTGATGATGGCTGCACCCGAGTGCTTCTTGCCAAGCATCATCATCGCCGTCAAATTCTTCAACTTCGTCAAATTCGCCGTTTTCTACCATGCTTACCAACTCTTCCAAGCTTTCTGCGCCTTCTACCCAAAAGCAGGGAATATCGGGTGGTGTGTCGGGGGCAAGCAGGGCGGCTTGTTGGTCGTGCCAAGCAATCCAATAGCCGTTTTGCGTTTGTACGAATACGGCATCGGGATGGATGGTTTCGTTTTCGGTATTGACCAGCATTCTGGCGGCGATATCGGTTTGAAAAGGTAAGGTTTGCATGATGGTTTGAGAATGTGAGAAAAGAAAGTATTGTAACATGGCAAAAACAAAAGCACCGTCTGAGTCAGGCGGTGCGTTTGTGTCTCGGCAATTTGGGTACGGTCAGTTTAGAGTGTCAGCCGCACCGGGAATGTCATTTTGTCAAGATTATTTGTCGTCGTTAGCCAAAACGAAGCGGTAAATAGCCGCGCCAACTGCTGCACCAGCAATAGGAGCCAACCAGAACAACCACAGTTGTTCAACAGCCCAGCCGCCTTGGAACAAGGCAACACCGGTAGAACGTGCAGGGTTAACGGAAGTATTGGTTACAGGAATGCTGATCAAGTGAATCAGGGTCAGACCCAGGCCGATGGCGATAGGGGCAAAGCCAGCCGGAGCCAGTTTGTCGGTAGAACCCATGATGATGATCAGGAAGAATGCGGTTAGGACGAATTCGATCAGCAAAGCAGCCATCATATCGTAACCGTTAGGAGAGTGTTCGCCGAAACCGTTGCTGGCAAAGCCGGAAGCAACAGCATCAAAACCGGTTTTACCGGAAGCAATCAGATACAGAACGCCCGCAGCGGCAATCGCACCGATAACTTGGGATACGATGTAAGGCAACAGGTCTTTACCGTTGAAACGACCGCCGATGAAAAGGCCGACGGAAACGGCAGGGTTGAAGTGGCCACCGGAAATATGGCCGACGGCGTAAGCCATGGTCAGTACGGTCAAGCCGAACGCCAAGGCGACACCGGCAAAGCCAATGCCGAGTTCAGGGTAGGCTGCTGCCAATACTGCGCTGCCGCAGCCGCCGAATACCAGCCAGAAAGTGCCGAAAAATTCTGCAAAATATTTTTTCATTTGTTTTTCCTCGTAAAGGGTGGGGGTGTTGCCGAAGGCATGAATCATAATAATATTGTTTCTAATCGAAAAACGGATTTACCTGTTTTTTCCGGTCTTGACAAAAGGCCGTCTGAAAATGGTGACAAACGGGTAGAGATATGTATTTTGTAGGTTGAGTTTGGTTGATTGAACCTTGTTTTTTGTGAAGTAAATGCCGTTAATGCAAAAGCATTTTGTTTTGTAGGTAATATTATTTATAGATTATTAATTTGATTGGAATCTCTGAACCATATCTGATTTAAAAAGGCCGTCTGAAAAGTTTTCAGACGGCCTTGATTTAAGCAAGGATAAATTAATCCAGATGGTCGCTGCTTTGTGCCAAGATGGTGCGGTTGCCGTTGTTTTCCGCCGGGGAAACAATACCGTCGGCTTCCATTTGGTCAATCAGGCGGGCGGCGCGGTTGTAGCCGATGCGCAGTTGGCGTTGGATATTGGAAATGCTGGCTTTACGCGATTTCAAGACAACGGAAACGGCTTCGTCATACATGGGGTCGAGGTCGCTGTCGTTGCTGCGGCTGGTACCGGTAAAGTCTTCGGTCGAACCGCTGCTTAAAATATCATCGATATAGTCGGGTGCGCCGAATTGTTTCAGGTATTCCACTACGCGGTGTACTTCGTTATCGGAGGCAAACGCGCCGTGTACACGTTGCGGATAGCCGGTGCCGGGCGGCAGGAACAGCATATCGCCTTGGCCGAGCAGGTTTTCCGCGCCCATTTGGTCAAGAATCGTGCGGCTGTCGATTTTGCTGGACACTTGGAAGGCAATGCGTGTCGGAATATTGGCTTTAATCAGGCCGGTGATGACATCCACGCTGGGGCGTTGGGTGGCAAGAATCAAATGGATGCCGGCTGCGCGGGCTTTTTGGGCGAGGCGGGCAATCAGCTCTTCAATTTTCTTGCCTGCAGTCATCATCAGGTCGGCAAATTCATCTACGACGACCACGATAAACGGCAGTTTTTCCAATGGCTCAGGATCTTCAGGCGTGAGGCTGAACGGGCTGCCGATTTTTTCGCCACGCGCGGCGGCTTCGGCAATTTTTTGGTTGAAGCCGGCAAGGTTGCGCACGCCCATAAAGCTCATCAGGCGGTAGCGTTTTTCCATTTCGTTGACGCACCAGTTCAGCGCGTTTGCAGCCAGTTTCATATCGGTTACGACAGGGGCGAGCAGGTGCGGAATGCCTTCGTAAATGCTCAGCTCCAGCATTTTCGGGTCAATCATAATCATGCGCACGTCTTCCGGCGTTGCTTTGAAGAGCATGGACAGAATCATGGCGTTCACGCCTACGGATTTACCCGAACCGGTCGTACCGGCAACCAGTAGATGCGGCGCTTTGGCCAAGTCGGTGACGACAGGCTGGCCGGTGATGTCTTGGCCGAGTGCGAGGGTCAGTTTGGATTTGGACTCGGTAAACGCAGGCGAATTGAAGATTTCGCTCAGGCGGATCATTTGGCGTTTCGGATTAGGCAATTCCAAGCCCATGCAGGTTTTGCCGGGGATGGTTTCCACCACGCGGATGGAAGCCACGCCAAGCGAGCGCGCCAAGTCTTTTTCAAGATTCAAAACGGCACTGCCGCGCACGCCGACATCAGGCTCAATCTCGTAGCGTGTAATGACCGGGCCAGAATATGAGTCCATCACTTTGACTTTAACTTTGAACTCGGCCAGTTTTTCTTCGATGGTAATGCTGTTTTCCAGCAACTGTTCTTCAGTTTGCGAGGCGCTCGGGTCAAACTGCGGCGGCAGGAGCAGGGCAGTGGTCGGTAGAAGCGCATCGGTCAGTGTTGTTGAAGTCGGATGAACTACGCTTGGCATACTCTCTTGAACGCTTGGTTCTACGGTTTGCACAGGTGTTTCAACGACTGTCTGTGTATATTCAGACGGCCTTACGATTGTTTCAATAGATTCAACAGGTTCAATGGTTTCAACCGCTTGAATCGCTTCTGTTTCCTCTTGTACAGGCGCTTCCGGCTCACCATCTAATTCTGTTTCTTCTTCCGCAGATTCGCTGATTAAATAATCGCGGATACTGCGTTCGGGTTGGTTGCTGACATGCGCATTGACTTGTGCATCAAAAATCGGCACTTGGATTTTATGTTCAAAAGCAGGCGGCTCTGGGATATCAATCGGCGCAATCGAGGTTTGGAAAACGGGCGGCTCGGGGATATCGGTTTTCGCCATAGGGACGACCGGTACGGCAGGCGGCTCGACTACGGTTGCGTTTGGCGCGGCAGGTCGGGAGATATAAGGGGATTTTTTAACAGGCGCAGCCGGTTTTGGACGGGACGGCGTTGCTGGTGCGGCAGGTTGCGGTGCAACAGCTTCCGTGGCAGCTTGTTTACGCGCCCATCTTTCGGCGGCCGCTTCGGTATGGCGAACTTGACGGCGCAAGCTGGCAGGACGGCTGATTTGTCCCAAGTTGGCCAGAATTTCGTCATTTTCGATGGTGCGCGGAGAGTAGTCGCGTAATGGTGCGACGGCCGCGGCCAGTTTGTGGCGTGCGGCGGTACGGCGGGCAAGGTTGTCGTGAATATCTTCGGCTTGGATTTCAGAAGGGAATGCCTGCGTGGAAGTATAGGGGAGGATGGCTTCTTTTTCGGCAGTTCTTAAGGCCGTCTGAACGGTTTCGATATGCGGCGCATTGGCTTCTGCCACGCGGACATTATTGGCGCGCGCCAAGGCACGCTCGCGTGTGCGGCGCAAAATTGGGTCGTTGTAGTCGATGATTTCCATACCTGTCATCGGCAGGGATGAAGCGCGCAATAATGGGGTTTCGACTTCGTCTTTGTAAATCGGTGCATTTTTTTCGGCCAAATGCTCGTTCCATTCCTCAACCGCAGCTTCGTGCAGGGAACGGGTGGCTTCTTCTAATGTGATTTCTTCAAAATTGCTGTTTTGCACCAAAGACGGGCTGTATTCGGGCGTTTCCATTTGTGCAAACGGCGTAATTTTAGGAATACGTTCCGGTTTGGCAGATTTGCGGGTTTTAGGCACAACTTTGATTTCTTCTTCGGTCGCTGCGATGTGTTCCGGCTCTTCGGCAACGGGCTCTGCTGCGTGCTCTTCGTCTGTTTCGGCGCGTTGCATTTTATTGTGTTCGAGCGCGGAAAGCAGGCGGATGCGGGCGATTTTATGGTTGTCGGCAGTGCGCTTGTTCATGCTGAACAAACGTTTCAGGCTGTCCAGTTGGCTGGCAAAACCGACCGGGCTGTCTTCTTCGTTGATTTCTTCTTCATCGCCACTGAGTCGTGCCAATTCTTGGCGCCACTTTTGCTCTTGTTTCTGGCGCCACCAGAACAAGCCAGCTATGGCGGCCAGCAGAATTAAAGCCAATATTGTCCAAAGCATGCGTTCATCCCCTTAATTAAACGGCAAAGTCCGTTATTCTAACGCTTTTTTCGGGTAAACAAAACCAGCTGAAACAAGCTTTAACGGCAAAGGCGGACAGGATTGTCAAAGCTGTGGCTTGAGGCGCGTATAATAGGCCGTCTGAACATTTTGCGGATGAGAAGATGATTTTTCAAAACGGATGGTTTCCCGTTGGTGTCGTGATGGCGGCATGGTCTGTGTTGCTGGTGATTTTTGCTTTGTGTGCAAAGCAGGCATGGGTGTCGGTATCGCAGCATCGTTCCGCATTTTTGTTGGCTGCCGTGATGTTGCCGCTGGCTTGGAGTTTGAATGCCTCTCCGGAAAGCGGACAACTGGCCGGCATGAGCTATCATTTGCTCGCCTTGAACCTGACGGCTTTAATGCTGGGCACCTCTGCCGCATTTTGCGTCGGCGTTTTGCTGTTTTTTCCATATTTGTGGCTTTGGGGCGATTGGCATATGTTCCCCATCAATGCCTTGTCCGTATTGCTTTCGCCTTTGTTGGTGAACTTGGGTTTCCGCCATTGGGTGTCGCGTTTGCCTGCCAATATCTTTATCTTTATTTTTCTGAATGGTTTTTGGGCCGCGGCGGTCGGCATGGTGTTTACCGGCGTGGTTTTGGTCGGTTTGTTGGACTGGGCGGATGTATTTGATACGACAGTATTGTGGAAAACCGCTTTTCCTGTTTTCTTCTTAATCGCTTGGGCAGAGGCATTTTTGAGCGGTATTTCAACAGCCATTTTTATTGCGCTCAAGCCGCAATGGATTTGTACTTTCGATGACGGCAGATATTTGAAATCTGCGCCTAAGATTTGGCAATAAGATATGAAGGCATCTTTGTGTGGTTTTCAGACGGCCTCATGACCGGATGGCCTGTTTTCAATTAAATTTTTAACGTGTTATGTTTGCTTATATTTTTCCCATTGTTTGCGGTGCCGCTGTCGGGGCTGTATTGCGTTGGCTGTTTGGCTTGGTGCTGGTGTCTTCTGCGCCTTTTTCTATTGGTACATTGGCGGCAAACTGGCTGGGCGCGCTGCTGATCGGCGTATTGGCAGAACTCTTAACCGATCCGCAATGGCGTTTGCTTTGGGTTACCGGATTTCTCGGCAGTTTGACCACATTTTCAGGTTTTTCAGTGGAGATGGTGGGTTTGATGCAGGCGCAACGTTGGGGCATGGCTTTGATGGCAACCTGTCTGCATGTTTTCGGTTCGTTTGGTTTGACGGCGCTGGGGATTAAATTGGTGCAGATTTGGAAGTAAGTTGCTATTTTATTTGAAAAATAAACCGAAGGCTGTCTGAAGATCTGTTTTCAGACGGCCTTCGGCTTTATCAATTAGGGTTGTACATAGCTTTTTGTACGCGCTAAATCGGTAATCAACAGCGGATTGTCTTTGCGCATCATATCGATCAGCTCTTGGCAACGTTTGGTTGTTGGATCTTGCCAGAGCCAGTCAAGTTCAGGCTGGGTAAGGCCGACTATCTGAAGAAATTGAACTTCACCGTTTGGCGTTTTGATAGCGGGCAGCTTGGGATCTGGTGCGAAGGCTACGCCGACGATGGCGGTTTCTGTATCCATTCGGATAGGGCCGTTAGTTGAAGTAAAGTGGTAGGCTTCAAACCAGTTGCCGCTTTCAAAAACGTAACGGCCAAGGTTATTCATCATGTTGACTGCCCAATAAGGCTCGTGTTTGGTGTTGTAGTCAGAATCCGGATCCTGATCCTGATCGTAAGGGGGAGTACGGAAGGTAAATTCAAATCCCCATTTACTGTAATCTGCACCGGCAAGTTCTGGATTAAAGTAAAGTTCGCTCATGCCGTAGGAAACAATATGGCGATGGAAGGTTTGCTCTTCGCAATCAAAAATATCGCTATTGTCCAGTGGATCGGTGCCTCCCAACCAATATTTGATTATAGGGCCATAGGAGCGTGGTTTGATATCACCATAAATGTGGGGGACTGTTAGTTTTTGCACAAGGAACAAATAGAGTAAAAAAACGCTGAAATCTTGGAAAGACGTGGATTTCGGCGTTTTTTTGTATCCGGAAAAGTTACGCCAGCTTTTTCACAAAACCGCGCCGGAATGCGCGGTTTTTTGTTGAAAGCTGACGGGATTGGGAATTTTTTAAAACTATTTTAAGAGGGTTTTAAAATCAGTTTACGGTACGGCCAAACCATTCTACCCGGCCGATGATGGCTGTATCGGTGTTGTCGGCTGTGAGGTCGATTTCAAAAGGCTCATAAAGGGGATTGGCGGATTTGACCAAGAGCCGGCCAGGCAGGCGTTGGATGTTTTTGACGAACAGGTCGTTTCCTATGCGTAGGACGTACAGGCCGTCGCGCGGCTCGGTTTCGGCGTGGTTGATTAGGATATTGTCGCCGTGGTTCAGGATGCCTTCCATTGAATCGCCTTTCACGGCGATTACGGAGAGCTTGTCTGTCTGCCGGGTAACGTAGTTTTCTATCCAGTATCTCCGGAAAGCCATGCAGAATAATGGTTTTTCATCATTCACCGCTTGTCCATGCCCTGCCGCCGCTTCCACGCTGTATCGCGGGATAAAGACAAACTCACGCAGATCAACCGGATTGCCCAAGGTATCTACCGCGCCCGAGCCGGTATTGGATACCGGGAAGGCTCCAACGTTCTCCGGTCTTGATTTGTCAGCAAACGGCAAACCTTTGCCGGTCAGTAACCAGTTTAAATCACAGCCGGTAACTTCTTGAATTTTTATAAGTGTTTCAGCCTTTGGCAAACCATCTTTAGCAAATACCTTATTCAGTCCCATGTAGGACATATCTATCTTGGAGGCTATATCCTCCAATGTCGAATCCGGCCATAAAAGCTGAAGTCTGCTTTTAAAAGTCATGTGTTTCTCTCTAACAAAAAGACTAACCAAAAGGGTTACAACTATCCTTTTGGTTAGTATTATTCGTTTCACTAAGTCAAATGACTTAGCAAACAAACCCAAAAGGAATGCGTATGGAAACCCTAAAAGAAAGATTAATGGTAAAAATTGAAGATGCGGAAAGACAAAAACAAGATTGGCATCGTGCGGAAATTGTGGCAGCAGTTCGTAAACGCGGGAAAACAATTACTGCACTATCAATCGAATCCGGGTTAAGCGCGAATACATTAAAAAGCGCGTTGCAATTTAAATATCCAAAAGGCGAACGGATTATTTCAGACTTTCTCGGCATTCCACCTCAAGAGATTTGGCCTAGCCGTTATCCCAAACAGGTTTAACTTACTCAAAAGAGTAAACAAAAGTTTATATCAGGAGCAGTAAATGAGCAACACCATATCCTTAGAGGAGCTGAAAAATTTAAGTTTGCCCTGTCTTCCCAAGAACCTAGAAAGCATTAGATATCGTGCCAAAACGCAGGACTGGCCGTACATCGAAGAAGTTGGCAAAGCGCGTGGAGGCCGTCTGAAAAAATACTTAATCGCTTCCCTTCCAGCCGAAATCCGAGCCGCCATCATGAAACGGCAGTCGGACGAGCTGGCGGAGAAGATGCCGAAAACCCTGCCCCAAGTCAGACCGGGGACGGCGATGTCGGCTCAGGCACTGGCTGAAGCGGCCAAGCTGTTGAACGAGAAACAACGGTCGGTGGCGGATGCGCGATGTGCGGTGGTGGCGGCGGTGTTGGGGATCAAATACCAATACGGTTGCTCTGCCAAGGCTGCGGTGGCTCAGTTTTTGGGCTTGCTGGCAGAGGGTAAGTTGGACGCGGTTACGCTTGGGAATTTGGAAAAGGCTAATGACCGCAGCCGGTCGGCGAAGGTTGGCGAACGTACTTTAGACGGCTGGATATCTGCCTACCTTAAGGCGGAAAACGCGACGGAGCGGTTGGTGGCTTTGGCTCCGAAGACGACGAAGGCGGTCAAGCCGATTGAGAGCTACGGGTGGTTGCCGATGTTTATGCAGTTTCACAATATTCCGTCCGCGCCAAAACTGGCACACAGCTACCGCCGTTTTGTGCAGTGGGCTGAAGCGGAAAATATGCCGGTCAATGATGTGCCTAACTTGAGTATGGTGCGGCGCGTTTGGGACAAGCTGCCGCTGATTATGCAGGAGCGCGGCAGGAAAACGGGGGCGGCTTATAAATCGCTGCTGCCTTATGTGAAACGTGATTGGGGGGCTTTGAAGCCGAACGATGTTTGGATCGGCGACGGCCACAGCTTTAAGGCGAAGGTGGCGCATCCGGTACACGGAAGGCCGTTTAAGCCTGAAGTTACGGTGATTATCGACGGATGTACGCGGTTTGTGGTCGGGTTTTCGGTGTCGCTGGCTGAAAGTTGCGTAGCAGTGTCGGACGCTCTGCGTATTGGGGTCAAGCACTACGGTTTGCCGATTATCTATTACTCGGATAACGGCGGCGGCCAAACCGGCAAGACGATAGACCATGAAATCACGGGTATTACGTCCCGATTGGGTATCCGGCATGAAACGGGTATCGCGGGCAATCCGCAAGGTCGAGGCATCATCGAGCGATGGTGGAAAGACAATCTGATTGAGATGGCGCGGCAGTATGAGACGTTTGCGGGCGCGGGGATGGACAGCAGTACGAAGAACCTGATGTACCGCAAGATGGAAAGTGCTTTTAACGCTTTGGAAAAAGGCAAGGATTTGACGGAGGAACAACAGAAATATTTGAGAAAACTGCCGAGCTGGTCGCGTTTTATCGCGGATGTGGTCAAGTGTATCGACGAATACAACAACCGCCCGCACGGCGAGCTGCCCCGACATCCTGACGGCGGGCATTATTCGCCGAAGGAATATCGGGAAATGAGGCTGGAACAGGACGGGATTGCGCCGGATATGTTGTCGGCGGAAGAGCTGGCGACGATGTTTATGCCGCAAGAGGTGCGAAAGGTACAGCGCGGTTGGCTGGATTTGTTCAACAACTCTTATTTCTCAACCGAGCTGGCGGAATATCACAAAGACGAGGTACGGGTCAGCTACGATTTGAGCGATGCGTCAGTGGTCAATGTGTTTGATATGGACGGCAAGTTTATCACTAAGGCGCAGGCCAACGGCAATACCCGCGAGGCTTTCCCGACGGCGCGTATCGACCAACTGGCGGAAAAACGCCGAAAAGGCAAAATCAAGCGGGCGGAAAATGCAATCAAGCTCGCGAATGCGGAAGTCAATCCGGCTTTGGAACAGGCTGCAGTTTGGGACGAGCTGGGACATTTGGGCGGAAACGTCATCGAGGCGGAGTATGCGGTATTGCCGAAAACGGGCACGGACAATTTTGTGTTGTTTGAGGCGGATAGATAAAGGAAAACATGATGGACAAACAGCAAAATGCGGCGTTTTCGGCCGAGCTTGTTGAAAAATTGAAACTCAAGCGAGCTCTTGGGCGGATTCAACGATTTCAAGCAAAGATTCAAGGTGTTCCCGCTGAACGGAATCAGGCTCAAACGTTTTTGCCTGCGCTTGAAGGAAACGGCGAACCTGCTCAATCGAAGTCGGCTCTTGACGGGTAATCCGCTGGAGCAGCCAGGAAAGTACGAAGGAATCGGTAAGCGACCTGTCTTCCAAGTCTTGAACGGCGACTTCCAGCATGATCAGGCGTTTTTCTAAATCGGGAAACTCTTTCATTTCAGACGGCCTTTAAAGGTTGTTTAAAACTCAAGGATATTAAAAATGAAACAAATTAATCAAGCATTGCAACAAAAACTGGCTGAATTTAAAGCCAAATCAGGTATGAACCAAACCCAACTGGCGCGCGGTATCGGTACTTCGCCGGCATCCATCAGTATGTATCTGAACGGCACTTATGCGGAAAAAGGCGGCAATTATGAAACCATCGAGCCGAAAATCGAGGCGTTTTTGGAAGTGCAGGACAGTAAAGCGCAACGTGAAGAGCTGGTGTTGGGTTTTGTATCGACTAAGACGACACGCCGTATTGCGGAAGTGATGCGCGATGCGCACGAAGGCGGCGAAACAGTGGTGATCTACGGTCAGGCAGGTTTGGGCAAGACGCAGGCAGTCAAAAACTACTGCGAGAAAAACCCTGCGGCCATCCTGATTGAGGCTAATCCGAGCTTCACGGCACTTGTCCTGATGCGCAAGTTGGCGACAGCGGCGAAGGTATCGGCGATAGGCAGTTTGAATGATTTGTTTGAGTCTGTATCTGACCGTCTGCGCGATTCGGGCCGTCTGATTGTGGTCGATGAAGCGGAAAACCTGCCCTTGCGCGCCCTTGAGATTATCCGCCGACTGCACGACGAGACGGGCTGCGGTTTGGTGTTGAGCGGTATGCCCCGACTGGTGGCCAACCTGCGCGGTAAGCATGGCGAGCTGGTACAGCTTTACAGCCGCGTGTCTGTTGCGCTGAATTTGGGCGAATCTTTGCCGGACGAGGAACTCTTTGAGATTGCGAAAGCGGCTTTGCCTGATGCGGACGAGGAAACGCTCTTGGAACTGGTTAAACATAGCAACGGCAATACGCGCCGGATGAGCAAATTGATGCGCGGCGCGGTACGCACGGCGAACAAGAACGGTATCAAGATGCAGGCCGGTATCGTTAAGAAATACAGCTCCCTGATTATCCGATAAGAAAGGCCGTCTGAAATGAGACACGAATATGCGGTACACGCCGGGGTCTATGAGGACACTTGGCACGATTATGAAACCCATAAACGGCGGAAAATTTGGCGGGCAGATGTACGCGGCAAGCGGAAAGAAGGCTTTGCATGGCTACAAATCCGCCGACTGCGGAAACGCTTTGAAAGCAAGGAGGAAGCCAAGGAATGGGCGGCGCAGGTTAAGGCGGATTGGGTGCGCAATAATTTTTTTGCCTTGAGAAAATATTAAGTAATTGATTTATAAGGAAATAGGAAAATGTCTACTGTATTTTTGAAGCGGATGTTGTTGGGAGCGGCTATGTTGGTTTGGGCTGTGTTTTTCGTATCGATGTTGCGCGGTTGTGTTCCGGAGCCATCGGAAGCGAAGGCAGAAATGTCACGCCGCGAGCGTATGGCAGATTTGGAGGTCAAGGTATTGGAAGAGCAATACGAGTCGATGAGCGTAGAGGAAAAAATGAAAGGGATTGTTTATGAGCGATAAGCCAATTTTATTGAGCCCTGCGGCGAAAAAAGAGGCTTTGGATCGGGCGGTCAAGGAAATCCGCGCGAAATATGGCGATAAGGCGATTGTGAAAGGAGGTGTGAAATGAGTTTCGGACGACGTAATACGGATTGGCAGGCTTGGGGACAGCACCGCAGGCGTGCGACGGCGCGAATGGCGCAAAAAAACAGAGAGCGTGAAATCGAAGAATATCAGGCGCGTTTCAGACGGCCTGCCGAGAAGAAGGAGGAGAAAAAATGATTTGGTTTGTTGTCGGATTGGCGGTGTTGGTGCTGCTGGGGATTTGGCTTGAAATGCTGGCCCGAATCGTCGTGTTGCACATGACAGGCAAATGGTATGACGACAATTAAAACGGTAAGCAGTTGATGTTGCTCTATATTTTTTTGCCTTATTGAAAATATAAGGTATTGATTTAAAAGGAATTTAAAAAATGAATGCAAAAGAAATCACCGAATGGCTCGAGGACCGCGGCGAGCTGATGGTCATGAAGAAGGACGGCGAAGGCTTTGTAATCGCTGCGCGGTCGCCGGACGGGATGTGGAAAACGGCGGAAGCGGAAACTTTAGCGCGGGCGATAACTTTATGGGAGGAAGTGTGATGGACATTGAGCAATACAACCCTAAAAAGAATCCGAAATATAGCAACTTTATTTATAGATTTTTGAAAAAGAACAAAAAAGTTATACCGCGCAGAGGAATACCGGTTATCGAAAAGTTTGACACGCTGGGTATCTGGAGGATCGGATGGCATGACAACGACGGGTGGTTTACCGGTGCTCCCATCAGTTTTTTACCCAATGGCAAGGTAGAGATTTATGCATTTAAGCCAGGCGGACAAGTTGTCGAACAAGTTAAATGGTGTGATTACAAACGTATTGGAGCCTGTGCTATTGACGGGCATGTGCATAAATGGCGCGAAGTTAATAAAAACAGCCGATGCTGCGAATACTGCGGCCAATGGATGCGGAGGAAAGTTAAAACCGAAAAAGTTATTCGCCGCCGCGATATTTGGGAGATTGAATCATGATTTGCCGTTGTCCCAACTGCGGGGCGGCCAACAGCTTGGATAGCTTGGTCAGCGATGCTGAAGCAGCCGAAGTGCTGAAGATGTTGCTGGAACTTGATGCCGATATCGGGAAAGCGGCTATCCGCTACATCGGCCTCTTCCGCCCTGCTAAGTCCCAGCTCTCTTGGGCGCGTACCGCGAAACTGCTGAATGAGTTGCTGCCGATGATTAAGGCGCAGGAGGCGGCGCGTGACGGGGTTTGTTTTCCTGCCCCTGCCGAGGCTTGGATTCATGGCTTTAACGAGACGGTCAATGCACGCGACCAAGGCCGTCTGAAAACGCCGCTGAAGTCGCACGGCTACCTGTATGAAATCCTTGCAGGCTGGGTCGGCCAACCAAGCGCAGGGAATCAGACAAACCAACCAAACCGCCGCACCGCACTGCCGGCCAACCCCAGCCAAACCCTTACCGCAGCCGTGTCGTTGCAAGGACTGAAAAAATGAAAGAACTGCCTACTCAACTGCATAACGCCATGATCGACGGCCTGACCATGCTTTTGACCCTGCGTCTGAGCGGTTCGCCGGCTGCCGACACTGTGGCCGCCACTGCGCAAACATGGAGCCGTGTATTGGCGCACGGCCGGGCGTGGGACGAAGCGCGAGATGTACCGCGCTTTCAGACGGCCTTTATGGTATTGGCCAATGAAATGAGCCGCTGGCCGAGTCCGAAAGATTTTTTAGACAAGCTGCCACCACCGCCGGAGCCGTTGAAGCTGGAACACCATTACCACCATACGGAGGAGGAAAAAGCGAATGGGAAATTGGCTTTAAGCCGCATACAGGGCGTGATTAAAGGGGTATTAAAAGGCAAGTCGCTGATACCGCCTCCGGCTGAAACCGCCGCCGAGCAGATTTTGAAACACCGCGCAAAAGTTGAGGCACTTGCCAAGCGCGAACGCGAACAAGGCTTGAGCAAGCCGAAATGTTAAACCCAACCCGAAAGGAAAAGAAAATGGCTAAAGTCATTATTACCATTAAAGATAGTACCAAAAGCTTATTTGATTTTGAAATCAAAGGATTGGAAGACGAAAATGGAAAAACTCCTGCAATCTTTGCCGGTCATGCCGCCGCCGGCTATCTGAGAAAAAGGCAAACAGCCCTCCACGAGAATTTTTTAAGTCAAATTTTACGAGACTTATCAGATCAAGATTTTTAGAGCGAAAGGAAAAGAAAATGGCTAAAACCCGAATCAAACAACCCGCTATCGAAGCGGCACAAGACAAAGCGGAAGTCACTGCGTTTATCCGTAAAATCGGCGACTTGCAGCGCGAAGTCAAACGCCTGGAAACCGAAGCCGGAGACAAAAAAGCGGTCATCGAAGAAGAATATGCCGCCAAAGCCGCGCCGATGTGTGCCGAAATCATGAGCCTGACCGAACGTGTGGCCGCATACTGCGAAGCGCATAAGGACGAGCTGACGGAAAACGGTAAAACCAAAACCGTGGACTTTACCACCGGTCTGATTAAATGGCGCATCCGTCCGCCATCCGTCAAGGTAACGGGCGTGGCCGCCGTCTTGGCGTGGCTCTCGGAGAAATCCGCCTTTGCCGAGTTTGTCCGCACGAAAAAGGAAATCGACAAAGACGCCATCCTGAATCAAAAAGAGCGTTTTTCAGACGGCCAAGTGCCGGGGATTAAGATTGTGTCGGGGCTTGAGGATTTTGTGATTGAGCCTACTGAGCAGGAGTTGGTGTGATGGCAAAAATTGTTATTACGATAGAAGACGAGATTCCAGTAAACGGCCTGAACGGCGTGACCATCAGTTATGACGGTGATTTGGAGCCACAAGGCGAACTGACGATGGCGCAGATGACGGCTTACAACATCAAGAAATTGATGGATGTGGTTGAGTTTGAGACCACAAAAAGGCTGAGTAAAGCAAACTAACCCACGGCGGGCATTAGCCCGCCATTTTGAAAAAGGATTAAATATGTGGTTTAAACAAGTTACCCCATTCCGTGTGTTTGAATTGCTAGAAGCTAAACGCCTCAAAACAGCAATTGCAGAAAACTGGTTTTGTTCTCCTACCGGATTAGACTGGTTTAGTGAAGGCTTTTGTTCTCCGGTGCCATTTGGGAACCCTATTATTTTTGAAGCTCAAAAAACTATGCTTATCAGTTTGATGCGAGAAGAAAAAGTATTACCCAGTGCGGCCATCAAACATAAATTGGACGAACAGGTTGTTAAGATCCAAACTGCCGAAGGCCGTAATGTCGGCCGCAGAGAAAAGCATGAATTACGCGAAGCAATTATCGACGACCTGCTGCCTAAAGCGTTGATTAAAAGCAGTCGCACTTATGGTTTATTTGCTGGCGAGTGGTTATTCGTTGATACGGCAAATCGCCGCAAGGCCGAAAACCTGTTGACCAAGTTGCGCGAAGCCCTTGGCGGCCTGCCGGCTCAACAGCCGGTCGCCCGTCAATCGCCGGCATCATTGATGACCAATTGGCTGTTGCATGGCGAAGCTCAGGGGCGGTTTGTGTTGGATAGTGATGTTACCCTGGTCGGAGCGGGCGATGTTGCTCCCAAAGTTAAAATCAGCCGCAAAGACCTTACCGCTGAAGATGTGGTACAACACGCCAAAAACGGCATGACTGTAACCGAACTTGGCTTGGTATGGAATGACCGCGTGGCATTTATCCTGACACAGGATTTAACACTAAAACGTATCCAATGGCTGGACGTTGTACAGGAAGAGGCGCAAGATAACTGCGATGATGCACAGAGCCAAGCCTACGCCACGCAATTACTGATGACGGCTGCGCTGAGTATGATATTTAGCGAGTTGGTGGAGTTGCTTGGAGGCTGGCAGGAATGATGGAAAGCTGGGACTTTTAAAGCTTGATTAAAGGCCGTCTGAAATGGGGTTTAAAACCTGTTTCAGACGGCCTTTTTTATGTCTGTCAGTTTCGCAAAAAAAAACATCAACTTAATACTATATATTGTATTTTATTGGTATAATATGCGCTAATTTATACTATATGTTGTATTGGAGAAATAATGCGCCGGGCGTTGATTGCAAAAATTAAAATCGCTCAAAAGGAGCTGGGCTTGGATGACGGTACCTATCGCGCAGTGTTGGAGCGCGTAACGGGCAAGCGGTCGTGTACCGAGTGCAGTATCCCCGAGCTGGAACGCGTAGTAGAGGATTTGCGCCAACATGGGTTTGCGCCGAAAAAAACGGCGGGGCAACGACCGAACCGCCGCTCTTCCGCCGATCCGATGATGCGGAAAATCGAAGCCCTGCTGCTGGATAACGGCTGGACTTGGAATTATGCGCACGGTACGGCGAAAAAGATGTTTAAGGTTGACCGCGTGGAATGGTTGTCCGACGGCAATATGCACAAGCTGGTGGCGGCGTTGCAGATTGCGGCGAACCGCCGTAAGAAAGGGGCTGTGTGATGTATGAGACGGCAGATTTCAGCGCCGTTAAGCATCTGCTTCCTGATAGTGTACAGGCGTTGATTACGGTCATCGGGTTTAATGAAACGCTGGAGTTGGTACGCCTGATGGGCGGTACGACTTATCCGTTGCGACAGGGTTATACGAAAAACAGTCAATCCCGTGTTGCATACTTGGAGGAGATTATCGGCAGTGAGGCGGCCGGTCGGCTGGTAGAGGCAATGGCTCCGTGCAATCTGTTTATACCCCGCTGCGAGACGGCCTTGTATGAGCTGCGTAACCGTAAAATCCGCAGTCAGTTTGACCGACAGACGGCAGGCGGTACCCCTGCTTATGAGGCCGTTAACGATTTGGCCTTGGCACACCGCCTAAGCGACCGCCATGTGTGGCGGATTTTGAAGCAGGCGGATAAGGAAGCAGAACAGGAAAATTTGTTTTAGAATAAAATGCCATGCAGATGTATGGCATTTTATTTTGGAGAAAAATATGAAAACGTTTTATTTTGTGCTGCTGGCGTTGGGTTTGGCGGCGTGTGGGCAAGTATCGGAGGAAGTCAAACAGACAGCTCCAGCACAGCAAGAAACTCAGCCTGACCCGAAAGTGAAAATCGTGGAGCGCCTGAAAAACGAAGAATACTTTATAGGGGAGAATAATTTAGACAAAATCCGCCGGCACGGCGAACTGAAAAGCCATGCGGAAAAATTGGTGGCATTGCTTACTCAAGCTGAAAAGGAGAGCCGCGGCATGGTGTTAAACGGTAGCAATTTGGCGGAGGTCAAGACATTTAACGAGGCTTTTGTCGCTGTCGCCAAATCAGCCGATGAAACTTTCGGTGGGCCATTTTTGGAAGATAAGGCTGGATTGTATCAGTGTACCAATGCCGCCAATGCTGCATATGACTACTTTACCGCCAGACAAAACCAAAACGCTATGGTTGCCAATTATAAACAAAACTACGACAACGCTATGGCCGCTTGTAAAGAGCAAATTAAACATCCTCCTGAAGCTGAGGCAACTGTCTATGCCCGTAAAGGTATCAATCTGCCTATCAATGATTGTTTAGCCGTGTTGACTGGAGATGAACCCTTTGACACATTTACTTGTCCGATGAAAATCAAATAAGGTTGAATCATGCCAAGGCCGTCTGAACAACAGACGGCTTTTTTGTTGCCTACTGACACTGTTTCGCCCGCTGCAAAAGCCATGCCGTTTGAAAATGTAAGCCTCTGAAAGTGCATTTTAATCTAATTTTGAGGGAGGCTTTAATGAGCAAAATTGTTTGTCTGACTGCCGGACACAGCAACACCGACCCGGGCGCGTGCAACGGCTCCGACCGTGAGGCGGACTTGGCGCAGGATATGCGCAACATCATCACATCTATTTTGCGCGATGACTACGGCTTGACCGTACGCACCGACGGCGAAGGCAAAGGCAATATGCCCTTGCGCGAAGCGGTTAAGCTGATTCGCGGCTCGGATGTGGCGATTGAGTTTCATACCAATGCTGCCGCCGCGAAAACGGCCACTGGCATTGAGGCGTTGAGTACCGTCAAAAACAAACGCTGGTGTCAGGTGTTGAGCAAAGCTGTTGCCAAGAAAACCGGCTGGAAACTACGCGGCGAAGACGGCTTTAAACCCGACAATGCGGGCCAGCATTCGCGCCTGGCTTATGCACAAGCCGGCGGCATTGTGTTTGAGCCGTTTTTTATCAGCAACGACACTGATTTAGCCTTGTTTAAGACTACTAAATGGGGCATCTGCCGCGCGATTGCGGACGCGATTGCGATGGAATTGGGGGCGGCAAGAGTATGAATATTATTGGTAAATTGAAAGAAGCTGCTTCCTATTTTCTTACAAAATTGATTGGAGAAAATCCTAGTAATGAGCAGGTAAACCGCGCACTTATACAGATGCCAAATGTTCGTCCGATACACACCTATCCACGCCCAAATTTAAGAAACTCAGGCGTGGCAGCCGCGAAACGGGCGGCGCGCAAACGCAAGAATCGTCGTTAATCATGGGACAGGTTGAGTTTTACGAAAAGATGATTGGGCTGTGGTCGAGCAAAAGCCGTGAGGCAAGCGAACGGGCTGATTTGGCGGCGTTTGAATTTGCGGAAGGCGAACTGGCCAATTATCGGGAAATGCTGAAACGGTACCTGCAAACCAAAAGTGTGGAATAGCAATGCGTATTTTAGATATTTTTAAAAACCCCGCGACAGGCAATGTGTCGCACTCGAAGCTGTGGGCAAACGTTGCCTGCGCTGCGGGGACGTTTAAATTTGTGATGTTGCCCGACCCATCAGCGGAGATTTGGGCGGTGTATTTGGGCATTGTCGGCGGCTATGCGGTGGCGCGCTCGTTTGTCAGCGTGAAACGTCAGGAGGTCGAGAATGAATCTCGTGAAGCTGCTGGCGAATAACTGGCAACCGGTTGCCATTATCGCGCTTGTCGGCACGGGTTTGGCGGTGTCGCACCATCAAGGCTACAAGGCAGCCTTTGCCAAACAGCAGGCGGTCATCGACAAGATGGAGCACGATAAGGCGCAAGCCCTGCTGTTGTCGGCTCAAAACTATGCACGCGAATTGGAACAGTCGCGTGCGGAAGCGAAAAAATATGAAGTCAAGGCGCACGCCGTCGGCATGGCTTTGGCGAAAAAACAGGCGGAAGTCAGCCGTCTGAAAACGGAAAATAAAAAGGAAATCGAAAATGTCCTTACTCAAGACCGTAAAAATGCAAGCGGTAATTGTATTGACGGCTTTGGCCATCACGGCCTGCAGCTCTACAACCGCGCCCTCGGCTACGGAAATTAAGGTTGTCGAAAAGGCGGTCATGCCGATGCCGCCTGCCGCATTGATGGTCGCGCCGGTGCGCCCGAATCCGCCGAAAGACGGCAAGACGGCCACGCTGTTGGAACATGCCGTCGAGTTTGGCGGCTATGTTTCGGAGCTGGAAAACCAAAACGCAGCGTGGCGCGAATGGGCGGGCAATCGCTCCCGCAAAGTCGGCGACTGACAAAAAAGCCCGCGTAGGGCGCGGGCTTAGGGTAAAAGCGGATTTTATACCTCTTTTACAGGGGTCGCGGCGGTAGTGCTTTTCACCAAATCGACTGCGTGCTGGCAGTTTTGCTTGCTGGTGTAGCCTTGGCCCTGAGCGATGATTTCATGGTTGGCTGCTTTCAAACGCCAACGGTATTCGCCTTTTGCGTCTTTATAGATTTCAAAATACATAAGGTTTCTCCTATGAATGAGTACACGTTTTCTTACCGCTTTGACGGCAAGTCCTGGTCATTGAGCATTTGGGCGGACAGCCCTGAAGAAGCCCGGGCAAAATTTCGGGCTGCACAGGAAAATGCGCAGTATGACGGCGAAGTTGTAACAAAGATTTATACATTTGTAAATATTTCGTGGGTTAAGAAGTTGTACAGACGGATAAAATATTTAATGGGTATCAAAGAATGACCTACCGTGAATTAGTTGAACGTCAGTTGGCTGTGCGCCATGCCGATTTGGAATTGGGCTTAAGCCGCTCCCGCGAACAAGAGCCGTTTGTCATTCATGTTTCTAATCTGCTGGATAAGGCAGGGGTTGAATATACGGTACGGATGAATAAGGATTTTCAGACGACCTTTAACCTTGAATATCCAAATACAAACTACGACACCTTTAAGCGTGCAGTTTGGCAGACGATTTCGGCGTATTACTGCGTTTGTAATGATGGAGATGGACTCGAAATTTTCAGCAATCGCCCTGACGGCCACTCCGTCCGTATCGTATTCGGCGATGTGCCGGTTTAAGGGGTTTTAAATGGACTTTGAATTTGGTTTTAAAACCTTGTGGCCGATTGCGACGGCGGCGTTTTGGTTTTGGGTCAACGGCATTTCAGGCCGTCTGAAAGAGGCGGACAAGCGTATCGACGACCTTAAAGAGGAGCTGCACGCGGTCAAGCTCTCTTATCACACCAAGGCGGACGCCAAGGCAGACAGCACTAATATTGCAGCAGCGTTGGAACGAATTGAAAACAAGTTAGAAAAAGTAAACGAAAAACTGGACAGGAAAGCGGACAAATCATGAGCGACCCGATTTTGGAAGCCTTGGCGCGTATTGAAAACAAGACTGATCAAACTCTGAAAAATCAGAAGGAAATGCAGGCGGAAATTGCACAAATCCGCCAAGACACGAAACGCACGGCCATTACATTCGGCGCGATCGGCGGCGGCGTGATTACGGTCGGCTGGGAATTGCTTAAAGCGAAAATGGGACTGTAATTATGGCTCACCCGCAAGAAATCCGTGAAAAGTTACGCCGGCTCTATGTGAGCGGCGAGCAAACTTTGGAAACGGCAGCCTTGATGTGCGAAATCCCGCAGGCCACTGCGCGTGCGTGGAAACGTGCGGATAAGGAAAAAGGCGACGACTGGGATAAGATGCGCGCCGCCTACACTTTGGCCGGCGGTGGTATTGAGGACTTGAGCCGTGCGATGTTGGCCGGTTTTATGGTGCAGTACAACAGCACGATGACGATGCTGCAGGATTCGAGTACCGAAGATTTGCCGCCATCCGACCGTGCGAAGCTGTTGGCCAGCCTGGCCGATGCGTTTACCAAAACCGTATCAGCCAATGCCCGCGTGATGCCGGAAACGTCAAAACTGGCGACGGCTTTGGAATTGATTGAGTTCTTGATGGCGTTTGTGCAAGAAAAACACCCCAAACATTTGCCTGCCTTTGTGGAGGTATTGGAGCCGTTTGGGGCGGAAGTGGAGAAGAAGTTTGGTTAGAGGCCGATAGCTGATTTTAAAAATTTGACGAGGGTGTCGGCAGCGATGGCATTAATGGCATTTGTTGTGAGTGTGCTTAATGCAGTGTCTTTGATTTTCCCTAATTCTTTTTTCAGCCAGCTTTTTTCTGAATCAGAAATCTCTGCTTGGTCTATTTTTGCCGCAATTAAAGCCTGAATAGTGTCGCTGTGTAGTTTGACTGTGACAACACCAAGAATGGCGGATAGGCCGCCATCATCGGTAAGGAAGTCTATGCCCTTATGATTAATCTTGCAGTCAAAATTTTTATGAAGTGAATCTATCGAAGTAATTTCAATTAAACCAGATTCTTCTAAGTAATAAATATTTTTTAAAAAATATTGGAATTCATCTGATTGTAAAGTTGCTAGGTGTTGACTTTGAATTTCGCAACCAAGGGTCAAAGCCAAATCCAATCCTTGTTTATCAACAGGGATGTTGGAAGTAATAGGTAAAGAATTACTAGGGGAAAGAGAGTTATACACCTTGGTTGCTTTTAGACAGTTCGGGTAATTATCACTTAAGACTCGTAAGATTTTTTCCTGAATACCTCTATTTAACCAGTCCATAAATTATTCCTCATGAAAACAAAAGAATTCCTCAAATCCCTTGCCGAACTGGCCGCCAGCCTGCGCCAAGTCATCGAAGCGGAAGTGGACGGCTTCGATGCGTCGCCCAAGGCTATTGCTGCACGCCGTGCCAAGGTGTTTGACCCGGTAGGCGGTTACGAATATTTCGTGAATACCTACTTCCCCCATTATATCCGCTCGCCTGAAAAATCCGAACTGCATGAGTTTTTATTCAGCCGTCTGCCAGAGATTATCCGCTCCCCCAAAGGGGAAAATGAGGCGGTGGGTGCGCCGCGCGGCGAGGGTAAATCGACGCAGGTTACCCAGCTGTTTACGCTGTGGTGTATCGTGACCGGCCAAAAACATTATGCCGTTATTGTGATGGACAGCATAGACCAGGCATACCCGATGCTCGAAGCCATCAAGGCGGAATTGGAATTTAATCCGCGCCTGAAAACCGACTTCCCGGAAGTATGTGGACAAGGCCGTGTATGGCAGGCCGGTACGATTGTGACGGCCAATGACGTTAAGGTGCAAGTGGCCGGTAGCGGTAAAAAGCTGCGCGGTTTGCGTCACGGCCCATACCGTCCTGACTTAACTGTTTTGGACGATATCGAGAATGACGAGCAAGTCCGCAACCCGGAACAGCGCGACAAGCTCAATGCGTGGCTGACTAAAACGGTATTGCCACTCGGAGGTGTCGGCCAGAAATACGATGTAATCTATATCGGCACGATTTTGCATTACGACAGCGTACTTAACCGCACTTTGAATAACCCGTTTTGGCACGGTATTAAGTTTAAGGCGATGAAACGCTGGCCCGACCGCATGGATTTGTGGGACAGATGGGAGGAGCTTTTCCGCAACGACGGCGAGACGGTGGCCGAGGCGTTTTATCTCGCCAACAAAGACGAGATGGAGCGTGGTGCGCAAACAAGCTGGGCGGCTCGCGGCGTGTTGGCATTGATGAAAATCCGTGCCCGCGACGGTCATGCGACGTTTGATTCGGAATATCAAAACGACCCTGTTGCCGGTGAGGCCGCGCCGTTTGCGAACAGCCTGAATTTTTGGGTCAATCGTGATTCGGATTGGATTTTCTATGGCGCGTGCGACCCGAGTTTGGGCAAGGCCGGCAACAGCCGTGACCCGTCTGCGTTGTGTATCGGCGGGTACAACCGCCGCACGGGTGTGTTGGATGTGGTGGAGGCTCTGATTAAGAAACGCCTGCCGGACAAGATTATTTCCGACATTATCGAACTGCAACGGCGGTACCGCTGTGTGTTGTGGGGCATTGAGACGGTGCAGTTTCAGGAGTTTTTAAAGACTGAGCTGGTCAAACGCGGCGCAGCTGCCGGCATCCCGATTCCGGCACGCGGTATCAAGCCTAGTGCAGACAAACTGCTCCGTATCGAGAGCCTGCAGCCGTATATGCAAAACGGTCAAATCCGTTTGCACGCCAGTCAAAGCACGCTGATTGACCAATTCCGCCATTTTCCGATGGCAGACCATGACGACGGCCCTGATGCGGTGCATATGCTGTGGGGTTTGGTTCAAAGCAGCGCGACTGTCGGCGGCTATATTGCTGTGCCTAGAGAGCATGGCTTGTCCGGACGGATGGGGAGCGGCGCATGGTAAAACTGACACGGGATACAGCCTGCTAAGGAGCGGTACGGCTGAAAATGGGGCAAGTTTAACTTGCCCTTTTTTACGTCATGAAAAACCTACTCCGTGCGTTGTTTAGTAAAGCCGCACCTAAAACGCCCGATAAACAATCCCAAACGGCGGATATCGTTAAAAACCGCACTACCCACGAGCACCCGAGCAAAGGTCTGACTCCGCAGTCGCTCCATCGGATTTTGGAGGATGCGGAAAACGGTGATATTCAGGCGCAGTCAGAACTCTTTGTCGATATTGAGGAGAAGGACGGCCATATCTTTTCGGAGATGAGTAAGCGCAAACGCGCGGTGATCGGCTTGGATTGGAATATTGTTCCGCCTCCGAACAGTAGCGAATCGGAACGAAAGTTGGCCGAAGAGGTTGACGGCTGGCTCAATCAGATGACCGATTTCGAGGATATGATGTTTGACCTTTTGGACGCGGTCGGACACGGCTTCTCCTGCGTGGAAATCGAATGGGAAAACCTTGGGTCGTTATGGTTGCCCAAGGCATTCCATCATCGTCCGCAGGCTTGGTTTAAGGTCAATGCAATGGATGAGGTGTTGCTGCGCAAAGACGGCAACCCTGACGGAGAAAAGTTGTGGGATTTGGGCTGGATTGTCCATAAGCACCGCAGCCGTTCGGGTATTTTGGCAAGAAGCGGTTTGATGCGCACGCTGGTGTGGCCTTATTTGTTCAAGAATTACTCGGTGCGTGATTTGGCCGAGTTTTTGGAGATTTACGGCCTGCCTACCCGAATCGGCAAATATGCCTCCGGTGCAGACGACAAAGATAAGCTCACCCTTTTGAATGCGGTGCGCGAAATCGGCCATAACGCGGCGGGCATTATCCCTGAAACCATGCAGATTGAGCTGCTCAACGCGGCCAATGGCAGTGCGGATCCGTTTCAGGCAATGATTGATTGGGCGGATAAAACGTCTTCAAAAGCGATTTTAGGCGGCACGCTGACCAGCCAGGCAGACGGTAAGACTGCTACCAATGCTCTGGGGCAAATCCATAACGAGGTGCGCCATGATTTGCTGGTGTCCGATGCCAAACAACTGGCCGGCACATTGACGCGCCAATTGATTCTGCCGTTGTTGCAGCTCAATAAAGGCAACGTCGATGTTTCACGTCTGCCGCGTTTTGTGTTCAATACGCAATTGCCTGAAGATTTGACGGTGTACTCCGACTCTTTGCCTAAATTGGTGGAAATCGGCATGAAGATTCCGTTGTCGTGGGCGCAGGAAAAATTGGCCATTCCTTTGGCTTCCGAAGACGAGCCGGTATTGGCTTTTCAAACCGACGTTAAAACGGATTTAAAAAACGCTCCTCTAAGCTACCGCCGTGTGGCTTTGAGTAAAACTGGCGAGATTGTCGGCACGGCGCAGGCAGATTTGGATAATGCGGACTTGAGCAAGGTGGCCTTGCCTGAAATGATTGAGCCGTTTTTGCGCGGCTTGGGCCAGGCTTTGGCCGAGGGCGACAGTTATGAGGATGTGCAGGAGCGCCTGCTGCGCGTTTATCCCGACCTGACTGCCGAGCAATTTCAGACGGCTTTGGCGCGTGTGGTTTTTGTGTCGGACTTATGGGGACGGATGAATGGCTGATTTGAGCTACGCATTCGGCCTTGAGCCTGAACAGGCCGTCAAGTATTTTGAGGGACTGGGCTTTAATGTGCCGTCCGATTGGAAAGTAACGTGGAACGAAGCGCAGGCTAAGGCACGGGCGATTGCGGGCATTCACAAGCAGGATATTGCCGCGCAAATCCACGGTGCTTTGTATGAAAGCCTGAAAAACGGTACGTCATTTGAGAAATTCCGTGATGATGTGGCAGGCCGTCTGAAACAGCATGATTGGCAGCTGCTGAAAGATGGCGACATCGTGCATATAAATACCGGCGAAGTGGACGGTAAAGGCATTACTGTACACCGCCTGGAAACTATTTTCCGTACGCAAATGCAGTCGGCCTATATGGCCGGGCATTGGCAGGCTCTTGAAGACGGTCGGGACTCTGCGCCCTGGTTGCAGTATTCGGCCATTCTTGACAGCCGTACCCGGCAGAGCCACGCTGCGGCGCATGGTGCGGTGTATCACATCGACGACCCGTTTTGGGATTACTTCTATCCTCCCAACGGTTTCAACTGCCGCTGTACCGTACGGGCGTTTTCAAATCGTGACTTGAAGCGGCGCAATCTGTTGCCGCAAAAGGCACAACTGGAAGATACGGAAGTGGTGGTCAACCGCAAGGGCGATACCCGCCCGGCAAAGGCGGTGAAGCTGGCCGACGGCAGCCGCTTTTATACTGATGCAGGTTTTCAGAACAATGTGGGTAAAAGCCATTTGGCCAACTTGGGACAGTTGCAGATGCAGCGTGCGGTGGATTTACCGCCGAAGCTGGCAAGTGTGGCGGTTGGTGCTGCTTTAAAAGACCCAATGATTATGCGCTCAACCATTAAGGCAATGACCAATATGGTACGCAAAGCACAGGCAGACGGTTTTCAGACAGGTCAGTTTCTTCATGTAGGTGTGTTGCCGTTGGCAGTCTTGGAAACATTGGAGGCCAAAGGTTTCACACCGTCTGCCTTAATTTCGGTAAATGATGACAGGCTTTGGCATTCTTGGCGCGATAAGAAAGTGCGACAGTTGCCGATAGATTTTTGGGAACGTTTGCCTGAGCATTTGAATGCGCCGGATGAAATCAGGTTGTCACGTTCGAATGACCCGGCGCAAAAAGATGCGCTGTTGTTTGTTTATGATTTACCAAATAGCAAGGGCAAGCTGGTTGTTACGATGGATTATAAAGCGGCGGCTCGAAATCCGCTTACCGGTAAAAAAGAGAAATTCTTAACCAATATGGTGAATACAGGTGCTGTTGTTGATGACCCAAACCGGATAATCAGTTTGAATGCGATTGAACTGTTATGGAAAAAGCCGTAAAGCGTTTTGCCTGATTCGAACAGGATCACACGGGGGCTTACGCCACCGCTCCCTTTCCATTTGGTAACCCACGCTTTACGGCTTTGTTAGGGACAATATACTGATGATTGAGATAAAAATCAACACAGACACGTTGCAAAACAGCTTAAACGCCATTGCGCAACGTACAAGCAATACCCAGCCATTGATGACGCAGCTTGCCCGCATCATGCGCAATGCTGTGCTGGACAACTTCGAGGCAGGCGGCCGCCCCGCGTGGGCTCCGCGCAAGTATCCGTCCGCGCGTGAGGGATCAGGGCTGTTGCAGGCCAGTGGGCGTTTGCGCAATTCGATTACGCAGAACAGTACGGCCACGGAAGCCGTGGTCGGTACCAACGTGGAATATGCGGCCATTCATAACTTCGGCGGACAAACTGCACCGCATACGATATTGCCGAAAAACGGCAAAGCCTTAAAATTCGGCGGACGGTTTGCCAAACGCGTCAATCACCCCGGCAGTAAGATTCCTGCCCGTCCGTTTATGGTTCTTCAACCTGACGACGAACAGGCTTTAGTCGATGCGGTAAATGATTATTTGGATGCCGCTCTCGGCAATTAAAACAAAAGCCGTCTGAAATTGCACATAGACGGCTTTTATATATCTTTCCCTTATCTACCCTTTCCCGAAACGTTTAAATCAATCTGCGAGGGGCTTAAAAGGCTTCTGAAACGGTTTTAAACATACTCTCTTTTCCATTCTCCGCTATTTCTCATTTTTATCCCTTACTGACAGTGATTCAGCCTCTTGTGCCGGCTTGATGGCGCATGATTCGGCAATGGATACAAAAACCTTTCTTGCCGCCTTATCTGCCGCCAAAGTCGGAGGTACGGACGGCCTAATCAAAATCGTACCCAAAGGTCAATTTGCACCGGTTGACGGGCGCACCGATACGGGCGTGGCGCACTGGACGATGACTGCATCTTTGGCACAGCAAATCATTGCCGCCTTTGATGCCGGGCAAACAGACCTTGTTGTGGACTACGAACACGCCACGCTTAAAGCCGCAGAAACCGGACAGCAAAATCCTGCTGCCGGTTGGATCAGCAAATATGTGTGGGATGACGATCGCGGTCTGATGGGCGAAGTGAAATGGACACAGCGCGCAAAAGACATGATAGACAGCGGCGAATACCGCTATTTGTCGCCGGTTCTCGAATACGACACATTGGGCAATGTGCGCGGGCTGCACAGTGTGGCGTTGACCAATTCGCCTGCGCTGGACGGCATGGCTCTGGCTGCATTGAGCCGCCAAAACTCTATCAACCCAAAACAGGAAACAAGTATGAACAAGGAAGCTTTAATCAAGCTCTTGGGCTTGGCGGCAGATGCCGACGATAAAGCCATTGAAGCGGCTTTGGCCGAAGCACAAGAAAAGCTGGGCGGTAAAACGCTGGCCGAAGCACTGGCCGAACACAAAGACGAACCGCAAGGCGGCGAAGGCGGTAAAGGCGATGCCGGCAAGCCCGAAGACAATCCGCAAGGCGGTAATGCCGAAGACGACGAAGTTGCCGAACTGAAAGCCCAAGTGGCTGCGTTGAGCAAGAAAGTGATTGCAATGGAAGTGGGCGGTACTTCAGACGGCCTGATCCGTGCCGCTCTTTCAGACGGCCGCCTGCTGCCGCATCAAGAAGCATCGGCACGACAACTGGCTGCCAAAGACCCAGAGGCATTTAAGAATCTGATGGAAGGCAGTTTGAAATTGGCCGCGTTGAGTAAAACACAAACCGGTGGCAAAGGCGCTGAAGGCGGTGAGCCTGCGTTGACTCCGGAAGAAATCGAAGTGGCCAAGCAATTGGGCATTTCAGCCGAAGATTATCAAAAAGCCAAATAAGGCTTTAAACAAGGATTAAAGCATGATTATCACTCCAGATACACTGAAAGCGCTGTTTACCGGCTTTAAGAAAAACTTCCAAGACGGCCTGAAAATGGCGGACAGCCAATACAAGGAAATCGCCACCGTCATCCCGTCTTCAACGGCTTCCAATACTTACGGTTGGCTCGGCCAATGGCCTGCCTTCCGCGAATGGGTGGGCGACCGCGTATTCCAAGATATGAAGGCACACGGCTATGCCATCACTAACAAGCATTTTGAAAGTTCGGTCAAAGTCAACCGCAACGACATCGAAGACGACAATGTCGGCATTTACGCGCCGATGATGACCGAAATGGGCCGTGCTTCCGCCGTTCATCCTGACGAATTGGTATTTGCCCTGCTGAAAAACGCGCATGCTACGTTGTGTTATGACGGTCAGAACTTCTTCGACAACGACCACCCGGTATATGAAAAAGTCGATGGCACCGGCCAATCCACCACTGTATCCAATATTTTCACCGGTGCCGATACCGCTTGGTATTTGCTGGATACATCACGCGCCCTGAAACCTCTGATTTATCAGGAGCGCAAACCTAAGCAGTTCACTGCCATGACCGCCGCTACCGACGAAGGCGTATTTATGCGCAACGAATACCGCTACGGCGTGGACGGCCGTTGTAATGTTGGTTTGGGCTTCTGGCAAATGGCGGCTAAGTCGCAAGAAACCCTGAATGACGTAGGTTTTGAAAAGGTTTACAACGCAATGGTCAGCCTGAAAGGCGACGGCGGCCGACCGCTGGGTATCCGCCCGAATGTGCTGCTGGTTCCTCCTTCTTTGGAAAACGCCGCCAAAAAATTAGTGGAAGGCGACCGCCTGGATAGTGGTGCGTACAACCCGAACAAAGGCAAATGCAAGGTAATCGTATCTCCTTGGTTGCTGTAACCATTTAGATAGGCGGGCTCTGCCCGCCGAAAGGATAAGAAATGGCAAAAGTAAAAAACGAAGATGAAAAAACCGAGCAAACGGTTGGCGCAACTGTGGATGTAAACCCCGAAGACGTTAAGTTGCAGGCGTTCCTTGAGGCTGAAGTCGAAAAATTGAACGCCGAGCTTGAAGCTGCACGTATGCGTATCGCCGAATTGGAAGCTCAATTGGGACAGGCCGCAAGCCCTGCCGTTGAAGCGGCAGAAGCACAAGAACGCTATCAGGCAGGCGGTGAAGCGGCGGCAGATGCCGAAGTGGTTGCCATCAAATCCAAACATGGCCATGCGTTTTGGCGCAGCGAGTATCACGTTCAACCGCATTTTACCTTTGTGAAACGTGCCGATTTCGAGCCCGAAGCGTGGGAGCGCCTGCTGGCCGAACCGATGGCTGTTGTTTGTGAAGCCTTGCCTGTGGAGCAGGATTAATGGCTTACGCAACGGTTGCCGATTTGGTGGCGCGTTATACCGAGCCGACGATTGCGGGTTTGACCGACCTTACGCGCGTGGGAGCCGTGAATGCCGAAATTGCGCAACAAGGTTTGGATGATGCCTCCGCCGAAATCGACGGCTATCTAGCATCGCGCTATGAATTGCCGTTGCCTGCCCCTGTGCGCCTGTTGAGCCTTTATTGCTGCGACATTGCCGTTTACCGGTTGGCAACGGGCAAGCGCCAGCTGACGGAGGATATGGTGCACCGATATGAGGCGGCGATTGCGTATCTTAAATTGGTGGCATCAGGCAAGGCTGGTTTGGGTGTGGCTGAAAATGCCGACCCTAAGCCGAACGTGCAAGGTGATGCGGTGATGTTTGCCGCCAAGGAAAAGGTGTTCGGCCGTGATAGCGTCTATTGAACAAGCCATCAAACAGCGTCTTTCAGACGGCCTTGGCCAAATGGTCAGCGGTGTGCATACCTACGGTGGCGAATTTGACGGCGAAGGCTTGGCTCAAGTGGTTAACCAGTTCCCCGCTGTTTGGGTCATGTTTGCCGGCATTACCGATAGCGAGCCCCATGATACGCGCCGTACACGCTACCAAGTCACTGGTCACTTTACTGTCTTGGTCGGCGACCGTGCCAGCGGCAGCGAGGCGGACAGCCGCTTCGGCGGTTTACACCGGAACGATGTCGGCACTTACCGGCTGATGCAGGCCGTGCGCCTGTTGCTGATCAATCAGACTATGGGTTTGTGTATAGGCCGTCTGAAGCCGGGCAAAGCAAAAAGCCTGTTTTCAAAACAAATGGAGTTGGACGCAATCAGCGTATTTGCGCTGGATTTTGAAACGCATTGGTTCGAAGACGCACTGCGAGACGGCGATTGGCCACGGCCTACGGTTTCAGATGCTCAACAGGCGCAAGTATATGCCGACGTATCCGAATACCAAGGCCGTACCGATCCAGAACATCCTGACTTGAAAGGCGCAAACCTTGAGCTGCGTATCCCGCCCAAAAAAACAAACCAACCCGCCGATATGGCGGCCACCGTTAAAACCGAGGTAAAACATGACTGAAACCATTAAAGTTCGTGCCGCCACAGGTCTGCAAGTACCTATGGCAGGCAAGCCACATGAATATATTACCGACCAAGAAGCGGTCGAAGTGCCGAATGCCGCGTATTACCTGCGCTGTATTCACTACGGCGACTTGGTTATTGTTGAGGACAAACCGAAAGGCAACAAATCATGACTTCCGCAAACGTCAGTTTCGACAAAATTAAGACCAGTACGCGTAAGCCCGGCGTTTACGTCGAATGGAACACCAAGCTTGCCGTGCGCAACCTGCCTACCAACAAGCAACGCGTACTGCTGATTGCGCAACACAGCAATCCCAAGGCGGGCAAGCTGACTGCGCTGGAAAATATCTATTCTGCGGCCGATGTCGCCGCCGCGTATGGTGCCGGCTCGCAGGCGCATTTGATGGCATTGGCCGCTATCAAGGCTTACGCATATGCGGATTTGAGCCTGATTACCGTTGCCGACAATGAAGCAGGCGTTGCGGCCACCGGCAGTATCACGATTACAGGCACTGCCGATACGCAAGGCGTTTTACGCGTCAACATCGGCAATGCCGATACGCTGACCGTCGGTGTCGCCGCCAATGCAACCGCCGCAACCGTAGCCGCTGCCGTCAAAGCCGCCATTGATGCCGAAACATCATTGCCGGTAACGGCGACAGCCTCTGAAGGCTTGGTAACGCTGACGGCTAAAAATAAAGGCACGCACGGCAACCATATCCGTATCCGTACCGGCAATACCGCCGAAGGGATTACCGTTGCAGTCAAAGCGATGAGCGGCGGCGATGCCGATGCCGATATCGGCCCCGCATTAAATGCCGTGATCGCCGAAGGTCATAATTTGATTGCGGTAGGCTGTACCGATGAGGCGAACCTCTTGAAGTTGCGCACACATTTGGAAACTGTCGGTGCGCCTGAAGAAAAACGCTGGGCATTGGGTATTTATGGCCAAACCGGTGCATTGGCGCAAACAACGACACAGGCAGGCCGTCTGAACAGCGGTTATCTGTATTCGGCCTGGTATCGTAAAACGCCTAGCCTGCCATGTGAGCTGGCAGCCGCGTTTGCGGCCGTTGTGGCCAGCGAGGAAGACCCGGCTCGTCCGCTCAATACCCTGAAGCTCAACGGCATCGGTGTGTGCGACAGTGCAGACAAGACTATGCGTACCGAACAGGAAAACGCGCTCTACAATGGCGTTACTCCTATTGAGACCAGCCCAGACGGCACATCCGCTCAAATCGTCCGCGCTATTTCGACTTATACCAAAACTGCCAACGGCACGGCAGACGAAAGCCTGCTCGATATGACTACCGTACGCACATTGATTTATGTATCAGGCGCGTGTGCCGACCGTATTGCGTTGCGTTTTCCACGTGACAAAATGACCGAGCGCACCATTGCCCGTGTCCGCTCCGAATTGATCGACGTGTTGATGAAATGCGAAGAATTGGAAATCGTCGAAGACGTTGAAAACAATTTGGCCAACCTGATTGTGGAACGCGATGCACAAAACACCGGCATGCTCAACTGCCGCGTGCCGTCCGATGTGGTTAACGGCCTGCACCAAGTAGGCATGGTTATCGACCTGTATCTGTAAAAAGGAAAGAACATGAGTACAGAATATGTAGGCAGCGTAACGCTGTATGTCGGTGCGACCGAGGTGGAAGTCACCAAGATTGATGTGAAAAACATCACAGGCAAAAAAGAAGTGAAAACCATGAACCGCACACGCCGCGTCAAAGGCTTTACGCGCGGTGTCGGCCAGTATGATATTTCTTTTACCGCCGTTGTGCCGACAGACGGTACGGTTATCGATTGGGATAAAATCGAAGACGCAAAAATCTCGCTGGTCCCTGATATCAATGGCGCACGCCCAACCTCCTATCTTGGTTTTTGCGCGAAGGAAGCCGGTGAAAGCTATACGGTGGACAACGAATTGGTCATTGATGTGACCGGCTTTGCAACCCGTAAAGTGATTGAGTAAGCCATCCGAAACTGACACCTGTTAAAGACGGTTTAAATAGCCTTTAAACGATAATTGGATTTTTATCCGATTAACCGTTTAGAGGCTTTTATTATGTCTTCAATTTCCAAAGAGCTCGAACATGCCGCAAAAGAGTATGAGCTGGTTGTTTCTCCCGACCTGAAAACCGTTTCAGGCCGTCTGAAGTACGGTATCTCTGTTGACGGCGCTGTCCATCGTGATTTTTCCATGCATCTGCTGACCGTGCGCGAAGATATGGCTATTGACCCAACGCTGGAGGGTCAGGCGCGTATGTTGGCAGCCTATTCAGCCTCTCTCGACCATATCGGTACGATTCAGCCTGATGCCTTAACGCTCGACTTCTTGGCCGATGAGTTGGTCGCCACCGATTTTGACGCGCTTTATTTCGCCCAAGAGCTGCTGGCAAAAAAGCGTCTGTCCGTTCAGCCCGTGCCGACCGCTACCGATACGCAGTCTTGAAGCTGGGGAGTTACGGTATCTCTGCCGACGATATCGGCAAGATGACTCAGCCGGAGCTTGATGGATGGCTCAAACAGGCCGATTTGATTGACCGTGGCCGTGCCGCTCCCGTGGTGCTGCCATGGTTTACCCCATCGGCCAAAACCTCAGTTCCATCTGCATCTGGCGGACACACTCAAACCTTTATCAGTAAACGGAAGAAAAAATGAGCCGTAATACAGTCGAATTAGTTGCCAAGTTCCGAGATGAGGCCAGTGTCGGCCTGCGCCGCTTGGCAACCGAGGCCAACCGTACGATGCAGATTCAAAGCCGTGCGGCATCATCTTCCGGCAGGCAACAACAGCTGATGCATGCAGCTGCCGCCCGTTTGGGCATCCGTACAGAGCGTGAAATCCGCCGTGAAATCCAACGTACTCAAGCAGCCTACAACGCAATGGCCAAAAGCGGCCGTGCTTCGCACAATGAGCTGGCGCGAGCCGCTCAACAGACGCGCAGCCGTATTCGTGAGTTAAATGCCGAAATGAACAGCGGCAGCCGTTTCAACCGAATGATCCAAGGAGGTAAAAGTTTGGCGCGCGGTGCGACTTCGGTTGCCGCCGGTGTCATGGCCGGCGGTTATGTGTTGGCCCAGCCGGTCAACCGGACAATGGACTATGACACGGAGCTGCGTCACGCGACCAATACCATGTATGCGGGCAAGACTTTGGCGGAAAAACGCGCAGGCATGGCAGAAATTAATAAAACGGTCAATGATGCCGCTTATCTTGGCGGAACATCTAAGGAAGCAGCCTTGCAGGCGATGAATACCATGGTGGCCAGCGGTTCGTTGAGTGATGCTGCCGTGAAGCAGATGTTGCCAACCGTAATGAAAACAGCACTGGCCGCCAATGCGGATGCCGATGATATTGCCAATATTGTGACTAAAGCGAAGCAGGCAGGGTTTAAAGAAGCCGATATTCCTGCATTGCTCGACCGCGCAATGCAATCGGGCGCAGATGGCGGTTTTGAACTGAAAGACATGGCGCGATGGCTGCCGCAACAGTTGGCGGCAATGAAGTCCGCAGGTATGGGCGCGACACTGGATAATTTCAGCAGTTTGTTAAATGCCAACCAATTGGCGTTTATGACTGCAGGCAGTACAGACGAAGCCGGTAACAACCTGGTCAACCTGCTGGCAAAAATCAGCAGTCAGGACATCGTTACTAAGGCAAAGAAAATCGACATTAACGGCCAAGAGGGTTTTGATTTCACCGCCAGCATGAATAAGCGTCAGGCTGCAGGCATGAACTCGCTGGACGCTTTGGTCGATATTGTCAGTGAAATCGTGAGTAAGGATGAAAAGAGCGCGGCATTAATGAAACAAATGGCCGCCGCTCAAGGCGATGAAGCTAAGTTGGCTTTACTGGAAAACCAGAAAGCTTTGGTTGACGGTACGGCTGTCGGCCAGTTGGTTTCAGACCGCCAAGCCTTGATGGCGTTGCTCTCGCTAATCAACAACAAGCAAGAAGCCGCACGACTGCAGCAAGGACAGGCCAATGCCGCCGGTGCAGTAGATGGTGCTTATCAATTTGTAGCCGAAGGCTCCGGGTTCAAAAAAGAACAACTCAAAACGGCATATAGCGAAGCCGAATATGGCGCATTCTCAAGCTTTACCGACATGGTGGCCAACAAGCTTAAAGGCATTGCCGACTGGGCCAGAGGTAATCAGGAAGCCGCGCAGACAGCGGTGGCGGCGGGTCAAGGGGCTGCGGCAGTATCCGCAACTGTGGGAACAAGCTCAATGGTAAGCGGCGGATGGCGGTTCTTCCAAGGCGGTCAAGGTGTTGCTGGTGCCGGCCGTTTTCTGCCGTCCGCAGGCTCAATGGGTGCCTTTACTTTAGGTGCTGCTCCTTTGGCCGCTATGGGTGGCGTAACACATTTGGCGGGTCAACGGGATAAATATGACGACTGGAGTAAGCCGTTGGTGGCATTCGCCGACCGCTTGCAGTCGTTTTTGCCTGATTTTATGTCGTCTGCCAAAAACGAATACATGAGAAAACGGGAGGAATTGGGTGGGAATAACTCTCCGCTCGATAGCCCTGTTCTCAAAGAGAGTATGGCGCAGCTCAGTCAATCCGCACAAACCAATCAGCAAGCCAGCCAACAATATGTCACAGCAGCAACTGAAAATCAGGCTGCGACCGCCCAGCTTACCAATGCGGCATCCCAGATGACTGCGGCGGCGGCGCAAATGCAGGCGGCAGCCGGTAAACCGATTCCTGTAACTGTTACTGTGCAAAACGGCAATATTATGGCCTATATCAATCAAGCGGCGGCGCGTGCGGCGGCAAAAAATTAAGGAACCGCAATGAGTTGGAAAGATACTTTACTTGATGCCAGTTTTAAAGGTGTCGGCTTTGATGTAATCGATGATACGTTGCGTGGTACACACGCCTTGGCCGAACATGAATATCCGTTTGTTCAGGGTTCGGATATTGAGGACACGGGCGTATCGGCAATGGATATGAGCCTGACAGCGGTATTGTGGGGGGATGATTATGAAGGCCGCCTGCAAAGCCTGTTGGGCGTTCTTCGTGAAACGGGTTCGGGTGAACTAATCCACCCAGTTTACGGCAGTTTGCCCGATTGTGTTGTGGCCGATTTTGAAGCTGTACATAATGAGGAAAACCCTGATTACTGTACGGTTCGTATGACCTTCAAGCAAAGCGTTAAAGCCGCTCCGTTCTTTGACCGTGAATTGCCGTCTGCGCTGGCTGATGAAATCGACTGGCTGGCAGATTTGGCCGCATGGCAGGGTTTTGAGGTTTTTCAGACGGCCTTGGGCAAGATTCAGAAGGCGCAAAGCCGTTGGAACGCATTTCATGCCACAGTATTGACGGCAGTCGGCGTTATGTATGGTCAGGTAAACGGCGTATTCACCGGCTCCATGAATCTTCTTAACAGTCCGCGCGTATTGGTGGCAGAGTTGAAATCAGTATTCGGTGTGTTGGCAAATATGCACGTCGTCGGTAAAAGTGGGCTGGATGGCTGGCGCGATATGGTTGGCGGAGTGTCAAAAGCCTCCGCTACGCCGTGGCAGGTAAGTCGCGGGGCAGAAGGTAGCGTTTCGGCAATCGATTTGATTCAGCGTGCAAAGGTTGAAGATGTCGCTGCTTTTACAGCCTTCACCGCAACTGTTGGAGCGTGTGCTTTGGCAGAGCAGGCCGCAGATATTCTGGCAACACAAATTGATGCGCCAACTTTGACGCCCGTGGAAATCTCACGCCTATTATCCGATACCCATGCTGCTTTGCAACGCACGCTGGCCGCAAACCGTATTTTGGCGATGATGTTGGCAGATGAGGTAAAGGCCGAGAAGATAGCTTATTCCCTGCTAAGGTTATACCAAACACCGGCAGACAGTGCTGATGATGTGTATCGCCGCATTGAGGCTGCCGGCCTGTTGCCGCAAACGCCATATCTTGAAACTGCTGCCGAACTGACTGAAAGTTTGCGTAATACGGCGCACAAACTGCAAAAACAGGCTTTTGCCGTTTTGAATATGCGCCCTCCGTTAGTGCAGAAAATTGTAGGACATGATACCAGCCTGCATCTGTTGGCTTTTGAATGGTATGGCGATTACAGCCGTTTTGGCGAGTTGTTGCGTCTGAATCCGCAAATCCGTCATCCGAACTTTCTCAGTAAAGGAGAAGTGTTGAATGCCTACGCCAAATAATACCGTCACTCTGATGATTAACGGTAAAACCCATGGGCAATGGACGAACTACGACATCGTTTCTGACCTGCTCACCCCCGCCGATGATTTTAGTGTCACGCTGGGCCGTCCGGTAGATGCAGTCCCGACTGCAGTAAAAGAAGGCGATAAAGTAGAAGTCCGTGTCGGTGGGGATACGGTATTAAGCGGCCGTATCGACCGTGTGCACACTACGACGGAGAAAGGTAATAAAACGCTGACCATTCAGGGCCGTGATGATGCCGGTATCCTGTTAGACTGTTCTGCGCCGTTGTTTAATGCGCAGGATATGGATTTAAACCAAATTATTGAAAAAATCGTCAAGCCTTTGGGTTTGTCAAAAATCCGTATCGATGCAGCCAAAACCAATAAAACCCATAAAGTTCAAATCGAGCCCGGAAGCCGTGCATGGGATGCCTTGACACAATATGCCGAAGCCAACGGGGTATGGCCTTGGATGGAACCTGACGGCACGTTAGTTGTTGGTGGTCCTGACTACACCACAGCACCTGTTGCCGAGCTGGTCTTACGGGTCAGTGGTGACAATAACAATATCAAGAGCCTGGAAGTCGAGCGCAATATGGCCGCTCGGTACAGTGAGGTCACGGTATTGGGACAAAGCCATACCGGCAAGCACAATATCAAAGCAACGGTGAAAGATGAATCCCTTAAGCTGAGCCGGCCTTTAATCGTGACAGAGCCTGATGTTGACAGTCAGGCGGAAGCGGAACGTAAAGCGAAGAAACGCCTGGCAGACAGCCGCTTGGAAGGCTTGACCATCACGGCGGTGGTACAGGGACACCGAACCGATGACGGTACTTTATGGCAACCGGGTCAGCGAATCAACGTATTGAGTGAACCGGACGGCATCGATGCGGTGTATTTCCTGATGGCGCGTACCTTTGTCGGAGGTAGAGGCCAAGGCACGGAAACTGTATTAACGCTTAAAGAAGACGGTGCATGGGTGTTGGATGCCGATCCGCCTAAGAAAAAACAAGGCGCAGGCAAAAAAGATGGCAAGAAAACTGCACACAAGCCGTCTGAAAATAGAAAAGCCAACGGTCAAGCACCAGTCAAGCCGAATAAACGCCGTCAGGCTAAAAAGCCAAAACAGGAATTGCAGGTTATTTAAATGGATATTAAAACCATAGATAAGCGTATCAAACAGGCGTTTAACACTGTCCGGCAGGGCTTTCGCGGAAAGGTTGCCAGAGTCCAGGCAGGTGGCGGTGTGCAAAAAATCCAAGTCGAAGGCTTGGACGGCGAAACCGTGCAAGACTTGGAGCATGCCGAAAACTTCGGCTTTACCAGCAATCCGCCTGCCGGGAGTGATTGCGTTGTTGTGCCGTTGGGGGGTAAAACCAGCCACGGTATTATCGTTACCACGACAAACGGCGCGTACCGCATTACCGGTTTGTCGGATGGGGAGACGGCGGTTTATAACGCTGACGGTGCCAAGATGGTGTTAAAAAAGGGGCGCGTCATTGAGATTGACTGCGATAAATTAAATATTAAAGCACCTAGCGGCGTAAATATCACTTCAGAAAAGGTCGAATGTTCTGCGGTGTTGACTGCACAAGGCCAAATCAACGGCAATGGAGGTATGGCCGTGCAAGGCGGTAGCGGTACGACATTTACCGGCAACGTGGACATGGTCGGCGATTTGAATACTACCGGCGCATTAACCAACAACGGTAAAGATGTCGGCAGCACCCACAAACACACTGAGACCAACGGTTCGGAAACCGGAGAAGTCATTTAAACTGGTTTTAAAGGCCGTCTAAGAATCCTTATTGGTTTTTTAGGCGGCTTTCTATATTTGTCTGACATCAATCCACTCAAATAAAGAGCGTCCATATCCGAAAATTCAGGTATGGACGCTTTACTCAACCCACAAACAGGCGGCTATGTGGTCAACCAATCCGCCCAATCCATCGAAAACGAGCTGTATATCCGCTTGGTAACACCCTTGGGCAGTTACTGGGCAGACCGCACGCTCGGCAGCCGCCTACACGAATTGCGCCGCCAAAAGCATTTAAAGCGCATTGAAGTGCTGGCCAAGCAATACGCCGAGCAAGCCTTACAGCCTGTAATTAAGTCTAAACGCGCCCAATCCATCCAAGTAACCACATCCACACCGCAGCGCGGCTGGCTGAAATTGCATATTGAAGCTGTCGATGCCGCAGGCGATACCGTAACCCTTAGTCACAAAGTGGCCGTGATATGACGCAAGCACTTAATTTCGAGCAAATCCGCGCCAATTATCTGCGCGACCTACAAAACCAAAACCCTACCGCCCATGTGCACGCAGGCAGCGACAACCATGTACGTGCTACCGCTATTGCTGCTGTGGGTGAAGGCCAATACCAGCATCAAGAGTGGATTTTGCGTCAAGCGTTTGCCGATACCGCCGACAGTGCCTACCTCGAAAAACACGCTGCCAAATATGGGATTTACCGAAAAACTGCCACCTTTGCGGGCGGTAAGGTGCGTGTTCGCGGCGCGGTCGGTGCAACGGTGCCTGTTGGCCAACAAATCAATGTGGGCGATAAGGTGTATTTAGCCGCCGAATCTGCCGTTATCGGTACGCTTGGAAGCACCGAGATAGCCGTTATCGCCACTGTTTCGGGTAGCGCTCAAAATCAAACCGGCGAATCCGCAGCTACGCTGCAAAGCGTACCTGCGGGGATTGACAGTTCCGCCGTCTTGCTGACGATGGTTGGCGGTACAGATGCCGAGAGTGATGAGAGCCTGTTGGCGCGATATGAAGAACGCCTGCGCCGTCCTGCTGCGGGCGGTAACCAATACGACTTCCGCAATTGGTGCTTGGAAGTACCGGGTGTGGTTGATGCATTCATTTACCCGTTACGTCGTGGCAACGGCTTTGTCGATGCCGTTATTTTGGGTGAAAACGGTATTCCCAGCGCAGAAACACTGGCCGCCGTACAAGCTCATGTCGATGCGGTGCGACCTGTTACCCGTAAAAACGGCTTTCTGGCCCTTGCTCCCAGTATTCAAACTGTGAATGTAGCCGTCACCATTACCTTAAGCAGCGGTACGGATACCGAAACGGCCACTGCTGCCATCAAATCAGCTGTGAATGCCTATTTTGATGCTTTAAAGCCCGGCGACACCCTAATTAAAAGCCAGTTGGAAACCTTAATCAGCGAAGTGTACGGCGTGCGTGACCGTGTCTTAACCACACCTGTGAGCAATATCAAGCCCCAGGAAAGTGCCGAAGACATTTACTGGCTGCGCCCGGGCAGTATTAACGTGGAGTACACCGCGTGAACCATCAAGCCTTACTTGCCGCCATGCGCCCGCCTGTCAGCTACGACACCGTAGGAGAAACGGCAGAAATCAAAGCCGAAGCGGGTGTGTTTGATATTGTGGCCGACCATGCGGAAGGAGTGAAAAATGCGCCGTTCCCTGACGAGGGAAACGATTACCTGTACCGCTGGGAAGAGCTGCTGGCCATCACCCCGCCTGCCGGAGCCAATACCCAACAACGTACTGATGCCGTACTGGCCAAACTCAACGCCTTGGGCGGTTTGAGCATTGCCTACTTTACCGCCATTGCTGAATCGGCAGGCTACACCGTAAACATTTATGAAGAAGACCAATTCCGTGCCGGTGAAAGCTGTGCGGGAGATTGTTTGAATACTAAAGATGCTATTTGGCGTTGGTGCGTCGACATCGCCGACGGAAAAGCCACCGCCTATATTTTCAGAGCCGGACAAAGCCGTGCGGGCGACCGTATCAGTGTATACACCGACCCGATTATCGAAACGATGTTTGAAGAATTAAAACCGGCATGGACATATTGCCGCTTTGAATATGAAGAAGAGGTATAAAAATGGACTTAATCCAAACCCCGAGTAAGCAATTTATCGACGGCGACCGCCGCACGCCAGGTACGCCCGTACCCGCATGGTGGCTGAACCAGTTGCAAGGCGAGTTGTACAGCATTTTAAACGCGGTTGGCATTGAGCCTAACAAAGCTGACCATGCCCAAGTCTTATCAGCTATTAAAACGCTGGCCGCCGATGCTTCTCAAGTTGCCAGTATTGAGGCTTTGCGTAAATACAGTGGTGATGGTTATGTAAACGTTAACGCCTATCACCCCAATACAACAGTGGGCGGCGGCGTGTTTGTGGCGGATAAAACCGATAAATCTACCGCCGATAACGGCTGTACCGTTATTGTTTCTACCGACGGCACGCGCTGGAAGCGTGTGTTTTCAGGGATGCTTAACCTGCATGATTTTGGATATGTAGCCAGCAAAAACAATGCACTATCTACTTTAAATGCCGCTGAAGCCGCCGCGCTTGGCATTGTTGTCGACTGCTTGGGTTTGTCAATTGATACGGGTAATACCTACCCGCAAAAAAACAAATACACAAACGGCAAGTTTGTGATTAACGGCAAAACTGTCGATGTTCAATACCAGCCTATCAGAAGCGGTATCGGTCGATTCATTTCCGGCTCAGGGGCCGCTGAGAACATTAAATCGAATGAGTGGACTGGTGCTGGAATTGTAGCGATTGGCGAAGGTGCAATGAATCAAACTGAAAAGTGTGTTTCAGCTATCGCAATTGGGGATCGTTCACAAGGTTTTTCCCGTATTAGTCGCGACAATATTTCTATTGGCCCAGACAGTCTTATTAATGTACAGGCCGAAACGGAATGGTACGACCAGTCTAAGATGTCCGGCACGCGCAACATCGGTATCGGCGGTAATGCTGGGCGCGGCATCACTAGCGGCTTTTCAAATGTAGCAATCGGCAGAAATTCAGGTCAGGGGCTGGGAACGGGCTATTCGAATGTGGTATTAGGTTCGGCAGCGTTGGCCGGTGTTGCCCCAATAGGACTGACTGGCGATATTGAAGTTTTTTGGCCATCCCCAACATCTCGCACCGTAGCTATCGGCGAATCTGTTTTACAGATGTACCAAGGACGAGATGCGCAAACCGCAATCGGTGGAGGTGCTGCAAGAAATACAAAAAAAGCTGAAAAAGTGACCGCGATTGGTGCTTCGGCGTTAGAGAACTTAGAACGAACTAGCGCTCCGAATGGAGGCGATGTGCTATGGACTGGCACTGAGAGCGGAAATTATACCCAAAGCGGCAATAATATTACTTTGACATTTGGCAATATTCGCGGCGCAAAAGTCGGTTATTGGGTGGGAATCCGCCTCACTTCAGGCGAAGCCAAGACAGTTCAGGGTGATGTAGTGCCTGCTGAAGTGGTTGAAGTAACAGAAAGTAGTATTAAAGTCCGTAGTCCTAAAGAACTTAACGCATCAGGAGTGGCGGAGCTTAAATATGTCTATTCGTCATCATCTTCGGCAGCGAAGAATGAAGAGTTAACAGTGATTGGTACGAATGCACTGAAAGATGCAGTCAGCGGTGCATATTCTACTGTTATTGGTGCAGATGCCATGTTGACAAGCAGTAACCCCCAAAAAGTTGTGGCGGTTGGGGCATCATCATTCAGAAATGGAACGCATTATTCAAGTGTCGCTGTGGGATATTGGTGCGCGCCTACTATTAGTAGTGAGCAGTGCGTTTTTATTGGCGATTCAGCGGGATATCGAAATGTTCAGGGAAATGTTTTAAGCGGGAAAATAACTAATGCCATTGCGATTGGTTACGGTGCGCGAATCAATGGAAGTAACGAGATTCAGCTTGGCGGGTCGGGACAAACATTGTACGCCCCGACAGCGGTAAATATTCGTTCGGATGCCCGCGACAAAACGGATATCGCACCACTGGATATCGGTTTGGATTTTGTTAAAAAGCTGCGACCGGTAACTGGAGTATATGACCGCCGAGACGCTTATACCGACGAACTTTTTACCGATTTACCGCCGGAAGAGCGCGCAGAAAAACTGCGGGAGTGGTGGCAGGCCCCAACCAAAGACGGACGCTACAAAGAAGATCGCATCCAGCATTGGTTTATTGCTCAAGATGTTGCTGCATTAGAAGCTGAGTACGGCAAACTGCCGATGGTGAATTGCAGGATGGACACTTACACAATTGAGTACGAGACATTTGTGCCCGTTTTAACAAAAGCGATTCAAGAAATGTCTGCTCAAATTGATGACCTTAAGAAGCAGATTGAGGAGTTAAAAAATGACAAGATGCGTGATTGACCAAGACGGCTTGTTCGTAGAGGAGCAATATTTTGATGACGGGCGCGCCAGCATCGAAGCTGAAATGCCTGATCTCGCACAATATCAGGCTGCCCAGTGGGATGGTCAAGGTTGGCAGATAATTCCCGACTATCGCGGATGCGTAGTTTTTGTCGGTGAGCAAGAGCAGGTGTGGGATAAGTTAGGTGATTTGCCCGATGGCATCAGCCTGACCCCGCCTGAATCGGCAAATATTGACGGCGTAAAATCCGGAAAACTCGTCGCATTAAATGCTGCCGCTCAGGCTTTTATTAACAAGCACGCTGGTATCGACAGCGTACCTGAATTTGAGTTTGCAAGTTGGTCAATTCAGGCTTCCGAAGCAAAAGCTTGGCAGCTAGATAAAAACGCGCCAACTCCGGTGCTTGACGGTATTGCCACAGCTCGTGGTATCCCGGCTGATACGCTTAAGGCTGCTGCGTTGCGTAAAACGCTGGCCTATGAGCAACTTGCCGCCCATGTGGCAGGCCAGCGCCAAGCGCTGCAAAGCAAGATTGAAGCTGCTAAAAAACAATCTGATTTAGACAAAATCGAGATTGCATTCTCCTTGCCGGAGGCCGTCTGAAAATGGCAAAGGTTTATTTGGCTTTATATAAAGGCCGCAAGACGATAAAAACGCCCAAGGACTTGGCTTTCCGCATTATCGAATGGGTAATACGCAAAGTTACTGGCGGTCAATATTCTCACTGTGAAATTGCGGTGCCGGTAGCGTTTTCAGACGACCTCTTTGACTGCTATTCATCATCTTTTCGTGATAGCGGTGTGCGCTGCAAACGTATGCCGTTGCCTGCCGCAAAGTGGGATTTGATTGCGCTGGATAATCAACGAATTGTCATGGAGCGTCTGTTTTCTTTGTGGAGAAACACTAAGGGCAAGCGCTATGATTTGTTGGGTGTGTTATGCGTGACATCGTTTTTCCGTCGTGTTTTGAGGCAGTCTGCAGATAAATGGTTCTGCTCGGAATGGTGCGGTGAGGTAATGGGAGTGACCGAACCGTCATTACGTTCGCCGGTTGACTTGGCAGAGTTGTCACAAGGTAAAAGAAAGGCCGTCTGAAATGCAGCCGAAAACACAATATTTCACGCTTTATCGTGGTGACACGCACCTTTTTAAAGTGTCCTTAACAGCCGAAAATAAGCCGCTTGATCTATCTTTGAGCAAATTTGTCATGGATATCCGAGCTACTGACGGCTCAATCATCCAGCCGACAATTTCTATTGATGGCAGTGATGTTTGGTTGCTTTTCCCGGCAAGTTTGACTGCCGATATTACTTGGAGCCGTGCTGAATATGACTTACGCGCAGTAACCGGTAATGTCGTTAAAACCTATCTGCGCGGCGTTGTGACGGTATCGCCGTCAATTAGCCGTGTAGAGCTTGGCGTGGAAGACGGCGTGATTCATGAAGAGGCAGTATCCATTGATGTGAGTGGCCAGGCAATCATTGTTCAGCCAGCAACAGGTACTGCCGTCGATTCAAAAGTTATTGCCGATTTGACTGTTAAAATCACGCGTTTGGAAGCAGCTGTCAAAGATGCCGAAGAAAGTGAAGAGATTGCCGCATTGTCAGAGCGATTGAATGTTGCACAACGTGCTATCGAACAGGCAGGCTCGCTGGAAGGCCGTTTGCTGGCGTTGGAAGCGAGTAAAGAAGAGCTGTCTAATCATGCGAGAGAATTGGCTAGTCAGCGCGCAAATCTTGAATCTGTTCTAACGCGGTTGACGGAGAAAGACCAAACCGTCGCCGCATTGTCAGAGCAACTTCAAGCATTGCGTACCGAAGTTTCCAAAGCTGAAGAAAGTGAGGAAATTGAAGCACTGCATAAGAAAATTGTTGCCGTTACCGCTGATTTGGAAGCCGCAAAAACGGCAGCTGCGGGCGCGGCCGCTTCAGCAGAAGTGTCTGCATTGCGGGCGAAGATTGCCGAATTGGAAGCAGTCGCCGAAAAACAATCTAAACAGGCAATAGAAATCGCTGAGCTGCGAAGCCTTTTAGGTATGAAGAAATGCGAGAAAATCCATTTGACGCAGGAAATGTGGGCTGACGGCGGGTATACATGGACTAAAGTTACCTTCGCCAATACCTATAAAGACCCGCGTGTCACGCTTTCTCTTGAGCATAACAACCTGGTAGTCTTGTTTCTCAATCATGCGATTTGTGCAAAAGACGGCAAAGGTGTATCCATTCGTACCAACTATGATAAGCCTAAAATCGACGTATCCTATTCCGTTTACTTGTATGTCGAAGAGTGGAATGGCTAGTTAAATTTAAAGCCCGTTTAAATCATCTTTAAACGGGCTTTCTTGTGCAAAAGCTGACGGAATTTTAAAATCTCACAAAGTGCAAAAGCTGGCGCGAAATTGTGCAAAAGCCGTCGCCGCCTTACATAAAGTGCTTTAAGCGCAGTATCGATGGCTTCCCAGCCGACAGCCTGATCTTCTTTAAAAGTTTGGCGGTATTCTTGTTCATTCATTGTCTGTTTCCGTGTCGTTGATAATTTGGTTGTAAATTAATTCGCGTGTTTTTTTAGAATGTGTTGTTTCTAAAAATAAAGCGATTTAAATATGACATATTATTTGCTTTTTCAATCAATGCCAATAGGTAAACAGACGGTTTCTTGACAATAGGTTTGGCCGGATTCGCTTAGGTGTGCCGGTTTGTAGGCGGCAAAGGTGTAGGTCAGGTCTGCGCGGAATGTGTCGGGATCGGCTTCGGCGGTGTCGCAGTTGAGGCCGGTGGGAATATCGAGGGCGACTTTCAGTCCGTCTGAATGATTGAGTTGGCGGCAGAGGGCGGCGATTTCGGTTGGAAGCGCGCCGCTGAAGCCTGTGCCGAATATGCCTTCGATAATGATGTCGTAACCGTTTTTTAGACGGCCTTCCAGTTCTTGTACGGATATCAATTCAATATGGGGCAAACCGTTGAGGCGTTCGCGATTGGTTTGAGCTAAAGGGGAGAGGTTTTCTCCGAGTGAAAACAGAATATCGATGTGCCAACCTTGTGCCTGCATATATCTTGCCATGACTAGGCCGTCGCCGCCGTTGTTGCCTTTGCCGCAAACGATCAGGGCGCATCCTGCTTGAGGGTGACGCTGCATGAGGTCTTGGGCGGCAGAGCTACCGGCGTTTTCCATTAGTTGGTCGAAGCTCGTGCCTTTATCGACGGCTGCTCGTTCGCGTTTGCGCATTTGGGCGGCGGTATAGACTTTCATGATCGGCTCTCTTTGCAGGAAGTTATTGGTCGGCGGTATTCATCAGGCGCAAGGCTTTCAGACGGCCTATTTCTTTTTGATATTCCACCAGCCCGATAAATGTGCCGTCTCGGTTGTACACACGGATGGGCTGCTCGGCGGAAATGTCTTCGCTGAACTGGGGGCGCTGGCCGTGTTTGAGCATGGTAACGGCGTAGTCGTTTAGCTCAAGTTTGGGGAAATGTTGCACCAAGACATCGCAAGGCAGCAGCAGGGCATCGCGTTCGGCTTCGTCCAATTTTGTCAAGGCTTCGAGCGTGTGGCTTTGGGCAATGGTAAAGCCGGCGGTTTCAGTACGGCGCAGGGCGGTCAGGTGGGCGAATGTGCCGATGTGTTTAGCGATGTCTTCACTGAGGGTGCGGATATAGGTACCCTTGCTGCAACGTACGTCTATCACGGCTTTGGGGGCATCAAATTCAGTGATATTAATGGAGTAGATGGTGATGTCGCGCGCTTTGCGTTCGATAACGATGCCTTTGCGTGCGTATTCGTACAGTGGTTTGCCTTCGTGTTTGAGGGCGGAAAACATGGGCGGAACTTGGCGGATATCGCCCGTTAAGGCGTGGCAGGCCGTCTGAAATTCGGACAATGAAATATCGGCGCGTGCGGTGGCGATGATTTCGCCTTCGGCATCGCCCGTGCTGCTGGCTTCGCCGAGTTTCAGCGTGGCGGTGTAGGCTTTGTCAGCATCCAGCAGATATTGGGCAAACTTGGTCGCTTCGCCGAAACAAACAGGCAAAAGCCCTGTGGCCAAAGGATCGAGTACGCCTGTATGCCCGGCTTTTTCGGCACAGAACAAACGCCGCGCTTTTTGCAGGGCGGTGTTGCTGGAAAGTCCTTCGGGTTTGTCGAGAAGAAGAACGCCGTTGACCGGGCGTTTGGTGGGTTTGGCTGTCATATTAAGCAGGGGGAGTGTTAATGTTCAGGCCGTCTGAAAGCATTCAGACGGCCTGCGTGTTTTAATCAATCAGTCTTCAACCGGTTTTTCCGCCGCCACTTGGTCGATCAGGCTGGAAATGCTCATGCCGCGTTCGAGTGATTCGTCGTATTTGAAGTGCAGCTCGGGTGTTTTGAAGAGTTTGATGCGTTTGGCCAATTCGCTGCGCAAATGACCTTTGGCGTGTTCCAAAGCTTCTTCGGTGATGTCGCGTGTGCTGTCGTCGAGGACGGTATAGAACACGGTCGCGTGGCTGTAATCGCGGGTGACTTCGACTTCGTTGATGGTAATGAAGCCTGCGCGCGGGTCTTTCAGGCCGGTGCGGACGAGTTCGGCAAGCTCACGCATGATTTGTTCTTTGACACGGTCTTGGCGGGCGTAGCCGCGTTGGGGTTTTCTCATGGTTTTCCTTGATGTATGGCAGGCTGTCGTTTTCAGACGGCCTGCGGTTTGGATTTTGAACAGCTGCCTATTATAACGGAGCGCGGTTTATTGTGCTTGAACCGAGAAAGGCATATCGATTTTTTGCCATTGCGCGCTTTCGTAGTCCAGCGCATCGGCGATGAGGGGGTGTTGCTCCAGCCATTGGGCGTTGATGCGCAAGATGAAGCTGTGGTTGCTTTCATCAATGCGAAGCTGGGTTTGCGGCGGTAAGTCGAGCGGCAGGCGCGAGCGGCAGAAGAGGGCGGCCAGACGCAGGGACAATACGGCACACCACATAATTTCGTTGTTGCCGATAATGTCCGCCATTTTCTTGAGGTCGCCGCGATGGCCGATAACCAGTTGCGCCAAAATGGTTTGCTCTTTGCGTGAGAAGCCCGGCATATCGGCGTTTTCGAGAATGTAGGCGGAGTGTTTGTGATAACCGGTATGGGCGATATCCAAACCGATTTCATGCAGACGGCCTGCGCGGCTGAGGTATTGGTTCCACAGGGCAAGTTCTTGAACGGTTACGTTTTTGGCGTGGCACAGGCTGTTCATGAAGGCTTGCGCGGTATCGGCAACGCGTTTGGCTTGGTTGAGGCTGACGTGGTAGCGTTTTTGGAACTCTGCCGTTGTCTGCTCGCGCATATCGACATTGAGGCTGCGGCCGATTAAGTCGTAGAACACACCGTCGCGGAGGGCGGCTTCGGTAACGGTCATTTTGGTCAGCGAGAGTTCTTCAAAAGCGGCCATCATCACAGCCAATCCACCCGCAAAAACTTCGACGCGTTCGGGTTTGAGGTTTTCAAATTTGGCTTTTTTAACCGAACCGGCTTCGATAATCCTATCGGCAAGATAACGCATGCCTTGGGCGGTAATGTCGGCTTCTTGCGGCAATTCGGCCGCCAAAACGTCGCGTATGGATTTGGCCGAACCGGACGTGCCGATGGCGAAATCCCAACCGGTGCGCTTCATCAGTTTGCTGATGCGCTGGATTTCGATACGCGCGGCGGAAACGGCGGCTTGGAAATCTTTTGCGGTTACTTTGTTTTGGAAGAAGCGCATGCTGTATGTTACGCAGCCCAAAGGCAGGCTTTCTGTGGTCAGCGGTTGCAAATCCGAGCCGATGACAAATTCGGTCGAGCCACCGCCGATATCGATAACCAGCATTTTGTCGCCTTTGGGCGGCAGGGTATGCACAACGCCGGTGTAAATCAGACGCGCTTCTTCGCGGCCGGCAATGACTTCGATGGGAAAACCCAGCGCCGCTTCGGCACGGGGCAGGAATTGGGCGATGTTTTTGGCGACGCGGAAAGTGTTGGTGGCCACCACGCGCACGTTTTCAGGTTGGAATCCGCGCAGGCGTTCGCCGAATTTTGCCAAACATTCCAAGGCTTGTTCTTGAGAGGCTTCGCTCAGGTTTTTTTGTTCGTCCAAGCCGGCGGCAAAGCGTACCATTTGTTTGAAGGAGTCGATGACTTTCAGCTGGCCGTTGTTGTTTTCACAAATTTGCAGGCGGAAACTGTTGGAGCCCAAATCGACGGAGGCTAAAACATTGGCGGGAGTGGTGGTCATAAAAAATACCGCTTGATTAGAAAAACCTAAATGTTACTTGAGGAGGTATCACTTGACAATAAAAGGAATACAGCTCTTTGATTCTGCTCATAGATGTATTTTATAATGCTGATTTTAAGCAAATATATCAAAGGCCGTCTGAACTTTTCAGACGGCCTAAAAAGAGAAACACATGAAATCGGAAAACCAAGATTCCTTATTTTTATCGCGCCGCCGCCTGTTGCAAGTCGGCGGAGCCATGCTTTTGACGCCTGCGGCCGCTTGGGCGGGGGCGCAACGTGAAGAAACGCTGGCCGATGATGTGGCGTCCGTGATGCGCAGTTCGATCAATAGCGCCAGCCCTGCGCGGCTGGTGTTTGCCGATGCAAGGGAAGGGGAGCGTTGGTTGGCGGCGATGTCTTCCCGATTGGCACGCTTTATTCCCGATGAAGGTGAGCGCCGCCGCCTGCTGATCAATATCCAATACGAAAGCAGTCGGGCCGGACTCAATACTCAAGTGATTTTGGGCTTGATTGAAGTGGAAAGCGCGTTTCGCCAATATGCCATCAGCGGCGTGGGTGCGCGCGGTTTGATGCAGGTGATGCCGTTTTGGAAAAACTATATCGGCAATCCGTCGCACAACCTTTTCGACATCCGCACCAATCTGCGCTATGGCTGCACTATTCTGCGCCATTACAACAATATCGAAAAAGGCAATATTGTCCGCGCGTTGGCAAGGTTTAACGGCAGCTTGGGCAGCAACAAATATCCGAATGCCGTATTGGGCGCGTGGCGGAATAGATGGCAGTGGGGTTGAGCGGCTTGCGATTTGCCCCATGCAATTCCTTTGAATCCTGTATAATCAGAAAATCTGTTAATTCACACTTTCAGACGGCCTTTCGCAAATTTAAGGCCGTCTGAAACATTATCTATGGCAAGAGATAACCGCATTCAAATGTTTCCGCACGAATGGCGTGCCAGTACCACACTCTCCGGCGTTTACGCACTGCGTATGCTGGGGATGTTTTTGGTGCTGCCTGTTTTGGCAATGTATGCCGCTTCGTTGCCCGGTGTGGAAGATAATAAAGCATTGGTTGGTATGGCAATGGGCATTTACGGGCTGACACAGGCCTTGTTGCAGCTGCCATTGGGCATCGCTTCCGACAAGTTCGGCCGTAAAAAAGTGATTTATATCGGCTTGATTGTGTTTGCCGCCGGTAGTTTTTTGGCTGCAGTTGCCGACAGCCTGCAAATGTTGGTTGCCGCGCGTGCCATTCAAGGCGCGGGTGCCGTCAGCGCGGCGGTAACGGCTTTGCTGGCGGATTTGACCCGTAGCGAAGTGCGGACGCGTGCGATGGCGATGATCGGCCTGAGCATAGGCTTGACCTTCTCCGTCAGCCTGGTGCTCGCGCCGATGATTGCCAGCTTTATCGGCGTATCCGGCCTGTTTGCGCTGACCGGTATCCTGACGGTAATCAGTATCGGCGTGGTTGCGTGGATGACGCCGGAGCCGGAAGAGTCAAAACTGCATGAAGACACGCAGGCGCAGCCTTCGCGTATGGGCGAAGTATTGAAAAACCGCCAGCTGCTCAATCTCGATTTCGGCATTTTTGCCTTGCATGCGGCGCAAATGGCATTATTTACCGCATTGCCGTTTGCCATGACGCAGTTGGGTTTGGAAAAAATCCATCACTGGCAAGTCTATCTGCCGTCAACCATTACCGGCCTGATTATTATGGTGCCGCTGATTATCGTCGGCGAAACGCGCAACAAACTCAAGCAAGTGTTTATCCTCGGTATCGTCTGCATTGCCGCGGCACAAATCGGCTTGCTGTTTGGCATGCACTCAATATGGTTGATTACCGCTTATTTGATTGTTTATTTTATTGGTTTCAATGTATTGGAAGCCAGCCTGCCGTCTATGGTATCGAAAATCGCCCCGTCCGATTTGAAAGGAACGGCGATGGGCGTGTATAACACATTACAGTCGGTCGGCTTGTTTGTCGGTGGCGCGACCGGTGGCTTATTGTTCCAAAAATATGGGTTTTCAGGCGTTTTTACCTTTTGTAGCGTATTAATGTTGCTGTGGCTGGTATTGGCACTCATCTTACCGGCACCAAAACCCGTCAAAAACCTCAGCTATCCGCTTAACGCCGAATGGCAACAAAATCCGGATTTGCTCTACCAAAAACTGACCGAAATTGAAGGCGTCGAAAGTATCAGCTTCAGCGCAGACAAACAAACCATTTATATCAAGGCCTTGCAAAAAGGATTCGACCAAGAGGCCGCCGAAAAAATCATCATAGGAGTGTAAAATGTCATTAAATAAAGTCATCCTTATCGGCCGTCTCGGCCGTGATCCGGAAGTCCGCTATATGCCCAACGGCGAGGCCGTCTGTAACTTCAGCGTTGCTACCAGCGAAACTTGGAACGACCGCAACGGCCAACGCGTAGAACGTACCGAATGGCACAATATCACCATGTACCGCAAACTCGCCGAAATCGCCGGCCAATACCTGCGTAAAGGCAGCCAAGTGTACCTGGAAGGCCGTATCCAAAGCCGTAAATACCAAGGCAAAGACGGCATCGAACGCACCGCTTACGACATCATCGCCAATGAGATGAAAATGCTCGGCAGCCGCAACGACAACAGCGGCGGCGCACCATACGATGACGGCTACAACCAAGGCAGTCATTCAAGCCAAAGCAGTTACCAACAAGCGCCTCAACAGCAATACCAATCTGCCCCAGCTCAAGAACCCCCAGCCGCCCCAGCCCGTCGTCCTGCTCCGGCTCAACCGACCGCTCCGGTTGATGATATCGACGACGATATTCCGTTTTAATCATTGAACAATACAAAAGGCCGTCTGAAAAATATACTTTCAGACGGCCTGAGACCTTTGTAAAATCCCCCAAAATCCCTCAATGTCTTGGGGAGATTTAGGGGATTTTTACAAAGGTTTTTGTCAGGTTTTTATGCTTAATCAATAAATTAGGGAGGCGTTTGTTTTTCAGGCTGTCATGTTACTGCCTTTCAAACGTCAATTTTCCTATATCCATAAGGAATAAGGGGGTTATATATGTTTAGAAACTAAGCTAAACAGATTTTGTCTCAATATATTCTCAGCTTCTGAAATATTCATCCCCCAAATATCTGCTAATATTGCAATGCCAATATTGGCATTCCAGGGTAGTAAAGCTTGTGTTTTAAAACACCCAAAAGGTCCATCGGTTTCAATCAATATTTTTTCTATTGGCATTAGTTTGACCAACTCATAACCCTTTTTACTGCTTAACATTGCAGGTCCTACAGAAAAATAGCAGCCTATTTCAATCGCTCGTTTTAGCTGTTGTTTTGTGCCTGAAAACCAATGAAGGATTGGTAAGTTACCATTCACTTGAATTAATTCATCTAGTACAGCATTTGCACTCATTCTAGAATGTATACTTAATATTTTTCCTCCAGATTTTGCTGAGCTTCTTAAAATATGGCGAAAAACCTTTAATTGGGTTTCCCAATGTGTTTTAAACTCTTTTCCGCCATCCAGCCCAATTTCACCTACATAGCGAGTTTGGTTTAATAATTCATCAAACAAATCCAACTCCTGCCAACGTTCGTGAGCCAGTTGCGGATGCAATCCCAAGGCGGTACGAATACGAGGACAATCTTTTGCTAATGAACTTGTTCCATACCACGCTTTGGGTGTGGTTGTAACAGATAAAACATAAATATTTTCATCTTTACATCGTTTTGCAACGTATTGTGGATTAGTATATAAATCCAAATGGCAATGCATATCCATCATAATATTTGGTTCACTATTAAAAGTTGCTCCACTTCATCCAGTCCGCTCCTAAAAACATTTGCAAACTGATTTAGTTGTTGAGTGGGTAGTGGACCACTTTGTAAAACCCATTGATTGATGTTGCGATGATTTTTTTGACGAATAGCACTTATTAAAGCAAATAAATCATCTCTTCTGTCCTGATTTATTAAAATTTGCCGAATATCATTAAATTCATATTGGGCATCATTGGTAATACCAGCATAATGCAATGACGCTCTACGAATCAGGCATGGAACACAAACCCCGCATTGTTGATTTTTGCGTTTCCAATGGCTACACGAAACAGTATCAGGGATAATTTGCTGTAATAATGGTAAATTTTTGCATTCTGCTATCATTTGCCCTTTAGTTTTAAATTGATAAGGATTTCTTAAAGTGAAAGGAATATTGACCGCAGTGAAAAATTTTTGTATTTCTTGGATAAAATAAGGGTGAGTGGTACGAGTACTTAAAGCGCCTACTCTGCGTACTGTTAAAGGTGCATTGATTGAAATTACCCCATTTTCAGGCACTAAAATATCAATCTTTTTTTGCGCGACTTCCTGTAATGCATAAGCTGATACAATAGCAAATGCCAAAAAATTTAAACTTCTGGTTCGCATTGTGATTTCAGTAGCCCTACCATTATTTAAATGGGGCTGTGCAATCGCATTAAATTGAGAAAATTGATTGATATAACCATTTTGGTTAAGTTGCTGAATAATGTCTTGCTGACGTGATTTATCACCTTTATAGGAATGACTAACCAAAACAGGTGAATGCCCCTGTTCCAATAAATCAATTGCTCCAATCGATGAATCCAAACCACCTGAAAATAAACAAACACAGTCTTTATTTCTTAAATCTACTAACTTGGTTCTACCATTTTGTGAATAAGGTTGTGGAGGATTCTGTCCGTTTTCTTGAAAATCAAATTGCCAAATATCACCACTTAAAAAGTGTAAAATGTGTTCTAAATGAACTTTGTTTGCTTGCCAAATAGCTGGCTGGCACAATGGTAAAGTAATAGAAAAGGAACGGCACCAGCCATTTGCGGTATCTTTTCGCAAAACAAAAGTATCTGCCGCCGTTACTGCCATAGCAATGGTTAGAAAATCCATTACTTGGTTATTAAGTCTAATACCTAATCTTCTCACCCTATCTAAAACCATATTACCGATATGGGCAATTTGTAGATTTTTATTACCCATTCCATACAAATGAACAGGTATTGTTCCATTTTGTAGGTTATTTAATTGATTGATGTCGTGGTGAAAAACCAATTGGGTCATCAATACTCCTCCCACTCTTCCCAAATTTCCAAAATAGCTTGATTTTGAATTTCTTGCATTTGTTCAATTGTTAACTGGCAAACATCATCCGTAAATTTAGGGGCAAGCTTAATATCTACTACTTCACGAATGAGTTGCCGTAAATCATTTTCTGCTCTGGCAATTTGCACAGGATCATCGCCTTTCTTCCAAGCCTTGCCAGCATCGTGTGCAATTTGCAGAAAAATACTTTCGGTTAAATAACAAACCATCATTCTACCAATGACTTCAGTGGTAATGCTATTTTCATCAAAAGTTGTCATTCCTTCCAATGCTTCTGATAAAGCAATATTCATTGCAGAACGAATTTTGTCTGAATCACCGTGATGACCAGCCAAAAGTTCGGTAATTTGGTTGATGACTTGATCGCAAGGCTGACCATTTAAACTATGTAAATTAACCGAATATTGTTGCTGCTGGCTGCCTGAAAAAATACCAAATAAATCCGAACCTGCTTGGGTAATTTTCCCCAATTTTTGAACGGCTGTATGCCTACCACCACTGGCTTTTCGTGCATAATGACCAAGTGCTTTACGTACATCATCATGTCCACCGCCTCGTACAGCACTACCGATTGCTTGACGCAATCCCCTTAATCTCTGTAGGTCTGGTGTTTGTAGCGGTGTCTGACTATCATCAACCCAAGCCGGTAACAAAGGCGAACGACCATTTGGCCCTACGCTAGATTGTGAAGTACCCATTGTTTACTCCTTGTACCAAGTTGCGCTTTGTAATCTTTTGTTCAACCATGGATATTTAATGCCTTTATTTTTCAATTCAACAATAAAGCGAGTTAAAATTTCTGCTCCATCCTCTGAATTTCCTGCCAACAAACAAGCTCCAGTAAAACCATTTGGGCTTTTATCCCAGCTATCCACTTTTCTTAATTGTTCTATTAAGGCTTCCATAACAGAAATCTGATCATCTACTGTTAATTGCTGAATGGTATTTTGGATAGTTGGTGAGCCTATGTTTGATGTGGTTTTAAGCAAAATACTTAAAGCATCTCGGGCTTTTTGAGGAAGTTGAGCAATATAAGTGTTTAGAGGTATTGTTTCTCTGGATAAATAAATCGCCGCTCGCAAATCAACATCCGATAATTTTGGTTCTAATTTTGCCCATTCTTTGATAAATGCTTGAATAGGTTTATTTTCAGATAGTGTTGATAAGTTTGGCTCATTGTTATGTTCTAGCTCCTTTAATAGTGGTTTACCCTCTTCTTCATTGATAAGTTGATAAAATTTTGTTACAACATCAGAAGCTACGCATCGCTCAAAAATCACCAATTTGGTAATAATTGCTTCATCTAACGGCATTTGACGCTTGTCTGCGATTTTGGTACGCATCTTAATGGTATTTAAAATGCGTTTTACAATTCTGGGATTACCGTAAACATTAGGTGAATTTGCTAATAAGGGAGCTATTCTGTTTGCTCGTTCAAAATCTGACAAAAGAGCTTTATTATCTTGCTCTTCAATAGTTTTGGCTACTTGTTCTGGATTTAAGGATTGATCTTGCCAGGATTGTTGCAAATGAGTTTCTAAAAATTGGCGTAAGCTTGCTAATTTTTGGGGTGGCACTTTTTGATGAATAGCATACAGCATATACAAATATGCACGAATTTCAAGAACACCTGCTTTAGGTACATGAATAGGAATCTGAATGAGCTTGTCCAAATAATCAATTTGATGACGATACGACAAATCTTTGTAATGTTCGGCAACTGAATGGCGGATCATTTCCTCGTCAGCTGCGATAATAAAAGCTGTACGATTTAAGAATAAGAATAAACGAATTGCCTCTAGTGTTTGAATAGCATTAGCAGGTAGACAACGATCAAGGTTATCAATCACAATAACCAGCTTTTTACCCAAATCCTGTAATATTTCGCCATATTCTTTTCTAAACTCATCGATTTGTTGTGGTGGTGTCTGTTTCTCTTTTGGCTTGATAAGATTTTTCCCTGAATCAACAAGATTTTCCCCTACTTCTACAATTTGCTTACTTTCTGTTTCATTTTGAATACCATCCAATGATTCTTTTGCTGTTTCAAATGTTTTGGAAATTAAGCCAAAAGTTGGCACTCCTGCAGCCAACGCAGCTCCTTCGGCCATTAAACCAAGCAAACGCAAACCATTAATTCTTGCAAATAAGTTTTTGGATTTTTGCAAGATGGTTTTTTCATCTTTGGCGGCCTGAATCAAATGGCTTGCAATAGTTTCCAAAAGCGCCGCTCTGGCATCATCAAATCCTTGATAAAGCCAAGCATCAAATTTGATCACAATCCACTCATCAGGTTTGATTTGTTGCTCAATCAAATTTAATAGAGAAGATTTACCTGCACCCCAATTACCAAAAATACCTATTGAAACGGGGAGCATAGCTTCAGTTTCTAAGATTTCAGTAACAATTTGGGATACTTCACCAAAATTGAGATAGTCTTCTTTAGATTCAGTATCTGACCACATTTAATTATCCTCATTTATAAAATATAATTTTTTACATTCTACACATTTTTAACAAACATTTTAATGTTTTTATAATGATAAGTATATGGAAAGTATCAAGATTGGTGGATGAGTTATCGAAATCAAAAGATATTAGGAAAAGGGATGGAAGTGGAATAAAACAGATAAACAGATTAAACTACTATAATCAATAAGCGTAAAAAAACAGCATACTCAAATTTAGCAATGCCTCTTATATAGTTAAACGTGATAATTTGTACTATAACCTACCAGCTTTTCCTTCTTTCAATGATTTTATGGATAAACATTGTCAACTTGGTATCTCATAGCAAGCATATTGTGTAAAAATAAAATATGAAATCTAATCTTTTCATACTTTATTTTTACACAATCCAGATTAAAAAGTGAATAATAAGCACTTAATTATCTGATTTTAAATTACCTTTATAGTTTACATTTTACTATAAAATAGAAATAACCGTTCTAATCATTGAGCAATACAAAAGGCCGTCTGAAAAATATACTTTCAGACGGCCTTTAACATTATCTAAATAAAATCCTACATTTGTACCGAGCCGTTAACAGTCAGGCTGATTTCTTCCGAACCCGGAGAGGCTGGTACACCATCTTCTATTCCTGCCGCTACTTCTGCAGCAGGGATTGCACGCAGCATTTTGGCGTGTGCAAAGTCGCCGCCGACTTGGCGGTTGCCGATGTGGCCCAGGTTGAGTTTGACGATTTTGTAGCTGGAGAAGCCGAGCGTTTGGGCGAGGTTTTGGGCGCGGTCTTTGAAGCGCAGGATGACGGTTTTGCTCAATTGGTCGACGGTTTCTTCGCGTTTTTCTTTGGATACGGAAAATGAGGAGTTTTCCAAAACGGCGATATTGATGCTGTCGGCAATCAGGCGGTTGAGTGCTTCAAAGTCTTTGCTTTCTACTTTGAAGTAAGCGTGTTCTTCCCAGCCTGTTTGGGTACGTTTGCCGTTGGTGTATTGATAGCGTGGGGACGCGTTGCGCTCCATCAGCTCGGCTTTAAATTTGCTGTTTTGGGAGATTTTGTTGAACTGGTTGAATTTCTTCATGAAGGCTTGGTTGACGGTTTGACGGTCTTTGCCTTCTGCGTTGACGCTGAAATATGCGGTCATGGTGTCCCGCGGTACTTCCATGTTGGCGGATTCGGAAAATTCAACGATGTTGTAGTTAAGACTTTCTGCTGCTACGGGCAGGGAGGCGGCTAGCAGTAGGGTAATAAGGGCTGGACGGAGCATTTTGGTTTCCTTATAAGGGGATTTCAAACAAGTAATTTAGCATGAAAGATGAAGACGTTGGCTTTGGCAAGCGTAAGGATTTGTATGGGCTGAGGCCGTTTGAAAAGAAGTTACTTTGTATCCATCAGGCCGACTTCATGGGGATTGAGGCGGGCGTTTTCTTCTTGGCCTAAGCCGATCAATTTCCTCAAGCGGGTCATGTAGGCGTTGACATCTAGGCCCCGTCCGTAGCGTTGTGCTTCCCAGATGGTTTCTGCCAAGGCTTCCATCATATCGTGTTCGGCTTTGACCCAGTCGCCGTTGTAATGGGCGCAAAGTTGTTGGTGGATGGCACGGATGCCCGGGGGCTGGTCGATGGCGCTTTGCTCTTGTAGGGAAAGGTGTAGCGACATATGCAGGAATGGGTTGCTTTCGCCGTCTTCGGGCAGCCATTCTTTATCTAAATATTGCTCGATGTCTTCGAGATAGTGTCCGTATTCGGGATGGGCTTCGATAATGCGCAAAGCTTTTTGTTGCAGGCCGTCCAATTGGAGCGGTGCGAGCCTGTGTTGCCAGACTTGGGCAAAAAATCGGCGGACATCGTGGGTGTTTACGTCATACATGATGGGTGTAATTTTATTTTGGGATATGTGATTATATAGCGATTGCGATAAAAAAGGCCGTCTGAAAAGTGTGTTTTCAGACGGCCTTTGTTTTGCAGGATTTAGCGGCGGTCGATGATTCGGTAATACACTTCGCCGTCTTGAACATAGCCCAATTCGACGCGGGCAATTTCGGCGATGGCCTCTTGTCCGTGTGCCAAGTCTTCAACTTCCGCATTGAGGAAATTGTTGCGTAAAGTGAGCGTTTGGTTTTTTTCCTCCTGACGGACGAGCTGCTCCTGCAATTCTTCCGTATGCCCGACGCTGCCTTTGCCAAACCAAAGGCTGTACTGACAGCACAAAAGTGCGAAGGTTAAAACAAAAGTCACCCACTTCATACAATCAATATCCTATATTTTGCTTATTTGCCCAGTTGGTAGAATGCGGCTTTGCCGGGGTAGTAGGCGGCTTCGGCCAATTCTTCTTCAATGCGCAGCAATTGGTTGTATTTCGCCATGCGGTCGGAGCGGGACAGGGAGCCGGTTTTGATTTGCATACAGTTGGTGGCAACTGCCAAGTCGGCAATGGTGCTGTCTTCGGTTTCACCGGAACGGTGGCTCATTACGCTGGCGTAGCGGTTGCGTTTGGCCAAGTCGACGGCTTGCAGGGTTTCGCTCAATGTACCGATTTGGTTTACTTTAACCAGCAATGCGTTTGCCACGCCTTTTTCGATGCCTTCGGCCAAGATTTTTGGATTGGTTACGAACAAGTCGTCGCCGACCAATTGAACTTTTTTGCCCAATTTTTCGGTCAGCAGTTTCCAGCCTTCCCAGTCGTTTTCGTCCATGCCGTCTTCGATGGAAATGATTGGGAATTCGTTAACCAGGCCTTCCAGGTATTCGGCAAATTCTGCGCTGGTGTAGGAGCGGCCTTCGGCTTCCAGGTGGTATTGGCCGTCTTTGTAGAATTCGCTGGATGCACAGTCCAGGGCAAACAATACGTCCTCGCCTGCTTTGTAGCCGGCGGCTTCGGTGGCTTCCACCATCAATTGCAGGGCTTCTTTGTGGCTGTTCAGGTTGGGTGCGAAACCGCCTTCGTCGCCAACGGTAGTTGGGAAGCCTTTGCTATCGCACAGTTTTTTCAGTGCGTGGAAAATTTCGGCACCGCAACGCAGGGCTTCGCGGAAAGATTTTGCGCCGACAGGCATGATCATGAATTCTTGGATGTTCAGGCTGTTGTTGGCGTGTTCGCCGCCGTTGATTACGTTCATCATCGGAACCGGCAGAGCCATTGGGCCTGCGCCGCCCAAGTAACGGTACAGCGGCAGGCCTGCATCTTCAGCGGCCGCGCGTGCTACGGCCATGGAAACGGCCAAAGTGGCGTTGGCGCCCAAGTTGCCTTTGTTTTCAGTACCGTCCAATTCGATCATGATTTGGTCGATATAAGATTGTTCGCTGGCATCGATGCCGATGAGGGCTTGCGCGATTTGGTTGTTAACGTGGTCAACGGCTTTCAATACGCCTTTGCCCAAGTAACGGGATTTGTCGCCGTCACGCAGTTCCAAAGCTTCTTTTTGACCGGTTGATGCGCCGCTTGGTACGGCTGCACGGCCCATGACGCCGGATTCCAACAATACGTCACACTCTACAGTAGGGTTGCCGCGAGAGTCTAAGATTTCGCGTGCAAAAATATCAACGATTGCGCTCATGAATATCTCCAAATAGGATGGTAAAAGAAAAGTAGCTTTGTTACGCTTCAGACGGCCTTAAGGATGATTGCCGAAGTCTGATGAATGCAGACATTATACCGTCTTTGCCGGGCATGGCATTGGCGTCGGAATGAAACCGACTGTAAGTTTGTTTCACGTCAATATCGTTCAAACAAACATAAGCCGTATAGTGTAACATTTTTTACCCTTTTTAGGGTGAAAAGCTGATTAAATCAGGCATAAGGTCGTCTGAAAACCAGATTAGCCTTCGCCTAAAATCATCGAGCCTACGCCGTCATCGGTCAGCACTTCCAAGAGCAGGGCGTTGGGAACGCGGCCGTCTATGATGTGCGTGGCTTTAACGCCGCTTTTGGCGGCTTCGACAGCGGAGGCAATTTTAGGCAACATACCGCCGTACAGCGTGCCGTCTTCAATCAGTTCGTCAATGCGGCTTGGCGTCAGGGTGGTCAATAATTTGCCTTCTTTATCCAGTACGCCGGGAATATTGGTCATCATCAGCAGTTTTTCGGCTTGAAGTTTTTCCGCCAGTTTGCCGGCAACCAAGTCGGCATTGATGTTGAACGCTTCGCCGTTTTGGCCTACGCCGATGGGTGCGATGACCGGAATGCAGCCGCGCTCGACCAAGCCTTCCACCAAACGGGTATCAATGTCGGCCACTGTGCCGACTTGGCCGATGTCCACACCTTTTTGCTCGGGCGTGTCGATCAGGAGTTTTTCCGCTTTGATGAAGTGGTTGTCCCGGCCGGTAATGCCGACGGCGCGACCGCCGAAGGAGGTAATCATGGAAACGATTTCTTTATTGACGTGTCCGCCCAAAACCATTTCTACGATGTCCATGGTTTCGCTGTCGGTGACGCGCATGCCTTGAACAAATTCCCCTTTTTTGCCGACTTTTTCCAGCATTTCATTGATTTGCGGGCCGCCACCGTGAACGATGACGGGATGCAGGCCGATCAGTTTGAGCAGGACGACATCGCGTGCGAAGCCCTCTTTTAAGGCCGACTCGGTCATGGCGTTGCCGCCGTATTTGATGACGATGATGGAGCCGGAAAAACGGCGGATATAAGGTAAAGATTCGGCAAGGACGCGCGCTTTGATCGCAGAGGAGACAGATTGTTGCTGAGTCATGGTTTCAACCTTGTTTCATGATTTCGGCCTTTATCTTAATCCCAAAGGCCGTCTGAAACAATATTTCCAAGCGCTTGAAATCCTGTTAAATCAGTTAAATGGTTGAAACCAGCCTCATGCAAACGGTAAAATGACGGTTTGCTTCGGCCTCTTTGCCGATTACTAAGGATACCCATGATGAAAATCAGCACCCAATTCGATGCCGGTTCGGTCGTTGTCAAAGATTTGAGCAACCCTGCCGATATCCGTCTCGCCCTGCGTCCCGACAATGCTTCGGAGTTTGCCCAATGGTTTTACTTCCGTTTGCAGGGTGCGGCCTATCAAAACTGCGTGATGCATTTTGAAAATGCGGCGGACGCTGCGTATCCTTTGGGCTGGGAGGACTATCAGGCTTGCGCTTCTTATGACCGCCAAAATTGGTTCCGCGTGCCGACCAGCTATGAAAACGGCGTGTTGACCATCAACCATACGCCTTTGTCCAACAGCGTTTACTACGCTTATTTCGAGCCTTATTCCAACGAGCAGCATTTGAACCTTTTGGGCGATGCGCAGGGCAGCGGTTTGTGCCGTATCGACGACTTGGGCAGTACCGTTCAAGGCCGCGACATCAATCTTTTAACTATCGGTAACCAAGTCGAAAGCGACATGAAAGTCTGGATTATCGCCCGTCAGCATCCGGGCGAAACCATGGCGGAATGGTTTGTCGAAGGTTTGTTGGGCCGTCTGCTTGATCCGCAAGATCCGACCGCGCGCATGCTGCTTGACCGTGCGACTTTCTACATTGTGCCGAATATGAATCCGGACGGTTCGGTTTTGGGTAATTTGCGCACCAATGCCGCTGGCGCCAACCTCAACCGCGAATGGGAAAACCCGACTTTAGAGCGAAGCCCTGAAGTTTTTACCGTTCGCGAAAAAATGATGGAAACCGGCGTGGATTTGTTCTTGGATATTCACGGCGATGAAGGCCTGCCGTTTGTCTTTGTGGCCGGTACCGAAGGCGTGCCGAACTACAACGAGCGCATCGAAGCCTTGGAAGACCAATTCAAACTTGCGCTGCTCAATGCCAGCCCCGATTTCCAAGACGATTACGGCTATGACAAAGATGCGCCGGGTCAGGCGAATATGACTTTGGCGACCAACTGGGTCGGCAATCATTTCAACTGCCTTGCCTATACTTTGGAAATGCCGTTTAAAGACAATGCCAACCTGCCGGACGATGATTTCGGCTGGAACGGCCAACGCTCGCTGCGCCTGGGCGAGGCCATGTTGTCTGCTATTTTGAATGTGGTTGGCGATTTGCGTTAAACCGTCCGACACTGCATACAGGCCGTCTGAAAGTTCAGGCTTTCAGACGGCCTTTGAGATAAGGAACACACATTATGATGATACATCCCCAGTTTGATCCGGTGCTGATCAGCATCGGCCCGCTTGCTATCCGCTGGTATGCCTTGAGCTATATTGTCGGCTTTATCCTGTTTACGATTTTGGGCCGCCGCCGTATTGCGCAGGGCAATTCTGTGTTTACCAAAGAAACACTCGACGATTTCCTGACTTGGGGTATCTTGGGCGTCATCTTGGGCGGCCGTATCGGCTACGTTTTGTTTTATAAATTTTCCGACTATTTGGCTAACCCGTTGGATATTTTCAAAGTGTGGGAAGGCGGCATGTCGTTTCACGGCGGCTTCTTGGGCGTGGTCGTTGCCATGTGGCTGTTTGGCCGCAAGCACAACATCAGCATTTTAAAATTGATGGATACCGTTGCGCCGCTCGTACCGCTGGGCTTGGCTTCCGGCCGTATCGGCAACTTTATCAACGGCGAACTTTGGGGACGCGTGACCGAACTCAATGCTTTCTGGGCGATGGGTTTCCCGCAAGCGCGTTACGAAGATGCGGAAGCTGCGGCGCACAATCCTTTGTGGGCTGAATGGTTGCAACAATACGGCATGCTGCCGCGCCATCCGTCTCAGCTTTACCAGTTTGCCCTTGAAGGCATTTGCCTGTTTGTCATTGTTTGGGTTTTCTCGAAAAAACCGCGTCCGGCCGGACAAACGGCAGCATTGTTTTTGGGCGGTTATGGATTGTTCCGCTTTATTGCAGAATTTGCCCGTCAGCCTGACGACTATCTCGGCCTATTGACTTTGGGCTTATCCATGGGTCAATGGTTGAGCGTGCCGATGATTGTATTGGGTGTGATTGGTTTTGTTTGGTTTGGCCGTAAAAACCGTGTTGCCAAAGCGTAAATAAAACAAGAATAAAGGCCGTCTGAAAAGGTTTTCAGACGGCCTTTTTATGGCTTCAAGCAAACGGATTTTAGGCTTAACCGAAAAAGCCCATTTTGACTTGAATGAGTTTTTCCAACTCCGGCAGGACGCGGCGGCGTGAGACGAAGAAGATAATGTGGTCGCCGTCTTGGAGGATGGTTTCGGTGTGGTGTCCCATGATGACCTCGCCGGTTGCGCCGCGGACAATGGCGGCGATGTAGCAGTCGCTCGGCCATTTGATGCCGCTGATGCGGCGGCCGACGATGGCGGAAGTGTTTTTGTCGCCGTGTACCACCACTTCAATGGCTTCGGCCGTGCCGCGGCGCAGGGGGTGGACGGCAACGATGTCGCCGCGGCGGATGTGGGCGAGGATGGAGCCGATGGTAATCAGGTGGGGGGAAACGACGATATCGATTTTGTTGCCTTCGAGCAAATCGACGTAGCTTGAGCGGTTGACGATGGTGATCACGCGTTTGGCACCAAGGTTTTTCGCCAACAGACTGGACATGATGTTGTTTTCGTCATCATTGGTCAGTGCGCAGAAGACGTCGATTTCGTCGATGTATTCTTCGTCCAGCAGGGTTTCGTCGGTGGCGGAGCCTTGCAGGACGAGGGTGTTGTCCAGATTTTCGGCTAGCCATTCGGCGCGGTGGGGTTTGTATTCGATGATTTTGATGTCGTATTTGGATTCGAGCTGCTTGGCGAGGCGGTAGCCGATGTTGCCGCCGCCGGCGATCATGATGCGCCGGGTGCGCGCTTCTTTCGGACGCAATTCGCGCATGATGGCTTCCACGCTGTTGATGTCGGCGGCAAACAGGACTTCATCGCCTTCAATAATAACGGTTTGCGGGGTGGGGACGATCAGGCGGTTGTTGCGGTAGATGGCGCAGATTTGGCAGTCCACGCCTTCGAGCAGGTGTTGGTTGATGTCGGCAATTTCACGGCCGATCAGCAAACCGCCTTTGCGGGCTTGAACAATCACCATGCGCACTTTATCGTTGGCGAAACTGAGTACCTGCAATGAGCTGGTGTAATTGAGCAGGCCGACAAGTTGTTCGGTAACCAGTTGTTCGGGGCTGATGGTTTCGGTAATGCCGAAGATGTTGAGGCTGCCTTCTTCGGGGTTGTCGCTGCCGTCAACCGGGTATTCGAGGTATTCGCTTGAGCGCACGCGTGCGATGCGGCTGGGGATGTTAAATAGGTCGGCGGCGATTTTGGAGGCGACAATGTTGGTTTCGTCGCTGCGTGTCAGGGCAAGCAGGAGGTCGGAGTCTGCCGCGCCTGCCTGTTCGAGGGTAAAGGGCGATGCGCCGTTGCCGACGATGGTTTGGACATCGAGGCGGCTGCTGATGCGGTTGAGCGCTTTTTCGTCGATGTCGATGATGGTAACGTCGTTGCTGGGAACGGAGGCGAGGTTTTGGGCGACGGTCGAGCCGACTTGGCCGCTGCCGAGAATGAGTATTTTCACGGTAATTGAGTGTGTTCGGTAAAAATGAAATTGTAACAAAAGGCCGTCTGAAATTGGAGTTTCAGACGGCCTGATTTTTCAATCGGCTAAAGGATTACCAATAGCCCAAGGCTTTCCACCATAAGATGCCGACAGTGCTGAAAATCAGGATTTCGACCACGCTCATGATGAAGCCGGCTTTCCACCATTCGGTCATGTTGACGTAGTTTGAGCCGTAAATGACAGGTGCGGAACCGGTGGCGTAGTGGGTCAGCGACATCATGATGCCGGTAGCGGCTGCCATAATCAGGGCAAACAGCATCGGTGGTGCGCCCAAGGCCAAGCCTGCGCCGTAGAATGCGCCGAACATGGCGGTAACGTGTGCCGTACCGCTGGCGAAAACGTAGTGGGCGTAGAGGTAGGCCAGCATCAACAGGGCGCAACCGGCTTCCCAACCCAAGCCCATGTGGGCGATGCCGCTTTGCATGGAGTCGGACAACCAGCTGATGAGGCCCAGTTTGTTGAGGAAGTTTGCCATCATCACCAAGGCCGCGAACCAGACGATGGTGTCCCACGCGCTTTTTTCTTTCAGCGCGTCGTCCCAAGTCAGTACGCCGGTCAACAGGCACAGGCTCAAGCCGAGGAAGGTGGTGGCGGTAGCGTCCACTTTCACGCCGAACAGCATTTCAGGAATACCCGCCCACAACAGCAGCAGAACTAAGAAAATACCCAGCATGATTTTTTCTTCACGCTTCATTGGCCCCATGGCAGCCAAATGCTCTTTTGCCAATGCAGTGGCGTTAGGGGTTTGTTTGATTTCAGGCGGATACAGGAAATACAGCACCAGCGGCATCAGCAGCATAGCAATCAGGCCGGGTACGACCATTGCCAAGAACCAAGTACCCCAAGAGAGTTGGATTTGCGAATTGGTGGCCTTGGCAACCAATTCGACCACCAGCGGATTAGGTGCGGTGGCGGTGATAAAAATCAGACAGGTAATTACATTGGAGTGGAAGTTGACCAGTGAAAGGTATTTACCGATTTTGCCTTCCGTCCCTTTTTCTGGGTCGGAGTCGAAGCTTAAGGCAATGGATTTCATAATCGGATGCACAATCGCACCGCCGCGCGCGGTATTACTCGGCGTTACCGGACCGATGACCAAGTCAGCCAGCGCCAAGCTGTAACCTACACCCAGCGTGCGTTTGCCGAAGAGGGAAATCAAGAGGTAGCCGATACGCATACCCAAGCCGGTTTTCAACAGGCCGCGCGAGATGATGATGGCGATACCGATCATCCAGATGAGCGAGTTGTTGAGGCTGCTCAAAGCGTCTTTGGTTGCATCGGCGGCTTTTTCGTTGGTCACGCCGGTCAGTGCAACCAAGGTAATGCCCAAAATCGCCATGGCGCCGATAGGCATGGCTTTGCCGATGATGCCGGCGATGATGCCGACAAACAATGCCAAAAGATGCCATGCGTCAGGCGATACGCCTTGAGGAACGGGGATAACGAACCAGATAAGCAGCGTCAGCACAAGTGCGACCGCAGCAGGAATTGGCTTGAAGCCCATGTTGAATCTCCTAATTTGAGGATTAAAGAATTGGGAAATCGGTTTTCAGACGACCTGAGTATTGCTTAAGGCCGTCTGAACGTATTTTGGTAGGTTCGGAAGGTATTTTTCTTAATGGGTTTCTTTTCTATCTTGGAAAGAAGAGAAAGGGGGGCGGGTATCGTTTTTCAGACGGCCTTTACAGTAACAGGCCGTCTGAAAACAATACCGATTTACTCCTGTTCTGCCGGCAGGCCGTACTCTTCGGGGAAGGTGCGCAGCGAACTTTGCAGCACGGTTACCGCGCCGTCAATCAAACCGCAACGGCCGCTTCGGGGCAGCAGTTGGCACAGGCTTTGCAAGGCGCGCAGGTCGTCGGGAGTGCCGATGCCGGTGTCCACGCGGTTGAGCAGGCGGGAAAGTTGGAACGTGCCGCCTTTGCACGGCGGACATTGTCCGCATGAGTTGGCAGCAAAAAACTCCACATATTCAGATACTTTACGCACCACACTCGTGCCTTCGGAAATCACAATCATCGCACCCGTACCGAGGCTGGATTTGCGTTCGCGCACGGAAACGAAGTCCAATGGCACATCCAAATCTTTGGCAGTCAGAAGCGTGTTTGACGGGCCGCCGGTGAAGACGGCTTTAAACGTGCGGCCTTCAAGCATACCGCCGCCGTGATCGAAAATCAGTGATTTCAGCGTTGTACCCATCGGCAGCTCGTACAGGCCAGGATTCAATACGTCGCCGGAGAGCGAGTAGAGTTTCGTGCCTGCGGCATCGCCCAAACCCAGCGATTTGTACCATTCCGCGCCTTTGGCAAGGATTTGCGG
>ERZ772904.11-NODE-11-length-109928-cov-6.98077_pt1 | contig 109928 bp, 81 predicted proteins | sample MGYA00512122_ERZ772904 | MGnify/ENA primary metagenome ERZ772904 (study PRJEB29015, sample SAMEA2738104) | human oral metagenome | biome: human oral; feature: human-associated habitat; material: saliva | place: China | collected 2269 ... | reverse complement strand
TGGAGAAGAATTCAAGACATAAAAAACTTGACACACTATCGAGTTCTCAAACAACACACCCAGCAGAACATCTAACGAATTTTTTGTTTTCGTTGCTGTCCCGCAGGCACTCGTATAACTTTAGCGAGCACCCAACAGTCTCGCAACCCGATTTTGGGTGACGGTAGCCACAAAGAGCTAATTTTACGTTAAACCTGGTGACTTACAAGCTGTATTTCAGAGCCAACCAGGCCCGACTGAATTACCTGTTTAGGCTGGCCAAGAGCAATTTAAGCTAGGGGCAACCAGTTTGACAGGCGCTGGGCGCGGGCCAAAATACTGTGACCGGCAACGCTTGTCACCCAAGAGCAACCCCGTAACTGCGGGGTTGCCGGACCGCTCTGAGGTGGGTAGAAAACTCGGCACAACACAGAAAACAACTGCGGGGCCATCCCTATAACTGCGGGGCCATCCCTATAGGGGACAGCCCCGCAAGTTTGCTTGCAAGCAAGTACGCACCGGCGTACGCATAGGTACATAAGTAACGGTGCACGCGTAAGTAACAGTGCCCTTAGCGGCGCAGGAAGCTAGCGAAGCCCAGCTGCCCAATACGTGCCTCCAACTGCTCCACCTGCGAGCCCCAGTTGTCGCCGTCGGAAATAAAACCCTCAGGCGCCCCCAAACTACGCGCTACTTGCAAGGCCAAACTGGCCACGCCGGCGTCGTGAAGAGAAGCAGCAACCCTAAACGCCCCCTCAACCCCGCCGGGGTAACCGGGATACACCGTCAGGCGCACCTCGTAATCCACGCCCGCGTTGAGTACCAGCTCCAGGGCGTGCCAGGCCTTTTCTCCCCCGCCGCCGCGCGCCACCACCTGGCGGTAATCGGGGCCAGGCAGGGCCTTAATGTCCAGGCCCACCCAGTCGACGGCGTCGGCGGCAAGTAGGCGGGCCAAATTACCCGGATAAATGCCGGCAGTGTGCAGCCCCACCGCAAAGCCCAGGGCCTTAACCTCCTGGGCGGCGCTAAGCAGACCGGGCTGGCGGGTGGCCTCACCGCCGGAAAAAACCAGGCCGTCCAGCAGGCCGCGTCGGCGTTGCAGCAACTCCACCACCTGCGACCAGGGCACGCTCCCCGGGGTGCGGGGATCTAAAATTTCGTGGTTTTGGCAGTACACGCAGCGCCAGGGGCAGCCCTGCAAAAAGATGCTGGCAGCCAGTTTGCCGGGCCAGTCCACCGTGGATAGGGGTACCAGCCCGGCTATCTGTAAGTCGGCTGCGTCAGGCATAAATCTCGGAGGTGACTACCTCGCGGGTGCGCACGCCGGCGTCGTCGAACTCAAAAGCACTACGTAACTGGCCGTGACCAGCGGCGCTAGACTCATCGAACATCTGCCGCTCGTGGTACTCGCCCTTTTTACCAATGTTGAAAGACTGCACCGGACGGAAGTAACCCATTACGCGGGTCCACACCTCGCAAGCCTGGGGCTCGCGCTCAGGGTGGGCGGCGGCGCAACGCTCACAAGTGAAGTGCTCGCCGGTCAGGTAACCGTGCACCGGGCAAATAGAGAAGGTGGGCGTGATAGTGATGTAAGGCAGCTTGAAAGCAGTCAGTGAACGACGCACCAGTTCTTTACAAGCCTTGCCGGAAGAAACCCGCTCCCCCATGTACAGGTGCAGCACCGTACCGCCGGTGTACTTGCCCTGCAACACTTCCTGATCTTCCAAAGCCTGGAAGGGGTCATCGGTGTAGCCCACAGGCAGCTGCGAGGAGTTGGTGTAATAGGGCTCAGCCTCAGTCCCAGCCTGGATAATGCCGGGGAAACGCTTGCGGTCCTCTTTAGCGAAACGGTAGGTGGTACCTTCAGCCGGGGTGGCCTCCAGGTTGTAGAGGTGACCGGTGGCCTCCTGCAACTGCACCATGCGTTCACGCACGTGGTCTAAGACGCGCACGCACATCTCAAAGCCGCGCGGGTCGGTTAGGTCATAGGCGTCGTCGGAGAAGTTACGCACCATCTCGTTCATGCCGTTAACGCCAATGGTGGAGAAGTGGTTGTCCAAGCTACCCAGGTAGCGCTTGGAGTAGGGGAACAAGCCGTGATCCATGTGGTACTGGATGGTGGCGCGCTTAATCTCCAGGGACTGGCTGGCCAGGTCGATCAGCTCATCCATGCGGGCCACCAGCGCCGCCTCGTCACCCTTAAACAAGTAACCCAGGCGCGCCATGTTCAGAGTAACTACCCCAATGGAGCCGGTCAGCTCAGCTGAACCAAACAGGCCGTTGCCACGCTTTAACAGCTCACGCAGGTCCAGCTGGAGGCGGCAGCACATAGAGCGGATCATGTGCGGGTCCAGGTCAGAGTTAATGAAGTTTTGGAAGTAGGGCAGGCCGTACTTGGCAGTCATGTTGAACAGGGCATCTACGTTCTCGCCCTCCCACTCAAAATCAGGGGTGATGTTGTAGGTAGGGATCGGGAAGGTAAATACGCGCCCGTCGGCGTCACCGGCAGTCATAACCTCAATGAAAGCCTTGTTGATGACGTCCATTTCAGGCTGCAAGTCGCCGTAGGTGAAGTCCATGAGTTCGTCGCCGATTAGCGGGTACTCGTCGCGCAGGTCGTCTGGGCAGGTCCAGTCGAAGGTCAGGTTGGTGAAGGGGCACTGGCTACCCCAGCGGCTGGGCACGTTCAGGTTGTAGATCAGCTCCTGCATACACTGGACGATCTGGTCATAGCTCATGTCATCCTTGCGCACGAAAGGCGCCATGTAGGTGTCAAAAGAGCTGAAGGCCTGCGCGCCGGCCCATTCGTTTTGCAGTGTGCCCAGGAAGTTAACGATCTGCCCGCATGCTGAGGAGAAGTGCTTGGGCGGGGCTGAAGCGATAGACCCACTCACCCCGTTGAAACCCTCCTGGAGCAGGCGCTTTAGGCTCCAGCCGGCGCAGTAGCCGGCAAACATGTCCAGGTCGTGGATGTGGTAGTCGCCTTCACGGTGAGGGCTGCCAATGGCCGGTGTGTAGATGTGCTCAAGCCAGTAGTTGGCCACCATTTTGCCGGCAGAGTTAAGGATCAGACCGCCCAGCGAGTAGCCCTGGTTGGCGTTGGCGTTCACGCGCCAGTCGCTGCGGTCTAGGTACTCGTTGATAGTGGCAATAGCGTCGACGTCGTAGTGCTGCCCAGCAGTCATTGCTGCGGCGCCGTGGTTGGTTGCGGCTTTGGCAGAGTCAAAACGCGGGTCCATCTGGCAGTCCTTTCACGAAAAAGACGCACAATGAGGTCACGCGGGAAATGGGGAGAATAACGGCGCGGCCACTACATGTTGTGCTTCGGTTTGCAAGAGACAACATTATCTTGTGGTAGCGCTTTATACAGGTCCCAAAGTCCCGAGTGAGCAAATGTGCTTTTGTAGCCGCGCGCTCCCCCAGCTGGTATAGCCGTGCGCTCCCAGCTGGTATAGCCGTGCACTCCCCCAGCTCACACGCAAAATCCACACAAAGCCAGCCAAATCTGCCGGCCCACCCCGCAGCCGCAGGCTCGCACGCAAAATCCGCGCGAAGAACTGCCCTGGCCCGGTTCGCGGCCGCCGGTGATTACAACCGTCGGTCATCACAACCGCAGCCAGGGCAGCTAGCGCTATATCAGCGCCATAGCGCTTTCGGGGCGGCGCCCCGCGCTAGGCAGGGTGGCGCCCCACACATCAGGTAGGAGCACGCGCTAGGCAGGGCAACGCCCCGCGCGTCAGACAGGCCATCAGGCCCCCGCACTAGGGCTGCTACCTATGCGCGTCGGGGCGCTACCCGTCAAAACTCAGGCCAAAACCTCGTTGAAGGCTTCGCTGGAGCTGGGGTGGGTGTAGATCGCGCCGGCTAGGTCGGCGGCGGTCAGGCCCTGCTTGATAGCCAGCGCCACCAGGTTGATCAGCTCCTGGGAGTCGATCACCAGCAACGAGGCGCCCAGGATGCGGTCAGTGGCGGCGTCGATCACGAACTTAATGACGCCGTCGGGGTTACCCACAATCTTGGGACGCGGCATGGCGGCAATAGCAGCCACGGGCTTGGAGGCCACACGCACCTCATAGCCGGCCTCGCGGGCAGCCTGCTCACCTAGACCCACAGTCGACAGCGGCGGGTTAATGAAGGTGGAGGTGGGAATGATGCGCCCGGCAGTAGAGCGCTTACCGGAGCCCACCAGCTGGTCCATCACCACACGGTGGTCGTCGAAAGAAATGTAGGTGAACTGCGGGCCACCGTTGACGTCACCAACAGCAAACACACCGGGCACATTGGTGCGGCAGAACTCGTCCACAACCACTTCACCGCGAGCGCCGGTAGCGATTCCGGCAGCTTCCAGGCCTAGCCCGTCGGTGGCGGGGCGACGGCCGATTGCCAGCAGCACATAGTCCACGGCTAGTTCTTGGTTTTCCGGCTCGCCTGCGGGGGTGGTCAGGGTGTAGTTAACGACGACGCCGTCGCCGCTTTCCACGAAGGAGGCAACCTTGGCGCCATTTACGAACTGCACCCCGTGCTTGGCCAGAATGTCGGTGGCGACGCTAGCCACGTCGGCGTCGAAACGGGTGAAGGGGACCGGGGCGGCGTCGATTACCGTGACTTCCACGCCGAGCTGGGCGAACATGTCGGCGTATTCCAGACCGATGGGGCCGCCACCAACTACCGCTAGGCGGCCGGGTAGGGTGGGTAGGAACTGGATGCCGGTGGAGTCAACGACACGCTTGGAGTCAACGCCGGGGATCGGGGGCACTACCGGGCGGGCGCCGGTGTTGATGATGATGGTGTCGGCGGTTAGCAGCTGGGCGCCCTGCTCGCTGTTTACGCGCACGGTCTTGGGGCCCACGAATTCGCCGGTGCCGTCGTAGATGTCTACGCCCTTGTCGGCCACCATGTGGTAGTTGGCGTTGTTGAGCTTTTCGATTAGGGCGTTGCGGGCTTTTTGGGCGCCGGCGAAGATGGCGGCATCGGAGCTAGCTTCAGCTTCGCGGGCCTTGGCGGCCAGGGCCTGCTCGACTTCCACGATTAGTTTCTTGGTGGGCACGCAGGCAATGTTGATGCAGGTGCCGCCGTACATGGCGGGGCTGGCCTCTACCAGCGCCACTTTCTGGCCGCGTAGGGCCAGCTTCTGGGCAATGGTTTTGCCGGCTTTGCCCCAGCCGACAACTAGGGCGTCGTAGTTCTTGTTGGTTTCGTCGAGGCTCACTTGCGGCTCCTGATCAATAGTGGGGACGACGGCGCCCAACTGGAGTGCTTACCGTCGCAAGTCCTAACGCCTCTATGAACCGACTTTAGTCCCGGGTTATTCCTGTTAGTTGGCTCTACTTCACTGTGATCGGGCCAACCTTGGCCACCCTGGCGGCTGCGCAAGCGAATAGGCGTGCAGCCAGGCAGCGCCAACCTTGCGCGCGCAGCCGGGCGGCGCCGCACCGTTGAGGACCTGACCAACCCCGCGCGGGCGCAACGTTAACGCCCAGGCCAGCGGCGGCGTCGAGCCCAAACCAGGCCACCCAGGGAAGTGGCGCAGCTAGCCCAGCGGCGGCGGCGTCGAGAACGCGGGCCCCCACGCCGAGCCCAGCCACCGCCGCCACCACAGAACGCATCACCACTGCACCAAAACCAACAGATTCTTTCAAAAGTTTTCACTTTCGACCTTGCCAGTGACTAGACTTGACCCTGACCCAACCCTTCTCACAAGGAGATACGATGGCGTACTTCAAAAGGTGGCTGGCAGTGCCCGCAGTGGCGGCGCTGTCATTGTCACTGCTGCCAACGGCGGCATTGAGCGTAGCCAACGCTGAGTCGACACAGGGCCGCAATGTGGCTCTGGCAAACGCAGGTACCACCGTTTCCGCTTCCGGTCAGGAAGTTGCCGGCCAGTGGGGGCCGGATAAGGTAAACGACGGCGTAATCAACGTTGGTGCCGCCAAAGCCGATCAGTCACGTTGGTCTTCAAACACTGCCGACGACGCTCAGGTCACTTTGACCTTCTCAAAACCCACCAAGATCCACCATGTCGCGATTCACTGGGAGGTGGCTTGCGCGGCCGCCTACCACCTAGAGGTATCCACCGACGGAACTACCTTCAAACGCGCCACTGATACCATTAGGCCCACGTGTGGCACCGCCGATGGCGCCGCGCGAGACGAGCAGAAACTCACCAAAGTCAGTGCCGACGCCGCCTATAAAGCTGTCCGTATGCAGGCTGAAGACCGTACTCCCTTTGGTGGAGTTAAATACGGCGTGTCCCTATGGGAGTTTGAAGTGTGGGATGGTCCTCAAGCAAACAGTGAACCCAGCCAGCCAGCCGCCAACACTGGCCTAGGCCTGGTGCCCCTACCGGCAGAGCTAAAAGACAACTCTGCCAGCCAGGACTCTTTTGAGCTCAGCCAAGACACTAAGCTAGTCGCCCCCGGTGACGCTAAGGACGCAGCTGAGCTATTTGCTGCCCAGGCCCGCCTATCCACCGGCTACCCGCTGCCGGTGGTTGACTCTGGCGAGGCCAGCGGCAACATTACTTTCAAAACCGGTGCGGTTGCCGGTCACAGCGGCACTGAAGCCTACGCCCTGACCTCCACCAAGAGCGGGGTAACTATCACCGCTAACGCCGCCCACGGTTTCTTCAACGCCACCCAGACGCTACGTCAGCTACTGCCGGGCTTCATCAACTCCAAGTACCCAGTCTATGCGGCCTGGGAGGTGCCCGCCGTCGAGATTAAAGACTCCCCGCGCTACTCCTACCGCGCCATCATGCTTGACCCAGCCCGCTCTTTCCTGACGGTAGACGAAGTCAAGCACGTGCTTGACCAGATGGCCTCACTAAAGATGAGCTACCTGCACTTCCACCTGGCTGATGACCAGGGTTGGCGCATTGAGATCACCAATGAGGGCCGCGCTGAGGGCGACACCATTGACTACACCAGTCTAACCGGCGTTTCTGGCCGCACCGCCATGAACATGCACGACAAAGCCAAGTCCAATGAGGTGGGCCGCACCGGCTACTACACCCAGGCACAGTACAAGGAAATTGTGGCCTACGCCGCCGCCCGCCACATCACCCTGGTGCCCGAAATTGACCTGCCTGGTCACACCAACGCCGCCCTGCACGCAATCCCGCAGCTGAACACGGCTGGCTCCTCCCACCAGGCCACCACTGCTGAGCCCACCGCCCCCGCTAACGGCACCGGCGCGGTTGGCTACTCCTACCTGGACCCCAACTCTGAAGTGTCCTTTACCTTCGTAAAGCACGTGTTGGGCCAGTTGGCGGCCATCACTCCCGGCGCCTACCTGCACGTGGGTGGCGACGAGCCGCACTCGATGACCTCGCGTTACGGCACTGCGGTTTACAACAAGTTCCTTAACCGGGTTGGCACTATTGTGCGTGACCTGGGCAAGCACCCCATTGGTTGGAATGAGTACGCCGGCACTGACCTGAAATCGGGCGACGCCGTGCAGTACTGGGTGGGTAACTCCGCCTCCACTAAGGACGCGGCCCTGAACAAGGGAGCCAAGATCGTGATGAGTCGCGGCGCTTCGTCCTACATTGACCAGAAGTACAATCCCAAGACCCCTATCGGTTTGAACTGGGCTTGCGCCGGGGTTTGTGACGCCCCGCAGTACTACAACTGGGACCCCAAGACGGTTATCTCCGGCTTGAGTGACGAGCACATTTTGGGCCCTGAAGCGCCGCTTTGGTCTGAAACCGTGCGCGGCAGCACTGAGGTGGACCTGCTGGCTTGGCCGCGCGGCGCTTCACACGCCGAGATTGGCTGGACCCCGCAGGCCAAGCGCAACGTCACCGACTTCACCCAGCGTCTAGGTATTGTGGGCACCCACTGGAATGTGGCTGGCCAGAACTTCTATGACACCTCGCTGGTTAAGTGGAATTGGGAGCTGGCCGGCAACCCCGGCACTAGCGCCCCCACTAACACTTCCGTCACCTTCCCGCTGGGTTACCTCTCGGCCCCCGGCACGAAGGTTGCGGGTAACGCTATTAGCCCCGACAGCACCAATGACGACGACGGCGTATCTAACTCGGCCCTGCCCGCTGGCACCACCATCAGCGTGGACTGGGGTGACGGTTCGAGCGAAACCACGGCCGCCGTCGTCGCTGACACCCCGCGCGACGCCTACCACTCAGCGGGGGTTTACCGCCTGCTAGGTGAGCACAAGTACGCCACTGCCGGAGACTATGTGGCCACGCTAAAAATCGGTGGCGAAGAGGTTAACTACGCTGCTATTCACGTTGCCGACGACGCCGCAGCCCCGCAGCTGCCCGCCGCCTGGGATGCTTCGGTTAGCCCCAAGGTGACTATTGAGAAGACCACGCTAACCGTGGGTGAGCGCATCCACATTGAAGCTTCGGGCTTCCAGCCTGGCCAGCTGATCGCCATCAAGATTGGTGACGCTTTTGTGGGTAACATTCGCGCTGGCGAGGACGGCACCCGCGTGCAGGATCTGCTAATTGACGGCTCCATGACCAACGGTGAGCACGACATGACCTTCACCCAGGGCGAGCGGGTAGTGACCATTAAGGTCACCATCTCGGGCGGCACTGTGCCGCTGCCGCACCGCGTCGCCACGGGCAAGGTGAAGCCCGTCTGGGTTGACTCCCAGGAGGAAAGCGGCGAAACCCCACCTAACGGCCCGGTTACGGCTGCTTTCGACGGCGACCCCAACACCTTCTGGCACACCCGCTGGAGCGCTGGTAACGACGGCTTCCCCCACGGCGTGATCATGAAGATTGAGGCCCCTGCCGGCCAGACCTGTAAGTTTGCTGGCTTGGAGTACACCGGCCGTAAGGGCAACGCTAACTCGCGTGCCAAGGACTACCGCCTGTATGTCTCTGCCACCGGCAACAAGGATGACTGGACGCTGGTTGGCCAGGGTACTTTCAAGTCTTCTGACGCACCCCAGACTGTGCTGCCCACGGTGGCCAGTGTTCCTAACGGTTGCTTCGTCTACTTTGAGCAGCTAAGCAGCCAAAACGGCGACAACTATGGTGGCGCGGCTGAGATTGCGTTGGGGGCTACCTTCGCGGCTGAGTCTGCTTCGCCCAGCCCGGCCCCGACGGCGACGGCTACTCCAGCTCCGACGGCCTCCCCGGCCCCTACGGCGTCACCCACGGCCCAGCCCACCGCTGAGCCCAGCCCGGCCCCGACCACTGAGCCGACCAGCCAGCCGACCACTGAGCCGACCGCTGAACCCACGGCCGAGCCAACCCAGGCTCCGACCAGCGAACCTACTGCTGAACCGACTCAGGCTCCAACCAGCCAGCCGACCGCCCAGCCCACTGACGAACCTACGGCTTCTCCGGCTCCCACTGCCCAGCCCAGCAACCCGGCAGTTGAACCCACCGCTCAGCCCACCTCGGCCCCTGCCCCCACCAGCGCGATGCCCACCGCACCTGGTAGCGGCAAGCCCAGTGCGCTACCTAGCGCTAAGCCCACGGTGCCCGGCCAGCCTCAGCTGCAGCCCACCGCCCCGGTTGCCAATGCCACCACTCCAGTGGTTGGTAACCGCACCACCGCCTCGCCGCGCGGCGGCCTAGCCCACACGGGCGTAGCCACTGGCGCCTTTGCGTTGGCAGCTATCGCGATGGGCGCTGGGGGCCTAGCCCTGCGTCGTCGTCGTCAGGACTGATAGCACCCCCATATACAGGGCTAAATACAGCTATCAACCAAGGTCAGTTCGGTTCCTACTCAATAACCACAAACTGACCTAAGGGGTGGCAGCGGATATTAACCGCAATGTCCGCTGCCACCCCTTAAACAAACCCTCCCCTCTTAAACAAACACCCTCCCCCGGCTACGGCCGGATCTTCGCATAGGAGCGATAATGCCCAGAAAACTGGCCAAACGTGCGGCTACGTTAGCCGCCGTCGTTGGCATGGCCCTGGCAGGAGGCGCACTACCAATCTCGGTAGCCCAAGCCGCGAGCGCGGCTCCGCCCGCCAAATACGCCACCGCCGACATCACCTTCCCCGGCAACGACGGCAAACCCCACAAAGTCACTTTCGACAAAAACTCCTTCATGGTTGATGGACAGCGTCTAAACGTGTGGTCTGGCGAGATCCACTACTGGCGCGCCCCGGATGTGAACTCTTGGCGCGATCTATTCCAAAAGATGCGCGCTAACGGTTACAACGCCGTATCCCTGTACTTCTTCTGGGGTCTACACCAATCTAAAGAAGGCGGCCCCTTCGACTTCTCCAAAGGCACCATTAAAGACCTTGACCTGCTGCTAACCATGGCTCAGGAAGAGGGTCTGTATGTCATCGCCCGCCCCGGCCCCTACGTTAACGCCGAAATTTCTATGGGGGGCCTACCTGCCTGGATGACTAACTATTCGGGTGGACTGCGCACTACCGACCCCAAGGTGCTGGCAGCCTCCAAAGCCTGGCTGCACGCCTTTAACCAGATTGCCTCCAAGCACCTGGTCACTAAGGGCGGCGGCTCAGTGCTGCTCTACCAGGTGGAAAACGAGCTGCTCAGCGACAACGCCGCGCGCGGCGCTTTCCTTAAGAGCCTGGTATCTCAGGTTAAATCTGACGGCATTGATGTGCCCCTATTCCACAATGACTATGGGCTAGGTGGACGCTTTAAAAACACTAGCCTTTACGGCACTGACTTTTATGCCTACGACAAGTACCCGGTAGGTTTTAACTGCTCAGCTGGACGTAACCGGATTGATGACTCTGAGGCCACTTTCCGCAGCTACGCCCCCAACTCGCCGCATTTCATCACCGAATCTCAAGGCGGCGCCTTCACTCCTTGGGGGGCCAGCTACAACGCCTCAGACTGCTACACCTACACCGATGAGGGCTTCACCCGCCAATGGGGCGTACACAACATCGGTAACGGGGTAACCGCCTTCAACTACTACATGGCTTATGGCGGCACCAACTGGGGTTGGACTGGGGCGCCCGCCTCCGGCTTCACCTCCTACGACTACGGCGCCGGCATCACTGAGGACCGCACCTTGACCCCCAAGGCCAGTGTGCAAAAAGAAACCGGCTACTACACCAAGGCAGTACCCGAGTTAAGCGGCATGAACCCGGTGCAGGCCCCCAGCGCCGTCGTCGAATCTGGCTCCAACGTGAAGATTTACGCCCGCCAAGCCGAAGCTGGGCAGGGTTCAGTGACTGGCAACGGCGTACGCACCTACGCCATGCGCCTAGCCAACTCCAACGACACCACTGAAACCACCTTCACCACGGCGCTAAGCCTAGGCAAGCCGCGCGGCGCCACCACCACAGGCTTTAGCCACGACGACCGCAGCAGCGCCATCAGCTACACCGGCTCCTGGAGCCAGGTGGCTGACTCGTCGGCAGCCTCAGGCACGCTCACTCGCACCAAGACTGTGGGCGACACGGCCTCCTTCACCTTCACCGGCACCGGGGTGCGGCTGATTACCGCCACCGGCACCGATCACGGCTACTTCAAGGTTTCTATCGACGGCGGCGAGGCCCAGCTGGTCACGAGCGCCCACGTAGACACTGAGCAGAACAAGCCCACCCAGCTGGAGGCTTACCGCATTGAAAACCTCAGCCCCGGCCAGCACACCATTAAGGTGGAAAATGTTGGTTTCGACGGCGCTAATGTGGTTGATATTGACGCTTTCGACGTTCTAGGGTCGACGGCGGTCCAAGCCCCCATCTACAACGACTCTGACACTTCTTTCTTCACCTTCACCGGCTCTTGGCAGTACGCCACCGGTAAGAACTGGACTCAGGGTGACCACTCCGGTGACGAAACCTTCTCTAAGACTGCCGGCGACTCCTACACCTTCACCTTCACCGGCGTAGGTTTTGACATCATCGCGCCCTTCTCCTCCAACCACGGCTCGGCCACGGTAACCGTTGACGGCCAGGAAGTGGGCCAGACCAAGGAGGATGTCACCTCTGAGGCCACTCCGCAACAAACCGTCTTCAGCTGGCGCGCCGAAAAGGGCGCCGAGGGCGGCTCGCAGGGGGCCGAGGCCGCTGCGCAAAGCGGCGCGACCGACGCGGGCACCGAGGGCGGCTCACAGGGGGCCGAGGGTGGCTCGCAGGGCGGTGCGCAGGGCGGCTCGACCGACGCAGGCACCGATAAGGCTGGTGCGACCGCCAGCCAGGCCGACGCGACTGCCAGCCAGGCAGCCGAGCCCGCCACGCACACCGTGAAGGTGACTGTGGACGGGAAAGCTTTCAGCGGCTCACAAGACACCTTCGTATCCCTAGACGCCGTCAAGGTTTACCCCAACGCCCAGTCCCTGCCCGGCGAAAACAATGACGAGGCAGACGGAACCATCTCTTGGAAGCGCATCCCGCAAAAGGAAGGCACCACCCTGGCCCTGCACGGGCGCGACGCCATCATGCTGACCGCTGACAAGCAGGTGGGCGGGCACGAGCTGTACTACACCACCAGCCAAATGTTTGGCGCCACGCTAAACAGCGCCGGCGGGTCCTTACAGTATCTAACCGGTACGCGCGGCGACAGCGGCGAAACCGTACTGCACTACACCACCCAACCCCAGGTCAGCGCCCCTGAAGGGGTTGAGCAAACCTGGGATGCGACCACCGGCCAGCTGCGCTTGAACTACAGCTACTCCGCCTCGCCCCAGCAAATCATCATTAAGGATGGCGACAAGGTTCTCTCCCTGCGCATCATTGACCGCACCACAGCCCAAACCACCTGGCTGCTTGACGGCACCCGCAACGGCAAGCTCAGCAGCGTAGCCGTTGAGGGGGTGGAACTGGCTCGCACCGCCAAGTTCACCGGCAAGGACACCTTGCAGCTAACCGGCTCGGTCTCCGCTGAGTCTAATGTGCGCGTGATTGCCCCCGCCGGCATCAACCACGTGGGCTTCAACGGCGGCTCACTCAACCCGGCTAGCGCCACTGGCAGCGCTGGCAATGCTGGCGCCGCCAAGTTCACCGGCACTGCTGGTGCCGCTGCAAGTGCCGCCAAAGCCGCTACCGGCACGAACAGCGCCACTGGCACGGGCGACGTCGGCGTCTTTACCGCCAAAACCGCTACCGGCACGAACAGTGCTACCGGCACGGACAACGTCGGCGTCTTTACTGGCAAAGTACCCGGACCTGCAGCCGTAGCCAGCCAGCAGCTGAGCTTCGTCAAATCCACCGACTACGCCGAAGCCAAGGCCACTTACGACGACTCCAAGTGGAAGGTTGCCGCCGACACCCAAGCCGCCAACCCCCGCTTCCAAGGCCCGGGCGAATACTCCCACACCGTGCTGGACTCCAACCACTACGGCTTCTACGAAGGCTCAGTGTGGTACCGGGGCACCTTCACCGCCACCAAGACCGACCCCTACCTGTACCTACAGGGCAACGGCGGCTCGGGCGTACCCTCGCAGGGCAAGAACCCCGCTTTCATGCAGGTGTGGGTTAACGGTGTCTACGCCGGGGCCTACGACGCCGCCGGCAACTGGGCCAAGGTGAACGTCCCCGCCGGCACCGTCAAGAGCGGCGACAAGGTCACCGTAGCGGTGCTGGTCAACAACCTCGGGCAAAATCTGGACTGGTCCGACGACGGCCTGTCCAAGCAAAACCGTGGCCTGTTTGACGTGGCCATCGAAGGCTCCGCCGCCACCTGGAAAATCCACGGCGCCGACGCCGACTTTGCCGCCAAGGCAACCACCAACCCCTCGGGCACGCTCTACAACAACGGCGGCCTGGGCGGCGAAAAAGCCGGCTTCCACATGCCCGGCTTCGACGACTCCAAGTGGGCCAAGGCCGACAACCTGCACTCGCAGGCCGGTGTCACCTGGTACCGCGCCCGCGTCAAGCTGAACCTGCCTGCCAACCAGGACACCGCTTTCCGCCTGGACATCAACTCCTCGCGCTTTAGCTCCCTGGGCGACCGCGCGCAGGCCACGCTTTTCGTCAACGGTTGGAACACCGGCGTCTACATTGGCGACCGGGGGCCGCAAACCTCGTTCACTATCCCCGCCGGGTTCCTCAACCCCAACGGTGAGAACGTCATTTCGATTGCGGTGGCAGCCAAGGAAGACGGCATGGGGCCCGATTCGGTGACTCTGCGCGCCGTCCACTCCACCACCAAGCCCGTGCTTGGCTCCACGCCTGCGCCCACTGCGGCTCCCACTGTGGCTCCGACGGCCCAGCCCACGCCGGCCCCCACTGTGGCTCCCACTGCGGCTCCGACGGCCCAGCCCACTGCCACTGCCAGCCCGACGGCGACGGCGGTGCCCACCGGCCAACCCACCACCTCGCCGCAGCCCACTGGCGCGCCCACGGCCACGGCGGCGCCCACGGCTCAGCCGACTGTCAGCCCAACTGGTGCGCCTACGGCCAACCCCACGGCCGCACCCACTGGCCAGCCCACCACCTCGCCGCAGCCCACCGCAGGCCCAACGGCGTCGTCGGCCCCTGGACAACCCACAGCAGGGCCAGGCCAACCCACTGCCAACCCAACGGCGTCAACCCACCCCACTGCGGCCCCCGGGCAGCCGGGCAAGCCAAGCACAGCACCGGCGCCTGATGGCACCCGGGAGCCTATGGCCGGCGAGCAGTTGCCGCGCACGGGCGTGAACCTGGCGCTTGGGCTCGGGGCAGCTGCGGCGCTCGCGGGCGGCCTAGTGTTGCTGCGCAGGCGGCGCGCCCTGTAAAAGCGCAGGTGACACCCTGTGACTATGCAGGTGATGACCTGGGTGAATACACAGTTGGTGCGCCCTGTGAATACGCAGGTGACGAGCCTGTGAATACGCAAGCGGCGGCCCCTGTGAAGCCAGGTTATGGACAGTGTCTGTGCTTGCAGGGCAGCACCCATGGCCGGCAAATCTGCGCGCACAGTAGCCCTGCCTGAGAGGCAGTAAACCTGCGCCCACAGATACAGGCAAAATCGTCCCTTCCCTATAAAATCCCAGCGGAAAATCATAGGGAAGGGACGATTTTATGTGCGCTTGAGAGCGGGCTTCCACATACTGAACCCGCTTGTCCACACACTGACCCTTTTGGGGTGAACGCAGAACCACTCCCCAATTTGGGTTAGCGCAGGCCCAGTTGGGGCTAGCGCAGGGACACTCGGGGACAGCACAGACCAAGTTGGATTTAGTGTAGGCCTAATTCTGGCTAAGGTTGTTCCACTCCTATCGATCCACTTATTGCGATGGCGGCTCTTCTTATGAAACCGTCCTGGATCTTATGAATGGACCTCATGAATGCTGGTCATCCGGCGCAATCGCTCAGCAGGCGCAATCGCTCAACCACCCAATCATTCAGCAAACTGTCCTACCCACTACATCACCTCAACCAGGGCAAACAGACTAGCCGCCGTGCTGCCTCACCATGACAACCAGAGTGGTTGGGATGCGTAGAGCAGTTGGAACACCTAAACATTTTGAGGCCACGCCAGCCCAGACAGCTCCCACCCAAGAGCTCACTGCAACAAATACCAAGGATGCAGCGCGGCGTCGGGAGATATTTCAGAGCTGCGTTACAAATACGGAAAAATCGTCCGTTCCCTATAAAACCCCATCGAAAAATCATAGGGAACGGACGATTTTGGGTGTATTTGGAAAAATGGTGTACGTAGGTTGATACTCATATCTCACATAGCGATCATTCGCCTACCTGGGAATATCTCCAGTTCAGGGGCCTTGGTCATCAGATCCTCACCAGTCACCTCCAGCATTATCCTGGCTTACCCAGCATTATCCTGGCTTACCCAGGGCCAGCAGCTAATCCAGGACCACCTCAACTCATTCAGAATCAGCCCAGCTTATCCAGCTAGAGTATCCGGACTGCCATTTAACCCACCCATGGCCGTCCAGCCAGAGCATCAGCCATGAACCTCAAGCCCTGCACAGCCAGTCAGGCCTGCACAGCCAGTCAGGCCTGGCCACCACCTCAGGCGCGGCACCTCAGGCATGCCAGCAACTCAGTCCTGACCACCACCTCAGAGCTTGCGAAACCACCTCAGACCTTGCGCGGCCCCTCCAGAGCCCACGCAACCCCTCAGAAATGGCAAGTCGCCAGTGGTATGCGGTGCGGGATACGGGGGCCTCAAGCCTTGTGCGCAGAAATTGCAAACTGCAGCGGCAACCGCTCGGGCTGCTCACGCAAACGCCACATTCCGTCCGCGTGTTGCTCCATAAGCCCAGGCCAGGGGCACCAAGCGGAATAGGTAAACTCTTCGACGCCGTCGACCACTAATCCCGCATCAATCAGCGCCGTGATGATTTGCCCCAGGGAATGATTCCACTGGTGATTTGTGGTGTGGGCGATGCGAGGCGCGCCGGGAGTATCCACATAGCTTGAGTCGTCGTCCCAGGTCGTGGGGGTATCAAGCTGGAAGTAGGGCTGCTCAATCTTCAGCCCATCAGACACGTCCTCGCCAATCGCCATGAACATGGGGTGATCGTCACGGATGAAGAAAGTGCCCCCGGGTTTAAGCAGGGACGCAATGACGTGAGCCCATTGCACGACGTCGGGCAGCCAGCAAAGAACCCCAATGGACGTATAGACCAGGTCAAAGTCACCACTTACCGCCTGCCGCGCGTCATAGACATTGGCGTGCACGTACTCGACGTCCACCCCGGCCTTATCTGCGATGGCGCGCGCGTGAGCCAGAGAAGTCTCGGACAGGTCCAGGCCCACAACTCGCGCGGCTCCGCTACGGGCAAATCCAATCGTGTCCGTCCCAACGTGGCACTGCAGATGCATGACTTGCTTGCCGGCAAGGTCGCCAAAGCGCCCAATGTCGAGGGCAAGCTCCGCGCTGATGGCATCGGGGTCCGCAAGCAGGCGGCTCAGACCGCAGTAGTCGCCGGCCATGTGCAGGTTCGCGCGGTCATTCCAGTTTTTCTCGTTGTCTGAAAACCAGGTGGCTTGATTAGTCAATTTACTCATTGGAGATTTCCTAAGGGTATTTTTATTTCTTTGTGGCCGGCGTGGTTTCTTTGCGGCCGCCTGGCCTGGCTGGCACGGCGTGGTTCTTCGCCCGGCTAGCCCGGCAGGCCCAGATTTCCCGGCTGGCTTGACTGCCTGGCTGGCCCAGATTTCCTAAGTGTCCCAACAGGCCCAGATTTCCTGGCTGGTCTGGCTGGCTTGACTGTCTGGTTGGCCTGACTGCCCGGCTGTTGAGGAATTTTACTTCTAGGTTCGACGACGGCGCCCCGCTTCTCCCTTCCCACCCCCACTCCCCTCCGATCGCTGTCGGCACCTCCTGATTCTGCTGACGCCACCGTGCTGGCGTAGTCCCACTCCTCTGATCGCTGGCCAGATTGCCATCACCAGCACGCGGGTAGGTCACAAATACTGACATTTCATCCGTTCCCTATAAAACCCCATGAAAAAATCATAGGGAGGGGACGATTTTGGGTGTATTTGTGGCACCACATGTAATTGCAGACTGATTTCCATTTATTTGTGCCAACCAGTCACCTTCAGGGTGTGCTCCAGAGACAAAATGTTTCACGTGAAATAATGCCTGCATGGCTGCACGCGACTCTTACCGAGGCTCCCAAAACCACTCCCATCGCTCCGACAGTTCCGGTTATTCAGGCCGCCAGAGCAACTCTTCCTACAGCTCAGACCGCCAGGGCCGCCACTCCTCCGGTTCAGGACACTCCTCCGATCAGGGCCGCCCCTCCTCCGGTTCATCCCGCAGCTCAGGCCAAGCCCGCAGCTCAGGCAACTATTCTGGTTCATCCCGAGGCTCAGGTCAGCGCCGCTTCAATGATGAGCCGCGCGAATCAACCCTCAATGAGCTCACCAGCCACCTACACGCAATTGACGGCCGCTCCTACGCCGCATACAAGGCCATCGTTGGCCGCTACCGCTCCCCGCTGGGGTGGGTGCTCTACATTGACCGCATCCAGCCAGACCCTTACGCTCCGCCCACAGCCATCCGCGTGGTACTACCCCTGGCTCTGACAGGCGCCGACGCACGCCTAACCGGGTTTACCCCACGCCTGACCGGCGCCAACGAGACCCTAACTGAAGCCAACGAGCCCCTAACTGGCACTAACGAGCGCCTCACCGCCTCGCCCACCCGCGCCGTCGCCCTGCGCGATTACCTGGCCCGCACCCTGCGCGAACTGCTTAAAGGCCAGGCCATCTCGATTGCCCCGGCCGGGCAGGAAATCCTGGAGCGCTCCAGCGTCAACCTGCATGAGACCTGGCAAGATGACTTCTCCACCCCGGCCTTTAATGCTCCCGGCCCCTACCTGGAGCTGCGTCTGCGCTGGTCACTGCCCGCGTTCGGGCGCGAAATCGCTGGTCGCCAGGCCGCCCGCAACCTCAACTTGGATTTAGCCCGCGCCGTCGCCAGCCTGGACCTGCGCGAAAGCGAGTTGGGCGCGGCCGCCTGGAAGCACTGCCAGGTGGCCGAGGATCACGCGGCCCTGCAAGAGATTTTGGTTGAGCGCGGCTGGGTGGCTTTTTTGGCCGACGGCGCCAACTTGGCTCGCCGCTCAGGGGTTTCGCAGCTGCCACTAGAAGGCGGCATCCCACTGACCGCGCCGGAGACTTTAGCTCAAACCGTGCAGCTACCTCACGCCGGGGTGGTGCGCGGCACAGCTATCCCAGCTGGTGTAACCGTCATTGCCGGCGGTGGCTATCACGGCAAATCAACTCTGCTCAACGCCATTGCCCGAGGCATTTACCCGCATATCCCCGGTGATGGGCGTGAACTGGTGGCTACCGTACCCGAGGCAATGGCGGTGCGCGCCGCCGACGGGCGTGCGGTTACCGGCGTCGACCTGCGGCCTTTCATTTCCCATCTGCCTGGGCGTGACGCAGACCCAGCCCAGTTCACCACCGCCAATGCGTCGGGCTCTACTTCGCAGGCGGCGTCGATCATGGAGTCCCTGGAGCTGTGGGGACAGCCCGCCCAGGCCGCCCTGCTGCTGGATGAGGACACTTGCGCCACTAACCTGCTGATTCGCGATCAACGTATGCGTGCCCTAGTCAGTTCGGAGCGTGAACCCATCACCCCGCTGGTGGATCGCATCCGCGCCCTACACCGCGAGCGCGGCATCTCCACCCTGATTGTGATGGGCGGCAGTGGTGATTATTTGGATGTGGCCGATCAAGTGCTGATCATGGACAGTTACCGCCTGGTTGACGCCACCGCGCAGGCCCGCCAGGTGTGCGACAGTCAGCCTCGGGTGGACACGAGCCTGCCTGATTTCCCGCTGCCCGCCCAGCGCCTGCCCCAGAGACCTGAGGCTAAGCGTCGCGGCCCTAGCCGTACGCGCGCTTTGGGGACGCAGCGCCTGGTGTTGGACCGCCATGAGGTGGATGTGGCTGACGTTTCGGGCCTGGTGGATGAGGGTCAGGCGTTGGCGGTCGCGTGGGCTCTGCGCGCGCTGTTGGAGCGTCATTTTGATGGGCGCACTTCGCTGTCGCAGGCACTTGCGCAGGTGGCTAAGCGGCTCGACGACGTCGGACTGGATGCCCTGGGTGAGGCTCACCCCGCGTTTTTGGTGCGTCCGCGCCTGGTGGATGTGGGGGCGGCGGTTAACCGCCTGCGTTCCCTGCAGGTAAACCCCGGCTAAACCCCGGCTAAACCCCGGCGTCTAGCGGGCGCACCCTGGCCTGCACTGCGGCACCTAGCGGGCGCCCTGGCTGCAACAGCCCGCCCACGGGCGCCTCTGCCCCGCGCTCGCGGCGCCCGGCCCACCGCCGCACCCGGGCCAGGCCTACCCCGCCCGCCGCGTCAACCGTACCCGCCGCCCGGCGCCTAGCGGGCGCCTAGCGGGCGCCCGGCCGCGCAGTAAGCATGACCCACCAAAACCATGCCCATGGACCGCAGCCCGCGTGTACCGCTTGCAGCCCGCGCCCCACCCAGCGCCGCCGATCAGGGTCTTTCCCCTACGCGCGTAGGGGGCGACTCCTCCTTAGGTATTAGTTAGCCCAGGGCTGAAGTTCGCTCGCATGGGCGATTAGTTTGCGTTCGCAGGCGCCTAGTTTTAATTGCATGAACACCAAAGAGTTAAGCGTCACCGATGCGGTTAAAACTTTTTCTTCCGAGATGGGCACCCCGGTGCGGGCGCTTAACTCGGTGAACCTAACTATCCCCACCGGCAGCCACGTAGCCATCATGGGGCCTTCGGGCTCAGGTAAGTCCACGCTGCTGCACTGCATGTCGGGCATTTTGCCGCTGGATGCGGGCACGGTCATGTTCGCCGGCACTAACCTGGCGGCTTTGCGCGAAAAGCAACGTTCGAAGATACGGCGTGAACATATGGGTTTTGTGTTCCAGGACGGCGCGCTGCTGCCGGAGCTGACCAATGAGGAAAATGTAGCTATGCCGCTGCTGCTGGCGGGCATGAGCCTACCTTCGGCTTTGCCGCACGCCCGCGAGTGGCTGGTGCGTTTGGGCCTGGCGGATGCGGCTCGACGTCGCCCCGGACAGATTTCGGGTGGCCAAGCCCAGCGAGTGGCGATTGCCCGCGCCATGGTGGCCAGCCCCGCCGTCGTCTTTGCGGATGAGCCCACCGGCGCCCTGGACCAAAACACGGGAGCGCAGGTGATGCAGCTGCTGACTCAGGCGTGCACTTCCACCGGCGCCACTTTGGTGCTGGTTACTCACGACGACGCCATTGCGGCTTGGTGCCCACGGCTAGTGACCATGCGTGACGGCAACATCGTCGCTGACCAGATGCGGGTGGCAAAATGAGCGCCACAGTTTCAACCAACACTTCTTCAACCAGCACTTCAGGCACCCCCGCTTCTGCGGCCAGTGCACCGGGTGCGGGCCAGCCAAGCGGTCAGCGCAGCGCCCGGCCAGCCAGCCAAGGCAAAGCCGCCAACCAAGGCAAAGCCGCCGCCCAAGGCCAAGCCCGGCCTGCCGCGCGTCCGGCCACTGCGGCCACCGCGGCCACTGCGGCCACTGCGGCCAGCACTCGCCGCGTCACTTTGGCGCCTGCGAATGTGCTTTCCTCCCCCACCACGGTGGTGGCCCGCACTTTGTGGCGTGGGCGTGACAAGACCACGGCGGCCCTGTCGATTATCAGTCAGGGCGCGGCCACATACTTTTTGCTGACTGTGACCGGTGGGCTTCATGCTTTTGCTCAGCGCTATGAGCTTTCCCAGTCTTGGTCCAAGCTTCACCCGAACCAAGCGCCAACTTTAGAGACCATGTATTACAGCTACGCGCCCACCTACCTGATTTTGGCGGTGATCGCCACGGTGATGATGGTGATTCCGCTGTTGTCGCTGGCTGGGGCGGCGGCCCGGTTAGGTTTGAGCCGGCGTGAGCGTGATTTGGCGCGACTGCGTCTGCTGGGCGCTACCGGCGGGCAGGTGCGTGGCGGCACGCTACTGGTGCAGTGCGCCTATGCGATGCTTGGCGCCCTGATGGGGGCGGTGGGGTATGTGGCCACGCTGCCGGCTTGGGGTTCGCTGCGGTTCACGGGCCACTCCCTAGGGATCGATAACATGTGGCTGGGTTTGCCGCTGCTGCTTTTGGCTTTGGCTGTGGTGGTGACACTGGCTGGGGTTAGCGCGGCGACGGCGTTGCAGCGGGTGGCGGTGACGCCGCTGGGTGTTTCGCGTCAGGCGCTGCCGGCTAAGGTGCACTGGATTCGGGCTGTGGCCCTGGTGGCCGTGCTGGTGGTGTGGATGTCTCTGGGTTCTTCACTGATGGGCGGCGGCACGGCGGTGGCGCTTACTATCACGCTGATTTTCTTCGCGATTGGCGGTTTTATGATCAACCTGGTGGGCCCGCTACTGATGTGGGTACTGGGCGCGATTATGCACAAGTTTGCGCGCCGACCTGCCATGTTGTTGGCTTCGCGACGCATCATGAATGACCCCAAGAGCTTGTGGCGCTGCCTGGGTGGCGTGGCTTTGGTGAGTTTTGTGGTGGCCGTGCTGCAGTTGGGGGCGTCTGCTTCGGCCGGCTCTGACGATGCAATGGCTCGGGTTTTTGCCCACGACATGCTGCAGGGCCTGTTCATTACCCTGGGGATTGTGTATGCGCTGGCGGCGGTTTCTACCGCGATCGGCCAGGGGGTGCGGGTATTGGATCAGGCTGGTGAGCTGCGTTCGCTTATGCGTGCGGGGGCTCCGTTGCAGCTGTTGACGACGGCGCGCCGCCTGGAAACTATCATTCCGGCTGTGTTTGCGGCTTCTGGGGCTGTAGTGGTTGGCCTGGCTTTCATCGCGCCGGTGTTGGGTAGTGGCATGTTCCAAAGCCAGGGAGCTTTGCTGATGCTTGGCAGCCTGGTGGTAGGCACTTTGCTGGTGATTTTGGCTAGTGAAACTTGTGGCCCGATCACCAAGCAGGTACTGCGCGAGCAGACCCGCCAAGAGTAAGGCCCACGCAGCCGCCAGCGTTAAATCCAACCGGCGTTAGTTTTTAACGACGCCGCAGGCAAACGCCTGGCCATCTAGCTAGCGATAGCCTGCTTAGCTGCTAACGCAGCTGCACGAAAACCAAGCTGGCCCTGTTGCGCCGCCCCGTTTGGGGCGGCGCAACACCTACGTATAGGCACCCGGCACCAGGAGATAGCTAGGCACAAACAGCACTAAAAATATCTACGACACTAATATTTATCCTTACGAGTTCACGAAATAGGCAAGCAGAGGAACCTGGCGTAGCCGGCATTCACCGACTACACCGTGATTTCCCCAGGGAATAGCACGCAGTAGTGAGCTGTTACCCAAAGCATACATATGGTGAGCTAGGCCACATTTTTAAGCCTTGAGCGCCTTACCTGCGCATGATACATTTAGTCGCGAGGGTTGTATTACTGAGATAGGAACTCTACAATCGTCGTCAACAGGTTAATACAGGCGCAAGTAACCTTTAAAAAGGTTGAGATGACTTCGTAGTCAACCTTCTTAGTTGACTTGCGTCCATCTGGTTCGGCGTCTTTGATCTTCATGCTTTCACCTCCTCTCAGGACGGTTATGGCTGCGAGAGCTCGATATTATTGCACTCGCAGTTTATATCATTGTCTTAACATCTTCATGCTAGCTTGATATCATGCTACATGGTTGGGCCAAAGTCCCGAAGCGCCTACATGTGCATCCACGTGATGGCGCGCCGGGGCGACTAGGCAGCCCCCACACTCGGACTTACCGCCCGCTTTTCTAAATGATTTCCTTTAGCCAAGGATTTTCAGCAGAGCACTTACTCTTAGCTTTCACCTAAACCCTAACTCTAGGCAGCACACTTTGACCTTTCCGGTCAGACCTGAGCTTCACCAAAGTAAGCAACCCTTTCGAGATAAAGTACCGTACGATTCGGCACGATCATAAACTCTAGCGCATGTCAATACATGCGACAAGTGAGCTATAGCTCAATTCTTGCGCCAACAACTTAAGCTGCCCTGATTTTCTGCTGCTTTCGTAGAAAATGCGTTAAACTACGCGTTTATGCAGGCGCGAGATTTGAACACCCCGACCATAATTGCAGATCTGATCGGCTATTGATAGTACCGCAGGTTTGCACATAGAAAGTACGTGCCAGTCTCGCTAGGGCTTTAATATAGCAGCTAGCGGTCATAGAATTTCTGCGCGTGAGCACTCACTGCCAGCAAGCTAACGCACTCCCCTGTCAGCCGGGCCAGGTTAAGATGGCCCATTCCCACGGCCACGACCACTCCCACGCCGCTTCTTCACGCAAGCGCCTGATTGGCGCGCTGGCGGTCACCGCCCTGGTGTTTGTTGGCGAGCTGATTGCCGCCTATATTTCTGGCTCCCTGTCGCTGGCCGCCGACGCCGGACACATGGCGGTGGACAGCTCTGGCTTGGTCATTGCTCTGCTGGCGGCCCATTTGAGCCTGCGCCCGCGCGACAACGCCTACACCTGGGGTTGGGCCCGTTCGGAGGTGATTGCCGCCGCCCTGCAAGCAGGCATGTTGCTGGCCATCTGCCTGATCGTGGCTTATGAGGCCGTTGAGCGACTGTGGGAAAACCAGTCTCTGCAGCCTCTGCCTATGCTGGTTATGGGTGTGGTTGGCCTGCTGGCTAACTTGATCAGCCTGGCTATTTTGGCTGGTGGGCGCGGCGCCAACCTCAACATGCGCGCCGCCTTCCTGGAGGTGGCCAATGACGCCCTGGGGTCGGTGGCGGTTATTGTGGCGGCTCTGGTTGCTCTAGCAACGGGTTGGGGTAGGGCCGACGCCGTCGCCTCCTTGCTCATTGCCGCCCTGATGGCCCCGCGCGCCCTGCACCTGTTACAGCGTTCGACGGCGATCCTAATGGAAGCTACCCCTAGCGAGCTGAATTTGGATGAGCTACGCCAACATATGTGTTGCCTGCCCGGCGTTGTAAACGTGCATGACCTGCATGTTTCCAGCGTGTCCTCGGGGCTGGTGGTGCTCACCGCGCATGTGCAGGTAGATGGGCAGGTCACCGCTGCTGAGCGCGACCTGATTGTGCATGACCTGTCTGAATGCGCCGCCCACCATTTCCCAGTGGAAATCGATCACGCCACCTTCCAGCTTGAAACCGCCCGCCACGCCGGCCACGAGCATCTAGAGCACTGACGCCACCCAGCCTCGCAACACGCAGTAGCGCACAGCCGAGCGCGCGGCGCGGCGTTTAGCCCTTGGTGGCTAGTACTTCCGGCGACTGGGCCTGGAAGAAACTGCTTTTATCTGCATCGACTGTCTTGAGCGCCAAGATCTGATACTTCTCGTTAGGCCGCTCCACCGCACCGCGCAGCACCTTCCAGGACAGGTTCACGGTTATGGCTTTGCCCGCCGGCAAGTCAGCGGTGAGCGCCAAAATAGAATCGTGCCCCTCTTGGCGCACAAATTTCAGTCCGGCGTCTTCCAAGTCAGCAGCTTTCACGACGCCATCGCTTCGATCAGCGTCTTTCTGGCCGCCATCCCCACGCCCAGGCCCCACTGCGGCCGGGGTGATGGACTGGGGTTGGGGGGCGGACTGAACCGGGGTGCCGCCGCTAGCCCCGCGCACAGGTGCCACCTCAGCCTTAAAATAGTATTCTTTAGCGATATTTTTATTGCTTAACGACTGCCCTAAATTGTTTAGGCGCCTGCTGCGTACAGTAAACTCAGTCCCAGCCTTCCAAGCGGAGTTACCATCGTTAATAATGGTTAATGCCTTGGGCATATTGGTGAATTTAGCTGAGCGCCCGCGTTCCTTGGGCACAACCACGCTCGTATCCGCGCTGATCAGCCGCAAGCTCACTGAGGCCTCGCCGAATGTGCCCATAAGGGTGGCTGAGGGCGGGCATTTGGCGCATTGGGACACGACCCCTTCGGCTAGCAGTGCCTCCACGCTGGCCGCATTAGCCCCACCCGCACTTAGGGCCTCGCTACCGCCCGCGCTTAGGGCCTCGCTGTTGCCGGGCAGTGCGCCTTGATTTACAGCAATTTGATTTGCGGCGCCTTGAGCCGTAGCAGTTGGGTTGACGACGCCGTCGGCAATTTTCGCGGCCGCCTTAAGCCCTCCAGCCCCAAGTTCTCCACCCCCAAAACCGCCATGGCCCAGTTGCCCATGCCCAAGTTCTCCATGCTCGCGCCCCTGCACCAGGCCCACCAGCACTCGGCTCGCCGACAAAAACTGGTCATCGTCTAGCTTCGCAGCTCCGGCCACTTTTCCAGCAACTTTTCCGGTCCCGCCACTAACCGCACTGACACCACCAAGCGCGCCCGCAGCATCGGCGGCCAGGCCAGCTCCAGCCTCACCAACCGCGCCAACCGTCGACCCTACGGCGTCACCCACAGCGCCAACGGCGCCAGTTACGCCACCGCCCGCAGCCCCTACCGCGCCGGTTACGCCGTCGCCCACAGTCCCTAGCGCATCGCTAACCGACCCAAAAGCCGCCCCCAGCGGAAGCGAGCTGGCCCCCTGCACCCCACTTACGCCGTCGCCGTGGCGAGAAATGCGGTAAATACCCCCAATAGTGCCCTGCCACCACACGCCATGCTTATCAATAACCCCCACCATCTGGGAAGGGTCGCCGCCAGCCAGAAGGTTAGCCAGGCGCGGCAAACGCTGCCTATGCACCACGCGACCACTATCCATATCAATCGCGCAGGCATAAACCACCGGGCCGGTGAGCACCCCAGCCGGTCCACGCGGGCGTTCACAGGTGTAAATGAGGTTATCAGCGGTAGACAGGCGCGGCACTGCCGCCGAATAAATCCCGTTATTACGCCATTTCAGGGTGATACCCGAGGCGTCGTCGTTAACATCCCAGCGTTCCATACCCGGCGCCACCTGGGCGCGGTAGGCGGGCTTAGTGTCGGGGTACTGCGCATAGGGGTAGCCGAAAGTGCAGGCCCCCACTATCGAGTTTTGCACGCCAATCATGGAGTTTTCCGTGCCCGAAGCGCCTGGGGTAAACAACGGCCCCTCCCCCACTGCGCTGCCGTCGGCACTGCGGTACACAATGAGTTTTTCTTGCCGATCCGCGTTATCCGAAAGCATCACATAGTCCGAGCCGTTAGGACCAAAGAAAGTGGCGGTAGCCCCGGAGCCGTGCGAAAGCTGCCCAGGTTTTTGCTTAGTGCCCCGGTCATAGCTGTGGCTCCAGATGATGCGCGGCTTGGAGGTGGAGGCGTCGGCGCTCAGCATATAGATGCCGTAGCTGGTAATAATGCTTACCCCCTGCGGACATGCGGAAATGGAGTTGTCGATGCGCTCTGTGGGTGAGTATTGCTGCAGTTTGGTCAGGCGCACCACGTTGCGTTTAGGGTCAATTAGGCCGACGACGCCGCGCTCTGAAGCCACCCAGATGCGTCCGTGCCAGTCGGGTACGATCCCCACCACGTGATCCTTGGGTTCAAGTTTCATGGCGTCGGTTAGGTCAATGCGCCGCGACACCCACACTTTCATGCCGTCTTGGCTGTGGGAAATCCAGGTGAGGGCGTTGGTGCCGTCAACCATCACCAGGTTAGAGTCGGCGTCCAGATAGGCATACACCCCACCGAGTAGCGCCCCGGTGGGGATTTCCATGGCCCCTAGCTGGGCGCCGCTGGCTGGTTCAATAATGGCTAGCTTGGGTTTGCGCACTTTGGCGTCAGAACCCAAAAACTGCGTCATTAGGGCCTGAATGTAGCCGTCTTGGCCAGCCAAAATAGTGGGGCAGGCAGCCCAGTGGTTAGTGAAGGTGACTTTCCAGGTTCCACCAACGCCCGGATCGCCTGGGCCAGCAAATGGGGTGGCGTCCGAAGATTGGGCGTCACCGTGCATGGTGGCCAGACTGTTAATCCCTAGATAGGGATTTTGTTGGGCATTGTAGCTAACCGGCATGAGTCAAATCCTAAAACTGGCCCTGCCTGCCCCTAAAATTTGGGGTCTAAAGCGCGCTTTAGAGTAGCTTGCTTAGAGCATGCTGCCTAGAGCACGCTGCTTAGAACACTCCGTTTAGAACACGCCGTCGCGGTTTTGCAGGTTAACCTGCGGTGAGCCCACCCTGCCGCGCCAGAACTGGATGTCGTCGCCGACGACGGTGCCCAGGTGCGGGGTGTTACCTTCCGAACCAGCGGTGAGGTAGTTACCGGTTTCGTGAGACCAGATCCACTCGCCCGGCTCCAGGTCCTTGAACACGCCGTTGAGGCCCTTAGCCCAACCAGTGTACTTCAGGACGGCGCCAGCCAGGGCTTCGGTGGAGCCATTAGACAGCTTGGCGGTGTTCCAACGCTTTACACGAGCCTGGTAAGCGGCCCAGTAGCAGGCGCGGATGTCGTCCTCATTAGTCCAGCGCGGATCCTGGGCCTTAGCGAAAGCCACCACGTCATCCCACTGCGGGGGCACAAAGCCCAGCACGCGGGCGCCCAGAGCCACGTAAATACGCTTACCAATGGTGGTTAGACCACTACGCAGCTGGTAGTTGGCAGCCTCCGCAATAGCGTTGGGGGCCAGGTCGCGGTTGTAGTGCAGGGTGATGTCATAGTGGGTGCCGTGCGAGTCGGTAGCGCAGGTGAAGTCGTTTTCGCCGCTAATACCCGGGATGCGCTTACCGGTACCAACGTTATAGAAGGTTCCGTATGAGGTAGAGATGTTTAGATCCCGACGACGCGCACAACTGTTGACGTAGTCTGCGGTGGCGCTAGCCGGCTGCCAGGGGTTCTTAACATGGACTTTAATAATGTTACCTACCGTGCTACCCGCCAGAGTGTTGTTCATAGCCGGTGAGGTAGCTACGTTCATAACCCCAAACTCGAAGTTCAGCGGGTACTTGCTGAACTGGAAAGTTTTGGAGCCCTTGTTACGCAGCTTGAAGAAGGAGGGGTTGGCTAGCTCGCCGGCGATACTACCGGGGGCAGCCATCCAGCCCTCCAGCACGGCGCCAGCCATAGCGTTCTGTCCCGGATACTTGGCGGGGTTAGCTTTGTAGGCAGCAAAAATCTTTTCAATGTCATCGGCAACCTCACTGCTGATACAGCTAGACATGCTGGCAGCCAATGCGGGTGCAGTTACAGTCACTGCGGGCACAGCCCAAGCTGCGCCTTTCATCAAGGTGCGGCGGGAAGTGCTCGCGCCGCTAAACGAGGAGGGGACAGACATATTCAGTTCTCCTGGGACCACTGGGAACGAGGGATGAAACAATCCCTCTCTGGGCATAGAGCGACAGCATGGGGGTGCTGCCCTAACTTCATTCTAGAGCTATAAAACCTTTACCCAGCACCTCTAGACACTGAGTTTCTCCTCATATGTGCTGTGCGGCTGCGCGTTTGGGCTAAGTTGCTGCGAATTGGACAGGTGCCACTGCAAGCTGCGCAATTAAAAGCAAGGTGGGCCGGCCCGAAAAGGGCCGGCCCACACTAGGCTGTAACTGGCTAGTTTTTAAGCCAGGAAGTGCTTGTATGCGGGTGAATCAGTAACTTCATGCCACTCATAGCCCAGGTCTTGCACATGCTGGGCAAACAATTCGTCGCCAGCCACGTTCTCAAATGCCACCAGTACACGCCCATAGTCAGTGCCGTAAGAGCGGTAATGGAACAAGGTGATATTCCAGCGCGTCCCCAACTGCACTAGGAAGTCGCGTAGCGCCCCCGGGGCCTCAGGGAATTCAAAAGCAAACACCGATTCACGCAGTTCACGCTGCGGGCGGCCCCCCACCATGTAGCGCACATGCTGCTTAGCTACTTCATCTTCGGTTAGGTCAAGCACCTCATAACCGCCCCCGCGCAGCAGCTTAAGGATCTGCCCACGTTCGGCGTCGCCCCCGCTAAGCGCCAAGCCCACAAAAATATGGGCCTTTTCCCCGGCCACGCGGTAGTTAAACTCAGTAACCGCCCGATCGCCAATCAGCTTGCAAAAACGCAGGTATTCGCCCTGACGTTCAGGGATAGTTACCCCCAGCAGGGCTTCGCGGCGTTCACCCAGCTCAGCTCGTTCAGAAATGTAGCGCAGCGAGTGGAAATTCAAATTAGCACCCGACAAGATACAGGCCAGGCGGGCATCTTCGGGCAGCTCATGGCTGTCTGCATACGCCTTAAGGCCTGCCAAAGCCACCGCCCCAGCCGGTTCAGCTACCGCGCGCACATCCTCAAACAGATCCTTAACCGCAGCGCTAATCTCATCGGAGCTAACAATCACCAAATCATCCAGGTAGCGGCTGCACAGGCGGAAAGTTTCATCCCCCACACGCTTAACCGCCACGCCCTCAGCATAGGCACTAACGCGCTCCAAAGTGACCGGCTGACCAGCCTTAATAGCGGCGCCCAAGCAGCTAGAATCCTCAGGCTCTACCGCAATCACCTGCACCTGGGGCATCAGCTGCTTAATCACCACCGCAATACCAGCAGCCAAACCGCCACCCCCCACGGGCACAAACACGTGAGTCAGGGCCGCATCCTGCTGAATCAGCTCCAGGCCAATAGTGCCCTGGCCAGCAATCACCCAGCGGTCATCGAAAGGCGCAATATACTCAAGCCCCTCAGTCTGGGCCAGGTGACGGGCGTGCGCGGCGGCGTCGTCGAAAGTACGGCCGTGCAAAATTACCTGGCCACCCAAGGCGCGCACCGCGTTGACCTTAATCACCGGGGTAATCACTGGCATCACAATAGAAGCCGTAATCCCCATAGTGCGTGCAGACAGCGCCACCCCCTGGGCGTGGTTACCAGCCGAGGCCGTGACCACTCCACGGGCGCGGGCAGCGGCGTCAAGCTGACGCATACGTGCATACGCGCCACGGATCTTAAAAGAGTGCACCTGCTGGCGGTCTTCACGTTTAACCAGCACTGGGTGCCCTACCCGCGCACTAATGGCAGGCATCGGCTCCAGCGGCGTGTGCTCGGCTACCTCATACACTGGCGCACGTAGCACCGCCCGCAGGTAGTCGCTACCGTTCCACAAGCTCTGCTCGTCTTGGCCCATTTCCCCATCTCTCGACGTCGCCGCCACCGCAAGTAGCGGGGCACTTGTTTGCGCCAAACAGCTAACCGTGGCGCATGAATAGCTACTGTTATAGCCCTAATTTGGCTCGGTCACGCACAGCGCCCAGGTCTGCGCTGGTGGCCAGCATGGCGTAGGCACGCAGGGCCGCCGACACGTGGCGAGCACGCTGGTGGTGCGGGGTCCAGGCGGCAGTGCCGCGAGCTTCCTCCTGGGCGCGACGCTGGGCGATTTCTGCCTCGCTTAGATCCACGCGGATAGAGCGGGCCGGAATATCAATCTCAATCACGTCGCCGCTGCGCACCAAACCAATCAGGCCGCCGGCAGCTGCCTCAGGCGAGACGTGCCCAATGCTCAGGCCGCTGGTACCGCCGGAGAAACGCCCGTCAGTTAGTAGCGCGCATTCCTTACCCAGGTGCATGGATTTGATGTAGGTGGTGGGGTACAGCATCTCCTGCATACCCGGGCCGCCACGTGGTCCCTCATGGGAAATAATGACGACGTCGCCACTTTTAACCTTGCCGCCCAGGATGCCTTCAACGGCGTCCTCCTGGCTTTCAAACACCACTGCCGGGCCGGTGAAGGTCAAGATGGAGGCGTCCACACCAGCGGTTTTAACGATGCAACCCTTTTCAGCGATATTGCCGAACAGTACCGCCAGGCCGCCGTCACGAGAATAGGCGTGCTCTAGGTCGCGGATGCAGCCGCCAGCGCGGTCAGTGTCTAGCTCGCTAAAGCGGTTAGCTTGGGAGAACATTTGGGTGGTGCGTTCGCCGCCGGGGGCGGCTAGGTATCGTTCACGTACCTGTTCGCTGGGGTGACGCATAATGTCGTAGGTTTCCAGCTGCTGACCCAAGGTGGTGTCCAGCACGGTAGTGGTGTCAGTGTGTAGCAGCCCGGCTCGGTCTAGCTCACCTAGGATGCCCATAATGCCGCCGGCGCGGTGCACATCTTCCATGTGGTACAGGTTGGTGGAGGGGGCCACCTTGCACAGGTGCGGCACCTGGCGCGAGAGGCGATCAATGTCAGCCATGTGGAAGTCAACCTCGGCTTCCTGGGCGGCAGCCAGCAGGTGTAGCACCGTGTTGGTGGAGCCACCCATGGCAATGTCTAGGCTCATGGCGTTTTCAAAGGCGGCCTTGGTGGCAATGGCGCGCGGGGCCAAGTTGGCCTGATCCTGCTCATAGTAGGCCTTGGTGATCTTCACGATCTGGCGGCCGGCCTGCTCAAATAGGGCTTTACGGTCGGCGTGGGTGGCCAGCAGGGAGCCGTTGGTGGGTAGCGACAAGCCCAGCGCCTCGGTCAGGCAGTTCATGGAGTTAGCGGTGAACATACCCGAGCAGGAACCGCAGGTGGGGCAAGCGGCGCGTTCAATGGCGCTAATGGTCTCGTCCGAAACAGTGGGATCGGCGGCGTCCATCATGGCGTCAATCAGATCCAGTTTGCGGATCTGGCCGTCAATGTAGCTCTTACCCGACTCCATCGGCCCACCAGAGACAAAAATGGTGGGAATGTTTAGGCGCAGCGAGGCCATCAACATGCCGGGGGTGATCTTGTCGCAGTTGGAGATACACACTAGGGCGTCAGCGCAGTGGGCGCGCACCATGTATTCCACACTGTCAGCGATCAGTTCACGGCTGGGCAGCGAGTAGAGCATACCCTCATGGCCCATGGCGATACCGTCGTCAATAGCGATGGTGTTGAATTCCTTGGCGATACCGCCAGCTGCTTCGATCTGCTCAGCCACGATTTTGCCAACATCACGCAGGCCCACGTGTCCAGGCACGAACTGGGTGAAGGAGTTGGCAATGGCAATAATGGGCTTGCCGAAGTCAGAGTCTTTGACCCCGGTGGCGCGCCAAAGCGCGCGAGCACCGGCCATATTGCGGCCCATAGTAGATGTGGCACTGCGGTAGATCATCTAATTCCTCGCTCCAGGCGTGTGGCGCACGCCTTTGCACGGTGCAGAGCAGCCCACACACTATCTAGGTCCTAGTTTCCCACGGCCAGGGCGTGAGTCAAAAACTATTAGTTGCGCTGGAGGCGATTTAGCGCACCACTTCTTGCAGCATGTCCAAGTCTTTACCGTTTTGGGAGACATACTCAGAAACCGTGTCAGAGTTGAAAGCCCGGCACACCGCTGTGAGCCTGTTACGGTCCAGGTTAACGATCGACTGGCCGTCATCGCTTGTGCCCGTACCGGTTACCGGCGCCTGGAAGAAGTGCACATCGGCTGGGCGAATTGAGCTAGCTGAGCGCCCCAGCGAAACCATCTCGCTGGTAGTTAAGCCCTCATCCACCGCTAGGTTCTTGGTAACCACATTCACGAAAGACACCAGCTTGCCCGGGTCAGTGAGCGTGTCGCGGTTTACTAGCGCCTTCAAAATTGCGCGCATCCAGGCCTGCTGACGCTGAATACGGTCAAAGTCGCCGCGCGCCACAGTGTAGCGTTCCTGCACGAAAATACGTGCCTGCTTACCGTTTAGGTGTTGCGGCCCGGCCGGCAATACATTTGCTGAGTTTGCCGCATTTTGCTTACCTGTTAAGTCCAAAGGTTGAGACAGTGTCAAGTCGACCCCGCCTAACTCATCGGTAAGCGCCTCGAAGCTAGAAAAGTCAGCTAATACAAAGTGGTCAATACGAATTTGCGTCAGCTTTTCTACGGTTTGAATTAACAGCTTAGGTCCGCCCCATGAGAAAGCTGCGTTAATTTTTGCGTAAGAAGCATGTCCGACGACGTCGTTAGCGGGAATCTCCACCCACGAGTCACGCGGGATAGACATGACATTGGCGCTCTTACGGTCACCCGATAGCTGCACCAGCATGATGGCGTCGGTACGTTGCGCACCTACCTTCCAGTCTGAGGGGTTACCGGCGCTAATACGCGAGTCTGAACCCAGCAGCAGGAAGGTAACCGGCTTGCCTTTAGTGGTTTGAGCAGCGGCCGGGCGCGTGGATTCGTCAGGGAAAACGTTGCTAATCGTTTCAGGCCTACCCAAAGAGAAGAAAAGCCAAGCCAGGGCGCCAGACAAAATCAGCGCGAAAATAGCGAAAACGCCAATAAAGGCGGTGACCACCTTGTGGCGGCCAAACCAGCCTAGTAGGCCCTTGCGGCGGCGTCGGGAAGAAGAGTGGTGCCGACTTGAAGAGTGATGACGCGAAGAGCCCGAGCGAGACGAACCCGAACGAGATGAGCCTGAACGTGAAGCAGAACCAGCCCCACTGCCGGCAGCGCCACTATGGGCGGAACTAGAGCGGCGACGTCGACTAGAAGAGCTAGAAGAATGGTGAGAGTGGTGATTGCCGTGGTGCGAAGAATGGTGACCAGAGCCGTGCGCAGCCTCGCTGACAGCCGTGTAATCTACCGGGTCAGAGCTATCAAACAGCGGCTTATCCGATTCCAACTTTGATTCAAAGGCATCCAACCCTGGATCCCTAGAATCGGAGTTAGCAACGTTTTTATCAGTCATTAATTCTCCGATTTGGGCACACGCTAAACGATATGGGGACACGATTTAGCGCAGATCGATACTAGCTTCGTTTCACGGTATCATTAGTGAAGTAGAAGTAACAATGAAACGCGGGAGTATCGGTTGCGAATTCACACTTTCGGCCTCGACTTTGAACTGGATCTAACCAGCCTAGACGCGGGCCTAGCGGCGCACCTAGCCGAGCTTTGGCGTCATAGCGAGGTAAAACCTGACACTGACCAGGAGCCGTCTGATAACCCGATCCGTTTGCAGGTAGTGCCAGAGGATGACACCACATCCCCGGTACCTGAAGGCTGGGACCGTTTCGCCATCCCCACTGAGCCACGTCAGGCCAGTTACGCCTTCTCCCAAGCCATCACCCATATCGCTATCCAGGCCCAGGCCGGCAATCTACTTATGCTGCACGCTGCCGGGCTGCAGGTGCCCGGAAGTAGGGATGTAATCGGTATCGCGGCGCCGTCAGGAACCGGTAAATCCACTTTTGCTAGCCGCCTAGCCGGCCAGTTCAACTATGTAACCGACGAGTGTTTGGGTTTTGACCCCGAAACCCTAAAGGTTTACCCCTACCCCAAGCCTATTTCCCTGGTGGACCCCCAAGAGCCCACCGTTAAGGGTGACCACGCCCCGGCTGAGCTGGGTATTACCCCTGCCACTGAGCTAACTTTTGCCGGTGAACCACTGCGCATGGCTGCGCTACTAATCGCTGAGAGAGTCAGCCAAGGCAATAAGCTGGAGCCACTAACGCTAGCGGAGGCGCTAACCAAGTTCATTGCCCAAACTTCTTCCTTCTATCTACTGCCCAACCCGCTACTGACCCTGGCACGCGCCCTAACCCTGGCTGGTGGCCCTTGGCAGCTAAGCTTTAGTGATCAGGCCCAGTGCGCTGAGCTATTCAAGCAGCTCCTGGAACACCCGGCAGATCCGCCCAGCTACCAGCACATTCCTGGCAGCGGTGACGTGAACCTGAAGCTGACTAGCTCTTCCATGGGCACCTCCCTGGGCGACTCTGACCGTTTGGTGCGCGCCCCCTTCACTGACGCTATCTACTCTGAATGGCAAACGGTGGTGCTGGTGGGCACGGTTCCGGTACTTCTCGACGGCGCTGGTGCGGCCGCTTGGATGGCCTGCCCCATTCCGCACACCCTGGCAGAAATCCACGCCGACGTCGTCGCCGCCCTGGGCGAGCACCGCAAATCTTGGAACCTAGTGGATGAAACCGTGGACACGCTGCTGGCTGCCGGTTTGCTACAGGTAGTGGAGTGACGCGCTTGAGCGAGAGCTGGCTGATTGTAGGTTTAGGTAACCCCGAGGCCCGCTATCTGCGTAACCGCCACAATGTTGGGCAAATGGTGCTTGACGTGTTGGCGGGGCGCGCGGGTGGCTCATTTGTGAACCACCGGCAGGTGGCGCGTATTGCCCAGGTGCGTATTGGGATGCTGCCGGGCGGCGCGCCGGGGCCGAAGGCAATTTTGGCTAAATCCAACTCCTTCATGAACACTTCCGGCGGGCCGGTTAAGAACCTGATGCAGTATTTCAGCATCAGCCCTGATCACCTGCTGGTTATTCATGACGAGCTGGATATCCCTGAGCATGAGCTGCGGCTAAAGCTTGGGGGTGGGGAGAACGGCCATAATGGCTTGAAATCTATCTCGACGGCGCTGGGCACGCGCGACTATGCGCGGCTGCGGGTTGGTATTGGGCGCCCGGTTGGGCGCCAGAGCGTAACCGACTTTGTGCTGGCTGACTTCCCTAAGGCGACGCTAACCCAATGGGCCACTACCTTGGAGCAGGCCGCTGATGCGGTTGAAGAAGTGGTGACTTTAGGACTAGCCAAAGCCCAAATGCGCCTACACACCGGCAACTAAAACCAGCCGCCGCGCCATAAGTGACCGGCGCCAGACTAGCTAGCGTTGCCGCGTCATAAGCGTGTTGCGGCTGTGAATGCGGGCGGTGCCAGCGTGCTGGCGCACCAAACCAAAACGCCATCAAAAACACTAGGGCCGCAACGCTTTCGCGTCGCGGCCCGCAGTGCTAGCAAGCAGCTAATTTCACTCAGCGGCTTCCTCAGTGGCGGCCTCGGCAGGAGCCTCTTCCTCAGGGGCTTCTTCCTCGTTGGCGGCAATGTTGACCACGGGTAGCTCGGCCTCGTTGTGGATCTCGACGTCGTCGGCAACCTTCAGGTCAGCCACGGTGATGATGGTGCCAGCCTCCAGGCCGGTAACGTCAACCTCGATGGACTCGGGGATGTCAACCACAGGCACGGACACGCTCAGGTGAGCCAGCTCGATGGTGTGCATGGTGGCCGGGGCAGCCTCGCCGACTACTACCACGGGAACCTCAACGCTAACCTTCTCAGAGCGGTTAACGATCATGAAGTCGATGTGCTGGAAGCCGGGGCGTAGCGGGTGACGCTGGATGTCCTTAACGATGGTCAGGATCTTCTCGCCCTCAACGTTTAGCTCTACTAGAGCGTTGGAGGTGCCACGCAGAGCCATGTAGGACTCGTGACCGTCAACCAGGACGTGCTTGGGGTCAGTGCCGTGGCCGTAAACAACGGCGGGAACCTGGCCGGCCACGCGGGCGCGACGGGCGAAGCCCTTACCGAAGTCGGTACGTAGGGTTGCGGAAATCTTGGAAGCCTTAGCCATGATTTTCTCCAAATGCTTGGGGCTTGGGACGCCTCAACGCGTGCAGCACCAAAGCACTACCACGTCGATCACGGATGCATACGCACGGTTTGCGCATGTCCCTCGCCGGGTTTAACTCCCTTACCCTATCGGTTTGGCCGCTAAATCCCAAGCTTTTAGCGCGGTGAAGCCGCTTACTCAAAGCCAGTAAAAAAAATTAACTACTGAATTAACTAACCAAACCGGTTTCGTAGGCCACCACCACGGCCTGTACACGGTCACGCACCCCTAGCTTGGCTAGCACTGAACCCACATGGGTTTTCACGGTGGTTGCGGAAACCACCAGTTCAGCAGCAATTTCAGCATTGGACATGCCGCGTGCCACCAGGCACAAAATTTCTGTTTCGCGCGGAGTTAGGGAGGCAATACGCGGATCTACCTGCCCGCTAGCGGTAGCCCCACTAGGTAGCTGACCCGCAAACATTTCCAGCATACGCCGGGTAATACGCGGCGAAACCACCGCCTCACCGCTGGCCACGGTGCGGATAGCTTCAATTAGCTCAGCTGGGCGCGTGTCTTTAAGTAAAAACCCGCTAGCCCCCGCCCGCAGCCCACCAAAGGCGTATTCGTCCAGGTCAAAGGTGGTCAGGATAAGTACTTTGGTGTCTAGGGTGCGGGTAATTTCGGCGGTAGCCTCAATCCCGTTAACCCCCGGCATACGGATATCCATTAGTACGACGTCGGGGTTAAGCGCCTTAGCCTGAGTGATAGCCGCAGCGCCGTCGGCCGCCTCACCCACCACTTCAATATCCGCCTCAGCATCCAGCACCATCCGAAAACCCATACGGATAAGTGCCTGGTCATCGGCTAAAAGCACGCGGATCATACCGGCAGCTGCCATTTGAGTTCCTCCAAGGTATCTTCCTGCCAACGCAAAATAGCGTACACCTGCCAGTTACCGTCAACCGGCCCGGCCTGCACTGATCCGGAGTAGACGGCGGCGCGTTCACGCATCCCAATCAGGCCCTTGCCAGAGCCGTGCATGGATGGCGAGCCGGGGGCGGCGGCGTTAATTACCCACAGCTCGGCGCAGCCTACTCGCCGCGCCAGGCGCACGGTAATGCGTTTGGTGGTGGGCGCGTAGCGCAGCACATTGGTGAGGGCTTCTTGGGCGATACGGTAAATGGTCAGCTGTAAATTGGCGTCGTTTGGCAGCGGCTCCCCCAGGTGCTCGTAGCTGATAGGCATCCCGGCTTCTTTAAAGCGCTCCACCAGGGCGGCTAGGTCTTTGCTTTCCGGCGCGGGGGCCAGGGGCGCGCCCGCATCCTGGTTGGTTTCTTCCACTTCACGCTCACGCAGGTTGGTGATGGCGCTGCTGGGGTGGGCGGGGGCTATTGTGCCCGGGGCGGCAAATTCTGGCACCGGCAGTTCTTTTACTTGCAGTTTAGGGCCGACGACGCCGCTCAGCCCCGTATCTGCGGCCAGATCCGCGCTGCCTGCCGCCGCGTTAGCCGGTGAGGAGACGCCCGCGCTGCCTGCCGCGCCGGCGTTAATGCCGGCAGCGGGGGTGATCTCCCCACTTAGGCCGGAAACTGCCGGGTCTTCGCGCAGCACCCCTACTAGGCGGCGCGTGTCCGCGAGCGCGCTGCGGCTGGTCTCAGCCAGTAGGTTGAGTGCTTCTTTGGCCATTTTGGGGTCGCGGTCAATGGTGGAGGCGATACCGTCTGACATGGTGATCATGACGGCTAGGGAGTGGGCAACGACGTCGTGCATTTCGCGGGCAATGCGGCTGCGTTCATTGGCGGCGGCCAGCAGTGTGGCTTGCTGGCCGGCGAGGGCTTGGCGGGAGGCTTCGCTGCGTAGCAGCGCCACCTGGTAGCGGTAGGCCCAGGCGCAGATGCACACCACCACCCCCAGTGCGGCGTGCACTATATAGGCCACCAGCAGCACGATCCGGGTGTGGGCGGAGGTTTCTAGCAATAGTTCTACCGCGAACAGACTGCTTATAAATACCAGCCAGATGCTAATTGAGACCGCTGGGCGGGCACCAAGCTTTTCGAGGATGTTTAGCCAGGTTTTACGCATTGTCCACTTTTCCACGCTTACTCCTTTAAAGCTTAACCGCAATTGAAATTACTAGCCCTGGCTTGGCTAAGGCGCCGCCCTTACCGGGCGGCGCCTTAGCCAGTTTTTAGGTACTTGCGTTAAGCAGCGCAACTACCGCATTAGATACCCTGTACTGCCAGTACTGCTTAGGCATCGCGCTTGCTGAACACGAAGAAGGCGATAATCATCGGGATGATGGCCCAGGCGTAACCGCAAGCGATCACTAGGTCGTAGTCCAGCTTGGTGGTGACAAACAGGCCGTAGGGGTCAGCTGCGGCCGCACCGGAAGTACTGGGCATAATTTCCGCAGCGTAGGCGGCCCAGCTCCACTTGGTAGAGGCCAAGCCTAGCGGAATCTGAATTACAAACAGCAGCACTACTACCAGCGAGATAGAGCCGGCAGTGGAGCGCAGGATATAGCCAAAGCTCATAGCCATCAGGCCGATAATGGCGAAGGCCAGTGCGGTGCCCCAGAAGAAGCCAAGATATTCAGGGTTTGATAGAGAGCCAGCCTTATCGCCCAGGATCGGCAGGGAGAACAGGTAGGTTAGCGTCACCGTCACCAGGCCCAGCAGCGCTGAGAAGATAGTTACCGCTGCAGCTTTGGCCGCAAACAGGCGACCACGACGCGGCACTGCTGCTAGGGATGAGCGGATCTGGCCTGAAGAGTATTCACCGGTGATCAGCAGAGCACCTAGCACTGCTACCGCGATCTGTCCGAAGGAAGAGCCTACCGTCAGGTAGTTGGCAGCCTTGTCGGCGTAACCTTTCATACCTGAGTACTGGGCCATGAGCGCCACAGAAAAACCGATAGTAATTAGTGATGCAATTGCAGCGGTGATCCAGGTGGAGCGCAGCGAAGCTAATTTGCTCCACTCTGACCTAAAGACGCTAAAGAAAGTTTGCTTGGCTTGCACTCGACGGCGCGGGGCGCGCTGCTGGGCGGGTACTTGCCCATGTGGGGCCTGCCGCACCTGGCCCTGCTGGGCGGGAGCCTGTGCGGCCTGTACGGCAGCTGCGGGCGCCGTCGTCGGCATTTGCTGGGCAGGAACGCCCTGGGCGGCCATGCGGCCCTGGTTAGCGCTGTGGTTAGTTGCAGTCATGATTGTTTCTCTCCTTGCTTTCAGCGCTGCGGTGCGGGGTAAATGTTTTGGCCAGCAGGCCCCTGCGGAGGCTGCGGCAAGTGGGCGCCGGCACCGGCACGGTATTCGACGGCGTCGCCAGTAAGCTCCAGATAGGCGTCCTCAAGGGAGGCCTTAATGGTGGTCAGCTCGTGCAGCACAATGCCGTTAGCGGCGGCCAGCTCACCCACGTGGATAGCATCGGTGGCGGTGGTTTCTAGTACCGAGGGCTCCACCGGGCTGGCCTGCCAACCCTGCTGTTGCAGTAGCTGGGCCAAGGTTGAAGCCTGGGGCGAGGCTACGCGCACCCGGTCAGCGATAGTGTTTTCAATGACGCTATCTACCGGGCCGGTGGTAATAATGCGGCCGCGACCGATAACGATCAGCTCATCTGCGGTCTGGCTCATCTCGCTCATCAAGTGGGAGGAGATGAACACGGTGCGTCCCTCGCTAGCCAGCTGACGGCAGGTTTCACGAACCCAAATAACACCTTCAGGGTCTAGGCCGTTGACGGGCTCATCGAAGATCAAAATCTCAGGGTCACCAAGCAGCGCAGCAGCAATACCTAGGCGCTGACCCATACCCAGGGAGAAACCCTGAACTCGCTTGTTGGCTACGGCGCTAAGGCCAGTAAATTCCAGCACCTCATCTACGCGGCGGGTAGGAATACCGTTTGAAAGTGCCAGCTGCTTGAGGTGGGCTCGGGCAGTGCGTGAACCGTGCAGGCCCTTGGCGTCCAGTAGGGCACCCACTTCAGTTAGCGGGGCGGCCAGATCACGGTAGGGGCGGCCGTTTACGCGCACCGCGCCGGAGGTAGGCCGGTCAAGGCCCATAATCATGCGCATGGTGGTGGACTTACCTGCACCGTTAGGGCCCAGGAAACCGGTCACCTTACCGGGGTGAACGTCGAAAGAAATATCGTTTACAGCCACTTTGTTGCCATAGCGCTTGGTTAAGTGTCGCGCCTGAATCATTGGCTTAACCTTTCTAGGTTTCGTTGTTACGACTTAAATTCTAGGAAACCACTGTCCCAGCTTTATCGGCCTAGGTGAGGAAACTTAGCCGGCAAAGTGGCCAGACTAAAGGTGTACGCCGTCTCCTACTTAGGGAGGAGAGAGCAAAGAAAAGCCCCCAAAACACCCGTAGTGAATAAGTCCCTAGCTGAGTTAATAGCTTAAATCTCCTCATTGTGGCAGGCTGGGAGCAGGAAAGAATGGAAGGAGATGGGGCTAATGTCCAACCCCGTATTCAGCTCCAACCCTGTATTCAAGCAGGGTGCGCAGCAAACCACCCCGGCCGGGTATCCGACCATGCCCGGCTACACCCCCGGCCACCCTAACCAGGGCGGCTATGGTGCCCCCTACGGCCAGAACGCTTATGGTCAAAATACTTACGACCAGAATGCTTACGGCCAGACCGGTTACGACCCCTACAGCCAGGCCCAGCTTGAGCAGCAGTACGCTGCCCCCGCCGCCTCCGCTGTAGAGACCGGGCGCATGACTTACGACGACGTCATTGTGCGTACCGCCGCCCTGCTGCTAACGGTAGTTATCACCGCTGCTTTTGGCTGGTACCTGGTGGTTAACGCCTACCAGGCCCAGAGCGCACAGGCCATGGGCACCGCCGTTATGGTCACCAGCACCGGCGCTGTTGGGGCGCTGATCTTCGGTCTTATCAACACCTTCAAGCGTGAGCCTTCACCGGTACTGATGTTCATCTACGCCCTAGCTGAAGGTCTAATGCTTGGTGGCTTCTCTGCCGCCGTCGAGATAACCCGCTACAGCGGCATTGTGCTGCAGGCTGTGCTGGGTACTTTGGCCACGTTCGTAGTAATGCTGTGCCTGTACAAGTTCGCTAACTTCCGTCTGCAGGGTAAGTTCCTCAAGATCTTCATGATTGCCCTGATCGGTTACGGCGCTTTCGCCATGGTTAACTTCCTGCTTCAGCTCACCGGCCTGGTGGGCGGCGAGTTTGGCCTGTACTCCATGACCGTTGCGGGCATCCCGCTGGGCCTGATCATTGGCCCCATTGCCGTGATTATGGCGGCTGTGTCCCTGGTGCTCGACTTCCAGAACACTGAGTCGCTGGTAAACGCCGGCGCTCCTCGCCGCTACGCCTGGACCTGCGCCTTCGGCCTGGTAGTGACCCTGGTGTGGCTCTACATTGAGATTCTGCGTCTGCTGGCTATCTTCAGCAGCGACGACTAAGCCAAATAGCGCTGCGCACATTAAGCGCAGCAAACACACAGTGGGGGGCGTACCTAAAAGGTACGCCCCCCACTTGTTTTTATTAGCTTGCAGCTGGTGGGCAAAGCCTACAGGCAGCTGGCAGCGCTCGCGGCTAAGAGAGTCCTTCGCCCGCGCTAGCGCAGCTAAGAAGCTTCTCAACGTCGCAGGCTTTCACGGGTGCTCGGCCCGCGCCAGCGCAGCTACCTATTTGACCTCTTCAATGCGGTTAGGTCCGGTGATGTCATAGGGGCGGGCAAAAGGCCAAGCAGGTAGCTCATCTAAGGTGATTAGCTCACTGTCTGCCGACCAGTTTAGGTCCAGGGCCGGGTGCGGGTTACCGTTTAGCAGATCCTGCCACAGCCCGGCGGCATCCTGCGCCAGAGCAGTTTCAGTCTCATGCCACTGGCGCCCCAGGCGCCCCTCATGCTCAGCCAAACGCAACGCCAAAGAACCCTGCGTTGATTTACGTTCAATCTGCTCTAGCGAACGCCACGGCAAGTGAATTAGGCGCATACCGGCGTCGGTTTCACCAGGGCGGTCCACAAAGTGGTTACCCATAGAAATATTCATGCCAGGTAACGTGGCCACGGCAGTTTTCGGCAGGCTCGCTGCCCGCTGATCAAGACGCCACACCCCAGCGGTTTCAGTGGGGATAGCGTTGTGCACAGCAGCGCGGAACTGCTTCTTGTCACTGGCCCGCAGGTAGCTAGCTAGGGTGGCGCCCGGAGCGAACCACAGTTCATCGGCGTCGAAAGGAATTACCCACTTAGCCCCGTGATTGCGCGCCAACTTAGCCAAGGCCGTCATTTTTTCTGACTGATAGTAGGCCGCCAGGTTATCTTGCACCACCGTAACCGGGTATTTACTGGCCAGCTCAGCCAAAATCTGGGGGGTGTCGTCGCTAGACATATTGTCAGCCACAATCACCCGGTCCACTTCCTGCTCCAGCAGGTGGGTGATAACGCGGTCAATAATGTCAGCCTCATCCTTAACCATGGTTACGGCCATAACCGCACCTGGAGTCACTGGGAAGTCAGGCACCTGGCGAGAACTTAAAATTTCGCGTCGTTTATTTACCTGCTGAGTAGAAAAGCTACGTTTAATTGCTCGGTTCGCATAGCCTGCCCACACACGCGACTTATAGACGAATCTGCCATAGTCCAACATAGCGCCAACCTCTCAAGGGCTATAAGTGGGATGGAAACCAATCTATACTATCAACGGTATAGTCACGTTTTTCCTCGTGACACTTTCCCACCCCAACCTTAGGACGCTAATGTCACTACGCCAAGATCTGGGTCAGGCCAGCTGGGTTTGCAAAGATTTTATTAAGCATCGCAGCCTACCCGCGCAGATGCGGGCCATGAAACATATGCAGCTACCTAACTTGCCGCGTCGTCGTCGTAAAGAAGGCGAAGTTTGGGGCGTAACGCTAGTTAAAAACGAGGCAGATATCCTGCCCCTGGTCATTGAGCACCTATTTGCGCAGGGCATCAGCCACATCATTGTTGGCGACAACATGTCCACCGATGACACCCCGGAAATTCTAGAAGAATTCGCCCTCAAAACCGGTCGCGTGCACGTAGCCCGAGACCGCGAACCGGCACATATTCAGGCAGAAAAAATGACCTACATGTGTCATGCGGCTTGGCGGGCAGGGGCTGACTGGATTATTCCCTTCGACGGCGACGAGTTCTGGTTCGCCCCCGAAGGTAAACTGGCAGATTATCTGCGCACCCAAAGCGCAGACATGATTTACGCCGACTTTTTACACATGGTGCCCACCACGCCCGGCCCTGAGGACCTGATCAACGCCGAATTCATTGTGGACACCAAACCCTCCTTCCCCGGCAAAGTGGCCGTGCGTTCACACCGCTGGCTAAAGATGGGCCCCGGCAACCACTATGCCCTGCGGGTAGGCGCCACCAGCCACGGCCTAAAGATTGCCCACGCCCAATACCGCTCCCCCGAGCAGGTAGCCCGCAAGGTACGTCAAGGTAGCGCCGCCACCGCGCTAACCGGCGAGGACCTAAGCTGGTTCTCCCCACACTGGGAGGCTGGCTCCAAGCTATCCAACGCTGAAATCCTTGAGGTTTGGGAAAACATCAGCCATGGGCGCCCCGATGAGCGCATCCAGTTTGCTGCTAACGGCCCCATGCTTAAAGCCCACCCGCTGCGCTGGAAAACCTGGAACGAGTCAGGTGAACTAAACAGCTAATACGCGTTTGTGCCCCAGAAACTTCTGGGGCACAAACTTTTTTATGGCTGCCACCAGCTAAGCAGCTGGTTTTATTTGGCTCTGGTTTTAGGCCTGCTCTAGCGCCGCCAACTTAACCAGGTTACGGAAGCCCTCAGAGCGTTCCTGCAGCTCAATGAAGCTACCGATGCCATCAACCACGCCGTTAGCCAGGAACACGATCTGATCCGCATTACGGATAGTGGATAGACGGTGAGCCACAATAATCACGGTGATCTTGCCGCTTAGATTATCGATAGTTTCAGCGATTTCCGCTTCAGTCTCGTTATCTAGGGCGCTGGTGGCCTCATCCAAAATCAGCAGGTTAGGGCGGCGATACAAGGCGCGGGCAATACCCACACGCTGCAACTGCCCACCCGATAGGCGTCGGCCCTGCTCACCAAACTCAGACCAGATACCTTCAGGCTGACTAGAAACAAACTCCCACAGGCGAGCGCCTTCCAAAGCCTCGCGCACCCGCTCGGGGTCAATGTCTTCGCGGCGCTGGTCGAAAGCAATATTCTCGGCAATAGTGCGGTCAGTAATAAACACGTTCTGAGGCACTACCCCAATATTGGACTGCCAGCCGTAAATATTTTCACGCATGTCGGCGCCGTCAATCAGGATCTCACCGCTGGTGGGCACCTGCAGCCCCATCAGCAGATCCAACAAAGTAGATTTACCGGCACCCGAGGAGCCCACAAAAGCAGCTTTAGTGCCAAAGGGAATACGCAAGTCCACACCCTTAAGCACCTCAGGGGCGTCGTCGTCATAGCGGAAACGCACGTCACGCACCTCTAGCTCTTTACGCAGAACCAGCGGGGTGACCTCCTCACGGCTAACAATTTCCATGCGCTTAATCTGTGAGCGGGCCGCCAGCTTAGAGGCAATAAATTCGCGTGTAGCCGGCTCAGCCTGACGGATAGTAGCCAAGGTGCCGAGCATACCGGCAGCAGTGGGTAGCACACGGAAAGCCGCCGCTAGCAATACCGCCATAGATGACAGCAGCGACTGGCTGTCACCCACAAAAGCAGTAAAAGCAAACACGATGGCTAGTGCCAGCATGAACACAATTTCAATTAGCTGCTTAGGTAGCGAAGCGATAAAACCCTTCTGAATGCTAATGTCGCGCAGCTTAGCTGAAGCCTCATCAATACGCTCTAGATAGAAGTCGTAGGCGTTACGCAGCTGGGTTTCTTTAATGGTGCCAAAAGCGTCAAAGCAAGCCCTGAAGGAGCGCTCATTAGCGGCCACCTCTTCCGCGCCCAGGCGCTCATTTAGCGGGCGCACCTTACGTAGGAAGAGCCAGCCAAACAGGCCAATAAACAGCGCCAAAATCGCGGTAGCCACCGGAGCAGCAATCAGCAATGCACCCACCACACTGACAACCGCAAAAATCTGGGTAGCCAGCGTGATAGTGCCAAACAGGTAACCGCTATAAGCCATGGTCACGTTCTGACCAGACTTATTTAGAATTACCGCCAACCCTAAATAGGCGTGCTTAGAGTAAGGCAGGCGCAGATAGTATTCGCTGATTTCAATAGCGCTCTTGTAGCGCAGGTTAGAGGAAACCTTAAGGCTCCACCACTGCACCAAAATGGAGAGCAGGTCCTTAACGATGAAGCCGATAATAACCGCCCCAGCTAAAGCGGCTACCAGCTCACTCTGGCTTTTTACGCCCAGAAGCTCAGCGGCGGCCCCGGCGGCTCCGCTGCGCCACTGCCCCGTCATGGCCTGCGCCAGCGGCGCTACCAGCAGAATCGAGGCGGTGTCCGCCAGTGACACTAGTACCGTTCCCAGCATCATCCACACCAGTGCCGGGCGTTCCGGCTTGTCCACTAGCACGCCCAGGTTGTAGCGAATAATGCCCAGCCTTTGTTTCATTCTTCCCCTTATGTGCTGCCGCCCACGCACGAATACGACGCTGCGCAGGACGCTCAACTCCACGGTATAACAGTTCAGCCGCCGCCTGGCAGATAACCCAAAGCACGATTACAGTCGCCAGATTAACCAGCTTTGAACCATGCGGCCAGGGCAGCGGTTTGAGGTTTAGGAGCACTAATTCGTGCACCAGATAAAAAGCAAAAGAAGTAATACCCAGGTGCTCTAGCAGCTTCAGCCGCAGCACGCCGCGTACCCCATCCAAGTCAGCCTGCGCGCAGGCGTAAATCAGCCAGGCAAAGGCGGGCACCATCAAAATGCCGCTAACCGTAGTTAGCTGCCCGGTGCGCAGGCAAACCATCACCATCACAGCGGTGGTCACCCCCGCAAGGCACACGCTCCTAAAAGGCAAGCGCACGCCGTCGCGCAAAGCCAAAGCCAAAGCAATACCGATAATAAATTCACCGATACGCACAATCGGCAAGTGGTAGGCGTAAACATTAGCCCCATTTGCTGCCAGCACCAGACCGATACTCCAGGCCACACCCGCACCAGCGGCGGCAGCTAGGTAGCGCTGCAAGGGCTTAAGTGCGTTTAGCACACTGATAAGTAGCGGTGCACACAGGTAGAAGAAAGCCTCACAAGACAGCGACCAGCTAACTGCATTTACCCCAAAAGCAATATCGTTAGGTGAGAACCAAGATTGCAGCAGCAGCGCGTTGGGAGGCACCGCAGCCCAGGTTAATGGCAGCGGCGTAGCCGGCAATAGCAACGCGATCACCATCATCACCAGGTGGGAGGGGTATACACGCGCTACACGCTTAATCCAAAATTGCTTGGCCTCCACACCGTTATAAATCGGGGTGGACCAGGTCAGTACAAAACCTGATAGCACAAAGAAAAACGCCACCCCAACATAGCCCACAGTGGATGTAGCTTTAAGCGGCATGCCTGGATAAATACGGCACAGGTGATACATGAATACACCTGATGCAGCAAAGAAACGTAGGCTAGTTAGCCTAGGTAAATTAACTATGCCGGTATTGGAAGCCACAAAGTATCCTCAGGAAAATGCAAAGCTTGTTGGGGAAACGAGCGCGTCAAAATGGGAACGCACCTATTCTACTTCAGGCGTAGAAACATACATTGAGGCATTGGTTACCTTAAACTTAAGGCATGATCGCAACACCGCTTCCTACCGTTTCCGGTAGCAAAGGCTCCAAGCCCACCCTCACCTTCCCCGACGCTGAGGCCCCCACTGACCTAGAGATTCAGGTTCTCGACGCCGGCGACGGCCAGATCGTTGAGCCCGGCGACACCATCGTGTGCAACTACCTGGGTCAGATCTGGGGCGGCCAGGTATTCGACAACTCCTTTGACCGTGGCCAGCCGCTGAGCTTCCAGATTGGCGTGGGCATGGTTATCCGTGGCTGGGACGAGGGCCTGGTAGGCCAGCGCGTAGGTTCGCGCGTACTACTGTCCATCCCCTCTGAGCTGGGTTACGGCTCCCGTGGCGTACCCCAGGCCGGCATTAAGGGCGGCGACACCCTAGTGTTCGTAACCGAAATCCTGGCAGTTCTCTGAGCTTTACAAAGCTGCTGAGCTTTACAGGACTTCACTGAGCTTTAGAAGGCTAAACAAGAAGGCCCCGGCTTGTAGCCGGGGCCTTTGTTGTATTAGCTATCAGCCATTGCGACGCTCGCGCAGCGAGCGGCGCGTGGGCACGCTAGCCTGCGGGGCACCGAAGGCGGCAGAGGTCTGCACGGCAGTTTCCTCACCCACCGGCTGGCTGATGGAGGCAGTAGGCGGAGGCAGCGGCATACCGGTGCTTACCGGGCTGGCAACAGCCTCAGTGGTGGCGGTATCGTCACCTGAATCCTGTACGGAAGGTACGCTCACCGGCTCAGGGTTAACCACTGTGCTCACGCGCGGAGCAGGCTCAGGGACGGCTGTCATGGTGGCCGCCGGCAGTTGAGCCGGTACCTGGGCCGGGGCCTCGGTGCGGGCAGCGCGGCGGGCAGCGCGGCGACTCTGCTTGTCCTTAGGCAGAGGGTGGACCTCTTCCTCCTGGATGGAGACGATCTGGTTTTCGCGCTTGCGCTTGCGGTGACCGGGCAGCGGGATGAAGCCAAGCAGCTTACGCTTCTCGTCTTCCTCGTAGTAGTAGTAGTTCTGGCCGTAGCCACCGTAACCGTAACCGTAGTAAACGCTACCGAGGTTACGACGTGAAGCACGGTTGAGCACTACACCCAGCAGACGGCCGTCAACCTGCTTGAAGATCTTGCCACACAGGCGGGCCTGCTCCTTGTAGGTGCCACCCACCTCCATGACCAAGATGGCGCCGTCGGCCAGAGCCGCAAGCAGACCGGCGTCAGTAACCGGCAGTAGCGGCGGGGCGTCCATGATCACCATGGCGTCGTCCTTGAGGTAGTCCATCAAGGCCTTCATACGCTGGGAGCCCAAAAGCTCTGAGGGGTTGGGAGGGATACGTCCAGCGGGCACAACACGCAGGTTGGGCTGGCCTTCAATCTTCTGAGCGACGTCGGATAGCTGCATGTCACCGGCCAGGATCTGGGTTAAACCTACAGAACCATCTAGGCCGAAGATCTTGTGTACCACGGGCTTACGCAAGTCGGTGTCGATTAGCACGGTGCGCTGACCGGAAGAAGCCAGCATCTGTGCCAACACGGCAGACATGGTGGACTTACCTTCACCAGGGTTAGCACTGGTCATAACGATTGCGCGCGGCGGGTTGTCAACATCCACGAAGCGCAGGTTGGTACGTAGGTGACGCAGGGCCTCGGCGGCCTGCCCCAGACCATCCACATTCTGACGGCCCTTAGCGTTCAGTTCAGTGGACTTAGGTACAACCGCCAGTACGGAAGAACCCAGCAGCTCCTCAACATCGGAGTTGTGGCGTACACGGTTGTCCATCAGGCGGCGCATGAACACCACCAGGTAACCAATTACCAGACCAGCCAGGGCACCCATGCCGCTGAGCTTGTAGAAGTCAGGGGAGCTAGGGGCGCTGGGGGCAACTGCCTGCAGGGTCTGGGTTACGCGGGTTTCGCGGTAGCTGTTGTCCGTGGTGGTTACGTTGGTAGTGCCATCCACGCTCTGGGTGGTGGTGGTTACCTGAGTACCATCCGGGTTAGTGGTGGTCTGGGTGGTGGGCTGCGCGGTGGGCGCGTTAAGGGTGGTAATCGCGTTAGCCTCATCAGACACGGCCTTGATACCAGCATTAGCGATGTCACGAGCACGCTCCGGGGTGGAAGCAGTAGCGGTCAGAGTAAACAGACCAGGAACGGCGTCAGCACTACCACTAAGAGTGCCCTCCATGTTGGAGATCTTGAGGGTCTTAGCCACGCGGTTAGCCACGTTCTGCGAACCGGCCAGGACTGCATACACGCTAGCTTTCTGACCAGAAATAGAGTTCTGGCTAAAAGCATCGGTACCGGGAACTACCACCATCGCCTGGGAAGTAGCGGTGTAGGTCCATGGCTGGGCGCTGGCATAGCCGAAACCACCGGCTAGACCCAATAGCACGCATAGGATTAAGAAACCCAGGTTGACCCGGGTCATCCTAACAAAGTCTTGGATTGTCACAGTGGGTTATTGCCCTTCTTCCGAGCGGCCTGGCGATGCCAGGGATCAGGTGGGGAACCTGAAAATCTATATGTTAGTACGGTATCAACTAGGCCTTTAGCCGCGCGATAGTAGCGGCAGAATAGTGCGCAAGTACGCATCAATGGTATCGGCCGCCGCACTCATTATTGCACCTGATCCAAGCCACACACCCTTAGCCATGCCCAATACTGTTTTATCCATACCAGCATTACCGCTACTTGCCCTAAACCATAGCCAGTACTAGCTGAACGCGACCAAATTCCTAGACAGGTCAGGCTTTATCTTTTACCGGACTAGTTATCCGCAGGTAGCCAGCCAGCAACAGGGTGCCAACTATTAGACCGCCCAGAGTCCCCAGAGAACCTTTAACGAGAAAATCACTTAAGGTAGGGAAGCTGGACTCGCTTGGGGTAAGCGCCTTAAGGGTTTGGGTTACGCGAGTCTCGCTGTTATCAGCAGCCCCGCTTGAACCACTCTGACTTGACCCACCCTGAGTAGCAATCGCGTTAGCCTCATCAGACACGGCCTTGATACCAGCATTAGCGATGTCACGAGCACGCTCCGGGGTGGAAGCAGTAGCGGTCAGAGTAAACAGACCAGGAACGGCGTCAGCACTACCACTAAGAGTGCCCTCCATGTTGGAGATCTTGAGGGTCTTAGCCACGCGGTTAGCCACGTTCTGCGAACCGGCCAGGACTGCATACACGCTAGCTTTCTGACCAGAAATAGAGTTCTGGTCAAAAGCATCGGTACTGGTAACTACCACCATCGCCTGGGAAGTAGCAGTGTAGAGCTTTGGTTGAACACTGACATAACCAAGCCCGCCAGCTAACCCCAAGAGCCCGCAGAGGATTATCAAACCCACGCATCTAAGAAGTTTCCTAGCAGAATTTGAAGTTGTCACGCTAATTTTTCCCTTCTTCCAAATGTTTTAGCGGATTCAGGGAGTGGACGGGGAAGGTAGGGAGCGGACGGGGAAGGTACAAAAACTTAGTGGCGACTTAGCCGCGCGATAGTAGCGGCAGAATAGTGCGCAAGTACGCATCAATGGTATCGGCCGCCGCAGCCATAGCCGCATCTCCACGCCGATATGGGTCAGCTACGTCGCGTCCGCCCCCAGCTGGCCCACGCACTGCGTGTAGCGCCTGCACTAGCTGGTCAGTGTCATAGCTCAGCCAGGCGTCATCACGCTGGAGTAAGGTGGCGGCGTCGGCTAGCTGCCCCAAAGTCCAGTAACGCTCAGCGTAGGCAGGAAAATCATCAAGCAAGGCCACACGGTGCGAGTTAGCCATGGTCACAACTAGGCGCGAGCGGCGCAAAATCCCTTCGCGCATTTGGCGCGAACGCATAGCCAAGCAGTCCTCCAGGGCCACACCACGCGCCACCGCCTGGGCCACCATGGGCGGATCCATTTCGCGGCCAACCGTGCCCGGCACGCCGGCACTAAAAAAGGCCCAGCCGGCATCCAAACCCAGCATTTGGCGGGAGCGCACCTCAGCATAGGCGCTACGGCAAATGTTGGCGGTGCACACAAACAGCAACCGGGGCGAGGCCCCGTAACTGCCGTTCATCGGGCATCCTTTAGGTCCATGACTTCCTCCAGAAGTGCGCCAGCAATTAGTTGACTAATAAATTCGCTTACGTCTGCCTCAATTTGGTCAGCCGTAACGTTGAAATAGGGGGCAACCCGCTGGGCCACTTCAGCCACATTCTCAGCCCCATCAGCGCCGATCCAAATAGCGCGGGCGGGGCCTTCTAGCCTAGAGATTTCGCCGTCGGGTAGTGGTGCCAAGTAAATGGCCTGCTCAGTGGGGTCGTCGTAGTAACCCAGGCGTGAGGGGTGCAGGTAGGTCACAGTTTCCTCTTAACTTTGTCCATTCCTTCACGCAAAGCCGCCCGGTAGCGCTCCACATATTCTTGGCGCACTTCAGCCGGGGTGGGTTCGTGACCTAGCCGCATGGTTAGGTGGTCGGTGTTTACTAGCAGCGCCCGGCCCACAATGCGGGCTTTAGCCAGTGGTCCGTTAGCTGCTTTGAAGCGGGCTTTCCACTCGTCTAGGCGCCCGCCCTCACCGGTGGAGAACATCATCCACAGGTCGTGGGTGGGGTCTTGGCGGTATTGGTCTAGTTCTCCTAGCGCGGCGGCTAGCCCCACTTGGGCCCCTAGTTCCCGGGCTCGACGGCGCAGGTCTGCTTGGGCGCACTCGTCTAGGGTTGCCCATACTAGGGCATAGTCGGGGTCTGATGTCCCCGAGGAGTTGCGCGCTACGTGTAGCAGCAAAATTAGGCGCTGATCGATTAGTGCTGGGGTAGCGCAGCGAACTCCACCAAGCATTTGGTGGATGCGCCGCGCCCAGAGGTTGTTAAAAGCTTTAGGGGCGGTAATCCCCGGGTAGCGCCGGTGCAGATCTACATATCCCCAGGTGGGATGAAAGAAGGTGGCCGCGTGCTCGAAAGCGGAGCCGGTTTCAAATGAGGTGTTGTGACGCCAGCCGTGATCTAGCAGGGCTTTGACGTATAGCTTTACTTGCTCTGGGCGCACCAGCACATCGGCATCGGTGCTGTGGGTTAGGGCGCGGCCAATACTGGGGTGAACTGCCGGGCCTTTGATATGCAAAATATCCACGCCTGCGTCTTGCGCTAGGACCTGCAAGGCGGCGTGGGCTAAATGCGCGCGAATTCCGATGGGGATTCCAGCGGCCCGAGAGGAGGAGTCGAGGGGCTGGCTCATAGTTCTATAGTACTTGTCCCCGGGGTGTTTTCTAGCCAGGCTCTCACGTGGGCAATAGTTGCTTGTCCTGGGGCACTAGCAGCACCGTCGGTGATTGTCGCAAAGGTCAGACAATTGACCAGGTCAGTGCGGCTTGGGGCGCCCAGCTGGCCCATTGAAATAGCAATTAGCGGCTGGTGGGGGTAGGCGCCGGCAAAGTCGTGGGCGGCATGTCGCAGCGCGGCCACGTCCTGAGCGTTGCGCGGCATGTAAGCCACTTTGGTGATATCCGCGCCGGCGGCAGTAATTTGCGCCAGTTTTTGGGTTATCTGGGCCGCGCTGGGGGTGGCCGTAAAGTCGTGGCAGGAGCCGACGACGTCGTAGCCGCCCGCTTTAGCCTCAGCTACCAGCGCCTTACTGGAGGGGCAAGCCATCTCTATGTCTACTGCGGCCACGGCCGGGCGCAACTGTAGCAAGCTAGCCAAATAATCCTCATAGCCCTGGCCGTGACCAGCGCCTTTACCGCCCTCCGTGGTTGAACGGTAGGTCAGCAGCAGCGGCAGGCTGGAGGCTGTCCTCACTGCCGTCAGCGCTGCGCGTACCTGGGCGGGATCAGCTAGCAGGTCTGCGCGCAGTTCCGCAGCCCCTGCCCCCTGCTGCTGGGCCAGACGAGCCTGGCGGGCCTGGCCGCTAGGAGCGCCGTCAGTTAGTGCCGTAGCAATCACCAGTTGACGCTCTCTGCGCGCCGCCAGCAGCAGGGCAGCAAAGGGCTGGTTCATAGCTGCGAGAGGGCGATACCGTCGAGAATATCGTGCAGAGACACGTTAATGTGGCGCACCGGGTGATCGGTGTTAGCGGTGTCAGCCGCCACGCGGGCCACCATTTCATCGCAGATCAGGGCGCCGGCGGCAATTACGCTGCGGCGTCCGGGGGCAATGAATTCCCACTGCTCTAACTGCTCAGGGGTGGCGTGGATGATGGCGTCGCAGGAGCGGCGCATGTCCTCTACGGGCACCTGTGCCCCACCGATTTTTTGGCTGTCGAAATATTCCAGCCCCAGGGCGTGGGCGGTAACCGCAGTGATAGTGCCAGCCAGTCCCACCAGGGAGTGGGCAGCACTGAAATCTACCTGCTCGGCAGCCGTATCCAGCATGGAACGCACAAACTCACGGGCGGCTGCTTCAGAGGCAGGGGTGACGCCTTCACTTAGGAAACGCTCGGTGACACGCCCCGAACCCATGTTGGTAGAGATATAGGCGTCAGGGTATTGGGTGCCCAGGCTGAACTCGGTGGAACCGCCACCCAAATCCACTACCAGGCGCGGGTGGGTCATATCCACATTGCTGCCCACCTTAGAGCCCAGGAAGGCCAGGGCAGCTTCTTCTTCACCGCTGATTACTTCAGGTTCAAAACCCAAAATTGCCCAAACACCATTGACGAAAACGTCACGGTTGGCGGCGTCACGCGAGGCGGAGGTGGCCACAAACCGGGCCTGTTGCACCCCGTAATGCTCAAAACGCTCAGCGCAGGCACGGGTGAAGTCCAAGGTGCGCTCAATGGCCTCCTCATTTAGGCGCCCAGTGCGGTCTACCCCCACACCTAGGCGCACAATCTCACCTGAACGCTCTAGCTCGTTGATGATAATGCCCTGATCGGTAAGCTCATAGTCGCCGATCAGCAAACGGATAGTGTTGGTACCGCAGTCAATAGCAGCCAGGCGCATTATTTACCGTCCTTACAGTTGCAAACCTGCTTATCCCACAGGCCGCGTTCACGCATGGTTTCAATGGCAATGTCGCCGATGGGGTTTACCCCCGCACCGGCGGCTAGTGAGTGGCCCACTAGGGCGTGTAGGCATTTAACGCGGGTGGGCATACCACCTGCGGAAATACCGGCAATTTCGTCCACGTGACCAAGCTTTTCGCGCTCTGCCAGGTAGGCCTGGTGGGCCTGGGCGTAGGCGGCGGCCAGTTGCTCATCTTCAGCTAGACGCTGGTTTAGCTCATCCATGTAGTGGGTGGCTTCCAGGGCTGAGCAGCCATATACCGCCCCTGGCAGGGTCAGGTAGAAGGTGGTGGGGAAGGGAGAGCCATCGTCTAGACGCGGAGCGGTTTGCACTACCGCCGGGCGACCACACACGCAGCGCGCAGCAATGGCTACCACCCCGCGCGGCACGCGCCCCAGCTGTTGGCCTAGGGCTTCAATATCGGCCTGGGTAACTTCTGAACTCATTTGCTCTCGCTTTATGGGGTGGTGGTTACGGTAGGCGTGGGGCTAGTGGTTGGATCTAGCCAGCCGCGCTGGGAGGGTTCACGTTTCGCAGCCTTGGGGACTTTACCGGCTTCACGAGTGCTTTGACGCAGGCGGTCATACCAGGGCTGGCTATTTTGGGGGGTGGAGCTGGTGGCGGTAGTTTCGCTAACTGAATCGGCGCCCACCACAATGTAGGTGGTCTCCCCCGGCATTACGTAGCCAAGGCGCCCACGTGCCTGGCTTTTTAGATAGTTGTTGTCTTGCCAGGCCTGCAGTTTGGCCTCCAGCTGGGCGTTTTCTTGCTTGGTGGCGCGCAGTTGGGAGCTAACTTCCTGATAGCGCTGATGCTGCACAAAGTAGGTGTGCAGGCTTTCAGCAATAAAGAATGTAGGCACTAGCAGGGCCATTAGCACTAATAGCATCCGCAGCGAAACTGGGGTGCGCCCGTCGTCGCGTTGCTGGGGTACCTGCGGGATTTCGCCAGTGCGGGGCGTTTGTAAACGGACCCTGGGCAGGCCTTCAGGGTGGGTGCGTGGGGCTGCCTCGCTGCCGGTAGCGTTTGACGTTCGCCTCTGGCGACGACGACGTGGGTCAGCTTGGGTAGGGCGACGGGGCTTCACACCTTTGATACTACCTGAGGGCTAGATACAAAGCGGGCGGGGTGCTTAAATGCACCCCGCCCGTTTAGTCAGAGCTGGTTCAGCTCAGGACCTGCTTTATCAGGCCTTGAAGCGCGGGAAGGCGCTGGCGCCGGCGTATACGGCGTCCTCACCCAGGGAGTCCTCGATACGCAGCAGCTGGTTGTACTTGTTGACACGCTCGCCACGGGCGGGAGCACCGGTCTTGATCTGGCCGGAGTTGGTGGCAACAGCCAGGTCGGCGATGGTGGTGTCCTCGGTCTCGCCGGAACGGTGAGAGGTCATGCTCTTGTAACCGTTGCGGTGGGCCATCTCCACGGCCTCCAGGGTCTCGGTTAGAGAACCGATCTGGTTTACCTTAACCAGCAGGGCGTTGGCGGCCTTGAGCTCGATGCCCTTGGCTAGACGCTCGGGGTTGGTTACGAAGAAGTCGTCACCAACGATCTGTACCTTGTCACCGATCTCCTCGGTCAGGGCCTTCCAGTCTTCCCACTCGTCTTCGCTTAGCGGGTCCTCGATGGAGACGATCGGGAAGTCCTTGATGAGCTGCTCGTAGTACTTGACCATGTAGTCGTTGTCGCGCTGCTCGCCCTCGAACTTGTAGGTCTTGGTCTCGTTGTCGAAGAACTCGGAGGAGGCAACGTCCATAGCCAGGGCAACGTCGGCGCCGGGCTTGTAGCCAGCCTTCTCGATGGCCTCAACGATCAGCTCTAGAGCCTCACGGTTGGAGTCTAGGTTGGGGGCGAAACCACCCTCGTCGCCTAGACCGGTGGACAGGCCACGCTCCTTGACGACCTTCTTCAGGGAGTGGTAGACCTCGGCGCCCCAGCGCAGAGCCTCACGGAAGGAGGGAGCGCCGATGGGGGCAATCATGAACTCCTGGATGTCAACGTTGGAGTCAGCGTGAGAGCCACCGTTGAGGATGTTCATCATGGGGACGGGTAGGACGTGAGCGTTGGGGCCACCAATGTACTGGAACAGCTCCAGGCCAGCAGACTCGGCGGAGGCCTGAGCGGCAGCCAGGGACACACCCAGGATGGCGTTGGCGCCCAGCTTGCCCTTGTTGCGGGTGCCGTCTAGCTCAATCATTAGACGGTCTAGGCCGCGCTGGTCAGCGGCGTCGAAGCCGATAACCTCGGGGGCGATGATGTCGTTTACGTTAGCAACGGCCTTCTCTACACCCTTACCCTCGTAACGGCTCTTGTCGCCGTCGCGCAGTTCCACAGCCTCAAAAGCACCAGTGGAAGCGCCGGAGGGGACAGCCGCGCGGGCGAAGGAACCATCCTCAAGTAGGATTTCAACCTCTAGAGTGGGGTTGCCGCGGGAGTCTAGAATCTCGCGTGCATGTACGTTCTCGATGAGGGCCACGTGGTGCTCCTAAGTAATCGAAACAGGAATATTACGTGACCAAGTCTAGCTTGCCTAAGCTACCTGCGCGAGGGTATTAGTCCTGCAAAATGACCTTTAGGCTAGCCTCGCGAACAGTTCAAGCCAGTTATCGGTTACCGCAGCGGTACTAAAACGCTGCGCATAGGTCTGCGCCCGCAGCCCCACCGCCTCACGTTCGTCGTCGCACATAGCTTGACGCAAAGCTTGCGCAATGTCGTCTACCGCAAAGCCGCCAGCCAAGTAACCACCGTGCTCAGCCAACTCAATAGCGCCAGGTGAGCAGGGGGTAACTACTGAGGGCACCCCGGCCATGGCCGCCTCAACCACATTCAACCCCTGACCTTCATTGCCAGAAACTAAAGCGGATAGGCTCAGCCTGGACAAAACCACGATTTTATTGGTTTTAGGGGCCTTGGGCAGTTCAAAAGACCTAATCGAGTTAGGCATTGTCACCACCTGGCGCCCCAGGATCTGGGCGGTTTCACGCGTGTAAGGATCAGCTAAACAGGTGAACACATCTGCCGGCGCGGCCACCTGCGGATAGTCGGGAAAATGACGCATCCACTGCATTGAGGCATGGTTTTGATAAACCAGCAGCGGCCGCTTGGCGCCATTGGCTGCCCACACACCCCGACCAATAGCCTCAGTTAAGCATTTTTGGGTGTTGTACTTTAACGCGATTATGGCGGTATCCGGGCCGATTTTAGCCAGGTGGCGATCTAAACGCTTTAAACAGTATTTACGCCACACCGGCGTGTATAGGCTCAGGGCTTTTAGCTTTATGCCACCTGGCCCCGGAAAACGCTTCACCAGAGGGTTGTCGGTGGTGTACGCCTGGCCCGGGAACACCTGAAACACCTCGCCGGGCACGGGTAGCTGGCCCACCTCACGCCCTAAGGTCATATAGCTAACTGAAAGGCCGCGCCCGTTAAAGCCACGTGCCATTTCGTTTAGCGCAGAGGTAGTACCCCCTAGACCGCCAAGGTCAGAGGTAAATAAAACGACTTTATCAAGGCTCATGGTTAACTCCAGGAGCACTGCTCTAGTTAACGGCTGCGTCGGCGGCGATCTGATCTAGCCGCGAGCGCCAATCTAGATGTTCACGTGCCCAGGTGCGGATAGCGGTGAACTTTTCTTCGTCATACTGGGTTAGGGCGGCTTTGAGCTGCTCTAGGCCCTGCGCCACATCAGTGTCGCTGAGCTGCACTAATGCGAAAGATGGCAGGATTTCGCGGGCGGTGGGGGTGTCGGGAACCTGGCCGGCTACTAGGCAGCCGTAGGCCAGTGAGTCAGTCCAGCGCGCAGTTACGTAATCCTTGGTGGGGTGGTTGTATTTGGCGCGGGCGGTGCGGGTGCCGAAAGCTAGTACCGCTTTGGCTTGACGGTAGGCGGTTTCCACAAAAGCCTGGTTGGCTTCATCGGTGTCACCAAATGGGGGGCGACCAGCAAAGCTAACCCCAGCGTTGGCAGCGGCGCCAGCTACGGCGTCGTCGTCATCCCACACCTGGGGCTGACGGCCTACACGCTGCAATTCCACCTGCTTATCAGCCCAGCTCACCTGGGCTCCGGCAACATCAGCACCCCAGGGCAGCACCCCGACCGGGCAGGGCACTGCCGCTGCCCACATGTCTAGATCCTGCTGGTCAGTGACGTAGAGGTGGTCGTACCAGCCACGTGAGCGGGCTACGCGGGGGATGCGCGCCTCCCAGAAGCTGTCGATCACCCAGCCGGCCACATAGCTGTAGTGGCGGCGCACCCCGGAGCGTAAAACTGCGTTGAGGTGATCACCAATAGAGGCGATAACCAGCAGTTTTTGTTCTCCGCGTGGGCGTGGCGGCGGCAGCAGGGTGGCTAGTTTGCCTAACCGCCCAGCGGGCAGGGATTCGGCTGGGATTTTGATTAGGCGGCCGCCAAGGTGCTCGGCAGCGATCTCAGCGAGTTTTAAAACCGGGCCCCAGCCACGTCCGCCAGGCAGAATTACCGCAACATCCATAACCTGTAATTTACCTGCAAACTTCCTGGGTGTACACGCAAGAGCGCGGCCGTTTTGCAACCGCGCAGTGCGGGCGCCAGGCAGGGCTGCGCGGATGCGGGCAAGGCGCCGGCGCGTTTGGCGCGTGATGGGCGCACCGCACTTAGCGGCTGCGGTATTTGGTGGCTTCGGTTTCGTATTCGGCTTCGCCGGCCACAACCGCATGCAAGAACACCTGCGCCCAGCGCAGCAGCTCGGTGGCACTTAAAGTTTCACGGCGCAAACCGCGCGTGCCCGGGGCGGGCACCACCAGGGTGCGGGTGGCTGGCTTAATGACTGTGCCCGGATAGAGGCGTTTGACGCGCATCGCCCCCGACTCAGGCAGGGCCACCGGCGCAAAACGGATGGATTTACCCTGCGCCACAATCTCGTACACCCCTAAGCTGGCTGCATATACGCGCAAGCGGGCTAGTTGCGCCAGGTTCTGGGTGGGCTCAGGCACCGGGCCGTAACGGTCAGCTAGTTCCGCTAGGACGTCGTCGACATCGCTATCAGACTTAGCTGCAGCCATCTTTGCGTAAGCCTCCAAACGCAAGCGCTCATGGGGCAGGTACTCCTCGGGAATATTGGCGTCAATGGGCAGCTCCACCTTCAAGTCAGGCTCAGCTGCCTCCTCATCTTCACCCAGGCCCACGCCGCGCTTGTAGGCTTCCACCGCGTCACCCACCATGCGCAGATACAGGTCAAAGCCAACCCCGGCGATATGCCCGGACTGTTCCCCGCCCAGCAGGTTACCGGCGCCGCGAATTTCTAGGTCCTTCATGGCCACCTGCATACCCGCACCCAAATCAGTGTTGTTAGCAATGGTGCGCAGACGCTGGTGGGCGGTTTCAGTAAGGGGCTTGTCACCCGGGTATAGGAAGTAGGCGTAAGCCCGTTCCCGGCCACGCCCCACCCGGCCACGCAGCTGATGCAGCTGGCTTAGCCCCATACGGTCGGCGCGGTCCACAATCAACGTGTTGGCGTTAGACACGTCCAGGCCGGTTTCCACAATGGTGGTGCACACCAGCACATCAATTTCACGCTTCCAGAAGGCGTCAATTACCTTCTCTAGGCGGTGCTCACTCATCTGCCCGTGGGCGGTGGCGATATTAGCTTCAGGTACCAGTTCAGTTAGACGCGCAGCCACCGTATCAATGTCTTCAACCTTGTTGTGCACATAGAACACCTGCCCCTCACGCAGCAGCTCACGCCTGATGGCGGCGCCCACCTGCTTAGTCTCATAGGGGCCCACATAGGTCAAAATCGGGTGGCGGTCCTCCGGCGGGGTGGCCAGGGTGGACATTTCCCGCAGCCCGCTAACCGCCATTTCCAGCGTGCGCGGGATGGGGGTGGCGGACATGGACAGCACATCCACATCTGTGCGCATAGCTTTGAGGGCTTCTTTATGCTCCACCCCGAAGCGCTGCTCCTCATCGATAATTACCAGCCCCAGGTCTTTAAATTTAACTGAGCCGGTCAGCAGGCGGTGGGTGCCTACGACGACGTCGATACGCCCCTGCTCAAGGTCACGCAGCACCTGCTGGCTTTCTTTAGCGCTTTGGAAACGCGACAGCTGCGCCACGGTCACTGGGAAGCCGGCAAAACGCTCCGTGAAAGTTTCTGCGTGCTGAGACACCAGCAGCGTGGTGGGCACCAGCACCGCCACCTGCTTACCGTCTTGGACAGCTTTAAAGGCTGCCCGCACCGCAATCTCAGTTTTGCCGTAACCCACATCCCCACAGATCAGGCGATCCATAGGGGCGCTCTTTTCCATATCAGCCTTAACCTCATCAATGGTGACCAGCTGATCAGGGGTTTCAGTGTAGGCAAAAGACTGCTCTAGCTCCGCCTGCCAAGGAGTGTCAGGGCTAAAAGCGTGGCCCTTAGCAGCCTGACGGGCCGCATACAGGCGCACCAGCTCCCCGGCGATTTCACGCACCGCCTTACGGGCTTTAGCCTTAGTTTTTTGCCAGTCAGCGCCACCCATCTTGCTCAGCGCCGGGGCGTCGCCACCCACATATTTACTAACCGCATCAAGCGAGTCAGTAGGCACCATGAGCCGGTCAGCAGGCTGGCCACGCTTAGAAGGCGCATACTCAATCACCAAATATTCGCGGCTAGAGTTACGGTTTCCGGGCACAGGCCGGCGCGTGAGCTCCACAAAACGCCCCACCCCATGGTGCGAGTGCACCACCAAATCACCCGGATGCAGCGATAGGGGGTCAACGCTACGCTTTGAACGCCGCGCCGGCACCGCCTTAGGGGCGCGCGGAGAAGCACTAGCTCGCCCCGTGATCTGCGACTGGCCAATAAAAGCAAATTTTTGGGAAGGAATCAGGAAAGACTGATAAGCCGAGGCAGGCAAAATCCGCACCACGCCGTCGCCGCTACCATCGCTAGCGCCCAGATCCGCAGCCTCATCCAAATCAGCCACAATGCGGGCAGGAATATCTCCCTCACCCAAAACCTCAGCCAAACGGCGCGCCGGGCCCGGACCATCAGCGCTAATAACTACCCGCCAACCAGCCTTAGCTTGGTCTCCCACCTGCCTGGCAGCCGCCTCAAAGCCACCGCCATAGCCGGGCACCTCAGTAATAGGCAAACTAGGCATATCCGGAGCGCTAGCAAAGGCGTTAAACGACCACCACCCCAGGCCCTTAGCCAAGCTCAACTGGCGCACATCAGCCAAATGCGCAAAAGCCGCCGCCGACAAATCCACCGGCACCTGCCCACCCGAAGCCGCGCTAGTCCAGGCCGCCGCCAAAAACTCCTGGGTGGTGGCAGCCAAATCCTCAGCGCGACGACGCACCCGCTCAGGCTCGCTAATCACAGTCAGGCGCTGGCCAGTCAACTCCAGCAGCGGCACCATCTTGTCCACCAGCACCGGCGCCAGGGACTCCATGCCCTCAACGTAAATGCCCTCAGCTAGTTTTTCCAGCAAATCTGCCGCACCCGGGATCTTAGTGACCAGGGCGGCGGCGCGCTCGCGGACGACGTCGTTAAGCAGCAGCTCACGGCAGGCGGTAACCACCACCGGGGCTTTTAAAACCTCAATTGAGCGCTGGTCTGAAACCGCGAAGGAGGAGATTTCATCAATCTCATCCCCGAAATAGTCCACACGCACCGGGCGCGGGCAGGTGGGCGGGAAAACATCCAAAATACCGCCGCGCACGGCAAACTCGCCGCGATTTTCCACCATATCCACGCGGGTGTAAGCCATTTTCACTAGGCGCTCGGTGGCCGCCTCCAAGGGTAGCTCCGCGCCAGCGCTCAAGGTGAGCGGCTCAATTTCACCCAGCCCCGCGATTACCGGTGCCAGCAGCGCCCGCACCGGCACCACCAGCACGCCGATAGCGCCCTCTTCACTGTGGGCTAGGCGGCGTAGCACGGCCAGGCGCGCGGCCACAGTGTCAGCCCTGGGCGACAGGCGCTCATGGGGCAGGGTTTCCCAAGCTGGCAGCATCTCTACCGCCTCATCGGGCAGGTAGCAGCGTAGTGCCGCCACCATTTCTTCAGCTTCACGGGTGGTTGCGCAAACCACCAGCAGCGAGTGGTTTACTTGCGGCCTGACGGCGTCTAAACCCGCCTTCCCCAGGGCCATTGCAGCCAGTAGGGCCGGGCGCACCCCGGGCACAACCGCCGCCGTGTAGTCGGTACGTACACGTGAGCTGGCCAGGTCAATGACCTGTGAAACCGCAGAATTTTGAGCTAAAACATCGAGCAGGGCCTTCAGACGCACGCTCAGGATTCTAGTCGACCCGGGTAGTTTTGCCAGCCGCCGTCAATTTCGTGAATAAAGTTCCAGCGCGGGTCACGCCACAGCTCACTGGCGGTGGGCACGTCTCCCTGGTGGAAGGCGGGGGCCACAATGTTTTCTAGCTGCGTGCCCAGCACCTGAGCAATAAAGGCACCCCAGTAGGAGAAGGTGGAGTTAGCCAGGATCAGCCGCTTAGCGCAGGCCAGCACCGCCAGGTCATCAAACATGTCGCGGCGGTTCTCATTAACCACAAACTCTAGCTGCGGGGCTAGGTGGGTGAGGTTGTCAACACACCAGGGCACATTGTCACTAACTAGCACCACGCGCCCCACCGGCCCTAAAGCTAATTGTTTAGCTAGCGCCTGGCGCACATATTCCACAATGTTAATGCCAAATTCTGGTTCAAAACGACTGTTGTAATAGTCGCCGCGACGCACGTTAATAACTAAGTCATCATCACGTACAAAAGCCTGGGCGCGCTCTAGGCTCTGTTTAAAACCGTCAGATGTTAGCAGCACGTCTTTAATAAAGCGGGCGCGCTCTTGCGGAGTGTAGTCCACCCCCTGAGCTGCCCCCATATAGGTGGCGCGGCGGTCAGTAAAGCGTATCTGGTCTGAGATGATTGACAGCTTACGCAACCCCGGGAACATCTCCAGCCAGGCGTCCTGGTTAGGGAAATAAAGCACCTTAGAAATTAGGCCCTTATCTAAAGTGCGCGAATATGCCAGCTGCCACTTGAACAGGTTATTGCCGCCATTAAAACCAATGGCAGTTAATATGACTTCGCGCTTGCCGCGTCGCACCAAAGACAAAGCTTTAGCTTTAAATGTCATAATCTTTTAGCTCCTAAACCGCGCTTTATTAATGCAGCTCACAGCGACACACTGCACACCATATATTTCACTTACCTGTCAACCATCATATATATCCCACAGGCTTACAAGCTAGACTGGGGTAACCAACGAGTAAAAGGACCCAGCCATGCCCTCTTGCGCGCTCAGTGTGGTAATCCCCTTCTACGGGGACCCAGCTGCCACCCTTCCCTTGCTAGAGCAGCTAAAAGCACAAGTAGACGCCCCTGATTTCGAGGTAATCGTTAGTGACGATTGCTCTCCTGAGCCTTTCCCGGATGTGCCCGGGGTTAAAGTAATTCGTCGTCAGACAAACGGTGGTTTTGGTAGCGCCGTAAGCACCGGCATTGCCGCCGCCACTGGCACTTATGTTCTAATCCTTAACTCCGACGTCGAGCTAGAACCTAACTTCTTAGGCAGCTATTACCGTGCCGCCCTGCCCTGGATGCCCGCCATTGTGACCCCTGCCGTAATTAATGAGGTAGGCGCCACACACTGGAATGGCCGGCACTTCCCCAATGCCCTGCACCAGGGTATTGAATGGCTCACTCCCCTGGCCCGGCTGCGTCACCTGCCGGTGCTCCATGAGCTGGTAGGACACGACACTCTGGCCGACAATACCCACACTGAAGTGGCCGATTGGGTGGTTGGCGCAGCCATGCTGCTGCCGCGCCAGGCCTTTGCAGCAGTGGGCGGTTTTGACTCACGCTTCCACATGAATAGTGAAGAAGTTGACCTGCAGTTACGCCTGCGTCAGCTAGGGTTACCTTCGGTAGTGCTCAGCCAGCCCACCTTGGTGCATGCTGGCGGCGGTTCCTCAGCTTCCGATAAGCGCCGGCAGTGGCTGGTTGACTCACGTTTCATTTACGCCGACAAGTGGCATGGCCCCAGCGGTGTAAAGCGCCTGCGAGCCACCCTAAAAACTGCCTCGTATATCAATTTTGCTTGGAACCTGACCCGTCAGATGCGCGGCGTGGATGTGGCTGCCCGCGAGCGCCTAGCTACCGAATTGGCGTTTTTGCCAGCCTAAAACCACCCCAAAGTCCCTTACAAGCTAGTAACTTAACTAGTACCCAAATGAATTACCCAACGCATGCCGATCGGTCCCAAGCATGAGTAAAAAACTGTTATTGGTTAGCCCTGTGTTCCACGGCTACTGGCAGGGCATAGCCCAGGCTTTTAAGCAGCGCGGTTACACCGTGTTGCCCTACTGCTATGACCGTTTAGAAAACGCAGCTCACCGCGTGGAGCATAAGCTCAAAATTGAATTGGCTGACCGGCGCGATCCGCATGGTTTACCCGGTTCGCGTTTGCATGCCCAGCAGGTTACTGCCCGCTGTGCGGCGCTGGTGCGTTCGTCTCACCCTGACGTGGTGGCCACCATTAAGGGCGACATTTTGCAGGCTGATTACTGGCAGTCTATTGAGGAAGTTGGGGCCAAGCGCATTACTTGGTTCTACGATGAGCTGCGCCGCATGAATGTGGATGAAGCGGGTTTGCAGATGCGTGGTCCGATCGCCACGTATTCTGCGATCGACGCCGCCGCTATGGCTGAGCGCGGTTTGGATGCGTTCTATTTGCCACTGGCTTTTGATTCCAGCTTGCCCTTTAGCCCGGTAGCTAGCGACGCCGTCGTTTTTGTGGGGGCCCGTTACGGCCAGCGTGAGCCGATGCTGCGGGCTTTATACCAGGCGGGCGTGGATGTTAAGGCTTATGGGCGCGCTTGGTCTAAGCACTGGTGGGATCGGGCCCGCACCTGGTCTTGGCACCGCCCGGCGATCCCTAGCGGGCGTGACCTGGACCGTTCGCATGCCTATGGGGTGATGGCTGGGGCGCGTGCCTCGCTGAACCTGCATGGGGATCAGGATGGTTTCACTATGCGCACGTTTGAGGCTTGCGGCGTGGGCGGTTTGCAGATTGTTGATCGCGCCGACGTCGATAGCCTCTACGATCCGGGCAGTGAGCTGCTGGTTTTCCACTCCACCCAGGAGCTGGTGGAGCTGGCTGAGCGCGCCGGGACTGAGCCGCAGTGGGCGCAGGCCATTGCCCAGGCGGGCCGTAAACGTACTTTGGCTGAGCATACTTTTGCTCACCGCGTGCAGGCTTTGGAGGCGCGCTGGCAATGATTATTCCTGAAGATGGCCTAGTTTTCGCCACTGATCTGGAGGCTTGGCAGGCTTGGTTGGCTAGCCGCAACCGGGTGCGGCAGCTAAAAACTGCTGTGCGCGAGCGGGTTTCGACGCCGGCGCCAGTGGATATTGTGGTGGCTTTGCGTGGTCAGCCGCGCGCCCTGGCGGTGTTGGAGGCGGCTTCTCCTTCTCACCTAGATGCCTATGAGCGCCCAGCGCTGATGCTAGACGAGGTGGCGATTGCTTTTCCGCGTGCGTTGTCTGAGCGCTATGAGGGCGGCCAGTGGCAGCTGGTGGATTGGGCGCAGGCTGCTAATTCACAACTGCTAGCCAAGGTGGAACGGGTACTGGCTCCCGGGCATTACTTGGGGGTTAGTACCGAGGTTTATGCTTGGGCGCGCGCACGCGACATCGAGTTTTTAGTTGAGCAGCATGGCCTGCTTACCCCGTTTATGGCGCCGCTAGCTGCGGGGGCGCGGGCTTTGGTGTGGTCCCAGGCCGACGGCGAATTTTGGGCTAGTTCTCGCAGTGACGTCAGCTGGCAGGTGGTGGGTAGCCAGCTGCTGTTTAACGCCGCTTTGCAGCCGCGTATTAAGGTTTCCGCTACGGCGCGGCCACTGTTTTTAGGCCAGCTGCATGGGGCCGAGATTGGCCGCAGCTATATGGCCCGAGTAAGTGAGCGTTTTTGCCACGATACCGGGGCGATTTACCGGCCGCACCCTTCTGAAAAAGATAAAGCTTCACGTTTAATTCACGCCTATTGGCGTAGGCGCGGAATTGAATTTGATCCGGGCACCAGCCCACTGTTTGAAACTAACCGTCCGGTAGTTTCGGTGTTTTCCACCGGCACCTTGGAGGCGGCCGCGCGCGGCATTCCTGCCTGGGTGTATGCACCTAACGCCCCCAGCTGGGTGCACTCTTTCCATACCCGCTACGGCCTGTCGCGTTGGTCTGACATCCCTACGGTTGCCCCTCAGGCGCCAGCCCTTGAACCGGCCACGGCAATCGCCCAGATTCTGGCTGCTTAAGCCAGTACGTGAATCCCCGCACGCCCGGTGACTGGCTGGCGTGCTCCAAGCTACAATTGTTAGCAAATGTCATGCTTTTTGCGTGGCTACGTTCCCGTTATTACACATTGAATAGGACTATTCAGTCATATGAGCACCCTGTGTGTTATTCCCGTGCGCGGCGGCTCTAAAGGAATCCCGCGTAAGAACCTGCGTGACGTAGGTGGCAAGCCCCTGGTGGTATGGACCATCGAGCAGGCCCTGGAAGCCAAAGACGTCCGCGTAGTGGTTTCCACTGAAGATGAAGAAATCGCGAGCGTAGCGCGCGCAGCCGGCGCCGAGGTGATTGACCGCCCCGCCGAGTTAGCCCAGGACACCACCGCCACCGAGCCGGTGATTGTGCACGCCATGGACTACCTGCGTGACAAGGAAGGCTATGAGCCCGAGTTTGTGATGCTGCTGCAGGCCACCAGCCCGGTGCGCCGTCCGGGCACCATTGACCGCGCTATCGCCCAAGCTCGCGAAACCGGTGTGGACTCGCTGGTTGGCACCGTGCCGCAGACCCCCTTCCTGTGGTGGACTGCCCGCGATGGTCACGGCCCCACCGCCGACTTTGAGGTGGACCACCGTCCGCGTCGTCAGGAGCTAACCCCTGACCAGTTCCGCTACCGCGAGACTGGCTCCCTATATGTAACCAAGCCGTGGGTTTACCGCGAACGCAACAACCGTATCGGCGGCAACATTGGTCTATTCGTCATGGATGAGGTTGAGGGCATCGACATTGATGGTCCCCTTGACCTAGCCCTAGCCGGCAAAACCCTTATCGAAATGCGTCAGCAGGAAGGTCTAGCATGAGCATCGAGCGTTCCATTACCCCTTATGTAGCTTTCGCTGATGACTCCTTGCTCAGCGCCCTAGCTAAAATCAACGCCAACAAGGCCCGCACTATCTTCCTGGTAGATGAGCACGGTGTACTGCAGGGTTCACTTACCGACGGCGACGTGCGTCGCTGGCTTACCGCCGGCAACTCCAACATGGAGACCAGCGCCATTAAGGTAGCTAACCGCTCCCCACGTACCGTCACCGAGGGCACCTTGGTTGACGAGCTGGACTGGAAGTTCCGCGACGGCGTCAGCCTAGTGCCGGTGCTAGATGCCCGTGGGCGCATGGTAGCTATTGCCTCCCCCACCAACGACTCCTTCGCTGTTGGTAGCCACCGCGTTGGTAAAGACCAGCCAACCTTTGTAATCGCTGAAATTGGTAACAACCACCAAGGCAACGTTGATCTAGCTAAGCAGCTGGTAGACCTGGCCGTGGAAGCCAAGGCTGACTGCGTTAAGTTCCAGCTGCGTGACATGGACGCCCTCTACCGTGGTGCTTCAGGCAAGATCACCGCCGGTGAAGACCTTGGCGCCCAGTACACCCTGGACCTGCTCACCCGTTTCTCCCTGCCGGCCCCCAAGATGATCGAGGTTTTCGATCACTGCCGTGACAAGGGCATTGACATCATGTGCACCCCCTGGGACCTACCCTCCCTAGAGGTGCTGCTCGAGTATGGCATTGATGGTCTAAAGATCGCCTCCGCTGACCTAACCAACCACGCGCTGCTAACCGCCGCTGCTAAAGAAAACCTGCCCATGATCGTCTCCACCGGTATGAGCACCGAGGATGAGATCAAGGAGTCGGTGGCCCTGCTGCGTCGCTACGGCGCCCCCTACGCCCTACTCCAGGTGCAGTCCACCTACCCGGCCCCCTTCAAGGACCTGAACCTGCGTTACATGCAGCGTCTAGCTGAGATCGGTGACTGCCCGGTGGGCTACTCCGGTCACGAGCGCGGCTACCACATCCCCATGGCTGCCGTGGCCCTGGGCGCGTCGGTGATCGAAAAGCACTTCACCATTGACCGCAACCTTGAAGGTAACGACCACAAGGTTTCGCTGCTGCCTGACGAGTTTGCCGCCATGGTGCGTCAAATCCGTGACGTGGAGGCCGCCCTGGGCACCGCCGAGGCCCGTGTAGTGGCCCCCGGTGAGTTCATGAACCGCGCCAACCTGGCTAAGTCTTTGGTGGCCGCCCGTGACATCAAGTCCGGTGAGCGCATCACCGCCGACGCCGTCGACATTAAGAGCCCCGGCCGTGGTCTGCAGCCCAACTCGCTAGACAAGCTGGTGGGCCGTATTGCTCGCCGTGACGTGGCCGCCGGCGACTTCTTCTACGAGGGCGACATCTCCGACAACCCCGCCCGCCCGCGCGACTACCACTTCCGTCGCCCGTGGGGTGTGCCGGTGCGTTACCACGACTTCCAGGCCATTTTGGATGCCGGTGCCAAGCCCGACTTCCTGGAGTTCCACTACTCCTACAAGGACCTGGACATGGACGTGGACGAGGTGTTCGCGGCTTACAAGGACAACCCGCTACCCATGGGTTACACCTGCCACCTGCCTGACCTGTTCAGCGGTGACTTCATTTTGGACCTGGCCTCGTTCGACGACGCCGTGTGGGAGCGCTCTATCCGCGAGCTACAGCGCACTATCGACATCACCAAGTCGTTGCGCCCCTACTTCACTCAGGAACAGGACCCGGTCTTTATTGCCACCCTGGGTGGTTTCACCAAGGAAGGCCCGGTTGAGCCTGAGCGTATCCCGGCCATGTATGACCGCATCATTGAGGGTTTAAAGCATGTGGACTACTCCGGTGTGCGCCTAGCCCCCCAGACTCTGCCGCCTTACCCGTGGCTACTGGGTGGTCAGCAGTACCACAACCTGTTTATGAGCCCTGAGGCGCTGCGTGACTTTGCCGAGCGTAGCGGCCTACAGATCACCTACGACATCTCCCACTCGATGCTGTCGGCTAACCACGAGCACCGCCCGCTGCGTGAATACACCGAGATCCTCGCCCCGCTAGCCGCCCACCTGCATATTGTTGACGGTAAGGGCGTTGACGGTGAGGGCGTACAGATCGACGAGGGTGACGTTAACTGGCCTGAGCTGGCTGAGCAGCTTGACCGCCTGGCCCCCGGCGTGTCCTTCATCCCGGAAATCTGGATGGGCCACGTTAACAACGGCGAGGGCTTCTGGACCGGTCTAGACCGCCTGGAGAAGTACCTGTGACAGTGGCTTACAAGGGCGTAGCGGGTAACGCACCAATCGCGCTATGGGTAGTTCCGGTTGCTGAGATCGGTGGGGTGGCACGTCATGTTCTCGACGTCGCCCGCACCGGCCTGCCCCGTACCCGCATGGTGGTGCTGTGCCCACCGGGAGCGCTAGCTGAGGAATTAACCCAGCTGGGGGTGCCAGTGCTGGCTGAAAGCTTTGGCCCTAACTATGGGCTGGCTTCTTCAGTGCGGGTACTGCGCCACGCGGTAGCCAAGCTACGCCCGGCCATTGTGCACACGCACCTAGCCTATGCAGACATTGTGGGCGCCTTGGCAGTGCCGTTAACCGGCCCCACCAAGCTGGTGTCAACTGAGCATGGCATCGCCTACGATGACAGTGTCTACCACGGCAGTAGCTTCAAATCGGCTTTGATGAGCCGCGCCCACCAGGTGCGCTGTGAGCGTTTCGATGCGCTTATGGCCTGCTCGGTGGCCACCGCTGACGCCATGGAAGCCAAGTGGCACCCGCGCCGGGTGATTGACGTACTACACAACGGCGTCGACGCCCCCACTGCGCCCAGCCAGCGTAAGGAGGGCCTGCGGATTTTATCCCTGGCCCGCCTGGCGCCAGAAAAGCGCATTTTGGAGCTGCTTAAGGGATTCTCGCTGCTTAAGCGCGATTACCCCCAGGCCACGCTGACTATTGCCGGCACCGGCGAGGAGGAGGCAGCCCTGCGCGGTGCGGTTGAGTCGCTGGGGCTAACTGACTGCGTTGACTTCCCCGGCTTTGTTGACGCCTGCCAGGCGCTCTCTAGCCACGACGTGCTCGCGCAACTATCGGTGTGGGAAAACTGCTCTTACTCGCTGCTAGATGCAGTGGTTAGCGGTATGGGCGTGGTGGCTACGCCAGTTGGTGGCAACCCTGAGATTCTGCCTAGCCAGTGTCTAGTGGACGCCTATGACGTCACCGCCATCGCCCAGGCTCTAGCCAGCCAGGGCCTAGAGCTGGAGCAGCGCCCGCAGCTTAACCCCTACTGGCCTAGCGTGTCCGACATGTGCCACTCCATCGTCAAGGTCTATCAGGGGTGTTTCAAGTGACTCGCTTTACCCTAGCTGCTAATAACGGCGAAATTGGTGGCGGCGAGGTCATGCTGCTACGCACCGCTAAGGTGCTGCGTCAGCTTGGCCATGAGGTCACCGTAGTAGCCCCGGCCATTGCCGACGGCGTAGGTGCGGCGGCCGCTAAAGCTGGTTTTGCCACCGTGGCTATTAAAGGCCAGGGACGCAAAGCCTATATGCGTAACCTACGCGCTTGGGATGCCAGCCAGCGTCAAGGTGTGCTGTGGTGCCACGGGCATGTGCCCGCACTGGCTACCGTAGGTCACCCCCAGCGCATTGTGCATCTGCACCAGGCCCCCAGCTTTAAGCATGTGGTTTCTGGCAGGTTAGCGGCGTGCGGCGCCCTAGCTTTGGCTGTGCCCAGCGCCTCCATGGCTAAGCACTTCCCTACCGCCCAGATTGTTTACAACTGGTGCGAGGAGGTTAAAACCGAGCCTAAAGGTGAGCTCAAGGCCCCCATCACGGTGGGTTTCCTCGGGCGTCCCAGCCCCGATAAGGGCATTGAGGTTTTAGCCGAGGCTATGGCACAGCTAAACGCCACTCGTGGGAACGCTTTTGAGCTGGTGGTTGCGGGTGAACCGCATTTTGTCGACGCCGCCGAGCGCGAGCGGGTAAGCGCCGCCCTGGCCCCTATCGCCAGCTTCACCAAGCAGCTGGGATGGACCAAGCGTGAAGACTTCTTCAACCTGGTTGATTTGGCTGTTTTCCCCTCGATTTGCCCTGAGTCCTTCGGGCTTATGGTCGCTGAGGCGATGAGCGCCAAGGTGCCCTTCGTGACTTCTATCGCGGGAGCGCTACCTGAGGTTGCTGGTCGGGACTACTCCTACCAGATAGTCCCCGATGACGTCGACGAGCTAGCCGACGCCGTCGCCGCCATAGTGGACACCACCCCAGCCAAACGGGCCAAGCAAGTTGATAAAGAATGGCACCGTTGGCAACGTAAGTTCTCCCCTGAGGCCGCTACCAAGCGCATTGCCGCTTTCCTTACCGACGTGCTACCCCAGGAGGTTAAATGAGCCGCGCGGTTAAGCCCGGCGCTATCGACTGGGATGTGTTTTTCCGCAAGGATGACTCTTCGCTGCAGGCACTGCTGCGTAAATCTCCATCCTTGCTGGAAATGATCCTGTTCATCCCACTGTGTTTGCGCCTGGAGGGCTTTGTTCCGGGCGTGCCGGTAGCCGATATCAGCGCCATACTGCTGTCCCTGATGGCCTTTGGACGTAAACCCAAGGTGGGTTGGCAGCCGGCCTTTGGCTACCGCATGCTGTTGTTCGCGATCCCTGCCTGGATGGCAATTGCGGGTGTCTATAATGACCAGCTGCCCTTTACCCGTATGGGCCATATTGTGGCTTGGGCACTGGTAATTGCCGCCTCCACCTCGGGGCGTCTAAACATGCGCGCCCTGGTGGGCTCCATTGGGGTTTCGCAGGTTATCGCCACCGCCTACGGCATTATCACCCTGCCTCAATCAACCTACCCTGGCCGTATGATCGGTATGTTTGGTGACCCCAACACCGCCGGTTTGCACCTGCTAGCATTGGGCTTGGTTTACGCCGGTATTGCCCAGCGTAACCGCAAGTACTTCATTGTGCTGGCTATCTCCGTACTGGGTATTTTCCTAACCTTCTCGCGTACCACCTGGCTGGGTCTGGGCCTAGCTTTGGCTTGGGTGTTCATCCCTAAAAACTTTAATGTTTGGCTTAAAGCCACGCTGCTGTTTGGCGTATATAAAGCGGTAATTGGCTACGCCAATGACGTTAAGAACGAGGGTTCATTCTCTGACCGTGCCGGTTCTGACCACCTGCGCTCACTGATCGTACCGCTGGAAGAAAAACTGGTAGCCGAAAACCCCTTCACCGGTCACGGCCCCGGTACCCTTACCGTCAAACTGGGTGAAAACGAGTTCTTCTTCCACTCCAGTTACCTGCTGCTACGCGCTGAGGGTGGCTGGATCATGTTCTACCTGATGCTGACGCTAGTAGTGCTCACCATCGTCAAGGTCAGCCACCCGCTATCTGGCCTACCTAACCGCTATCTGGAGGCCACCCCGATCGCAATTTTGGTGTGTGCGGCCAACCTGGGCAACGTGTTCTTGTCTTACCCTGCCTGTTTGGCCCTGGCTGCCTGTACCTGGTGGGCGCATGCCCCCGGCGCTGATGAAGAGCAGCTAGCTAAGCTTGATACGCCAGTTGAAGAGGATCTACGCGCCAGCCAAAACAAGCTGGTTAACTACCTGGCTGGGCACGAAAATGTCATGGCCAAATACGACAAGTTGGAAAAGTTGGAAGAAGAGGCCAGTAAGGCATGAACCAACCGCGTACTTCCATCATCATCCCCTCCTATCGGGGAGAAGCCAAGCTACCCACACTGCTTAACGCCTTAAGCCAGCAAAGCGACACCGATTTTGAGGCGGTAGTGGTAATCGACGGGCTGCTTGATAACAGCCCGGAGATTATCGACTCCTTTGCTAGCCAAGGTGTGCCGGTGCGCACTGTGGTACTGGAACAAAACCAAGGCCGGGTAGCCGCCTTAAACGCTGGTTTTAGCGCCGCTAAAGGCCAGGTTTTGGTGCGCTGCGACGACGATCTTGAACCTGGTGCAGACTTTGTCTCTGGGCACTGGGCGCGCCACCAAGGCCAGCCCTGCGGCGTCGTCGGGCTAACCATAGACATCCTGCCGCCCTCAAAGTACACCCGCGTATACGGCGCCACCCGCACCCGCGCGGCCCTAGCTGCCTCCTACCGGGGCGCTATCCCAGCTTGGCGTCACTGGGCAGCTAACTGCTCTATTACCCGCGAAACCTGGGAAAAAATCGGCCCCTACGACACCGCCTACCAGCACTACGGTTGGGAAGATGTGGACTACGGCTACCGCCTACATGAGGCTGGTATCCCGGTAATTTTGGCCCCGGAGCTGGAAACTCTGCACCACGGCGCGGCCACAGACACCGTCAAGCGAGCTATGCGCGCCTACCATTCAGGCGCGGCACGACGCACCTTTGACCAGCTACACCCCGGCGCTATCGCCCCGGTGGCAGCCGGCGGCGGTTGGTGGGGCAAACTAGTTAGGGCGGTAGCTAGCCGCACCAACGAAGAGCACACCGAGCAACTGGCCAATTTCACAGATAGCACTATTGGCATGTTGCCCGGACCATTTGCTACTAAATTAGTGGCGTTAAATATTGAGGCCGCCTCCCTTAGCGGCTACTGCCACAGTGAGGTTACCACCCACTTCTAGGGCACAAAATTTCATAAACACCACTTCCTCGCCTTACTTCCCTTACATTCTTGCTATAGGCAGAAGAGAGACTTTGATGAGTGAGCACTTTAAAGTTGCCATCGCCCACGATTACTTAACTCAACGTGGTGGTGCGGAACGGGTGGCCTTAGCCATGCACCAGGCTTTTCCCCAGGCCCCCATTTTCACCACCCTGTACGACCCAGAAGGCACCTTCCCTGAGTTCAAGGACGCCGATATTCGCGTCACCGCCCTAAACCGGGTAGGGGCCTTCCGCCACGATCACCGCATCGCCTTGCCGCTACTGGCCCCGGCGACGTCGAAAATTAAGATCAACGCGGGCGTAACCCTAGTGTCTTCCACCGGCTTTGCCCACGGGGTTAAAACTACCGGCGCCAAGCTGGTCTACTGCCACTCCCCGGCCCGTTTCCTGTACCTGCGCGAGCAGTACCTGGGCCAGTCCTCACCCCTATCACCCAAGGTGCTGGGGCTAAACGCGGTGTATGCGCCGCTGCTACGTTGGGATAAGCGCGCCGCTCACAGCGCCACCCGCTACCTGGCTAACTCCTCTATTGTTAAAGAACGCATTGAGCGCGTCTACGGCATTGAGGCTGACCTACTCTTCCCACCTGGCGGGATTGACGCCAGTGCCAGCCAGGAAACTGTGGACGAGATTTCCAGCTGGGCTGGGCAGTTCTATCTGGTGGTTTCGCGCCTGATGCCCTACAAGAATGTTGATCGCGCCATAGCGGCTTTTGCTGACATGCCTCAACGCAAGCTGGCAATTGTGGGTAAGGGGCCTGAGGCTGAGCGCCTAGCGGCTATGTGCCCAGACAATGTGCGTATGTTCCAGGGCCTAAGTGACGGCCAAATGCGCTGGCTATACGCTAACTGTCGGGCCCTGATTGCGCCTTCCTTTGAAGATTTTGGGCTTACCCCCTTGGAGGCTTACAGCTTTGGTAAACCGGTACTGGCCCTGCGTGGAGGTGGCTACCTCGACACTGTTGTAGAAGGCCAAACTGGTCTATTCTTTTCTAAGCCCACCAGCGCTGATATTGCAGCCATCGTGGAAAAGAACGAGCAAATCACCTGGGATCACCCCGCAATCCGCGCCCACGGCGACAAGTTCTCCCTGGACCGTTTCATCCAAGCCCTGCACCAGCAGGTCGAAGCACTGTCTTAAGTTCCCAACTGCCCCAAGTAGGTTTCGTCTTGAAGATGAGTAAACGTACCTTCAATCACCTAGTGCGCCTAGGCGCTATTGTGATTGACTTCCTCGCTATCTGGGTGTCGTTCACCATTGCGTGGCATTTACGCGAGCAGTCAGGTCTGTTCTCTAATGACGTCTCAGCCCTAACTCGGGCACTTATGCACTGGAAGCCGCTGGCTTCAGCCGCCTGGTTGGTGGTAATTGCTTGCTTTGGGGGCTATGCGGTACGCGAGTTCGGCTCGGGCACCATCAGTATCCGCCGCGCCCTTAACGCCGGCTTGTTTAACATCGGCTTTTTCTCGCTGGTGTTGTACCTGACCAACACGGAGTTCTCGCGCTCTTACTTCCTGCTGCTGTTCATCATTGCGATGCCGCTAATCACCCTGGGTCGCCTGTTTGGCCGCCGCATCCTGCACTGGCTGCACCGACGTGGCTACGGCATTTCGCGCGTGATTATTGTGGGCCGCCCCCAGCAGGCTGAGCAGTTCTCCCGGATGCTTAAGCGTTCAGCTTGGCTGGGTCTGGAACCCTACCTGGTTTTTGACCCCGATGAGGCGCTAGAAACCTATAAGGGGGACCACCGCTCTATCAGCGACAACCTGCTTAAGCTGGCTGAATCCAACCAGGCTGAGCTGGTGCTTTTCGCCCCCGGTTCGGTGCCTGACTCGGTTGATTTCCGCCGCTATGTGTGGCGTTTTGAGGGTCACCGCACCCAGCTGGCTGTGGTGCCTTCTTTGGTCGACGTCGCCGCTGACCGTATCCGTACCCGCCCAGTAGGTGGTCTGCCACTGGTCTACATAGAAGACCCCAACTCTGCCGGCGCACTATCGCACTCTAAGCGGATTTTCGATATTGTCATGGCTTCCCTGGCGCTGATTATGGTCAGCCCGGTCATGATTATTACCGCCCTGGCGGTGTACTTTACCGACCGTGGCCCAGTGTTCTTCCGTCAAGAGCGCGTAGGGCGCGATGGTAAGACCTTTAAAATGATCAAGTTCCGCTCTATGGTAGTTGACGCCGAGGCGCGCCTGGCTCAGCTTCAGGGCGGCAACAAGACCAATGAGGTCATGTTTAAACTCAAGAAAGACCCGCGTATCACCCCGGTGGGTGGCTTTATTCGTCGCTTCTCTATCGATGAGCTACCCCAGCTGTTTAACGTGATCCAGGGTGACATGAGCCTGATTGGCCCACGCCCGCCCCTGCCGCGTGAGGTAGCTAAATACACCCCCGATGAGATGCGCCGTCTACGAGTGCGCCCGGGTATTACCGGCCTATGGCAAATTTCAGGGCGTTCAGACCTGTCCTGGGATGAAACCATTCGCCTGGACCTGTACTACATTGACAACTGGTCCCCGTTACAAGACCTATCGATCCTGACCAAAACGGTGCAGGCGGTGCTTTCTTCACGCGGGGCCTATTAAAAGAAGTAATTAACCATTTGAAACGTTTCCTCCCCGCTTCCCTCGCACTACTCACCTTCCTGGCCACCTGGGCTTACCGCAACCTTTTTGAGGCCACCCAACAGGGTGCCTACCTAGCTGGTTTGGGCCTGCATACGTTTGTGGGTCCCCTTCAGCCCTATGTGCAGGTATTTACCAAGCTGGGCACGGCCCCGGTGGCCGGGGCCAGCTTGGCTCTGGCCGTGGTGGTATCCCTGTGCGCCAAGCGCTGGTTGTTGCCAGTGCAGCTAGTGGCTTTTGCAGCCGGCCTGCTAGGCACTGTCCAAGTGCTTAAAACTCGCTTGCCTTACCTGCCTCAAGGCGGCATCAATGGCACCGGCTATTTCCCGCATTACAACACCATGCCCTCAGGGCACGCCGGCATGATTTTGGTGGCCACCGTGCCGCTTATGGCCGCACTTAGCGCCACTAAACTGCCGCGCATTTTCAAGCGAATCGCCTTTGTTGGGGCACTGAGCACCTTTATTTTGGGCACCACTGCGGTGCTGGTCAGCTCCGCGCACTTGTGGACTGACGTGTTTGCTTCCACAGCTTTGGCACTGTTTTGGGCTTATTTATTACTACCTTTACAACAAGTGCAATACAACAAATTATCACAGCCATATGTGCGGCTAACGCTGATTACCTTTGCAATTGCTTGGATTTTGCTACATGTAGACCAAGCTCTACAAACAAACAATAAATTTGGATTGGCATTTTGTGCCTTTAGTCTATGCGCCGGCGCTTTTATTGCACTATTATCGCAAGTGAGCACAGGAAACTCCCAGGAAACTATCAACTAGTTACCAGACAGTGACTAGTGCCTGGGTGCTCATGCCCCTAGTCCCCGATTCTCAGGTAAGCCATGAAAGCCCAACCGCAAGCCTCGGTTATCATCCCGACCCTAAACAGTGCCCCAGCTTTGGCTATCCAGCTGGACTCGCTGCTGCGTCAAGACTATGAGGGTGCTTTTGAGATTCTGGTAATCGACAACGGCTCCACCGATGAGACGCGCGAGCTACTTGAGGACTACTATCCTCGCTTTGCTTTCCGCCAGGTCAACCTACGTTACTTCATCTCTGACCGGGAGCGTAACGTCTGCTATGCCCGCAACGTGGGTATCCGCTATGCAAACAGTGAAAAGCTACTGTTTTGCGACGCCGACGACATGCTTTCCAACAACTGGGTCAGCCAGGGCATTGAATCTCTAGCTGAACGCGAAGTAGTTTCTGGTTCAGGCATCTACTTCCTAGAAGACACCTTCAAAAACTTCTGGGCCCTGGGCAAGGCTTATGAGACTATCCACCCGGCCACAGAAACTGAAACCTACACCCCGGTTAATGCCGACCGGGCTATCCCAATCCTGATGGGTGGCTCCTTCGCAGCCCGCCGCTCAGCGCTGATCTCGCGCGGCTTTGATGTCAACGCCCCCTGGGGCTCAGAAGACAATGAGCTAGCCCTACACCTGCGTGAGCACGGCATTGAAACTGAGAACTTTTCAGGTATGCGTATCGCCTACCGGGGGCGTAACCCTAAGGCTAAGTCGAGGCGTAAAGCAGAGTTTAAGAGTGCCCGCGCTCAGGTCTGGTTGGCTCGCAAATACCACCTGACCTCACAGCTGCCGGCCACTCGCCGAGGTGCCTGGCTGCTTAACCCGCTGCGTTTGCCGCTGGTGGCCGCCAAGATGGCGCTGGTACCCTCCAGCCGCGACTGGAGCGCGCTGCGTTCGCGTTTTAACACCGCTGCTGGGGCTTTTGTGGGCGTGCTTAGCTTCTACCACCCGGCCCCTAACCGTGAGGGTCTAATTGGTACAGGTAAAGAGATCAGCTTGGATACGGGCAAGCCTTTGCGCTTGGAAACTACCGGTAACACCCACACCCCCAGCCGCGATACGATCACGCCTGCCTCAGGTCTAAGCCCGGTGCTGGTGCGTGAGCCTGAGCTGCAAACCACCGCCGGCTAGATCTTTTTCTCGACGCCGCCGCCGCTCTAGCTGCACGGCTATAGCTGCGCGGCTCTAGCTACGTCACGCTAGCTGCGCGAGCCCCGTCACGGCGCTCTAGTCACGGCGCTTTGGGACGCTTGGCTTATAGCTGTGGCTTGGCCAGCTCGTTAAAGCCTATAAAACACAAGTGGGGGGCCAGTTCGTAAGAACTGGCCCCCCACCTAGCTATGCGTCTTATTAGCTATGTGTCTTAGTGGTCGCCCGCGTCAAACAGGTCAGCCACTGAGCCGTCGTCGAAAACAGCCTTAATAGCGGCTGCCAGCAGCGGCGCGATAGAGAGGATAGTCAGCTGCTCAAAGCGCTTTTCCTCGCTGATGGGCAGGGTGTCAGTGACAATAACCTCCTTGGCGCCACAGGTGCTTAGACGCTCAGCGGCGGGGCCGGAGAGCACACCGTGGGTGGCGGCAATGATGACGTCCTCAGCGCCGGCGTCGAGCAGCACCTTAACCGCCTTAGCGATAGTGCCACCGGTGTCGATCATGTCGTCAACCAGCACGCAGGTGCGGCCCTTAACGTCACCAACCACGCGGTTAGCCACGGACTGGTTGGGGCGAGTCACGTCACGGGTCTTGTGGACGAATGCCAGCGGGGTGCCACCCAGCTTGTCCGCCCAACGCTCGGCCACACGAATACGGCCAGCGTCAGGAGAAACCACCGTGGTGTTAGCCGGGTCAATGTGCTTAGAAACGTAGTCAACCAGCACCGGCTGGGCCCACAGGTGGTCCCAGGGGCCGTCAAAGAAGCCCTGCTCCTGGGCAGAGTGCAGGTCCACGCTCATGAGGCGCTCAGCGCCAGCAGTGGCATACAGATCTGCAATCAAGCGGGCAGAGATAGGCTCGCGCCCCAGGTGTTTCTTGTCCTGGCGGGCGTAGGGGAAGAAGGGGGCCACCACAGAGATGCGCTTGGCAGAGGCACGCTTAAGCGCATCCACCATAATTAGCTGCTCCATAACCCAGTCGTTAACGCGGTCGCCGTGAGACTGGATGCAGAACACGTCACAGCCACGCACCGACTCGTTGAAACGTACATAGGTCTCGCCATTAGCAAAGTCGTAAGCGCTAGAGGACAGCACCTCGGTGCCCAGCTCCTTGGCCACGGCCTGCGCAAGCTCAGGGTGAGCCCGGCCTGATACGATCACCAGGCGCTTAGAGCCCTCACTGATAATGCCAGTCATGGATTATTTGCCTCCTTGTAGCCGTTTGGCCATGTGGGTGGGTAGGTAGGAGATCATGCTGGTTGCTTTAGGCTTCCAGCAGGCTTAGTGGGGCGACGACGGCGCCGTCGGGAACTTCCACATTGTCTAGGACGCTGTGGGCCCCAACATAGGCCTCATCACCAATCACGGTGGCACCGTGAACAATAACCCCGGGCTCTAGGTAGGCATCCTGGCCAATCTTGGCATCCACATCCACCCAGGTGGAGGAGGGGTCCACGATGGTTACGCCAGTGCGCATCCAGTGCTCGAGAATACGACGGTTAAGCTCAGCCCCTAGCTGGGCCAGCTGCACGCGGTCGTTGCAGCCCTCAACCAGCCAAGTGTCGGTGACCACCAGCGCGCTAGTGGACTTACCGGCCTGGTAGGCGGCGGCCACGACGTCGGTCAGGTAAACCTCGCCCTGATCGTTGTCAGTGCCCAGGCCACCTAGTGCTTCACGCAGGTGAGCGGCGTCGAAAACATACACGCCCGCGTTAATTTCCTTGATTAGCAGCTGTGACTCAGAAGCGTCACGGTGCTCCACAATGCCGGCTACTGCACCTTCCTCGGTACGTACCACACGGCCATAGCCACTGGGGTCCGCCAGTTCGGTGGTAAGAATAGTGACCGCGTCTGCGCGGCTGACGTGCTGCTCTAGCAGCGCTTCTAGGGTGGCAGTGTCCAGTAGCGGCACGTCACCGCTGGTAACCACCACCGGGCCGGTTAGGTCGGCAGGTAGCGCCGCCAAACCGCAGGCCACAGCCCGGCCAGTACCGGGAATTTCGTCTTGGTCAGCAATCACCACATCCGGAGCTACCCGCTCCAAGTGAGCGACGACGTCGTCGCGCTGGTGACGCACTACCGCAACCAAATACTGCGGCTGAAGTCCACGGGCGGCAACCACAGCGTGATTTAACAAGCTGCGCCCCCCGATCTGGTGTAGAACTTTGGGGGTCGCCGAACGCATACGCGTTCCTTTACCGGCGGCCATGATGATGACGGCGGCAGGGCTTGTGGCCACGAGGAAAGCTCCTAAACGGGTCGAAGCATAAATACTGTCTACAGCATAGCGCACAAAAAGCTCCGCCCCCAGGATTCGAACCCGGACCACAAGGCACCAAAGGCCTGCGTGCTGCCATTACACTAGGGCGGAAGGGTACGTCAGGCGTACCGGGATCTATTCTTACACACTTTGTGCGGTGGCTATGACTTCAAAACGGATTCGCATGAGTGCGGGGGAACGACGTGAGCAGCTGATCGACGTCGCCCGCACGCTTTTTGCTGAGCGCGGTTATGACGCCACCTCAATCGAAGAAATAGCTGCTAGCGCCCAGGTTTCCAAGCCGGTGGTGTATGAGCATTTCGGGGGTAAAGAAGGCCTTTACGCGGTCATCATCGACCGGGAACTGACTTTGATCTACTCCACTATAGTTAACGCCCTAGAGTCAGATCCCTCACCCTCGGCGGTGGTGGAACACGCCGCCTTGGCGCTGCTGACATATATCGAAGATAACACTGATGGTTTCCGCATCATTTCCTCAGAAAATGACCGCTCAAGGGGAACCTACTCCACCTTGTTAGCGGATGTGGCGGTGCAAGTCTCCGGCATCTTGGCCAGACAATTTACAGAACATGGTATTGATGCGCGTTTTGCTCCCCTGTACGCTCAAATGTTAGTGGGTATTGTTGCTATGCCCGCCCAATGGTGGCTACTCGACCGCACCATGACCAAGGAGGAGGTTGCTGCGCACATGGTTAACCTGGCGTGGAACGGCCTTCGCGGCATGGAGCCTGACCCTGTATTGCGTAACCAAGGAGACACTGCATGACCCCACCTGCCGCCCTAGCTAGGCGCGGCACCGGGCGTATTGCCTGGATCGACGTCTCTCGCGGATGGTGCATGTTGGCCATTGTGGCCGGCCACTTCTATCTCCCCTGGAATCAGCACCCCGCACTGTTCGACCTGCTTTACGCCTTCCACGTTCCCGCCTTCTTCTTCCTTTCTGGACTGGTTTTCAACCCTGGAAAACGGTCCTTTCCCCGCTTCCTTTATACCCGCGTACGCGCCATCATGCTCCCCTACGTGCTGTGGGCTTTTATCTCTGTATGTATTTTCGCAGTGCTGGGTTCAGTGGCAGCTGGTTCATTGGGTCGTAAAAATCCCGCAAGTTTTACCACCATGCTTAAAGACATCATGTGGGCCACCCCCTCGGCGCACCACATGGACTGGAATAAGCCGCTGTGGTTTTTACCCGCAATTATGATCGCTTACCTGATAGCTTGGGCTACGGCCAAGCTAATTGAGGGTAACCGTATAGCTTTAGCTGTAATTACTGTTATTTCCCTGCTTCCCAGTTGGTTTTTAGCCTCCCATCAAGAGGTTTGGTACCCCTGGAGTTTTGAGCGAGTGGGGGTGCTGATGCCGTTCTTCTTCCTAGGCATGTATATGCGCCCCATCGTTAACCATTTACCTATTAAATACCCTTTAATTGAGGGGCTAGACGGCATTGGTTTGCTGGCGATTGCGGCTGCCATCAGCCACTACAACACCACCACGGTGGACTATGTGGCCCGCACCTACGGCAACTACGCCAACTTTGTGGCGGCCGCGCTGGTTGGTATTGCCGGTATCTGCATGATTTCGCGCGCCTGGAATATAGATGATTTGACCCGCATTGGGAAAATGACCCTGGGTATTTTGTGTACTCACAAATTCATCGTGCTGGCTGTGCAGATTGTAATTAACTCTCTGGGTATGGAAGAACTCATTACAGCTATGGGTCCTATCCCCCAGTTTGTTTTAGATAACTCCCTGTCGGTGGGTTTTGCTTGGATTATTACGGCGGCCTGTTTCGCGGTTTGTATTGCGCTTAAATACTTGGCGCCCTGGTCAATTGGCTTGCCTGGTAAGGGTATCGACCTGCGCCACCTGGTTCCTAAGGAGAAGCTGCTGCAGTTGGCTGGGCTGCGTATGCCCAGCTTGCCTAGCTTGCCCCGACGCCGCAAGCGTCCGCAGGGCCGCCGGGTGCAGCAGGGTCCGCCCTCGCGTCCCACCCGGCCGCGTCGTCGTAGTGGCGGCGGTAAGCACGCAGCCTAAACAGCCGCAGTTAAGCTTGGAGCGCGCGCACCCGGGGCGGCCCAGGCCGCGCAAGCAGCAGGACTACTGCTCCAGCTCGCCGGCTGCTTCAAGCCATTCCAGCTCGATATCCGCCTGACGTTCCTGCGCCTGGCTGAGTTGTTTACCCAGCTCAATTAGGTCATTGACGCGTCCAGGATCAGCTGAAGCCACTTCCATATCCGCGTGTAGCTTGGCGATCTGGACACTGACCTTATCCAGTTGGCGCTCTAGCCGGGCCAGGTTCTTGGCAGCCGCGTGGCGCTGAGCCCCACTTAAGGCGCCCTGCTCCCCCTGGGACGGGGCGTTTTTAGCCTCCGCAGTTGCCGACGTCGCCCCTACAGTCCCAGATGAGGCAGCCAGTTGCTGGCGACGCAGCTCCAGATACTGCTCCACTCCGCCAGGAAGATCACGCAGATGCCCGTCACCAAGCAAAGCCAGCTGGTGGTCGGTGACGCGTTCAAGCAGGTAGCGGTCGTGGGAGACCACCACTAGCGTGCCCGGGAAGGTATCGAGAATATCCTCAATTGAAGCCAGGGTGTCAGTGTCTAGATCGTTGGTGGGCTCGTCCAGCAGCAGCACATTGGGCTGAGCCATCAGCAGTCGCAGCAGCTGCAGGCGACGGCGTTCGCCACCGCTGATTTCCCCCACCCGGGTCCAGGCACGTTGGCGGGTAAAGCCCAGGCGCTCAACCAACTGGCTGGCACTTAGATCATTGCCGCCCACGGTGACGTGCTCGGCCACTGCGGCCACTGCCTCAACCACTCGCAGCTCGCTGATCTGATCTAGCTCATGGGTGGTTTGCGACAGGGTTACTACGTCCACGGTCTGGCCGGTACGCACCCGCCCACTGGTGGGTTTTTGGGTGCCTTGCAACAGGCGCAGCAGGGTGGTTTTACCGGCGCCGTTTACACCCACAATGCCTACTCGCTCGCCGGGGGCAAGGCGCCAGGTTACCTCGCGCAGCACCTGGTTTTCGCCGCCGCCGGGAGCCGGGTAGCTGACGCTGACGTTTTCCAGGTCAATAACGCGCTTGCCTAGGCGGGCAGTGGCCATGCGGGTGATTTCCACGCTGTCACGCGGCGGGGGCACGTCGGCAATTAGTGCCTCGGCGGCGTCGATACGGAAACGCGGCTTGGAGGTGCGTGCTGGGGCGCCGCGTCGCAGCCAGGCCAGTTCTTTACGCAGTAGGTTTTCGCGTTTGGCGGCAGCCACTTCAGCCTGGCGGGCCCGCTCGGCGCGCGCCAAAATGTAGGCCGCATATCCGCCGTCGTAAAGCTCAATACGGCCGGGGATTTGGGGGCGGCCGTTGCCGGGGTCGACGCCGGGCACTACTTCCCACACTCGGTTGCAGATGGCGTCTAGGAACCAGCGGTCGTGGGTGACCACCACTAGGGCGCCGTCGCCGCGCGCTGAGTCGAAGCGTTTTTGCAGGTGGCGAGCCAGCCAGTCCACGCCTTCAACATCTAGGTGGTTGGTGGGCTCATCTAGTACCACCACCTGGGCGTCTTGGGTGAGCACGTGGGCTAGGGCGACGCGGCGGCGCTGACCACCTGAGAGGGTGTCGACGTCGGCTGCCAGGTCCACGTCTGCCAGCAGGCCGGCATGAATGTCACGCACGGCAGGGTTAGAGGCCCACACGTGCTCAGGCATGTCACCGTGCACCGCTTGACGCACACTGATGCCCGGGGGGAAGTTGTCGCTTTGGTTGAGGATGGCCACGCGCGTGCCGGCGGCGCGGGTGATGCGCCCGCCATCGATTTCACGCTGCCCTGATAGGGCCTGCAGGAAAGTGGATTTACCAGCGCCGTTGGGGCCCAGCACGCCCACCCGGGTGCCGTCTTCAATGCCTACCGTGACACCGTCTAGTAGTGTGCGACTGCCTACAACAATGCGCAGGTTCTCGACCCCTAATAGGTGAGCCATTAAGTCCTCATTCTGCAGATAAAACCAGCCCCCGCATTCTACCGCGTGAGCGCTGGGGTGCGGGTGGCATGGCTTGCGATGCTGACAGCTACGCTTGGCGCCGGCGCATTTATCCCCTGGGCGCGAAAGCCCAGCGCCGTCAGCGCGCCGTTAGGGGCGCGCCGCCAACGCACTGTTAGAGGGCGCTGTTAGGGGCGTTAGCCGGTAACTACCTGGTCACAGAAGGGGGTGAGGCTCCAGCATAGAGCTACCCGCTCGGCCGCCGCGCGACTGGAACTAAGGGCGGCCACAGTAGGCCCGGAACCAGACACCATGGCCACCAGAGCACCAGCCCTCTCCGCCAGGTCAATTAGTTGACCTAGTTCTGGGCGTAGATCGATAGCCGTGGCCTGTAGATCGTTGCGGATATGGCGGCTAACCTCGGCCACATCACCAGCCTCTAGGGCGGCCAGTAGCTGCTCCGGCGGCATGTCTGCCGCCGGTGGGGCCTGCACAGTGGCGTCAAAGTGTTTAAACACGGCCGCCGTCGATAAACCCTCATCCTGCAAGGCAAAAGTCCAGTAGTAGGGGCCGGGGGCGGCCTTAAGCGGCTCAATTAGATCCCCACGTCCGGTGCCCAGAGCTACACCGCCGTAAAGCCCGAAGGGCACATCCGCACCCAACTGGGCGCCGAGTTGGGCTAGCTCTTCTAGGCTCAGGCCCACCTGCCAGAACTCGTTGCAGGCTTTGAGGGTGGCAGCTGCGTCCGCGCTGCCACCAGCCATGCCTCCGGCTACCGGCACGGCTTTGTCTAGCAAAATGTACACGTCCGGGGTGGCTAGGCCACGCTGGGCGGCTTGCTGGGCCACCGCCTGGGCGGCGCGGTAGGCCAGGTTGGTGTGATCCAGGGGCACATTGCTATCGGGGCGGGTCAGGGCCAGCTCAATGCGCGGGCCGCCGGTTTGGGCCGCCGGGGCTGATGGGGCCGGCTGAGCGGCCGCCGGGACCGAGCCTGCCCGGGCCGGGGCCGACGAGGCAGAGGAGACAGGGGCAGTTGAGGCCGGCTGCGGCGCCGTCGTAGCCAGGGACTTCAGGGGACTGACCGTAACCGTCTCGCTTAAGCCGATCTGGGCAAAGACCGTGTTAAGCGGGTGGTAGCCATCGGGGCGGGCGGCGCCCAGAGCCAGGAAAAGATTTACCTTGCCCGGGGCGCTAACGCTCACGGCCCGGTCGCTAGCATTCACAGCCGGGGCGCTAACGCTCACAGCCCGGTCGCTAGCGTTCACAGCCGGGTCACTGGTGGCCGGGGCGGGCGCACTGGCGGCCGGAACGCACGCACCGGCGCTAGCAGCATTTAGCTGCTGAGCCACGGCGGCAAACTGGTCAATGTCTAGGGTTTCGCCGCGAGCCGTGGGGCTAACCCCGGCGCGCTCCAGCGCCTCCTGGGCGGCGCCGGCGCTACCAGCCAAACCAGCCAGCGCCTGACGCAAGGTCTTGCGGCGCTGGGCAAAGGCGGCGTCGATAACAGCAAAAACCTGCTCGCGCGTAGCCGCAGTATCCGGATGGGGGCGGCGCTCAATTTTCACCAGAGCCGAGTCCACATTAGGCACCGGATAAAACACGTTGCGGCCAATGGTTAGGGTGCGCCGGGCACTGGCATACCAGGCCACCTTGGCGCTGGGCACCCCGTAAATCTTGTTGCCCGGCGTAGCCGCCAGGCGGTCTGCCACCTCCGCCTGCACCATCACCAGCACGGTCTGGATGCTGGGTAGCTTTTCGAGCACGGTCAGCACAATCGGCACGGCCACGTTATACGGCAAATTAGCTACCAGGCGGGTGGGGGTGGCGCCGTCGATACTTTCGGGCCCGGTGATAGTCAGGGCGTCAGCAGTAAAAACTTGTAATTTAGCTTCCGGGAAGCGGGCCTGGGCGGTGGTCGGCAAAGCTTGGGCCAGGGGCGGATCAATCTCGACGGCGCTTACCTGCGCCCCAGCCTCCAGTAACGCCAGGGTTAGTGAGCCCAGGCCGGGGCCAATTTCCAGCACCTGCTCACCTGCTTGCACGCCGGCGTTACGCACAATTTTGCGTACCGTGCCTGGATCGTTGACGAAGTTTTGGCCCAGGGTTTTGGTAGGGCGAATGTTTAACTGGGCGCACAGCTCACGAATATCGTTGCTGGTCAGTAGCTTGCCTGCCGCCACGTCACTCATACACGTCACCTACAAGTTTCCGGGCGCATTAATAGCGCGGTTTCTGCCTTCATTACCTTCAAGCCTAGCTGAAAGCTGCCTAATTTTAGGCCGCCGACGACGCCGCCACCCCAGCCAAGCCCCAAATACACGTCTCCCCCGCAATCAGCATAGATTGCAGGGGAGAGGGTTAGCGTGCTCAAACGCCAGCTTATGTGAGTGCGGTTTAGTACCAGCCCACCGACTCAGAGTGTGCCCAAGCGCCACAGGGGTTGGAGTAGCGCTCGGAGATGTAGCCCAGGCCCCACTTGATCTGGGTGGCCGGGTTGGTGGCCCAGTCGCTACCAGCGCTAGCCATCTTGGAGCCAGGCAGGGCCTGGGGAATACCGGTGGCGCCGGAGGAAGCGTTGTAAGCCTGGTAGTTCCAGCCAGACTCGCGGTTCCACAGCTTAACCAAGCAGCTGAACTGGGTGTCGTCCCAGCCGTAGGAGCTCATCATGGACTTGGCAATGGCCTGGGCGCTGGCAGCATCAGTGCCGGCGGCAGCCAGGGTGGCGTTGCCGCCGCCGCTGGAGCTGGAGGAAGAGTTGTTGGGGGTAGCGGGAGTGGTGGTGGCAGCAGGCGCGGTAGCTTCCTTGGTGCCCACCAGTACCACGGCGTTGGTGGCCGGCTTGACGACAGCGGTGGATACTACGGTGCGGGAAACTTCCTTACCGCCACGGGTAACCACGTTGTAAACGGTGCGGGAAATACCGTCTACACCCTCGGTTTCTACCTTCTTCTCACCCTTAGCCAGAGTCGGGTCCGGCTTCTCGGTGGTACCAGCCTTGATAGCGGTGTCTACGTTGGTCTGGGTAACGCTAGCGTGGACAACGGTAACGACGGCGCCGTCAACAGGGGCGGCAGTTAGATCTACGGAAGCGGTGTCGTTATCGTCAACTGAAACACCGGCGTCGGACAGGGCCTGCCCCCAAGTGTCAGCCTGGGTGGAAGCGGAGATGGTCTTGCCGTCTACAACCAGCTTGTAGTTAACGGACTCTTCTGCGTTAGAGGTGGGCTGAGCGGACAGGCCAAGTGCTGCGTGGGTCAGCGCGGCCTTGTTGGCGTCAGTGTTGACACCGTTGTTCATCTGTACAGCAGCGAATGCACCACCGGAGACAGCCAGGGATAGAGCCATGGCCACACCGCCCGCGCGGTACACCACATTACCGGTGCCTACCTGGGAAAAGAGAGCACTAACTGCTGAGGCCGGGGTGGCCTTCTGAGCGTGACGTCCCATGTCGAACCTCTTTCTTTATAAACTAGTACCCGACTGTAATCGAACCGTGACCTTTTGGCCAGTAAGTATCAGCCCTTTCACAACTTAACTCTGAGCACATTTGCCCTGGCCAGCAGCCATTAGTTTAATGATCTGGCGCACAATAGGTAAATCTGGAGCCAGCCAATTTAGGTCAAGAGCTTGTACTGGAGTAACCCATTTGACCTGCATATGACTAGTGCCTGGGCGGATTTCGGGGCGATCAGTGCTCACTAGCCACACCCGCATCTCTAGCCCCGGTTTTAGTGGCCATGTAGACAAGGGTGTATCAGGTGTCACTTCCACCCCGATTTTGACCACAATATCTAGTTCTTCACGTAATTCGCGCGCCAAAGCTGCCTGCGGCACCTCCCCCGGCTCCACCTTGCCGCCCGGAAACTCCCACTGCCCCCGCAGCTGGGCCGGGTAGGCACGCTGAGCGGCTAAAAACCGTGTGGGCTGACACAAATCATCCACCAACACCGCCCCCACCACTAGTTGCGTCGCTTTTGGTTGCGTAACCTTCGGTTGCGCCACCTTCGGTTGCGTCGCTTTTGGTTGCGTTGCCTGCGCCCCCTTGGCGCCGCCCTGAGAGTTTTCCACGATCTGACACACTTCCTACTTACGTCACTAACCAGCTAAGGTTTACCTATGCCCAAGATTACTGGTAACACCCTAGCCGAACACCGCGAGCGCACTCGCCGCGCCCTTTTCGACTCCCTGGGTCAACTCTTGGCCGCTAAACCTTTCGACAAAATCACGCTTTCCGACGTCGCCACTAACGCTCATGTGGGGCGCACCGCCGTCTATAACCATTTTGCAGACAAAGAAGACCTGCTCCTGGCCTATATCGAGAACGAAACCCGCAGCTATGTGGCGCGCCTGAGCCAGGCCCTTGAGGATGTGCAAGACCCGCTTGATCGTCTGCGGGTTTATATCCGTGAGCAGGCCCTGTTAAAGCAGCACTATCACTTCCCGGGCGGCGCGCGCCTAACCGATACGCTTTCGCGCAGCAATGTGGGGCGCCTGCACTCGCACGCCGACATTATGGAGCATATGCTCAGCCAGATTCTGCATGAGGCTATCGACCAGGGCCAGCTTCCTAATCAGGATGTGGCCATGAGCGTGCAGCTGATCCACGCCTGCGTGCTGGGGGGTCGTCCCACGCCCACTAACCCCATGCAGCGTGAGCGTTACCTGCACAGTTTAGATAGTTTCGTGTTGCAGGCAGTGGGGGCGCAGCAGGTGGCTCATCCGGTGCCGGTTTCGCTTGATCACGACGACGACGCCCCGGCCCCCTCCATTTCGCGTTGCCCTATGGCTGGCTGAGTCCTCAGTAAGTTAGGGAGCCGGTGACGTTGAGGCTTTCTCCCGCGCTGTGAGCGGAGGCTGCGGCGTCGTCGTCGGTACTGGCGCCAGGGGGAAGGAAACGCAACACCACGCCGTCGCCCAAATCAAGCTCATCGCCGTAACGCAGGGGAACCTGGGCGTCGGGAACCAGCTGTACATCCTCATAACCCAGCCGGCGTAGCACCGTGCCATTGTGAGAATCCATGTCAATGGCGCTTACCTGCCAGCCCACCACCTGCAGTAACACGTGCGAGCGGGAAACCAGGCGGCCCGGGGAGGGAACCGTGAGCAGATCAGTGCCCTCGTTGTAGCTCAAATACTGTGGCGCTCGCCCCACTACCAGATCCCTACGCAGGGCCAGGCGCGCCCCCGTGGAGGCCTCCACCACCATCCGGGGCGGGTTATCTAGCAGGCGGGGAGCAGCCGCTAAACTACCCGCACAAGTGGCGCAATCGTAGGCATCAGGCGGATTTGGGTGGCCGTTGACGCATTCCACGCCAAGTAATTCCTCAGCCAATGTGGGCCTCCCTAGCTGGTGTGACGGATCGAAAATGGTGCCAAGCACACACTGTTAAATTATGTCCCGTTTTTACTCTGAAGTAGTTAATTGTCGGACTTGGCCACTAGAGTAGTTGTATTGAGGTTGGTAACAGCGCTTGGCTAACACGGCTCAAGTGCATGGTACCTGGAAGGATCACGATGACGCTCTCGCTGGAACAGTTAGCCGCCCGGGCCGCCAGTCCCGCGACTTCGCAGGCTGACCTATATCAGCTGGTCAGCAACTATCCGCAGTTGCGCCCAGTGGTAGCCGCCAACCCGAACGCCTACCCGCAGTTACTTGAATGGCTAGCTAACCTTAAAGATCCGCAGATCAACGCCGGCTTGGCCCGCAGCCCGCTGCCGTTGGCACGTCAGCTGCTAGCTAAGCACAACCCCCAGTTCCTGGCCCAGCTTGAGGCCCAAAATGAGCCGGCAGCTAGCGCCACTAGCACTGCCAGCGCCCAGGACGTGGCCCCCACACAGGTGGCCGCCGGGCCCTTGGTTAACGACCATGCTCCTACCCGTCGCTCTGTGCTTAGCACCAACCAGGAAACTAGCGCCCCCAGCGTTGCTGACTCTGTGTTTGCCATGAATGACCCGGAGCAGCCGGCTACTGGCGGCGTGGAAGGGCCGGCCCAGAACATTGTGGCAGCCAACCCCTCGGTTATTCCGCTGGATCAACCGTTAGGCGCACAAGTGCCCGACCCGGCCACCACCGGCTCAGCCACCATGGTTATGTCCACCCCGGTGTATGCCCCGGACCCCACCTACGCTGAGCCCACCTACGACTACGCCACCGCTAACGAGGCCCCTGAGCAGGAGGCTGACAGCTCTGTTAAGAAGGGCGGTCTTCCACTCTTTGGCTGGATTTCGTTGGCGGTTTTGATTCTGGCTGTGGCCGTGGGTGCCTACATGCTTGGACGTGACACCTCCCCGCACTCGGTCAACGACGCCGGGCCGATCACCCCCACGGTGGTGCAGACTGAAACTGCCGCGCCGGTAGAGACTGAAACCCCCACGCCTAGCGCCACGCCTACCGCTACGGTTAAGGCTCCGGCTCCCGACGGCGCCCGGGAAATGACCAGCTTCACCTCACCTTCCGGCAACATCACCTGCACCTTTGCTGACGACCAGGTTTCTTGCACCATCAAGGAATACAGCTTCAACGCTACCGGCCCCAGCTGCTCTAACAACTCCACCCCGTTCACCGCTACAGTGACCACGCAGGCCAGCGCCGGCGGCTCTTGCCAGACTGCCTTTAAGACTTCGGGCCCCACCCTGGCCTACAACTCTTCAGCTAAGCACGGCGCCTTCGCCTGCACCTCCACCGAGGAGGGCGTCACCTGCTGGAACACCCTAAACGGTCAGGGCTTCACGATTAACCGTCACGCAGCCAACTCTGAGCAGCGCTGAGCTAACCCAGAGCAGCGCTAGGCGCAGACCTCCAGCTTGAGCGCAAGCATAAAGCTGATCTCAGGCCTGGTTTGGATTCTCACAGTTACATAGTTCAGTTTGCCACCGCTCCCCGTGTAATCATGGAGCGGTGGCATCTAACTATGTAAACATCCTACGTAAACCCGGTGCTTTTAAATTTTCCGCCACCGGACTGCTGGCACGCATGCCCATGTCTATGGTGTCAATTTCTTCGCTGCTAGCTATTCAAAGCGAATACCACAGCTACACCCTGGCCGGGCAGGTCAGCGCGGTAACGCTGATCGCTTTTGCCTGCACTGCGCCTTGGCTGGCTCGACGTGTAGATATTTACGGCCAGCGCTTCATGATTCCTTTCATCATGGCCTCCTGCCTGGCCATGGTGGGCGAGATTGTGTCTATTACTTTCCATGCCCACCCGGTGGCGCTGCTGGTTTGCGCCGCCATTGCCGGTGGTACCAGCGGTTCTATGGGCGCCCTGGTGCGCGCACGCTGGTCTAACCTGCTAGAAACCCCTGATGAAATCCACACGGCTTTCGCCCTTGAGGCAGCCATGGATGAGGTGGCTTTCATTGTGGGCCCGATCCTGGCAACCATGCTGGTGACTAACCCGCCTCTGCCGGTTACCAGCGGTTTGATTGTGGCCGTCACCGCCCAGGCAGTGGGTTCGCTGTGGTTCCTATCCCAGCGCGCCACTGAGCCGCCGGCGAAGGGGCGCGCTGCCGCGCAGGAGCAAACCGGCCAGTCTCATGTTTTACGTAACGGAGCGTTGGTGGTTACTGCGCTTACCTGCCTAGTGTTGGGTGGTCTGTTTGGCGCCAATGATGTGGCGATTGTGGCTTCAGCTACTGAGCATGGTCACAAGAATCTTTCCGGCGCTATCTTGGCTTGCTTCTCTACCGGCTCGCTGGTAGCGGCGCTGATTCACGGTTCACGCCAGTGGCATTGGCCGTTGCAACGCCAGTTCGTGGTGGGCGTGACTGTTTTGGCTTTGGGTGCCTCCACCCTGATTTTTGCCCCTAACCTGTGGTTTGTGGCGGTAGCTGCGGCCATCACCGGTATGGCTATTGCCCCTACTTTCACTACCGCCAACCAGATTGTGCAGCATTCGGTGGCCGACAACCAGATCACTGAGGGCCTGACTTGGCTTAGCACCACTATTAACGTTGGTGTTTCTGTGGGTACGTTCTTGGCTGGTTTGGCTATCGACAACTCCGGTGCGCATGGTGGTTTCTTGGCGGTTACGGTTATGTCGTGGCTGGCTGTGGTGATTGCGTGGAGTGGGGCGCGTACTTTGCGCCGCACCCTGGGGGTACGTCAGATACCCTAGGGATATTTGTATCTGCGCTTAGCTAGCCCCTAGCCAGGCCAAGTATCGAGGTAGGCATGAATCTTTCTTTTGCAGACTTACGCGCCGGCTTTTATGCCACGGTGCGCGCACCGATTGCGCAGATACTGGGCTGGCTGTGCCTGCTGGGGGCCACCTATCCGCAGATGTACGACAAGGAGTACAAGCTGCCTCAGCATTTTGACGTATACGTGTACTGGTATGCGTTAAATAACTGGTTTAGTGGTAATTCCCTGTACGACTGGTACGCCTTGCCTGACTACAAGATGTACCCCTTCACCTACCCGCCTTTTGGAGCCTGGGCGCTATCCCCACTGACCTGGTTTGATTATGAGACCGCCGCACGCCTAATGATCATGGCTATCGCCCTGCAAACTGCTGTGATTGTGGCCTTGGTAGGGCGCAGCCTGGGCTGGTCTTGGGGCTCAGCTTTTGCTATCGCCCCCTGGGCGGCGATCCTGGTTCAACAGTGCCTGGAGCCGTTTACCCAGTCGGTTGGTTTTGCCCAGGTCAACACCGCCATGATGGCGCTGGTGATGATTGATGTGGCCGCGCCTGACAGCTGGAAGGGACGCGGAGTGGCCTCTGGTTTGGCGGCCGCTATCAAGCTGACCCCAGCTATTGCCGTGCTTATTTTCCTGCTGCGCCGTCAGTGGCGTTCAGCTATCACCATGGTGGCTACCTCGCTCGCTGTCACTTTGCTCAGCTGGGTTATCAGCCCGGGCGAGTCTGCCCGTTTCTTCTTTGACGCCATGTGGGACCCCCAGCGCGCCGGGGATGCCTACTACACCAGCAACCAGAACCTGAAAGGTTTCGTGGCCCGCGCCCTGCCGGAAAACACCTGGAGTATTGCTTGGGCTATCACGGTGGCGCTGGCTTTAGTGGCCGCCGTTTGGCTATGCCTGCGTATTCAGGCCGCCGCTACCAGCGTGGTTACCCCGCACTCTGCCTACGACGACGCCGCCCCAGACGCCGTCGCCACTACCCCAGCCGCCCCGGTGTTACCCGAAAACCTAGCCACCTTACTGACCGCCGCAGTAATCATGACCCTGGGGCTGCTAGTCTCCCCCATCACCTGGTCACACCACTGGGTGTGGGGGCTAGCCAGCGTGGTGGCGCTAATCGCGGTGACGCTACGGCTAAAGTCCGCGCCCCTGGCCGCTTTGGCCCTAGTGCAGGGAGCATTATTCATCATGGCCCCGCACTGGTGGTTCTCCCACGGGCAGGTTAACGAGCTGCACTGGAACGTGGTAGAGCAGCTGGTGGGCTCCTCCTACACCCTGGCCGCTATCGCCTCTGGCGTAGCCCTGGCCTGGGCGTTACCGGTGCAGGCAACAGCTCGACTAGGCTGGAACTCCTTAAGGAGAACCAATGCCCCTATCTGACTTGGCACGACGCGGTGAAGAACACTTTCATCGCCACGTGATTCCGCGACTACGCCGCGCTGGTTGGCGCCCGCGAGCAGTGGCCTATGACGGCTACGGCTCGGCCACCATGGTGCGCGTAATTGCGCGCGTAGTGATGCGCCCACCCGGCGCACCCGCCGAGGGCCCACTATTCCAGCACATCCCTGAGGATCTGCCTTCTATCACCCAGCTGCGTGAAGCCGCCATGGCTTCACTGCTAGACGCCCAGCGCGGCTGGCGTTCCTTCATTGATATTCCCGTGCCGTTCATCCCCTTCACTGTGAAGGTGGGTGGGCGCAAACTCGCCGCACAGGCAGACCGGGGCGGCTATATCGACGTCGTCATCCGTAACCACAACCTCAAACCCGGCTGGCATGAAGCCACCATCACCGGCCCCGCCATGGACACAATCAAAGCCCCCGTGCTGATCATCCCTGACGGGCCACAACTGGGCGTGGTGTGCGACATCGACGACACCGTAATGGTCACTCACATGCCGCGTGCCCTGGTGGCCAGCTGGAACGCTTTCGTTAAGCAGTCTTTTGCGCGTCAAGCCGTGCCGGGCATGGCCGCACTGCTCAACCGGATACAAAAAACCAACCCGGGTGCGCCGGTAATCTACCTGTCTACAGGCGCCTGGAATGTGGTGCCCACTTTGCGTAACTTCTTTGAACGCAACCACTTCCCGCGCGGCCCCATGCTCATGACCGACTGGGGCCCCACCAACACCGGCTGGTTCCGCTCAGGCCTGGAACACAAACGCACCCAGCTGCGTCGCCTAATGATTGACCTGCCTGAGGTAAAGTGGCTACTAATTGGTGACGACGGCCAGTTTGACCGGATCATTTACGGCGACCTCGCCCACGACCACGGCGACAAGGTAGAGGCTATTGCCATCCGTAAACTGACCTCATCAGAGCATGTTTTAGCGGGCGGTAACCACGTGGCCCTAGCTGAGCCGCAGGTGCGCAGCCTCAAACAGTCCGGCGCCCTGGTGGTTAGTGGCCGCGACGGCTTCACTTTGGCCCGTAAACTGCCAGCTTCGCTGGTAGGCCCTCAACCGTAAGGAGAACAAAATGGCTAGCAAGCTCCCATTTCTGATTGGCCTGACCGGCGGCTATGTGCTGGGCACCCGCGCCGGGCGCGCCCAGTACGAAAAGATTAAGGCCGCTGCCGGGCGTGTGGCGGAAACTCCCGCCGTGCGCAACCGCGTGGATTCGACTAAGGCTAAGGTTTCCGACGCCGTCAAGCGCCAGGGCGAAAAGGTCACCGACAAGGTGGTTGAGTCGGTTAAGGAGCGTCTATTTGGTGGCTCTGGGCAGTCCAACTCCACTCCCGTGGCCGTGCCCGAAGCCCAGGTGCGCCCGCTCAACTGAGCATCCGACAGGCGCCCTGACAGCGTCTAAGCTTTCTGACCTGCCAGGTCTAATACTCCTCTAATACTCCCGTGCGCCGGGCCTGTTCATTCAGGCCCGGCGCACGCTTGTTTTTGAATTAGTGCACTCCCGCTTGGTATTAGCTCCAGCTCTAGTTTGGAGTTAGGAACTACCTGGTTTAGTTACAGCTCCAATTAGAAGCCGTACACTTCGTGGCTGTTGCGGTTAACCAGCTGGCACATTTGCTCTAGGCTCAGCTGGCGCAGTTGCGCCAAGGCGGTTAACGTCACTGGCAACAGGTAAGAGCCATTAGGCATACCCCTGTAAGGGGTAGGCGGCAGGTAGGGGGCATCGGTTTCTATCAGCAGCAACTGCTGTGGCATCGCCGCAATTGCGGCGCGCAGCTCCCGGTTAGATTTGTAAGTCACCGGCCCCGACACTGAGGCATACCAGCCGTGCTCAGCGCACACCTGGGCCATAGCCTCATCCCCACTAAAGCAGTGGAAAACCGTGCGCTCAGGGGCGCCGTCGGCAAGCAAAACCTCAATGCACTCACGGTGAGCCTGGCGGTCATGGATCTGCAACGGTAAACCCAGCTCTTTAGCCAGAGCGATATGGGCGCGGAAAGACTCCCGCTGCGCCACGCCCCCACGCGGGCCGGTACGGAACAAATCCATGCCGGTCTCCCCCACCGCCACCACAGTTTCGGGGTTTTCACGGCAGGCCCGCTCCACCTGGGCCAAGGCGGCGTCGAGATCATATGCACCATGGTGGGCCTCAAAACGCGGCTGCAAACCATCGGGGCCCACCTCGCTGACGCCCGCATGCAGCACCGCCTCATTCGGGTGAATTGCCAGCGCCACCTTCACCCCCGGCAGCTGTCGGGCCAGCTCCAGCGACGGCGCAAAAGCGGGCAGCTCGCAGGCGCTAGTGATCATGCGGTCCACCCCCACCGCCTGGGCCCGCTCCACCAGCTGCGCGGCGCTAAGCGGGCCTGAAGCAGCCGCCGCCCCCGGCCCCTCAGTAGGCGAAATCGGCAAATGGGTGTGGTTATCCATAACCGCCTGCGGCAGGCGGGCAATATCTTCCAGCGCCGGCCAATCGCTCGGCTTACGTTTAGACACTTTGTTCTCCCTGATAGATAAGGGTGGCCCCGGTTTAATAGATAAGGGTGGCCCCGGTTTAATAGATAAGGGTGGCCCCGGTTTAAGGGCGCAGAGCCCGGTTAAGGGCGCAAGTTACATGCACGTGCCCTCGGCGCTACCAGTTACGGCTAGCGACGAGGGCACAGTTAGTTTCTAAGCAGCTCAGGCGCCGGTGACGTCGTCGGGCACCTGCCCGGCGTAACGGGCCAGCTCCTGCTCAATGATGGCTTCATCCAGCTTCACAAACACCGGGGTGGGCTTGCCTACGGGCGTGCCCGGGGTGACTGCGTGACGCTCCCATGTGGGGGCGGTGGTGTAGTCACCGGTGATGATCGGGTAGGACTTGCGCCCTGCGAAGTCTGCCGGCAGCACCTGCGGGTCCAGCTCGGTTACTTCCTCAATCACCGGCATGGGGGCGATCTGGCCGTTCCCACCCATTACGCGGTCGACGTCGTTAGCGGCGTGCGGCAGGAAGGGGCTGAGCATCAGGTTCAAGTCGGCCACCACCTGGGCCAACACGAACAGAATGGTGCGTAGGCGCTCTTGCTGGTCTTCGCTCTTGAGCTTGAAAGGCTCAGTTTCGGCAATGTAGCGGTTGGCTTCACCCACCAAGCGCATGGCTTCGCTCAGGGCGGCCTTTTGGCGGTGGTGCATGATCAGGTCACCCACGGTCTTAAAGCCGCGCTCCACCTCAGATAGCAGCGAGCGGTCTTCAAAAGTGAACTCGCCCGGCTCAGGGATCTGCCCGAAACGCTTGTGGATCATGGAGGCGGTGCGGTTGACCAGGTTACCCCAGGCGGCCACCAGCTCAGAGTTGGTGCGGCGCACGAACTCAGCCCAGGTGAAGTCAGCGTCAGCGGTTTCCGGGCCGGCAATAGAGATGAAGTAACGCAGCGCGTCAGCCTGGTAGCGGCTGAGCACGTCACGCACATAAATCACGATGCCGTGCGAGGAGGAGAACTTCTTGCCCTCCATGGTTAGGAACTCGCTGGAAACCACCTCGGTGGGCAGGTTTAGCTGACCGAAGGGGTTGTGGTCGCCGCCGCGTGAGCCCTTACCGTTTTGGGCCAGCATTTCAGCAGGCCAAATCTGGGAGTGGAAAACAATGTTGTCTTTACCCATGAAGTAGTAGGTCAGAGAGTCGGGGTTGTTCCACCACTGGCGCCAGGCCTCGGGGTCGCCGCTGCGGCGCGCCCACTCAATGGAGGCAGACAGGTAGCCGATTACGGCGTCGAACCACACATATAGGCGCTTGCCAGGCTGGTCATCCCAGCCGGGGATCGGGATACCCCAGTCAATGTCGCGGCTCATGGCACGCGGACGGATTTCCTTGAGGATGTTCTGGGAGAACTTAATGACGTTGGGGCGCCATGTGCCCGAGGCTTCACGCTCATCTAGCCACTCGCCTAGGGCGTCGGCTAGCGCCGGCAGGTCCAGGAACCAGTGGTTGGATTCGATGAACTTGGGGGTTTCGCCGTTGATGCGGCTACGGGGGTTAATCAGGTCAGTGGGGTCGAGCTGGTTACCGCAGTTGTCGCACTGGTCGCCACGGGCGCCGTCGGCTCCGCAGATGGGGCAGGTGCCTTCAATGTAACGGTCGGGCAGGGTGCGGCCGGTGGAGGGTGAGATGGCTGAGCGGGTGGTGCGCTCAATCATGTAACCGTTGTCGCGCACGGCCTCGAACATTTCACGCACAACCCGGTAGTGGTTACCGGTGGTGGTGCGGGTAAATAGGTCATAGGACAGACCCAGGGCAACCAGGTCCTCAACAATGAGGCGATTGTTTTCGTCTGCTAGTTCGCGGGCGCTAACTCCAGCTTCGTCGGCGGCCACCAGGATGGGGGTGCCGTGCTCGTCAGTGCCGGAGACCATGAGCACGTCATAGCCAGCCATTCGCATGTAGCGGGAGAAAACGTCTGAGGGGACACCGAAACCGGCTACGTGGCCAATGTGGCGTGGCCCGTTCGCATAGGGCCAGGCAACAGCTGAAAGAATGTGCGTCATGGCCCCTAGTTTACTGGCTTTGGCCTGATTTGCCCGAACCGATATTTTGCTTGCGCCGCCTGGTAAGCGCTGGCCTTGCCGGCGACGGCGCCAGGTTTGGTGCCCTGGCGGCGACGGCGCCCAGCGGCTTTGCGTTTTGCTTGCGCCGCGTTCTTGCCTGCTTACCTGTTACCTGGCCCGCTGTTTTGGCGACGGCGCCCGGCGGCTTTAAATGTGCACATGGGCTCAGGGTTTGGGTTAGACTCTGCCCAAGCACACAGTTTTAAGGATTCACTATGGCCAGTGACGAAAAAATTGATGCAAGCGCGAGCAACGCAGCTAGCAACGAGCCGAAAACACTTTGGCGACGCATCTCAGATTGTTTCTGGTACTGCGACAGCTCAGTATTCATGATTATTTTCGGCTTATTCCCGCTCCTGCTGGGCATAGTAATAGCTGAACCGTACTTTGGTAGAACAGACATTCCTGCATCCACTACTTTCGAGGGGAGCATCACTAAGAGTATCTATCTTGAGGCCAACAAAACCTATACCCTATACACTGAGCATGAATATGATTCCCCACATTGCTCTATCGTAGACTCAAAAGGAAATAACTTACCCGCAGAAACCTGGGAACCTAACGAACATGATTCATTCGTAGAATTCTATCATGACTTTGAACAAGTGCGCCTCACAAAGTCTGGCACCTACAAGTTTTTCTGCACAGACCAAAGTGAATCAAAATATAAGTCATTTATTATAGCTGAAACCACCGCATTTCCTAGGCTTAACAATATTTCGTCAGAAATATGCTATAATAGGATCATAGTTTTTTACGCTTCGAGCATTGCGCTACCCGGACTACTACTAATATCCGCAGGTACCATAAATCTTATTTTCAGGGGTCTTCGCAATGCAGCCCGTTCACGCGCATACAAGCGATCACTACAAGGCACTGTTTAAGTTAGTTGTCAAGGGTACTAACCCCCTACCAGGCAGCTCTAGGAGCACTGATTATTCCGCTAGGGTTGTATCAGCAACCGATTTAAGGATTAGTCATGCCCGCTAGCCAGCCTCAAGCTGCCGCCAACCTAGCTGCAGCCGACAGCGACCCATTCGCTCACATCTACGCCAGCCCCAACACTAAAAACAGTCACGCCCCAGCCAGCTTCGGGCCAACATATCTGCAACCCCAGAAAGAACTACAAACCCTAGGAAGAGCTACGCCACCGCCTCGTCCATTATGGGCTGAAATAATTATCATATTTTCCAGGCTAATAATTATTGCGAGTTTCAGCCTCGTCCCGACTTTATATCTGCCAACTATAACCGCACCAAACCTAAATACTTTCTCTGCAGGCAACCCCAAAAGTGTTTATCTAGATAACAATAAAGAGTACTATTTCTACATTAAAACCAACATTCAAACTATAGCCGACAAGACCAGCTGTGTAATCTCAGGCCCTGGAGACTACCAGGCCTCCATCATGGCAGGCCCAATAGACAGCGAGCTTGACATTGATGGTTACTACAAACTTGGCAGAATCTCTGCAAGTAAAACCGGTACTTACAGTTTTTCTTGCGTTAACCCTGATTTAAACGGTTCGCACTCTTTTGCTGTAGCCGACACTACAGACAACTATTACGCTAAGACTCAAACACAACTATTTCTTAGCTATTTTCTGATAATCATTAGTGCAGCCACGATTTTATTGGAGACAGCTTTAATAGTTGCGAGTGTTCGTAACATTTGGCGCGCCTCTAAAGAGCGAGCCTCTAAAGAGCGTCGCCAGCTACAGGCCGAGTTTCCCGCGCCTCTGCCCGCATACATGCCCGCGTCAGCATCAGCAGGCCCCACAGCCACCGCCTCACACGAGTATCGGCCTACGCAACTTTGACGTGCCACGCCAGCTGCGCCGTCGTCGCCCCCACAGGTAACGCAACCAGCATGGGCGCCGTCGTCACCAGCCACGTAAAACGCCGAGCCCGGCACCTATTCAGCTAGGCTTAGAACAGCAACCGAATTAAGGATTTAACATGCCGGACAACCAGTTCAATCCAGGACCGTACGGCTCCGCTAGCACCAGTTACAGCTCCGCCAGCGGCCCGAACCCGCAAAGCGCCCCCAGCGCGGCCACAACCTGGGCATCCCCGGGGCAAAACGCCGGGATTTTGCCGCCCACGGACCAGAAAAGCCTTATCGGCAAGCCGGGCCTGGGGCTGTCAGCATTTTGGCTGGTTCTCGGGCTAATCACTTTGGCGGTGGGCGCGGGCCTGGCCTCACTGAACCTTACCGACGCCACGCTGCCGTCTTTGTCATCTTTTTCTCCGGGCACATCCAAGAGCGCCCAGCTTGAGGCCAACCGGACTTACGCTTTCTATGCTGCCTCAACGAAGTTGGATTCTGCTCGCAAAACCTCCTGCGTGGTGTCTGGCCCCGATGGCTATAGCCCCACGGTAACCAACGCAAACTCCAGCGAAGAGCTTCAGCTGAACAGGAGCTACTACAAGGTAGCGACTTTCAGCCCCAATAAGTCGGGCAGCTACTCTTTTGCTTGCTCTAACCCCAACCTTGACCGTGCCGATGTTTTTGCTATCGCCGACATCACCGACACCACCACGGTCACCTCTAGTAATGACTTGATTTACGCCCGCATCTTTGTGGGCGCTGGTGCTTTCCTTGGCTTGGTGGGCCTGGGGCTGAGCATTTTTGGGGTCATTGCGCTTATCCGCAAGCTTAAGGCCCGCCGCAACTTCACAGATGGCCTGCCCGCGCAGGGTGGGGATAGCGCTTCGGCTAGCTCCGGGGCTTTTAACGGTTATGTGCCGACGACGCCGGGCCAGGCACCTTTGGGCTACCAGGCTCCGGGGGTTGCGTCCCAGGGGCCGGACGCTGCTGCGGCGTCCCAGTGGGCTGCTGCGGGCGCTGGCGCCGCAGGTACTGCTGCCGCCGCCGCACCTCAGTGGAGTGCACCCCAGGGGCAGTGGGCGGCCCAAGCACAGTCCTCCCAGACGCAGGCGTTCCAGGCACAGTCCTCCCCGGCCGCTCAAAGCCAGGCTTCTGCGCAGAGTTCTAACTCCAGTGCGCAGGCCGCGAGCGCGCACTCTGCTCCGCAGGCGCCAAACCCTTACGTGACCGTGCAGCCTCAGGCTAATCCCTACGTGACCCCTCAGGCTCAGCAAGCTCCGGCGTCGCAGAACACCCAGGCTAAGGGGCACGCACAGCCAGCACAACCGGCACAACCAGCCCAGCCCGCACAACCGCAGGCTAACCCCTATATAACCGCGCAGGCACAGCCCGGCCAGAATGTGCAGCCGGGTCAGCCCATCGAGGTCTACGGTCAGCAGGCCACCCAGCCGCTAAACCCCTACCTCACCCAGCCACAACCGCAGGCACAGGCACAGGCACAGGCACAGGCACAGGCACAGGCACAGGCACAGGCACAGGCAAGTGTCGCACAAAGTGCCGCGCAGGCTGGCACCCCGGCTGGGACCCAGGTTGGTACTCCGGCCGGTGCTCAGGCTGGTTCTCCTGCTGGTGCGCAGGGCCAAAATGCTGCCGGCTACTGGCCGGTGCCTAACTTTGCTCCGTCCGACCAAGCCGCTCAGCCCGGTCAACCTGACCAATTTGGTCAGCCTGGCCAAGCCGGTCAGCCTACCCAGGTGTCGCAGGGCTATGGACAAGTACCCCAGGGTTATGGCCAGCCAGTACAACCGCAGGCTAACCCCTACGTAACCGCACAGGCTCAGCAGGCTCCGGCGTCGCAAACAGCCCAGCCACAGAGCTACGCCCAGCCCGCACAGGCTCCTCAAGTACCGCAAGGCTACGGCCAGGCACAGCCTGGCCAGAATGTGCAGCCTGGTCAGCCCATCGAGGTTTACGGCCAGCAGGCCACTCAGCCGTTAAACCCCTACCTCACCCAACCACAGCCACAGCCGCAGCCGCAGACACAGCCAAGCGTTGTGCCAAGCGCCGCTCAAGCCCCGCAGGGCTACGGCCGGCCCGCACAGCCCGGGCAGGGATATGGTCAGGCACAGCCGGTACAGCCTGCACAGTCGGTGCAACAGCCCGCTCAGGTGCCTGAGGTTAGCCAGTTGGAGCACCCGAACCAGCCTGGCAGGCCTACTCAGCCTTTGCAGCCTACGAATGACACGCGGGTTATCGCCAGCCCGACTGACACCACCCAGGTGGTTTTCGAACCGGCCAACCCGGTTTCTAAGCCAGCTGCTTCTCAGCCAGACGCCTCTCAGCAGGCTGGTGCAAATGAGGAAGTTGAGGAGACTGACCAGCGTCCTATGGATGCCATGTACACGGATCCAACCCGAGTAATCAGCACCACCGAGGCCGCCAACCGCTACAACTAGCGTTCACTACAGATACACACAAACACATACAAAATCGTCCGTTCCCTATTAAAAATCCATGGGGTTTTATAGGGAACGGACGATTTTTCAGTATTTGTGAGCAGTGGCCTGGGCTAGCAGCCTTACTCGGCCCTGTTCAGCCTCGCTTGGCCCTTAACTTGAGCCTTACTCGACCTCAGCCAGCTCCACGCCAGCCTCAACCAGCTTGGCCTTGGCGGCCTCGCCCAGCTCGGGGCTGACCGGCTCGGTCAGGTTGGTCAGCACTCGCACCTGGTAGCCCTTGGAAGCGGCGTCCAGCGCAGTGTCACGCACGCAGTGCGATAGCGCCAGGCCCACAATGTCTAGGCTCTCCACCCCGGCGTCCTTAAGCAGCTGGTCCAAGCCCACGCCGGCGTCGTCGACCCCCTCAAAACCAGAGTAGGCCGCCGCGTACTGGCCCTTCTTAACCGAAGCATCCGGGGCCAGGTCCGCCAGCGCCGGGTGCAGCTGCGCGTTAGCAGTGCCGGCCACGCCGTGCTTGGGCCAGGTGTCCACGAAGTCGGGCTGGTCGCTGAAGTGCGTGCCCGGGTCAATGTGCCAGTCCTGAGTGGTTGCCACCAGCGCGTATTCCTTGCGGCGTGCGGGCACGTAGGCGGCCACGCGCTCGGCAACGGCGTTGCCTCCCACGATGGGCAGCTCCCCGCCCTCGCAGAATGTGGGCTGCACATCTACCACGATTAGTGCTCGAGTCATTTTCTTCTCCCTATGGTTGCGGTTTTTCCCTTAGGTCTTTGGAGGCCGGTGGCCGACCAGGCTGGCCGGGCTAGCCGGGCGACCAGCAGCTCAACCGGGCCGGCGAGCTGGGTCCTCGCCAGAAGCGTGGCGCCGCCCTCCCCAGCCAAAGTATTTAGTTTTCGCGGGCAGCCAGAGCCGCCTGGTACAGCTCATTCTTGCGCAGGCCGTGGGTTTGGGCCACCTGCGCGGCCGCCTGTTTGAGGCGTAGTCCCTGGTCAGCTAGGGTCAGCACCTGGTCTACTACCTGTTCGACGACGACGCTAGCCCCCGCAGAGCCGGCAACTACCAGCACAATTTCTCCCCGCGCCCCCTCGGCGGTGGCCGCCACCAGCTCATCTAGGCTGGCGCGCAGTACTTCTTCATGGGTTTTGGTCAGTTCCCGACACAGTGCCGCACGGCGCTGCCCACCGAAAGCTTTAGCCAGGTCAGTTAAGGTTTCGTGGACACGTCGGGGGGATTCGAAGAAAATCAGGGTGTGGGCGTCGCTGGCCAGTGAGCTTAGTAGCCGGGCACGCTCGCCGCTTTTACGCGGCAGGAACCCTTCAAAACTGAAACGGTCGCTGGCCAGGCCCGATAGTGCCAGTGCGGTGAGCACTGCGGAAGGGCCGGGGGCCACGGTAACCGGCACGTCGGCGTCGATAGCGGCGTTGACCAGGCGGAATCCTGGGTCGGAAACCGAGGGCATACCGGCGTCGGAAATCATCAGCACGCTGGAACCGCCGCGCGCGGCCTGCAGCAGCTGCCCGGAGCGTTCGCGCTCGTTGTGTTCATGGAAGGCCAGCAGCCGGCCGCCAATTTTCACGCCTAGGCGCTGGGCCAGGTTCAGGGCGCGGCGGGTATCTTCAGCGGCGACGACGTCGGCCAGGGCCAGGGCGGCCATCAGGCGCGGCGAGGCGTCGCCACGGTTGCCGATAGGGGTTGCGGCCAGGGTGATTGTGCCCCGAGCGGGGGCGTATTCGGCCAGGTCAAGGCCCTGCGCTGGGCCGGGCGCAGAGTTGGCAGGCAGTGCTTGCTCTGCCTCGCTGGCATGGGCCGGTTGCTCCCCTTCGCCGACAGAGGCCGACGACGCAGGTTCGCCCAGCGAGCCGGCGGCGAGAGCCTCCAACTCACTTGCAGCAGGGCTTGGCACTTCTTGATTGGGCGCCATATAACCTTCCCCTTTTAGATACAGGCAAAATCATCCTTCACCTATAAAAATATGCGTTTAAATCATAGGCGACGGACGATTTTGCCTGTATTTGTGATCATGCCTGTACTCACAGATTCTGTCTGCATTCACAGACTGTACCTGCAAACAACAGTGCAGCCAGCTTAAATCCAGCTCTTAAATAGCATATGCCAGAGCCAGAAGTTGTAGTCCACCACCTGCGCGGTCCATATCGGCCACCACAGGAAGGCAAACACAACCGCCGCCAGCACAATAATGCCGGTCAGTATCAGGCCCATGAACATTGAGGGATCATAGTCCTTACCCAGCACCTGTCCCCCGCCAAGGTAGGCACCCAGTTCGTCTTTCAAGTTACCTTTAGCGTTCGTCTCCTTGGTGGCGACGTCGTCGCTTGCGGATCCGTCAGAGGCGTCAGCCCCAGCAGCCCCCGCAGAACCAGTAGCCCCAGCGGAGCCAGACCCGGCAGAGCCACCAGAACCAGCCGTAACCACGCCGTCGCCGTCGAGCAAGCCAATTGCCCAGCCCAGCGCCACAGTCAGCGCCAAAACCACGAACGGCACGAAAGCTACCGTGTAGAAAGTGAAAATAGTGCGGTCCCAGTACATGAACCAGGGCAGGTACAGGCCAATGTAACCAGCCAGCACTACCCAGCCGCGCCAGTCGCGCTTAAGCGCCACATAGGCAACCACCACAAATACCGCCACGAAAGCCGCCCACCAGATCGGGATGTTACCGATCGAGGTGATAGCCCGCACGCAGTTACGGGTGTCGCACTGGTAGGCGTCAGCGCCTAAGGTCTCATTGGACTGCCAGTAGAAGGAGGTGGGCCGCATCTGTAGCAGCCAGCCGCTGGGCTTAGCCATGTAGCTGTGGGGGGTGGATAGGCCCACGTGGAATTCGTAGATAGCGCGGTGGTATTCGATAAAGTCCGCGATCGAATCGGGCAGCCAGGAGCCGCGCCCAGCTGCGCGCTCAGCCGCCGCCCAGCCGTGCTTGTAGGCGCTGGGGTTCATGAACCAGCCGAACCAGCTAAGCAGGTAGGTCACTCCCGCCACGGGCACAAGCCGCATAAAGTTACCCCAGCCGCGTGAAACCAGGGTTTCCAGCTTCCACACCTTGGCTTTAACAGCGCGCAGCGCGGTGCCGTCCCAGATCACGGTCATAATGCCGATGGTTGCCAGCAGGTACAGGCCCGACCATTTAACCGAGCAAGCACACCCCAGCAGCACGCCGGCGCTAATCATCCAGGGGCGCCAGCCGGCCTTGGGGGCTAGGGCACCTTCAGTGGTGCCTTCCAGCAGGCGCGCGATGCGTTCGCGTTGGCTTTGGCGGTCACGCACAATGCAGTAGACAGCGGCCAGGGCGAAGAATCCAATAAACCCATCGAGCAGGCCGATACGTGACTCGGTGATACCCACGCCGTCGATAGCCAGGAACAATCCCGCCAGACCCACCAGCAGCGGTGAGGGGAACAGTCGCCACACCAGGCGGCACAGCAGGAACACGGTGGCAATACCCGCTAGGGCCACTGCCAGGCGCCAACCCCAGCTGGAGGCCGGCCCGGTCAGCTCCATACCCATGGCGATCAGCCATTTACCTAGCGGCGGGTGCACCACAAAGGACGCCTCGGGGCTGAGCGTGGAGAAATTACCGCGCACAAAACTGGCGTTGGCGTTTTGTGCCCAGGTGCCCTCATAGCCCAGATGCCAGATCGAGTAGGCATCTTTGACGTAGTAGGTCTCGTCAAACATGATTTCGTGGGGGCTGCCCAGGTTCCACAGGCGCGTGAAGGCGGCGATCAGGGTGGTCACCACGGTGGCGATCCAGCCGTTACGGGTCACTACTCGCGAAGGCAGGCGCGAGGGTAGGCCCAGCACGGCCCGTAGCTGCTCGCGGGTGCGCCTCTGGGGGCTTTCTAGTGCCGGTGCTGCCGTACCTACAGGGGCCTGGGTGCCTGCCGGAGTTTCTTGCGACGACACCGCTTGGACGCCTGCCTGGGCACCTTGCGACGACGCCGGGCCTTGCGTTGTCCCTGCAGTTGCCGGGGCTGAGGCACCTGACGGGGCTACCCAACCACTCTGCTGAGCAGCGGCGTCGGGCTTAGCACCAGGACCCGAGGGCTTAGCGCCAGAGCCTGAGGGTTTAGCAGCTGAATCCTGCCTACTGTTCGGCTCTGACAAAGTAATTGGAAAACGCGTGCCACGCACGGGGGTGACGTCGTCTTCCGGATCTAAATAGGCGTCAGCGTCCGGGCTTGGAGTAGTGGGCTGATCGTTCATTCGGCCAGTCTATTGCCTTTATGAGCCCAATACCGACTCTCAGCTCACTTTCAGCAACCACTATCACTTTATATTTAGCTATTAGTGTCGCTCACCACACTAGCAGCCCTGCCCAGGAGGCCGGCCCCGCGCGTCCCGCCCGGCTCACCCGGGGCCATCGCCAATCCCCCGCGCCCCACCCGGGGACGCCTCTCACAGCACCACCCGGCTCACCCAGGGGCCGCCGCCAATCCCGCGCGCCCCACCCGGCTCACCCAGGGCCGCCTCTCACAGCACCGCCCGGGGACGGCGTCGTCGTTAGCGTCCCCCGAACTAGCGCCCTCCGAAGCTGCCGCCGCCATAACTGCTGGAGCTGCTGAAGCCGCCGGAGCTGGACGAGGAGGAGCTGTAGCTGACCGAGCTGCTGGTTTGCCACACCACCGCGCTGGTTACCGGCTGGAAGCCATAGTCTAGGTCGCGGGTCAGGTCTAGGTTGTATAGGTCCGGGCCGGAGTCGTCCCAGCTGTAAGCCACTTGCTGGCTGGCCATCATTTGGGCGCCCAGCGGCACTAGGGCGTCTTGCACCTTGGCGGCCATACCGACGGCGGCCGCATTGGCTAGGTCGCTGCGGTACTGCTGCGGGGTGGTGGGGGCGTACATGGCGCTGTTGGTTAGGTAAGCGCAGTAGGCCCGCATTTGTCCGCCAACTATCAGGCCGCGCTGGGTGTAGCAGGTGCTTACGTTGTATGAGTGCATGAAGGCGGCAATGAAGCAGAAGCCGGGCACAGCCCATACCCAGTGGTTGTAGTGGGCCACACTGTAGAGGCTGAAAGCAAATATGGTCAGCCACAAAAGCATGCTGCAACCATTAGCTAACCCCCCACAGCTGGTACGCAAATTAGCTGAGCTATATTCTTTGTCGGCAGCTCTAGCGAATTTACGCATACCACTGCTTGTGGACTCATTGTTTTTAAGTACCGCACGCATTTGCGCTAAATCGAATTGGCTGGCTCGCAATTTATTCGAAATCATAAATAGCGCAGCCAGTAATGCCTGTTGGCTGGGGTAAAGCCTGCCGGCCTGTTTGCCGGTTAGTGCAATGGTCCACTGGCCAGGTTGCAGCGGCGGGCCAGAGCGGGCCGCTTGCGCCACCTGCTGCGCGTTAGCTACACGCAGATCCAGGTAGCGGTACCTTTGGGCGTCTCCCGGGCAGATGTTAACCAGCCCGGCGTTGGTTAGGGACAGCAGGGTGCTGGTTAGCTGGCGGGTGCGCCGGTTCTTTTGTTTAGCTTTGCTGGGGAAGACATGACCAGAAAATTCTGCGATTACTGCCGGCGACAGGTTAGGCATTTGGGTGACCAGCATGTCGGGCACAACAAACTGGGCTTGGGCGGCGCGGCGTGAACTGAATGCGCCGTACAGCCCCACTGCGGCTATCAGCACACATACGCCAAAGCCGGCGGGAATTAGCCAGTCAAGCCACCAGGGGCGCTCTTGGGGTAGGCGGGTTTTTACGGCCTCGTCGATGGCTTGTTGGCGCTGAGCTGGCGTGGCCGTGGGAGTGTAGCCGGGAATGGTGCTGACATCCCACATATAGGCCAGGGTTACGGATTTTCCACCTTTAACAAAGTCGGCTTTGTAGTGGCGTCGGGAGGCGGCTTGGGGGTCGCCGGGAATGGTGTAGTTGGTGGTGGGGGCGCCGCCTGGGGTGCCGGTAGCGACGCCGTCGTAGTGCAGCCACATCCAGGTGCGCTGGGCTGGGACTTGCTCGGGCATAGAGAAGTCGATGCTGAGGTGTTTAATGGGCACCGTGTTTTTGTCGGAGATGGGGCTCCACAGGACTTTGACGATGTCGTTGGTAAGCTCCCCGCCGCCGGTGAAGCTCATAGTGATGCGGTAGCGCAGCGCGGAGGCGGAGCTGGTGCGTTTAATGTTCCAGCCGATCTCAACTTTGGTGGGGTAGTTGACGGTTTGCCCGTTGTAGTCGGTGGAGCTGTCGGCTATGCGCACATAGGTTTTGCCGGCGTACTGCTCGTCCCATTCTTTTGTGCTTGAGATGGAGGAGGGGTCTGTGAAGCTGCTTTTGGTCAGCTCCTGGTTGGTGTCTAGGTCCGTGACTGTTACGTCTTTTAGCTGCTGGCCTTGTTTTAGCTCGTAGAGCTGGAACATTTGCGAGTAGCTGCGGGTGTCTTTGATGCGGATGGTGACGTCTTCGGTGACGTTTAGGTTGCGCTCAGCGGTGGCGTAAGCGCTGTACTGTAAGTTTGTGTACAGGATGGGGGCGTTGTCGAATTTGGTTTTTTCGAGTTGTTTATAAAAATTGTTGCCCCAGGCGATGGCACTGACCACCGCGATCCCGAGTACTGCTGCCAGCGTCGCTTTAATTAGAGCTTTAAATAGCTCTCGGCTGATGCCTGCGCTTTGGTCCATGCCATAAGCGTATTAGGTAAGTGGGGTGCGGTATGGGCAAAAATGCCCAGGTGGTTTGTTCTTTGCCGACGACGACGCCGGGCCCAGGCTGGTAAAGCAAAAAAATGGTGGGGGTGCCGGCCCTCAAACAGGACCAAACACCCCCACCATTCAAGGAAACGGTTGGCAGTGCCCTACTCTCCCACAACCCACCAGTTGCAGTACCA